>JABUBO010000162.1_pt1 | contig 20054 bp, 21 predicted proteins | sample 7240361 | NCBI WGS metagenome assembly JABUBO01 (sample SAMN07256346, study PRJNA390944) | subsurface metagenome | isolation source: Methane hydrate marine sediment | place: Pacific Ocean: Eastern North Pacific, ODP site
GATAACTTAGAAAAAATTGATATTCTACTGCATAATTAAAATTTATATCAGTCATAGAGATATTAGGGATTAAATATTTTATAATCTCACAACAAATATTAATTTTTCCTGCTAATATTAATAATTTGGAGAATCGCACTTCATCTGATTGGTTCATGCCAGATTTAATTATAAATAAATTAATTATAATTAATATAAATGTAGGTAAAGTATTTTGAAATGAAAAAATGTTAATAAAACTAAATGTAATAGTTATTTTTTCCACCCAAAACTATATTTATAATCTTATTTTTCTCTTCTTAAAAAAGTAAAAATTAACTATATAAATATTCGTATTGCTAAATTTTTATTTGATTTAATAAATTGATTAAATAATTTACCGTAAATTGTCATAAAATCGTATTTTAAATGATACACATATAGAAAAACCATCATAAATGAGCCCGTTATGTCTAATTCGAACCCATCTGAATAATCAATCCAATATTTCCCCCCAATTACCTTATATGTATGTGGAAGTGTCTTGAAATTGTTTAGAATTAAGGTCTCGGGTGAAGTAATTCTCAATCCATATTCTACATTTTTAACATTCATATTTACTAAGAAATTAACTAATTCCACTTCCATTTCATTAAAACCATTCTCTCTTAAGAATAATCTTAATTCCAATATCCCTTTATTAAATAACTCAATATTGCTTAAACCATTTTTATACTTATCGCAAATATCAATTCGGATATTTCGGGAGTTATTAAGGCTTAAATTAAAATATCGTGAATAGCAGTACCTACTTAAAATATATTTATCCCTTAACTTTCTAAAAACATCATAAATCCATTTATAATTACATATATCAAATTCTCGAATAATAATAATGAATCTATGAATACCCCGATCAAACCCTCCCACTTCTATAAACTTAAATAATCTGTAAGAATTACCAATCTCTCTCTCTTGAATATTCTCTAAAAACTTATTCTTATTTAACCAATAAAGTATGCACTCAATATTGAACCTCTCGGTTTTAAAAGCATTATTATACTCTTTGGTAATTTTATTATCTCTAACCCGACAAAATATTTTTTTATCTTTTAACTGCTTGACGATATAATATCTTATCTTTCTCTCTGTTTTCCAATCATTATTATAGGAAATTATCGGTAATTCTTTAACAAGTTCAAATAAAAAACCTTTCTTAACCTTTCTATATAAAAATCTAAAATTAAGATTTAACCGTCTAAAATCTGAATTTTTTAAAGAATTGAGTCTATCCTTCATATTTTTATTTTTTATTGTTGGTAAAAAAAATGAAAAAACACACTCATAAGTGGCATTCGTTTCCTTAAAATTAAGTTTAAAATGGGAGGTCATTTCGTCAATTCTATAAAGGTCATAAACTATTATTCTTTTTTCTAATAGAAATCTGCTATACTTATTAATAGTCTTGGAGCTATGGATTTTCTTTAGTCTTTTTAAATGATTTCCTAATGGTGAAATTTCACTTAAAATTTCAAAAAGTGTAGCATTTTTATATTTTTTAGTATTTTTATTACAAATTTGTAGAGAATTTTCAGGATTTCTTAAGATAAATTGCTTTTCGCATTCTTTATTTTTACATTTATGGATAATTCTACCATTTTTAAAAATAAGCCCTTTTGGTGTATGAAAATCAATTTTACCACAATAAGGGCATTTTACAATATACCATTCCTTCTTGTTATCAAATCCAACAGTTTCAAAACAGTAAGGGCACGAATCAAAATACTTCAATAGTTCTTTTTCCTGTGAGTGATTTTTTATTTTTTAAATTTTATAAAATCAAAATTATTTTAGCTCGCCGAATATTAAAAGTTTCATTAAATCACTAAACCGACACACACCTATTTTCTTGATTTTCCAAATTACATAAAATCCATTTTTTCAGGGGACCCAATTACCCCGCAAAAAATCATCATTTTACCATAATATTTTTAATGGTAGCATAAAAAAACTCTTAAAGAATCTATATTTGTATAAATCTAATTAATATTTTAGTAGGGCAAAAATTTTTAGAAAATATACATAATAATAAAAAAAAGAGTTAAGAAAAAAGAAGGGAAAGAAAGGAGTCAAGAAAAGCCCAAATCGTGCTAAAGATATAGAAAAAAGAAAATCACTCACAGTTTTGAACTATTATTTTACATTTTTAGCCTTATCGGGCATTTTCTTGTGAAAAAGAGAGTTGAGACCGCCTTTTCAAGATATATAAGTTCAAACTTATATAAATAATTTGTGGAAAAATTGAGACGGTATTTGTATTTTCTCAGTAAGACTCTCGCAATTTTAATTAATTTGGTTATGAGAATAAAGAAAGATTCAATAAAATAAGTTTAATAAAACATTAAAAAAATAGAATATAATAAAACAGATAATAATGGCTTGTAGGCTATTTATATCCCTATAGAATTTAAAAAAAATTTAACAAAAAAAACTAGTTGTTAAACAAGCCGAATTTTATAAAAAAAATAAAGAAGAAAAATGAAAATTTAATAAAAATTTTACTGTTTTCTTTCGTATATACGCTGGTGTTAAAAAATTGTTAAAAAAACTTCAAGTCAATCTAATAAATAGAATTTGGTATTAAAACCATTTAATTTATAAAAAATTTTACTCTTCAGGAAAAAAATTTTTTTCGAATTTTAATTAAAATGAATAACATTATGATAAAAAAGAGAAAATAAGATTAATAGATGATATTTAGGACTAATACTTCCTTCTTACAGAAAATATAATTCTGAACATCTAATTAAAGATCTCATAAGAGTTTATAGAGATAATAAAACTTCCCACAAAACGAGTATTAAATATATTTTGTCGCTCTTTTTAATAAAGGAAATAAGAGATTAGTAAAATTAATCAGAAAAGATTAGAATAGAGAAAAACAGATTCTTTAAAAATATTATACAAAACATTTATATTGTTAAAAGAAATAATAATAAAACAGAAATAAATTAAAATTATTTCAGGAAAATCATAAAGAAAATGAAAAAGTGAATAAAATGGTTGGTAAAAATGCTCCATTTCTAAGAAAGAAATTCGAAGAGATTTCAGGCAAGAAAGCTCTAACTCCAAAAGGTGAATTAAGTAAAATCTATCAAGATTGGCTAACTGAGGATTCGATTCACTGCAAACCGCATTGGGCATCAACTGTAAAACGATTTAAGGAAAAGATTTTAGATATTGACGCTGGAAAAATTACTGGCGAGGATGCACTTAAAGAGGCGAGGAGAATGACTCAATTGTCGGAACAATTAGCGTAGGAGTTGGAAGACGAATTGCGGATGAACGAGCTGAATTAGAAAAAAAATATAATATCAAGTTTTGAACTAATAAAGCATAATTAAATTATTTTTTTTTAAATTTTCAATATTACGATAAAAATAAAGGATTTGATTGAAATAACAGTATCCGAAAAGGTTAAAGATCAAATAGTTAATTTCTATAATAAACATAAGAGCGAAAAAAGAGTTATAGATACCATTCATAATAAATTTGGGATCTCTAAACCAACAATTTACAATATTTTAAATGAGCGAGGTATAGAATTATCCAAAAAAACAGCCACAATTTCAGAAGATGGCGAATATGAAGATGAGCATAATAATAATGAAGTAGATAAACCAGAGGTCTTATTTTATTTTGATGATTCAGAAATTAACCCAAATTCTATAATTCTTAAATTTAATGCAATGGGTTGGTTAGAGAAAGAAAATGCCCAAAGAGTTATAAATATTTCTAATTATATTGAAGACACTTACGGAATTAATGTTTGGGAAAGCTATATCAATTATCTTGTTTGGATGTTAAATTCTCTTGAATCGAAACAATTAGAAACTGATATAAAACAAATAAAAGAGAGAAATTTTCAAATATTTGATACACCCCAAACCAAAAGAGAGAAAATTGAGAAAGAATTTTATGACCAAATGTTAGAAACCTTAATAGATAAACCAGATATGATAAAAGAGTCGATTATAAAACCTCAGCCAGAGCCACAACAACAAGATTTTGATTTTTGGGGTAATTTAATAATGCTTACAAATCCCAGAATGTTCGGGTTATATAAAATGATAACAGATAATGACTTTAGAGATGAATATTTGAAATCTTTAAAGCAATTCCAACAATTTAGTAAAAACCTGAAAAATAAAGATTTATTCATAAAAGGAAAATACGGAAAGAAAGATGAGAAACGAAAATGAGTGCTCAAAGGTATGAAAGAATGGAAGAGATCTTAAGTACAATTGATATTTTAACTTCTGATGGAGCTACAACTACGGTTAAAGATTTATATGAGTTTATTAAAAACTCGCAAGAAACATTTGACGATCCAGATATTACAATAAATATTATTGATAGTGCAATACGCCATTATAGGAAATCTGGATTAGTAAGGCGGAAACATAACCCGTATATTAAACCTTTTCAATATAAATTGAGTAAAAAGGGCATAGAGAAATTAGAATGGTTAGAAAATGAAGAATATTTAAATTATGTTAAATAGTAATGAGAAAAATGACTTCTATAATGGTTAGAGCTTGTATTTTGCAATGCAAAGAATATGTAATCATCGATCCTATCGATCTGAATAATCAGAATTTAATTAAAATGTTTGAAATGAAGCATTCTGGACATTCACTCGCCACAATTCCGCTTTCAGAGGTTAAGGATTATTGTAAAAATGTAGAAATTGAATTATTTAATTCACTTTATTAAGATTATGAAAGAGAGAAAAATAATAGTAAAAATATTGACCTCAATCGACTCTAATTTAAAGGAATTATTACAGATTTCTTTGAAAGCCGATAGAGATATGGGAAAAATGAGAGAGCAATTAAAACAATTTAGAAAAAGACTAAAAGATTAAAATGAGCGAAAAACCCAAAAAGTTAAATTGTAATCCGACAATATTTTATATTGAGGTAAAATATGAGTAAAACTTAAAAACCTCGATTTTTAAATGAATGCAAATAATTTAAAAGATAATAAAAAAATTAATCTAAAATTTAGCTCTTATAACATAATTCCAAATATGAGGAAATTATCTGGAAAAATATTTCCAGAATTTGAAAATGCAATAAAATATCTTTCTAATAAGGAATTAAGCGAAATCAATAGTTTTTTAATGGAAATGAAATATAGAATAGACAAATTAGAGGAAATTCAAAACAAATAAAAAAGGGATTCCTGCTACTATTGATTAAATCGTTTGGTTGGTGTGGAATTAAATCTACACTATTTCGCCCTCCTTCTCTCTTCACTTTATTGTGTAGCAGGAGTCCGCCTTTTAAATAATAAAAAGAGGATTTAAAAAAAAATTAAAGGAATTTGATTGAGGAATGAAAGTAAAGAAGAGGAACGTGTGCAACAAAAAATATAAGGAATGTAAATTTTATACGCCTACAAATTCCGTAAATTCAAGATGTGTGAGAAGTGGTGTTATTAGTGCTTGTGAAATTGAACAAGAATATTATAAAAAATTTCAAAATCAAATTGATGAATATTTTCAAAATAATTTGAGAGAGAATTAAAATAGATAGAATAAGAGAATTGAATGATTTAATTACGAAAAAACTAGAACAAGTAGAAAAATTAGATAATATTAACGAGCAAATAAAATTACTAAAAGAAATAAAAGAAATCTCAAATATTATTGGATTATTGCGTCGTATTTGTCAATAATCTTTTTTTTTTCAAAGTATTTGCGAATTAAAATAAAATGGTTTAAGGAAAATGGATAAAAGTGTTGAAGAAATAAAGGAAATACTAAAAAAACAAGAGAAAAGAAAGTCTTTCTGTTTTCGGTGTTGCTGTGTTTTGGTTTCGATAATAATAGTTATTTTTGTGGTTATATATATATCGTTTTTATCATATATTCTTTAAAAATAATAACTTAAATTGTTAAAATTCTCTTTAATAGGCTTAATTTGATTAAGATTTGTTATAATTTGCTTATTATTCCTTTTAATCAATATGTTTCTTATACAATTCTTAGGGAATGGTTTGAAAATAAATTATGAACTATATGAAGTTTTTAGGAATTATCTTGATAACCATATTGAGTTGAGTTATCGTTCTATTTCTGAATTTCTTAATGAGATTATTCGGGATAAGGCTAAAGATATTCTACAATCTGAAAAAAAAGATTGATTTATGGAATTTTTGAAAATTTTTTAATTGTTCGCACATTTTTCTTTGTCTATACTGTATTAGATTCCTTCAGTTTTGAGAATCGAAAATTTGTTCGGACTTTACTAAACTTTATTAAACTTTACTAAACTTTACTAAAACTCGATTTAAACCGATTTAAGAATAATTTGTGCGAACATAAAATTAATTTAAATTTTACCTTTGATGATTTTCTCTTGTGCAAACAAGTGCGAACAATTTGGTTTTTTTGTGCGAACATTAAAAACACCTTTTTTCTGCTATTTTTTTAGGGTTTAATGATGTTTTCATTCAAATAAAAAAAACGCTCTTAAAATGAAAGTCTCTATGGGTGAAAAAAGCGTTTTTTTATATTTTATTCTATCATTGTGTAAGCATAATAAAAATATTAAATTGTTAAAATTCTCGACAAATTCATTATTTAAAATCTTATATTCGAATCTCAAAAATCTTTAATCTCTTAATACATTTCTGAATTTTTCAATTTTCAAAATCATTCATTTTTCATAAATCTTATTTGGTTAAAATCGTTTTATCTACTATGGATTTTAAAATTGATTTTTTGGAAAAAATAATTTTTGAAAAATATTTATAAAAATATGCTTATACTCTAAAAATTATATAAAATTTTTTATGCGTAAAAAAAATTTTTGCTAAGATTCTTCAATTTATTTTTATTTTACACCATCGTTAAATTTATTTAGTTTCTAAATATTACTGAGCAAAAAATTGAAAAATGTTATATAAAAAATGCTCAAATATTTTTATATAAAAAAAATTTAAAATAAATTCTAAAAATGGAAAAAATATGAAAAATAAAGATCACACAAATAATTTAGGTGATAAAGCGTTTTCTATTATAAAAGACATTACCATACGCTATGAATCGAATCGTTCAATGTTCTCGTTTGGTATGGCGGATTTTTTGTTTGACATTTTTAACGGGATTTTTGGGGGTTTTTACTTTTTATTTTGGGAAACTGAAGTTAAATTAAATATATGGATTGTGGTACTTGGCTATATTATTTTGCTATCTGGAATTCTATTAACGATCCTCTTGTAGGATATTTCACAGATCGTCCTAATAGATTTTGGAAAAGGTATGGCAAAAGATTTCCACTAATTATAATAGGGGGAATCCCTGCGATTCTTGCACTTGCCGCTATATTTTCTCCACCATATATAGATCCTATAAGTGGAGTCTGGATTTATTTTGCATGGATCCTAATTTCTACATGCCTTTTCGAGCTATTCTTTACGATAGTCTCATTGAACCATTATGCATTGTATCCTGATAAATTCCGTTTAGATACTGACAGGCGCAAAGCTGGTGGAATCCGTATGGCTTTATCTCTTGTAGGGACCGCAGTGGGGTTTATGATTCCTCCATTGCTTATTACATATGGAGACCGCCAGTCATATACGAATATGGCTTGGATATTCGTGGGCATTAATATGGTTATATTTTTAACAATCATTCCAGGACATATCGAATCAAAGGAGTTGAGGGCAAGGTATGTTATAGAACAGGAAGAAAAAGAGAGAATATCCTTCTGGAAAACCCTTAAAATTGTGTTAACTCAGAAAAATTTTGTAGTTGTAATTTTAATATTTTTAATGGACGCAATAATAGGGGCAAGCTTAACTGCATCAATTCAATATGTGGCTAAATATGTTTTACAGGCGGAAGCAGAAACTTCCATATTCCTATTGGCAGGATTTATCTTAGGTGCTTTAGGATCGCTTTGGCCTTGGCTTATCTATTCTCAAAAAATTAACAATAATCGCAAGATGTTAATAATAGGGGTCTTTCTCAACACTATCTTCTTGTTGCCATTCATGTTGTTTGCACAATCTTTACCTGGTATGGTAATTTGTTGTATCTTACTCGGAATTGGTGGAGGTGCTTTAAGAATCGGCAGAAATCCCGTTATAGCTGATACAATTGATGAAGCGACTGTAAAATCGGGGCAACATATCGAAGGTGCTTTAATGGGAGTATATACCTTCTTCAATAAGTTCTCACTTATTGCCCAAGGATTGATCTTTGCCTTTGTACACGAATTAACTGGTTTTGATGCGAATTTAACAACTCAAACTGAATTAGCGAATTTTGGAATTCGGCTACACACAGCGTTTATTCCTATGATCTTAACTTTCATCGGATTTATTATATTCCTCCTAGTCTACGACCTTACTCCCGAAAAAACACTGAAAATTAAAGAACAATTAAAGAAATTAAAACTTTAATTTTTTTTTTATTACTTTTTTAAAAATGGGAGTTTAGTTTTATTATATAGACCCTATAGTTGAGTTACAAGATCTTAGATTAAGAAATTCAATTATTTCACAATTTCTGGAAAATTTCAAGAATTTTTACTTATTATCTGCTTTACTTTTTCTACTATCGCCGGGACAATTTCCGCAACATTTTCACTAATTCTAATATCAGCCGTGTTATCGTACGGAGTGTCTCCTTTATTGATTATAATCAACTTTGCTCCAGCCTGATACGCTATAGCGGGCATTTCTGCAGCTGGATAAACAACAAGGGAACTACCTATTACAAGAAAAACATCACATTTTTCAGTGTGAATTATAGAATTACGTAAATCCTCTTGTGGTAATGGATCTCCGAAATTTACAATTGAATTTATTAACCTTCCTCCACAATTTGGACATACAGGCTGTCCCTTTCTTATTCTTGAAGTGCGATAACCTTTTCCCCATTTTTCTTGGTCCCATCCAGCATCTTCGAACGTCATTTTTTTGTTACATTGAAGGCACTTCATTAGAGTCATGTTTCCATGCAGCTCTGCAAGTTTTTCGAGCTTAATTCCCGATTTATAATGCAGATTATCGACATTTTGACTGATAACAAAATCCAATTTATTCATATCTTGCAATTCTACAAGTGCATAATGTGCAGGATTTGGTTCAACCATATGCCAAGGCTTTGTGGTTTTAGGGGGAGGTAATCCTTTATCTCGACGAGTCCATAATCCATCGGGCCCTCTAAAATCTGGTAACCCAGATTCTGTACTAATTCCAGCACCTGTAAACACTACAATTCGTTCAGATTCTGCAATCCATTTTGCACAAGTTTCAATTTTTTCTTGTAAATCCATAATTAAATCTTATTCAATTCATAATTTAAATGAAACTACTTTGAAAAATTCTTACGCAACCTTATTATACCTACTTTACCTAAAAAAATTCATAATATTAAAAAATAAAATAAAATAAAGATTTAAGAAAAAAATGAGTGATTCAAATATCTTTTTAAAAATTATAGCAATAATTGTTTTTGTGGTTCTTACATTTTTCGGTGTGGTTTATATACTTGCATCCCCCGTAGATCCAACACAAACGGCTTTACGGTTGATAATTGGAGTCTTATTGATAATTATCGCCATTACTCTTTTAGTTATAATCTTACGTTTAATTCAGAGAACCAAGTATAAAATTGTTAAAGTTAAAGAACCTAAGGATTTGGAAGAAGAGACCCGATATGTGCCATCTGAAATGATTTGTAAAAATTGCGGCACACCACTTGAAATTTCAGAGGAAATGAAGAAAAAAGAAATAGTTTATTGTGAGAAATGTGGGGAAGCGATTAAATTACCTAAAGATAAAGTGAAGTGGTGAGAAAGAAAATGAACAAAAAATGGTTAATTTATAGTAGTATTATTGGATTAGCAATAATCTTTATTGTTTCGACCAGTACAAACGCTAACGCTTATACGTATTCTTTTGATGTTGATTATATGAAAACAAATGTATATATTGAATTAGATGGGTCTATTACGATTGAGTATTGGATTAACTTTACTTGTCATTCTTGGGCAGATCCAATTAACGTAGTTGATATTGGCTTTCCGACTGCTGATTATGATTTATCAAGTGTAAAGGCAAAAATTGATGGGCATAATATACCTAGTTATAATATCAATGTATCAGAATACATCGATATTGGTGTTGAAATATGGCTTACTGGGCATTATATTGATCCAGGAGAATCTGGTCAGCTTTATGTGATTGGAAACAATCCAAATATGATCTTTTGGGATTATGAAAATGAAAGTTTAGCAAGTGTTGAATTTTCTCCAACTTGGTTTAGTTCTAGTTTTTGTTCTACCTTTGAATATCTTGAAGTTAATTTTTATTTTCCTCCCAATTTCACAAATGGAAACGAAGTTAAATGGCATTACAGGGAATATGATAGCTACAGTTTCATGGAACTTGATGGCACCGATTATTTAATTTATACATGGACTGAAACAAAGGTTCCAATGCAACAATATACATATGGGGTTTCATTTCCTAAGGATGCTGTAGATGTATCTAGTGGCTGGACGGCCGATCCAAGAGTAGTTTTATTTATTATAAACATTTTAGTGACAATAAGCATAATCGGATTAATTGTTGGTTTTTCATATTTGACTTATCGATATATCAAAAACTATAAGAATAAATATTATCCACCTCGAAAACGTAAAAATCGAGGTGACTATATTTGTGTATTTATAGTTCTTGCTTTCATCAGTATATTTTTCTATTTTATTTTAGTGGGATTTTATGGTGATATTATAATTATTATTTCGTTTTTCGCTGTGATAATTGCTGGATTTGGAATGATAGGATATTTAATCTATAAGCTTATCGGTGGAAGAAGATTGCCTTATAGCAAACCAAAAATTAAAATTGAAAGTGTAGGGGTTAATAAAAATCTTACAGTTGTAGAGGCGGCTATTATAAAAAATACTCCTTTGAATAAAGTTCTCTTTCTAATAATTTTTGGGTTAATTCGAACAGGTCATTTAAAAGTAATTAAAACAAACCCACTAAAGTTTGAAGTTATGTCTACAAAGGGGATTCAAAAAATGAAAGCTTATCAGAGAACATTTCTAAAAGGGGTAGACCCCGAAGGACCAGATAAAGGGACTGTAAAAAGGGCAAAATTGGAAAAATTTTTAGTTGATTTAATAAAAGCAACCTATAAGAAAATGAGGGGATATGAATTGGACGCCACAACTTATTACTATGATAATATGATCAACCAAGCATGGGAGACAATTAAAAAGATGCCAAATGAAATAGAATTTGAAGATATTGAAGATGAATATGATTGGATAGTTTTAGATGACCTATTTGAAAAACGTTCGGAACGATATCTAAGTCACCGTTATTATATTCATTATCCATATTGGTATCCGCGTTATTATTGGTATCATTATTATTGGCCTCGACATCATTACTATACATATCATCCTGGAAGATCTGTAAGTATGAATATACTTCCTAAACAGCATATTAATATCCATACATTTTCAGATTCGATTGTCCGGGGTATTGAAAATGTTAGCAATACAATAGTTAAGAATTTCACCAATTTCGCTGAGAGTATAGTTAATAGAGTTGCTCCACGTCCAGCTCCACGCCCACCTAGACATAGAGCTGGAAGAGGTGGAAGAGGTGGATATCGTAGTGGTGGGGGTTGTGCCTGTGCTTGTGCCTGTGCTTGCGCGGGGTGCGCATGTGCTTGCGCGGGAGGTGGAAGATAATGCAGGAGGTGGAAGATAATTGAGTATAGGAAAACCTAAAGGGAAAACAAAAAAAATCTTCAAGAAATTAAAAAAGAAGTTATTACCAAAATTCGTTTTTGATGATTCTATTCCGAGAGTTTATTCAAACATAATTGAATTTAGAAATACTGGAATACATAAATTTCACTTAAGAATATTGAAAAATAGCAAAGCAATCCTAATAATTGATGCAAAATATGTACTTTATTTAAATCAATTTGCAATGATGTATTTCAAGGATTTTATTGAAGGAAAATCTTTGGAAGAGATAAAAGAATTTTTCATAAAATATTTTCGGACAACAGCAGAAGAGGTTGAAGAAGATTATAATGACCTTTTAGATAAGATAGAATTTTTATTATCAGAAGAGGATGTTAATCCTTTTGCTCAGATTGAAATAGATGCAAAAAAACCATTTAAAGCTTCAGAATTTCCATTAAGAGTTGATTTAGCAATTACATACAACTGTAATAATAATTGCGAACATTGTTATGTTGCAAGGGAACGAGATTTTCCAGAACTTGATACAGAGTCTATGAAAAAAATTATGGATGTATTATGGGAAGTTGGAATCCCACATATAGCCTTAACGGGAGGAGAACCAACAGTAAGAGATGATTTTCTGGATTTGATTGCATATGGGCAAGAGAAAGGTTTTGTAATGGGCATTATTACTAATGGAAGGAAATTTGCTAATAAGAATTTAGTAAAACAAGCAATACAAAAAGGTTTAGATTATGCTCAGATAACTTTGGAATCTCATGATAAAGAAATCCATAATAAAATGGTTGGTGTAGATGGTTTTGATGAAACCGTTCAAGCAATCAAAAATTTTGAAGAAGAGGATATTTTCTTTATGACTAATACTACATTATGCAAGCATAACGTCGAGGGAATTAAAGATACAATAAATTTCCTTCATGAATTAAAAGTAAAAACTTTTGCTTGTAATGGATTAATTTACTCTGGTAAGGGAAAGGAGTTTGAGCACGGCATCCTTGAAGAAGAGCTAGAACCAATACTAAACAAGATAAATAATCGAGCTCGAAAATTGGACATGCGGTTTATCTGGTATACTCCAACTCAATATTGTTCTATTAATCCAGTAGAAATTGGTTTGGGACCAAAAAGATGCTCTGCAGCAAATACAAGCATTGCAATTGAACCAAATGGAGATGTTTTGCCTTGCCAATCTTACTATCAACCTGTTGGGAATATATTAAAAGATGACTGGGACGCTATTTGGAATTCAAAACTGTTTAAAAGTATAAGAAACCATGAATATATTGAGCCTAAATGTAAAAAATGCGAATTACTACGAATTTGTGGCGGAGGATGCCCATTGTACATCGACCAAAAGAAATTAATTTGTAATATTGCAAATTTTTAATTATCCTCTTTTATTTTTTTTATCAATAACTAAACACTTATTTTATGATTGATTGGAATATAAGATTCAGCGAACAATTAAAGTGGACTTATGAATTCAGGAGTCATATTTATAAGATAATAAATCTGGAGACCAAGACAAATCTTTTGGAAATTGGGTGTGGCACTGGAGCACTTCTAAAAGAAATTGGGAAAGAATTTAATCTAAATTTATATGGAATTGATATTGATGAACGTCGTTTAAAAATTGCCAAAGACAATTTAAATCAAGAGAACATCAAGGTAAATCTTCAATATATGGATATTTTAAATAATAACTTCGAAGATGAGAGATTTGAAGTGATTATTACACATTATTTATTTTTATGGATTAAGGATCTTGAAAAATGCTTCAATGAAATTCATAGGATTTTAAAAAAAGAAGGTATTCTATTAATACTTGCAGAGCCAGATTATGGAGGGGTTATTGAATCTCCAGAAACAGGTTTAAAAGATGCATTAATCTCAAATTTGAAAGATAATGGAGCCGATCCTGAAGTGGGGAGAAAAATGAATCAATATTTTTCTCAAAAATTCGAGATAGTTGAGCGATATTGTATAAGTGTTCCTTGGATTTCGAGTAAGAATAAAGATAATTTATTAAAAGAACTGAAATTTTTTGAAAAAATTTTAACTAATCATAATTTTAAAAATAAAAAAATGAATGTAGCTATAGAGAATGACAAATATTTTCTTTTTATTCCCATCTTTAGCTATATTTTAAAAAAATAACTTTAAATTTGATGAAAAATTTACGTTATGTATAAGCTTTCATAATGGTAAAAGCTTTGAGATTGATCAAATTTGGAGAAAAAAAATCAAATTATAACCAGTATAATAGTAGCTGCTGTGATTATTACTGGAGTCAGCGGTGGAATATGGTTTATTACGCAGATTGGGATAACATCTGATACTTCCCCTCCTCTACAAGATCTCAAAATAAAATATTGGGATGGAACTGAGAAGTCAATAAATGCTTCAACTATAATAGATTTAATTGAATCTGGAGATTTAACTCAAATAAAATTTGAGGATACTAAAACAACAGGACAAGGATGTAATATAACTGGTGTAAATGCCGTAGAATTATTTAATTATTTTGGGTTTCATGCTCCTTGGAGTGTAAAGGTTTATAATTATTCCGATAATCTGGATACAGATGTTGGAGTTATGATTAATTCCGATGGAAATATGGTAAAAAATCCTCAAACAACAAACCCTCTAATTATTGGAATAATGGCTAATGATGTCTGGTTAAAAAATTCTCCTCTAGGTGCTGCCTATGGAAATTTTTCATTATTTGGAGGCGATCTTAATGCCTCTACGGCAATTATGAACATAACTCGTATAGAGATTACATCTGAGTGGGTAATTCCTGTTTATGTGAATGGAATTTTAGATTATACAATAGATTCGACTAAAATGATGGAAGGAGTCGGTGATTATAATACATACCAATGGTGGTATGATGAAAATGGAACGGAATATTTTGACTGGAATTGCACAATAAAGGGAAGGACATTAAAAAATTTCATAAAGGAGATGAATATTGTGGGAAATTATAACATTACTTGGAATTGTGTAGACGGATTTTCTTGGCCAAGCTCAGGATACAATAATATAGACATTGAGTCAGGATTGGTGGTACCATCTATTGTCAATTGTACTTTGAATGCAACAACTGGAGATTGTATTCCTGGCACCGGATTTTGGATGCCAATGGATTCAATTCATGCCCCAGAGGGCAATCTAATGTGGATTGTGAATGCAGAGATTCAGCATCAAAAAGTGGGTTCTGGAAATCCTACGTCTTTAAAACTCGTTGATGGTGGTCCTTATAAGTTAATAGTTCCAGGGCAGGAAAAAAAAGGATATAACAAGTGGCTAACTAGAATAGATATAGAAAAATAAAAATATAATCGTGATGGAATAATGGCATTCTATAAAAAATCTCTAATCATTTTTTTTTTATTAATTTTAATATCTCTTATAATTCAAGCTGTATCTACTTCTATAATTATAGGATCTTCGTGGCCTGGTGAAGGAGATTGCCAATATTATCATAATACTATTCATTTAGATGCCTATTATGACCCAAATGCAATTATTACTCTTGATGGTCGGGATAATGAAGATTTTTGGCATGTTCCTGGGAAAAATAATTCCATATTGATACCCGTTGCCTCTGATTTTTACTCTGATGATTTTTTTGTTAGGTACGTTAATATGTCTTTTGTCCATAGCGGTACCCACTTATTTATTTTGGCTAGTTGGGAGGATTCAACTCCGCTGAGTAATTGGGATCAATTTTCAATGTGTTGGAACATAAATATGTTAAATTATACCGCGGCATTTTACCAAGGTATGAGGACTGGTCCGTATGGAGGAGGAGATGTGGATACTTGGCAATGGGGGTATCGGATAGGAAAAGAAAACGGTTCTTCATATAATGGTTATGATACATGTTTTGGAGATGATGGTTGGTATCCTCACAATTCTGAAATTAGTCAAATAGAAACAGGTATGATTTATGGAACCTGGTTTAATGATACAAATCGTTATCAAATAGAAATTTCCCGACCATTAACAACTGGTGAGCAATATGATGTTCAATTCGAAGAAAAAACTATATATGAATTTACAATCGCTATATTGGATAATGAATATGGTACAGGAGAAGGTGAAGATCACGCAATATCGTGGATTTATGCTTTACATTTTTCTGAATTTCCAACTCCATTAATATCAGGCTATAGATTAGGTTTTACTTTATTGATTTTGATTTTTTTAACTGGATTAATTATAATTTGGAAAAAGAAATTTATACGCATTAAGAATAATTGATTTTTATTTATAAAAATGAATAATTCAAAACATAGAATTAAAGATTTTTTATCAAAAAGGAATATATCTATTTTTATTTTATTTGTGATAATTATAGGTGCATCAATTGGTCTAACAATTTATAATTTACAATTAGTAGAAAAATATACTAATGACAGCTCTGAAATTACAATTAAAATATACGGAAATGTAAAACGAGAAGTTAATATCACATTAACTCAGTTGAAATCCGATTATCAACAAGTAATAAATCAAAAATTTTATTTTATTAATGATTTTGGAAATACTTGGAGTGATAATTATTCTGGGGCGGTTATTTGGGACATTTTTAACAAAGAAGATTGTTTAAACCCGAATTCAACAAGGTTTCGGTTTGAAGCAAGCGATTTATATACTAGCAGAAATATCCTTTTTTCATTAGTTGAACAAAATCCTGAATTGGTTTTATTGGCATATGAGAGAAACGGGATGGCCATGGGAGGAGAACCGGATAAAGGCCCGATAGAAGGGATAGTGAATAGAAGTTTGTTTCCAGATTGGAATACTATATACACTGCAAAACATGTGGTTGCAATTAGAGTATATTAAAATTGATGGAGGTTTTACTCTGTGGAAAAAAATCTTGAAGACACAAAAGAAGAATTTAAAAGGACTGGAGTAGAAAACTTAGAAATTGAAAAAAGTAAATTTGGAATTTCAATTAGGACCTTAATATATGCAACGATTTTTGGGACTATAGGAGGCATTATTTCAAGTGTAATACCATTTAGTCTGTTAGTAAAAGTGTGGTATCCACTTACGGGCGGGACCCAATTAACTTCTGCTCATCACATTATATGGGTTGCTATTTTTTACGGATTAACAAGAAATAAACCCGGTATTCTTATCTCTATGCTTACAAAAGGAATATTAGAATTTCTTATAACAGGTTCTTATGGAATAGTTATTATAGGAATAAATTTATTAGAAGGTGCTTCATTACTTGTAGGCTTTTTTATTATGGAACACCTTAATGAAGGAGATTCAAAATTAGGTTGGGGGATTGCAGGTGGAATTGGAAATATAACTCAAGTTCCCGTTTTTTGGTATATTTCGGGAAAATTATTTACTCTTCATATATCTTTATTCATATTAGCAATGATTTTTGCATTTTTATCAGGTGTGTTTATAGCTGGTTTATTAGGGAAAGTTATTAAAGACTACTTAATAAAAGCAGGGGTACCTATTTCAGCTCAAGCCATTTTTACTGTAAAAACAAATGAGATTATAAATTTAGATAAAAGTTAACAATTTTGAAAGAGATATGTACAAACAAAACAATTTTGCCGTAGAATTTGATGGATTTACGTTTATTTATGGAAATAATAATAGTGTTAGACCTGCAGTAAAAAACATATCATTCAAATTGGAAAGTGGAAAGACTCTAATTCTTGCTGGCGGTAGCGGAAGTGGTAAATCTACAATATGTAATGCCCTAAATGGGATTATTCCTTTTAGACAAATTGGGTTTATGAAGGGAGATGTAAAAGTTCTCGGTCTAAGTGTTTGGGAACAAAATTTAGCTCAATTATCAAAACAGGTGGGATTAGTTAAACAAAACCCCGATGAGCAATTAGTGACATTTACTGTTAAAGATGAAATCTCATTCGGATTAGAGAATTTAAATCTTCCGAAGCAGGAAATAATCGAAAGAGTGGATGATATAGTAGAATTTATGAATATTGAGCATTTAATCGATCGAGATATTGATGATCTAAGTGGAGGAGAGAAACAAATCGTTGTAATCTGTTCTTACCTTGTAATGAAGCCTAAAATTTTAATTTTAGATGAACCTTTTGCCTTTTTAGACCAGAAATCTTCCACTTTATTATTGAATCGATTAAAAAAGATATATCAAATTAAAAAATTGAATTTATCCATAATAATTGTTGAACATAGATTATCTAAGGTATTAGATATTGCTGATTATTTGTTAGTATTAAATTATAATGGAGAAATCGCACTTAAAGGTTCAATTAATGATCTATTTCGAAACCACTTCAATGATTTAAAATTTTGTAATTTAAGAATCCCTTGGATTCCAGATCTTTTTATATCTGCCTTGGAAACACCAAAACGTGAAATTCCGTTGTTTTTTGATACTGCTATTGAAATGATTAATAAAGAAACGAATAGGAATCTGAAATTATTGAAAAATAGACTCTATGAAAATTTTATGAACCATAAAAAATATTCTGAAGGAATGGAAGGCGAAGTTCTTTTAGAACTTAAGAATATATCATTTAAATACCCCAACCTCAATAGAATGGCTTTAAATAATATTTCATTAAAAATTTTTAAAGGAGATTTTATTGGATTAGTTGGTCATAATGGTTGCGGGAAGACAACATTGCTTTACCTAATAGCGGGATTATATAATCCATCTCAGGGTCTAGTTTATTATAAAGAAAAAAATCTTTTAGAAATTGATTTTTATGAATATGCTGAAAAGATAGGATTTATTTTCCAAAATCCCGAAAATATGCTATTTAAGAATACAATAAGAGATGAAATTCTATATGCTCCAAAAAATTTTAATATCCTAAATCAAATTGATGAGGATAATTTAAATCAGTTACTGAGCATGGTTGGAAATGTTGAAGTTAATCGAAATCCATTTAACCTCAGCTGGGGTCAGAAAAGAAGGTTGAATTTATCTTCAATTTTTATTTATGATCCTGAAATTATTTTATTAGATGAGCCATTCATAGGTCAAGATCAAAAAACAATAGATGAATTAATAACAATACTTTATCAAGAGCAGCAAAAAGGCAAAACAATTATTATAGCTTCACATGATTATCATTTACTACTAAATCATGTGGATAAAATAATTGAGTTAGATAACGGTAATTTAATAGAATATGAAGAAAATTATTCATACTTCCAAAAATATCAAAGTTTAGGGCCAATTTCATTACTAAATATTATAAATAAAAAATTAGGTAAAATCTAAAAAGATATGACTAAAAACAAAAAACCAAAAATCAAAAGGAAACAATTCAATTTAGATAAGACAAGGGATTTATTTTCTTATGTTCCAAACAATTCTTTTTTGCATAAATTAAATCCCTTAAGCAAATTGTTTTTCTTGATATTATTTACAATTTTTGTATTCTCAATCGAGAGCTTGATTTTTCTTTCAATCGTTTTTGTATTAACCTTTTTTCTAGCGTTGTCAAGCAAAATGTCAATTAAATCTATTTTTTATAAGTTTAAATGGATTCTAATCTTAAGTCTTTTTTCTATAATCTTAAATATATTCTTTAACGCAATACCCAGTGAAGAATCTCAAATCTTATTCTATTTATTCAATCTTACTTTTTTACCGATTAGAAGATTGGCCGTTTATTATGCATTAAGGAACGCATTATGGATCCTTATCTTATTCTTATCTGCAATAATTTTTACCCATACAACTTCCATGAAGGATTTTGTCTACGCATTGATGAAAACTGGCGTTTCTTATAAATATAGTTTTGCTTTTATGGTTGGACTTCGATATATTCCTTTAATACAACAGGAGGCAAGAACAATCGGACTTGCTCAAAGAGCAAGAGGATTTGGAAGAGAAAAAGTCAATACAATAAAAAAAGCGTATAATTTCATAAAAGAAAGGCTCATTACAATTCTGGTCTCAATTTTAAGAAAAGGAGATATCACATCTATATCAATGGAAAATAGATGTTTTGGTTTATACAAGACTCGAACTAATATGATAGAAATTTTTTTTAAAAAGAAGGATGTTATTTTTATTTTCACAATTGGGGCACTTTTTATGTATTATTTATTAAGTCTCATTCATTTTATCCCATTTATTCAATTTCCTTCTCTTTACTCAATATTTTTTACATAATTTTTTTAATACGCTAGATTATAAGAATAAAATTTATCTACTATAGTGATTATAATCATTACAGTGATTATAGGTAAAACCTGTTAATACAAGAG
>JABUBO010000163.1_pt1 | contig 19935 bp, 15 predicted proteins | sample 7240361 | NCBI WGS metagenome assembly JABUBO01 (sample SAMN07256346, study PRJNA390944) | subsurface metagenome | isolation source: Methane hydrate marine sediment | place: Pacific Ocean: Eastern North Pacific, ODP site
TAGACTGCAGGAATTCTCTGTAAGAAAGCTATATTCGGGCCAGGCACCAAACCCCTCCAGATACGGCACCCATATTGGCGTGAATACATCTGCTATTTTCCTGCCACGGATTTCTATCATATCTTCGGCAAAATTCCCCAGACCTCGCTCCCAGGCAGATTCGAAATAGGGTACTTTGCTAATGTCCAAATCAACCATGCGGCAAGTGGTAGCATCCACCGCCACTGGATCCTTGCCGGCAACCACACAACCAACATACGTCGGATATGTAGCGGGGTGAGGACCGAAGCCCGCGGCAGGACGAATAACATCTGCTATCGTAAGGTCTGCTCTGACAACAGACCATATATCCAGCATTGCTGCAGCGACATCTGTTTGGTGCACATGGAAGTGAACCTTATCCTGTACCACTCCTTCCATATTTTTAAGGGCACAGGTGAAAACTGTACTGACATGGGTCTTGAAAATAGGCAGATTCACTATATGGTCTGCCTCCAAAAGAAATCTGGGGAAAGCTACCTTAGTCAAATTGGAACGGGCATCTCTGATGGGAATATCTATCAGGTCTTTATCTCCCTTAATATCGATAATCCTGTCAACTCCGGCTTCTTCCGCAGCCTTTCCTATGCCGCTCACTTCCAGACATTTGAATGTATCAAATGCAATGGCCGATGACTCAGCCAGTATAATCTGTTTGGGCCGTGCTTTACGCAGCACCTTAATGGTAGCAGCAACAACCTCTGGACTGGTGTTTACACTGCTTTCGGGTGGGTAATAATGCCCTGCGTTGGGTTTGACTACCACGGTTGAATTAGGTTTGATCAGAGAATCTACCCCACCCAGAAGGGTAAGTGCCTCCTCCACCATTTTTTCTGCATCAGTTCCTTTAACTATAGAAACAACTGCTTTCTGCATTCTGGTATCTCCTTTTCCTTTTTTCAATTCATAGCCCGATGGATTTATCAACACCATGTTCATTTATAAGCTTCAGTATGGATTCCACTCGCTCGAATTCAGCCGGCTTTATTTAGCCGTGTAGGCATCTCTCAGCTCCCTGGCAACTGGTGGAGGAGAGTTCATGTCAATAGTAGCCAAGCCGCAAATCATCCCTTCCATCACATCCAGCGGAATGACCTTAGCCATCTTCACTATACTCTCTTTAACGTGATGTCCCTCTTTTCATCAGTACTTCGTAACTGGATATTGCCTTCACCTCCCTAGATTTTACTCGCTAAACCACCACCGCTTTTCCGTGGAAACCGTCACTTCGGCCTCCCTTTTACCATGGCTTGTGTTCAAAAGTTGGTTATCTCCAGGCGAACTAAATTATTGTCATACTTCCCATCCTAATATTTCCACCAGACAGGAGTTGGGGGCCATCCCGGGAGCATTCTTTGATAGCATCCGGGAAGGTGTCAGCAGATTGACACAGCCACCTCTATCTACACTGCCAGGCTTACCTTTCTCCAGCGGGTCATACTTTGCGGAAGATTCATATGAATGTACCACACCCGGCCTCATTCTCTCAGTGACCTGGGCAACACAAAGCACCGCTCCTCGGTCGTTATACATCTTGACGATACCACCGTTCTTAACACCCCGAGCACTGGCATCTGATGAGTGAATACGAACAACATGCCAGGGATAGCCATCTTTGAATATGCGATGGCCTGGAATATCTTCCAGCCAGGGGATATGAATATCGTGATGGGTGTGGAAGGAAAATCTTGGATGTGGTGAGATTAACTGCAGGGGATATTTCTTCGCCAGTTGCGAGGTATGCCCTTCCCAGCTTGGGATATACCGCGGCATGGGCGGCCTCTCTACGTCGTCAGGGAAACGCTGCATCAGGCTCTGCGAGACAAATTCTATCTTGCCACTGTATGTTCCCAGCTCTCTAGCCTTTTCAGTGCCCCTCTTAGGATTAAACTGGTCTGGGGTATCACACTCTCTACCCTCATAGAACCAGCGCAGTGCCGGAGTATGTTTATAATCTTTCGGGAGAGGGACTACAAAGTAACCTTTCTTTTTAAAATCTTCGTAGGATATGTGCTCTGGCAAGGAGGATGCATCAAAAACTTTCCTGATCCAATCTTCCCACGAGTTGCCTTCAGTGTACTCTTCCTTTAAACCCAGCCTTTCAGCAAGGTCTACGAAAATAGCGTAATCAGGCCTTGATTCCCATAGAGGCTCGATGCACTTTTTCTGATAAACAATAATCCGGCGGTTGACTCCGCCATGGGTGAAAGGACCATACCTTCCAGCTCTTGCCCACTCAGCTATGTCACAGCGCTCGAGATTGGTGCAAGCCGGTAGAACGATATCAGCGAAGCCGGTCTCACTTTGCCACCAACAATCCTGGTTGACCACAAACTCAAGCTTAGGACTCTGGTACATCTTTACCCACCTGTTTGTCTCGGTCATCGTGCCAATAAAAGAGCCACCATATCGGTAAATCATCTTGATCTCAGGGCTGCCCGGCTCGGGATAGGTATATGGAACAAATTGCTGCTCTATGGAGTTGCCGCAGAAACCTTCTCCTATCCAGCTAACAGGCGGGTTTAAGATACACTCGGGAACAAGCAAGCGGTAAATGCGCTGGGTAACGGGGTTTACAGCAGGTTTCTTTGCCACCAGTGAAAAGGCATCCAGTCCCCCATCAGCATATCCAGGAAATATAAAGGGACTGGTAAGCGGTGCTCCCGTGTTAGTTCCCCAGATATTGACGCCTGGTTTACCCAGACCCTGCATTCCTTGAAGCAATACCATCAGCCTGGCCCATTCGGTACCATAGGCTTGTCGACAGGCGCCTCCCCAGACTCCTATGGCACCGCAAGCCAACATTGTCCGCTTTGATACCCACTCTCTAGCTAGGGCTTTTATAATTCGTTCTGGAACATCTGTTATCTCCTCAGCCCATTTGGGAGTTTTAGGCACTCCATCATCCTTGCCTATAATGTGTTTCTTGAACTGCTCAAAACCAATGGTGCGGGTGTCGAGGTAATTTTTATCGTAAGTACACTCATCTATCCACACATAGGCTATAGCCATGGCCATGGCGGCATCAGTGCCCGGCCTGGGAGCTATCCACTTATCAGCCAAGATAACAGCAGTATAGTTGCAAAAGGGGTCGATAAATATCTGCTTAATCCCCAGCTCTCTGAGCCAGAGGCGCCACATAACAGACTCTTGTGCATTGTATATTCCGTGAGTGGAATCGGGGTCATTGGACCAGTGAACTATTAGCTCAGTATTCTTTAAAGCGTCCTGAAGCAGGTCGTGGGTTTCAGGGGCCCCCAGCCTCCAGCAGAAGCCCCAGGTATGTATAGCACCCCAGTGCCAGCCTTCCCAGCTATCGGGGTTATCAAACATGGCTGTATGTCCTAGCATCTCGAAGAACCTGCCAAACGCACCCATCTTATAAGACAAATAACCCCAGTTATGGTGGGATGATCTTATTGCCGTGATAGCGGCTGGGCCATAAGTAGTCCTGATTCTCTTCATCTCGCCAGCGACTATGCCTATAGCCTTGTCCCAGCTTATCCTCTCATACCCTGACTTTCCCCTCATCTCAGGGTGTCTATCACCATCGGGGTCGAAGTCTACCCTCTTGAGCGGGTATTTAATCCTGTTTCCTGAATAAACCCTTGCCTTCTCAGCCACGGTGAAAGGGGCAAGGGCTACCTTCCTGGGGGGAAAGAACTTTCTCCCATGGGCTTCAATTGCCCACGATGGCGCATCTGTTTCATCCAAAATCATCGGCCGAATACGAGTTATCCTGCCATTCTTTACATAAACGAAGACTGGGCCGCCAACCGTACAGTTGGTAAAGACCTGTTCGCCTTTTGTAGTATTAGACATATTTTCACTCCCTTTATATTTACTGTTATTACACTAAAGATTTATTCTTATCGCTAGCCAACGGCTTTAGGTTAATATTATTTCAGCTAGGTAAAAAGTGCGCTTCTGAGAAATATTCTTCCCCGATTATTGGGCAATTGCTGTTATAATTCCCATTTTGATATTTCTACAAGGCAGGAATTATTTGCCATTCCTGGAGCATTCTTTGATATCATCCGGGAAGGGGTCAGCAGATTAATGCAGCCACCTCTGTCTACACTTCCGGGCTTGCCTTTCTCCAGCGGGTCATACTTTGCCGAGGCCTCATATGAGTGAACCACACCCGGCCTCATCCTCTCAGTAACCTGGGCAATACCCAGCACTGCACCACGGTCATTGTACAGCTTGACGATGTCCCTATCCTTAATGCCTCGGGCGCTGGCATCTAATGGATGAATACGGATAACCTGCCAGTAGTAGCCATCCTTGAATATACGGTGACCTGGAATATCTCCCAAGGAGTGAATACTTATATCGTGGTGCGTGTGGAAGGAAAACCTGGGGTGGGGGGAGATAAGCTGAAGTGGATATTTCTTCGCCAGCTCTGAGGTATGCCCCTCCCAGCTCGGAATGTACCGCGGCATTGGCGGCCTTTCCTCATCGTCAGGGGAAAGCTCTAACAGGCTCCGCGAGACAAACTCTATCTTGCCGCTGTATGTCCCCAGCTCCTTGGCCTTTTCAGTACCTTTTTGAGGGTTGTTGTCCGGCGTATCACATTCCCTGCCCTCATAGAACCAGCGCAGTGCTGGTGTAGGCTTGTAATCCTCTGGAAAGGGGACTACAAAATAACCTTTCTTCTTGAAATCTTCGTAGGATATATATTTCGGCAGGGAAAAAGCATCAAATACTTTCCTAATCCAGTCTTCCCATGAGTTGCCCTCGGTGTACTCTTCCTTAAAGCCCAGCCTCTCGGCAAGTTCCACAAAGATATCGTAATCAGGCCTTGATTCCCACAAAGGCTCGATACATTTCTTCATATAAACGACGACCCGGTGGTTACATGCACTCTGGGAATGAAAACCATAACCCCCGACACTTGCCCACTCGGCTATATCGCTACGCTCGAGATTGGTGCAAGCCGGTAAAATGATATCGGCAAAGCCTGTTTCACTGTGCCACCAAATCTCCTGATTGACCACAAACTCAAGCCTGGGACTCTGGTACATCTTCACCCATCTGTTTGTATCGGTCATTGTACCAATGAAAGAGCCACCATACCTGTAAATCATCTTAACCTCGGGGCTGCCCGGCTCGGGATAGGTGTACGGGATAAACTGTTGTTCTATAGACTCACCACAAATGCCTTCTCCTATCCAGCTAACAGGTGGGTTTAAGATACATTCCGGGACAAGCAAGCGATAGATGCGTTGGGTAACGGAGTTGACAGCGGTTTTCTTGGCCACATGTGAAAACGCATCCAGCCCCCCATCAGCATATCCAGGAAACTCAAATGAGGAATCAAATGGTGCTCCCGTGATAGTGCTCCAGATATTGACTCCTGGCTTACCTGGGCCTTGCATAGCCTGAAGCAATACCATCAGCCTTGCCCATTCAGTACTATAGGCTTGCCTGCAGGCACCCCCAGCGCATCCAATCCCCCCAACAGATAGCATGGTTTTCTTGCTCCCCCATTCTCTTGCTAGAGCCGTTACAGTTCGCCCTGGAACACCTGTTATCTCCTCTGCCCATTTCGGGGTTTTGGGCACCCCATCGTCCTCACCCATGATATGCCTTTCGAACTGCTCAAAACCAACAGCGTGGGAGTCAAGGTAATCTCTATCGTAAGTACCCTCCTCTATCCAGACATAGGCTATAGCCATGGCCATGGCGGCGTCAGTGCCTGGCCTGGGAGCTATCCACTTATCGCCCAGGGTAGCGGCGGTATAGTTGCAAAAGGGGTCGATGAATACCTGCTTAATCCCCAGCTCTCTCAGCCAGTAACGCCAGATCACAGACTCCTGCCCACTGTATCCTCCACGCGTGCTATCAGGGTCATTAGACCAATGGATTACCAGGTCAGAGTTCTTCAAAGCATCCTCTAGTAAGTCATATTGCTCGGTACCCCCCAGCTTCCAGGTGAACCCCCAGGTATGTATAGCACCCCAGTGCCAACCCTCCCAACTGTCCGGGTTATCAAACATAGCTGTATGCCCCAGCATCTCGAAAAACCTGCCAAATGCGCCCATTTTGTAACTTAAAAGACCCCAATTATTATGAGACGATCTCATCGCTGTGATAGCGGCCGGGCCGTAAGTAGTTCTGATTCTCTTCATCTCACCGGAAACTATGTCTATAGCCTCATCCCAGCTTATCCTTTCATACCCTGATTTTCCTCTCATCTCAGGATGCCTATCGCCCTGCGGGTTGAAGTCTACCCTTTTGAGCGGGCATTTAACTCTATTCTCTGAGTAGATTCTTTCCCTCTCAGCTGTGGTGAAAGGAGCAAGTGTTGTTTTTCTGGGAGGGGAAAATTTTCTTCCACGGGCTTTGATTGCCCATGATACCGCATCTTTTTCATCAAAGACTATCGGCCGAATGCGGATTATTTTCCCACCCCTCACGTGAACAAAAACCGGACCGCCAACGGTGCAGTTGGTAAAAACTTTTCCCGACATGAGCTCTACTCCTTTCCTAGACCGTAGTAAAATAGCCTTGACTCTACCTCGTTTTCGTTAAAACAACTTAACAGGCTCTGGCACCCAACCTCCTACCGGTGGTCGTGTATTAGGTGCTGGCGGGTTTGGCATCCCAATTCGAAAGTGTTCCCCCGTCTCCTTTCGCTTCCATCGTACCTTCTGCATCACCGGTTGAACTAACTTAATCGCCCCTTGAAACCTCAGCGGACACATCGCTACACAACAGCCTCCATACCAGCATTCCTCCGGATATAACACTACCGGGGGCTTCCCCTTCTCCTGATTCGGTACCAGTACATCCGAAGGGCATATCTCTACACACGTGTTGCAACCGTTGCAAACTCCTTCATCAAACACCACCGGCTTTGCCGGTGTGGCTTGGTTGGGAAACATATATACTTTCTCTTCAGCCACTTATTTCCCCCTCTATAAAACTTATTCCCTACAACCCACAATGCGCTTCATAATTCTCTTCATAACTGGACGCATTAGGCGGCAATAACCAGTAGTCAATAGGCCTCTCTCCAACCTTGACCTCCCCTCCCTCCAGCCTGGTCGTAATCCACTTATGCCACTCCAGCGGGTCAACCTCAGGATAATCCAGCCTGGTGAAATTCAGATAACTGCTGCTCGCCTTCCTCGCCAAACAGGCATGCATAATCATTTCACCAACCGTCAACATGGTCAAAACCTCCAGACTCCGCATCAACTCATGAGGGTTCCGCGCATAAACTGTCGAGGCTTCCCCCTCCCTCAGTTCTTCAATCCACTTCAAGCCCAGCCTGAGAAGTCCCTCATTCTTAGGCTCACCACAGTAATCCTGCATTACACGGCATATCCCAGCATTCAGCTCCTTCCATTCCATCCCATCCCCCCGCTTTAGCGGCGCATATATACGAACCTTCTCTTTCTCCACCTGCTCCCTGTCTATCACAGGCTCCCCCGCTTTCAGCGCATAATCGGCTGCCTTCCTGCCTGCATATTTCCCGCTCGTGGCCGCATTAGAATGGTCCTCTGAGGCAAACATCTGCTGCCCGGCTGCATATAAACCCTCCAGACTAGTCCTCAGATCCCAATCTATTACCAGGCCACCACTAACAAAGAAAACTTCCCGCCACTGGGGAGGGCCTACTCCACGAAACTTTGTATAGCACTGGAGCATATCCCTGTCTGGATCAAACCCGGCCTCAGTGTAATTACCATATATTGCCACATTGGTCTTCCCTTCCTGCCCCACCATAAGGCCAAATATGACCCTGCGCTCATGCTCAGGCATAGAAGGCAGATCAGCATATAACGGGAGAGTGAACTCCCCATTCGCTATACGCCTCTCCAGGTCAGGAAATTTAATGCTTGGCGCCATGTATTTATAAGCAGGATGCTCAGGCGGTACAAGCTTCATAAAGCTGGCATCTTCACCAGACCCACCTCCCATAAGAAGCAACTTCTGCCCGGGAGCCGGCCGATGCCGCTGCGATACCGTCGCCAAAACCCTCCCATCCCTATCAACCCATGGGACTTCCTTCCCATTAGCATCAACTATTGTGCACGGATGCCAGGTATTACTGGGATTACCAACTCCATACCTGGGATAGCAGAAGGCACCAGGAGTCGGAGCAGACCTCTCCATCAGCGTGAACTCAGCACCAGCTCTCCAGGCCATGGCATGGCCATCGCCAACAGACCCGATTTGCCCTGCATGAACCCACGAAGTCCCGGTCAACTCGGTTGAGAATACCCACTGCCGCTCGGGACGAGATAAACACAGCACGGTGGACTTCCCCTGGAAGATGTAAAATTCACCAGTTCGTACATTGAACCCAGTCGCACCTGCTACCCTAGCCCCTTGCCTCCCCCCCTCGATCGTTCCCCAGATTCGGATGGTATACTTGTTTTCGTAGTCATAGGCAAACAAGAGCCCTGTCTTATCATTCCTGAACTCCGCTCCCTTAAATTCACCCTCAGTATCTCTAATCTTTACCCCCATCTTCTCCAGCTCCAGAAGCGTGTCATAGCTCTCCCGGCACTGGATGTAGCGATGAATCCCACAGTTCCATCCACCGTGATTGTCAACCAGCGCCTGCGTTAACTCCTCAGGAGTAACCTTACAGACAGGATTCGTAGTGGCAAACTGCCAGTGGTCGCATCCAGCACCCCCAGCACCACTCTTCGTAACTGAAGCTTTATCAACAACTACAGCCCTCAAGCCCTTCCTGGCAGCGCTTATAGCAGCCCAGCAGCCAGCTATACCGCCACCCAGAACCAACACATCAGCATTAACTCTGTTCTCTTTACCGTAACGTATCGGATAGGGCCACTCGTTTGTCCCTCTTTTCATCTGTTTTACTTCCTTCTCAAATTTGATATAGCAAGGTTCATCCAACCACTTTGTCACGCTGAAAAATCATCACCCTCCGAATATCAGGTACGGTTGCGTTCGAAAAACAACTATCCCCCCCTTGTCAAAATTACATTACAACATTAGTCTCTATCCTTGTCAATACCTTCGTGATTGTTGACGAACTTCAGCAAAGCAAGCTATATTTATAAGTTGAATATTCGCCTGGACGTTAATAAGAGCTTACTCTGGAGAGTATGGGCTAGAACATAAATATAATTTCCCAATAACAACTTTATAGGAGGGCATATGGCAAAGGAAGAAAAGTGGGATAAAATCGTTCGCACTACTGTTTGGTCAGCGGGTCCTGGCTGTCATGGGGGATGTGGAGTAAAGCTTTTCGTAAAGGACGGCAGAGTGGTGAAGGTAGAGGGAGATGAGAACCACCCCTATAACCAGGGCAGGCTCTGCCCTCGTATTGAGGCGCTGACGCAGTATATGTACCATCCCGACCGCGTCACCCATCCTTTGAAGCGAGAGGGGGAGAGAGGGGAAGGCAAATGGGCCCGTATTTCCTGGGATGAAGCCTATGACACCATTGAGAAAAAACTCAAGGATATCCGCAATAAGTACGGTGCCGAATCGGTCATCTTCTGCCAGGGGACAGGCAGAGATATTGGCGGTCCCATTACCTATTTAATGTATGCCTATGGAAGCCCAAACTGGGTGCAGGTAGGTCTAGCAGGTCATGCCTGCTATACCCCAAGACTGGGAGCCATGTTTGCTACCCAGGGTGACTATTGCGTGGTAGATGCCTCTCAATTTTTGGAGAAGCGATATGATGACCCCCAGTGGACGCCACCCAAGGTTATCATTATCTGGGCTCAGAATCCGGTTACTGGCTGCTTCGATGCATTTTATGGTCACTGGATTATCGACTGCATGAAAAGAGGCTCTAAGCTAATCGTAGTAGACCCACGGGTCACCTGGATGGCCAGCCGGGCCGAGGTTTTTCTACAGATTCGCCCCGGTACCGATGGAGCCCTCGCCCTGGGCATACTTAATGTCATCATCAATGAAGGCCTATACGACAGGGAATTTGTTGATAAGTGGACATCTGGCTTTGACGAGCTGAAGAAGAGGGTTCAGGATTACCCACCAGAAAAAGTAGCTGAAATAACCTGGGTTCCCAAAGAAAAGATTATTGAAGCTGCTCGACTTTTTGCTAGTAGTAAGCCAGCAGCTATTCAATGGGGAGAGCCTGTTGATGCCAATCCACAAGCAACCGTTGCTGCCCAGGCCATTAATCATATTTGGGCTATCACTGGAAATATTGATATCCCTGGAGGAATGGTCATTGCCAGACCTTCCCACGGGGTCACCACCTACCCCTTCAGCACCCATGAGTTGCTCGAACTCTACGGTGAGGAAGTCGTCAAGAAACTTAACGAGAAGAGGATCGGAGCTTCTCAATATCCTATGATAAAAGGCTTCAGGGGATGGGTTCAGCCTGATGTGGCTATTGAGCAGATGGAAACTGGCAAGCCATACCCCATCAAAGCTGCCTGGATACAAACATCAAACATTCTGGGTGGACAGGCTGCCGACCCCAAAAGACATTACAAGGCCTTAAAGAAGCTCGACTTCGTTGTATGTGTTGACCTTTTTCAGAACCCCACCAGCATGGCTGTGGCTGATATATTTTTGCCAGCAGCTACTTTCCCGGAAAAAGAAAGCTTCCGCTCATGGTGGGCACCCCTTTCAGTAATAGTTAAGGCGGTTGAGGTGAGGGAGTGTAAATCAGACTGGGAAATCAATCTGGAGATGGCCAGGCGTTTGAGCACCACTTCACTTCCATATAAAACTGTCAAGGACCTCATCGATGCCCGGCTAAAGGTGGGTGGTACAAGCTATGATGAATTGGCTAAGAAGGGAAGCTGGGAGATGCCTCCTGAGGGGCCTAGCAAGCCCTACCGCCGCTGGGAGAGAGGTCTTCTGCGTAAGGACGGCAAGCCCGGCTTTAACACCCCTACCGGCAAAGTTGAATTCTGGTCCAGGTGGTATAAGAAATGGGGGCTTGACCCTCTACCTTACTACGAGGAACCTGCCGAGAGCCCAATCTCTACTCCGAAACTTTGGCAGGAATACCCGCTCATCCTGGCCAGTGGACGGCGTTCCTCAGTCTACTTCCATTCTGAACATCGCATGATCCCCTGGCTCCGCGAGATTGACCCTGACCCCATTGTGGAAATTCATCCCCAGACAGCTAAAGATCTAGATATCGTAGATAGTGAATGGGTCTATATTGAGAACAAGCGGGGGAGAGTAAAATTCAAAGCCAGGGTTACTCCCACTAGCCACCCCAGGGTAGTATCAGCTGCTCACGGCTGGTGGCTGCCGGAAACGGAAGGCAAAGAGCCTAACCTGTTTAGCACCTGGGAACACAATATCAACAACCTGACTTCCATGGGGAACCAGAGTCGCTCTGGTTTTGGTGGAACAAATTACAGGACAAGCCTGTGTAGAATAACCAAAATCAAGGACTGAAAGGAGTAGAAATGCCTCGAAATGGACTGCTTATTGAATATGAATACTGCACCGGATGTCATACTTGTGAGGTAGCCTGCAAGCAAGAAAACGATTTTTTTTCCCGCAGGTAAATGGGGAATAAAGCTCAATGAGATTGTGACAGAACTCACCGAGGGTAAAATTCGTATTGATTACATACCCTTCCCCACTGAGTACTGCAACCTTTGCGCTGCGAGGACAGGTAATGGTGAGCAACCAGCTTGCGTGAAGCACTGCCCGGCGGGATGCATGATGTATGGCACCATCTCTAAACTGGCTAAAGCCATGGAGGATAAGCCAAGATCGGTCATATTTGCTCCCAAATAGGCATTCCATGCTATTGACATGACGAGAAACCAAATGATAGCATACCTAGCTATATAGCAATGGCTAACGAGTTACAAAGCTGTGTGTAATGTGCCCTTATTGGTTATGTTTATCCTGGGGCCCTGCGGAAGTGGGTAGATTGGTTGGCACTGGAGGTAATTGCTATGATTTATATGTAATTAAATACCAGAAACAGCAGATTCTAAATTTAAGGAGGTAGTATGAGAAAAACGATTTTGATGGTGTTCATAGCAGTTGGGTTAATTGCATTACCTTTGTTAGGGGGCTGTGCAGGACCAGCACCAGCGAAAACCATAGAACTAACCTACAGTAATTTCTTCCCGCCTACGCATTATCACTCCATATTGGCCGAGGAGTGGATAAAGGAGATAGAGGCGCGCACCAATGGTAGAGTTGAAATTACCTACTACCCTGGTGGTTCGCTAACTCCTGCCCCCAAGGTTTATGATGGTGTTGTTGAGGGCATCTCCGATATAGGTATGTCCTGTCTGGCTTATACCATGGGCCGCTTTCCTGCCTGCGAGCTGGTCGACCTACCTCATGGTTACGCTTCTGGATGGGTCGCCACCAAGGTGGCCAACGACTTCTACAAGGAGTTCCAGCCTGCAGAACTTAATGATACTCATCCCCTTTATTTCCACGCTCACGGACCTGGCGTAGTCTTTACCACCAAGAAGCCAGTGCGTAAGCTGGAGGATATGAAGGGATTGGTATTAAGGTCTACTGGCACAGGATGTAAGATAGCTGAAGCTCTCGGCGCTGAAGGGTATGGTGCTGGGAAGGGAGAAGCTTACGAGCTTATGTCTAAGGGTGTAACAGACGGTGAGTTGACTCCCCGAGAAGTGCTAATAGGTTGGGGAGAAGAGGAGATAGTAAAGTACATCACTCTCGATCTGGATGTAGCCTACACCACCGATATGTTCGTAGTCATGAACAATGACAAATGGAACGCCCTGCCCAAGGACATACAGGATGTCTTTACCGAGGTTAGCGAAGACTGGATAGAAAAACATGGCAAGGTTTGGGACTATTATGATGCGGTGGCGGTAGATTACTGGCTAGACTACCGGGAGAAGATGGGCGACCCGGGAGAAATCATTGAGCTTCCGCCAGAGGAGATGGCCAGATGGGTGGAAGCCGCCAAGGTAGTGAAAGAGACATACATGGATGAAAAGAGAGCCATGGGACTGCCTGTAGAAGATTACGAGGCATACCTGCTGGAGCGGGCAGCCTACTGGTCTGACAGGGTACCGACAGAGGAGGAGAGCATAGCCTGGGTTAAGGCCGAGTTGGAACCGCTTAAGCCCCAAAAATAAAAATAATAAATAGCACATAGCTATAATATACCTTTATAATCCGGGGGGCCGTCTTGGGTAATCCTGGAGTTCGGCCCCCCAGAGAATCATGTAAGTTTATGTCCCAAAAAATAGATCGCCTGGAAAAATTTGCCTACTCCTCTAGCAACTGGTTTAACTGGGTGGCAGGTGGTGGTTTGGTGGGCATGCTTGGGCTTGCCATAGCTGACATAATCGGAATCAAGCTCTTCAAGCATCCCATCCCTGGTGGCATTGAGGTTGTAGCCTTTCTGGGAGTGGTAGTGACTGCCTGCGCCATAGCTTATACCCAGGTTTTACACGGCCACATTCGGGTAGAATTTTTAGTAATGCGCCTGCCAAAGCGCGCGCAAGGCAGCATCGCCGCCCTTGTCTCCCTCTTTGGACTGGCACTCTTTGCCCTACTGGCCTGGCGAAGTTACGACTTCGGCCGCGTTCTCCAGGCCACCGGGGAGGTCTCCATGACCCAGGGGATACCCTTCTACCCCTTTGTCTATGCCATAGCTTTTTGCTGCATCCCGGTCTGCCTGGTGCTGCTGGCAGAGTTTCTCAGGTCAGTAATAAAGGCGGTGGAGAAGTGACCTCAGTTACCGTTGGCATCATAGGGATTGGCATTCTGCTTCTGATTTTTCTGCTTGGTATGCCAGTTGCTTTTGCCATGGGTTTCGTTGGGCTTGTTGGTTTTTGCTACCTGGTTTCTCCAGGAGCCGGGCTCAGCATTCTAGCCCGGGATTTCTTTGCCCAACTCTCCTCTTATTCCCTTACTGTCATTCCCATGTTCGTATTCATGGGTTCCATTGCCTTTGCTTCAGGGATGAGCCGAAGACTTTATGATGCTGGCTACACAATGTTTGGGCGAATGCGTGGTGGCCTAGCCATGGCTACCATTGCCGCCTGTGCTGGCTTTGGCGCCATGTGCGGGTCAACTAACGCTACTGCCGCCGCCATGGGAAGAGTAGCCCTGCCAGAAATGAAGAGATATAACTATGATGATGCTCTAGCCACAGGCAGTGTCGCCGCCGCAGGAGGCCTGGGCATACTCATTCCGCCCAGTACTATATTTATCGTTTACGGGATATTAACCCAACAATCCATAGGCAAGCTTTTCATAGCTGGAGTTTTCCCCGGCATACTCTTGGCTGCCCTTTTTATCGTTGCGGTGCTGCTTCTCTGTCTGCGCAACCCCAGCCTCGCCCCAGCGGGTGGAGCAACAATCTGGAAAGAGAAGATAGCTGGGATTACAGGAATTATTGAGATGCTGGTTCTATTCGTCCTGGTAATAGGGGGTATATTCTGGGGCTGGTTCAGCCCGACACAGGCCGGAGCCGCTGGTGCTGCTGGCACTTTGCTCATTGGCGTAGTGAGGCGGCAGCTAAGCTGGCAGGGGTTCCTCTTCGCCATTAAAGACACACTGCGGATAAGCTGCATGGTGATGATCGTTGTTACCGGGGCTATCATCTTCGGGCATTTCATAGCTGCAGCCAAGATCCCCCTTGTCTTATCTGCCTGGGTAAGCGGGCTTCAACTTCCCGCTGTAGCTGTCATGGGAGTTGTGCTCCTGATATACCTCGTGGGGGGCTGCTTCATGGATGCTCTGGCCCTGATTACGCTTACTGTCCCCATTATCTTCCCAGTGGTTATGGCTTTGGGCTTTGACCCTATATGGTTCGGGGTAATAATAGTTCTGGTCACCGATATGGGAGTAATCACACCACCGGTGGGCTTAAATGTCTATGTCGTCAAGGGAATTGCTGAGGATGTCCCCTTAGAAACTATCTTCAAAGGCATACTACCCTTCCTGGGAGCGCTGATTATTACCACACTCATATTGCTAGCTTTCCCCCAGATTGCTACCTTCTTGCCCAGCTTGACATCGTATTAATCCTGGTAATCTAAACTCCTGAGGAGGACGAGGAAGTTTAACTTATTTGCAATTATGCTCTAATGGCAAATAATTATGAATATGCGCTGAATCCTTAGTTAATGGAGGAATTACTAATGAACAAAAAAACATATGCATTAAAATATGCTGGCGTGAAGCAGCGGTACGCTAGCTGCGTAGTGGCAGGCGAACTGCTTTTTTGCTCCGGCATGACTGGCCGGACCATAGGAACTGGCGAGGTCTCGTCAGACGATGTGGCTGGACAGATGGTAACAGCTCTAGATAGAATCAAAGCTACCCTGGAAGAGGCTGGGAGTTCTATGGAGAATATTGTTAAAACCACTATCTATTTAAAGGATATAAAGGACTACCAGGCCATGCGGAATACGGAGTTCGAATATTATCAAAATCATTGTCCTTCTCTGGTGGAGGAGCCACCCGCCAGCACCGTTATCCAGGTTGTCTCACTGGCCAGGCCCAAGGTACTGGTGGAAGTAGACGTGGTGGCAGCCCTTCCAAATAATATCAGTTGGAGATTTAACAGATAGAAAACAAACAGGGCAAAGAGGGTAAATACCCCTTTTCAAGACGAGAACCCTGTGATAAACTAGGGTTAATAAAAGGGGCAAGGAGGGTGATATATGAGGGTATAATTCAGGCAAGAAAGAAGGCTGGCAATTCTAATCCCAAATTTTACAAGGAGGTGAACTTAAATGAAAAAACGGTGGTTTTCATTGTTAGTAGTGCTGGCAGTAATTATAAGTCTGGTGGTTATTGGCTGCGCCAAGCCAGCACCAGCTGAAATCATAACGCTCAAATATGCCGACCAAAACCCGGACACTGGCTGGGAAGGCAGCCAGGCAGCTGGGCCATGGCTGAAGCAAATTGAAGAAGCCTGCAAAGGAAAGGTAAAAATAGAATATTATCCTGCCCAAACCCTGTGCAAGGGGGTGGATACCTGGGAAGCCCTTAAAGCTGGCACGGCCGATTTTGCCTGGTGCTTTCATGGCTACTGGGCCGGTATGACCCCTCTGGCTGACGTTGTAACCCTCCCCTTTATGCCCTTCAAGAGTGCTGAGCAGGGGAGCGCCGCGCTGTGGCAACTTTATGAAAAATACCCCTCCATTAGTGAGCAATTTGCCGACAACCATGTGGTACTGACCTGGACCTCTAACCCCTATTTCTTAGCAACGACTAAGAAGCCGGTCAAGACTCTGGAGGACTTTAAGGGGATGAAGATAAGATCAACCGGCGGCCCTCCAACTGATATGGTAAAGGCGCTGGGAGCTAGCCCCATGAGTGTCCCCATGCCTGACACCTATATGAACCTGCAGAAGGGTGTAATGGATGGACAGCTGGACCCCTGGGAAGCTTTTTATACCTTCAGACATTACGAGGTAGCGAAATACGTTACCCTGGTGCCTTTCCACATGGTATACTTCACCCAGTCATTCAACCTTGACAAGTGGAACAGCCTGCCTCCCGATGTCCAAAAAGCAATAGAGAGTGTCAGCGGGCTGGAGGGCTCCAAGTTCTGGGGCAAGAACATGTTTGATACTGCAGCACAGGCAGTAGATAAGATTGTAAAAGACCAAGGTTATGAAGTAACTTACTACACTCCTCCTCCTGAGGAAGTAGCCAGGTGGTCAGCAATCGCCGGTGAGCCTCTCTGGGAGGAATGGGTAAAGAAGATGGAGGACGCAGGCCATCCTGAGGCACGAGACATACTGAATACAACTCTGGGGCTGATCAGCTAATCGAAAGTTATAAATGATGGGAATTAGCTTAAGGTGTGGCTAAGTAAAGCTACAAGCTGGCTTAGTAGAGTTGTTGAGCCAGTAAGCAGGGTGTGGCATTACGTAGGTGCAGGCATCCTCGCGGTAATGATGTTCCTTACCGCGGTGGATGTCGCCCTACGGTATTGCTTCAACCGCCCCATAATGGGCTCTTATGAACTTACCGGATTTATGATGGCTCTCCTCATTTCCTTTGGCCTGGCCTATTGTGGTGTTAAAAAAGGTCATGTCGTGGTAGACCTGGCGATCTCCCGCTTCCCTCAGCGAACCCAAGCTATTATTGGCAGCATTACCTGCCTCTTCAGTCTGGTCCTGCTCTCGCTAATAACCTGGCAGTGTGCCATATATGTTAAGCTTATATTTCACTCTAACTATTCATCTACAGTACTGCTGATACCCTTTTTCCCCTTCGTCGGGGCGGTAGCTTTTGGCATAGGTATATTCTGCCTGGTAGTTCTAAGAGATTTCTTTGATTTCCTCTCTCAGGCGGTGCAGAAATGACACCGCTTTCCATAGGGTTCATTGGCATAGGTGTTCTTTTCATACTTTTATTTTCCGGGATGCCAATTGGTCTTGTTATGGCTTTTGTGGGCTTTGCCGGCTATGCCTACGTGACAGGCTTTGGCCCTGCCCTTGGCGTCTTGAGGACAGTTCCCTTCTCTACCTTCGCCGATTATGGTCTGAGCGTCATACCGCTTTTTGTACTTATGGGCACCTTTGCCTTCTATGCTGGATTGAGCCAAGATCTCTACAGTACTGCCCGTAGCTGGCTAGGGCGTCTGCGTGGCGGCCTGGCAATGTCCACTGTGGGAGCATGTGCTGCTTTTGCTGCTGTCAGTGGCTCAAGCCTGGCCACGGCAGCCACAATGGCAAAGGTATCCTTGCCAGAGATGAAAAGGTACAAGTACGATAGCAGGCTGGCTACGGGCACTATTGCTGCCGGTGGCACTATCGGTATCCTGATACCCCCCAGCGTGATTCTTATCATCTACGGTGTTCTTACCGAGCAGTCCATAGGCAAGCTTTTTGCCGCTGGTTTTATCCCCGGTGTGCTCGAGGCTGTGTTCTATATGGTTACAATCTTTATTCTTACTACACGCGACCCGCTCATGGGGCCCCCGGGTCCAGTAACAAGTTTCCGGGAAAAGGTCACTTCCTTGAAAGGCTCATGGGGTGTGTTAGTCATATTTGTAGTGGTCATTGGAGGCATTTACCTTGGTGTTTTTAGCCCCACCGAAGCAGCAGGAGTGGGGGCATTTGGTACTTTTGCTTTCGGCTTGGCAAGAAGAAAGCTTGGCTGGCAAGCCTTCAAAGAAAGCCTCACCGATGCCGGGAAAACTGCGGCCATGATATTCGTCATCATATTGGGTGCTAATATATTCGGTTACTTCCTGGCAGTAACCGGTGTGCCTTCTGCAATAGCAACTTACTTTTATGGCCGGCCTGCCAGTGAGCCGCTATTTTATTCTTGCAGGTATTTTAATTATCTATATTCTCCTCGGCTGCGTCATGGACTCCATGGCAATGATTTTGATTACCGTGCCCATCTTCTTCCCCTTGATAATGCAACTGGGCTTTAACCCTATATGGTTTGGCATACTCATAGTGAGAGTGTGCGAGATCGGGTTGATTACCCCGCCAGTGGGCCTGAATGTATATATCATCAAGGGGATAGCTGAAGATATTCCCATGGGGACCATATTCCGAGGCATATTACCCTTCCTTATTGCTGATTTATGTCATGTAGCTATGCTCGTAGCTATTCCACAGGTCACACTGCTCCTGCCCAGCCTGATGAAGTAGGCTGCTTTCACTCTCCCGTCCCGATAGGAAGCCTGTTTGATTTAACCTCAGACACAGGACTAGATTTGCCCCATGTAGTTCTGATAATTTTGACCCCAACTGGAGAGTGGTTATCAGAGGGCAGCAGCAATTACGGGTTTTTGAAGAACCTAACTTCCCGCTTCACCCTCAATGGCCTTCAATAGTCGGATTAACCTGATATCCCTTTCCCGACAAAGATCAGCCTCACTTCGCCCCTGGTAGTCATAGAAGCCCCTGCCTGTCTTAACTCCCAGATGCCCCTGCTTGACCAGCTCGAGAAGTTTCTTCGGCTTGTAATCTACAGGTGTAGGCTCGAAACTAGGTTTCTCTACATTAATAGCACTCAGGTCAAGTCCACCGAAGTCGATGCGCTGCACAACACCCAACACCATCATACGAAAGGCAAGACCCCATTTAGCTGCCTCATCAAGTTCTTTTGGTGACAGATAACCATTATCGAGGAGAAAATACACCTCACGCTGGAGGGCGATTTGAAGTCGAGGGACTACATAACCGGGAACCGGCTTCTGAAAGATTACAGGCTTCTTACCCATCTTCTTTAATGTCTGCGCCATCAGCTCCACACTAGCTTCACTCGTCTTAGGCCCCTTAACCACATCCACCAGAGGAATCAACTGGGGAGGAGTATACCAGTGAGCACAGAGCACTTTATCCGGGCGTGAGGTCTCCACAAAATCGAATATATTTAAACTGGTGGTATTACTCGCCAGCAAAGCTCTTGGAGGACAATACATATCCAGCTGGGCAAAAATTGCTTTCTTTAAATCCCTGTTTTCCGTCACAGACTCAATAGCAATGTCAGCATTATCCGCTGCCTCTTGTAACGATGTAGTAGGAGTAATTCGCTCCATTGTTGCCCTTATTAAACTCTGGTCTAGCATTCCCTCTTCAACCATGGTATTCAAACTGGATTCTATTAGAGGTATGGCTCTATCCAGGGTCTTTTGAGTGCGAGAGAACAGCAAGACCCGATAGCCTGCCTGAGCAAAGCACTGGGCTATCCCACGCCCCATGGTTCCGGCACCTACAATAGCAACTTTTTCTATATCCTGTTTCATCCCTGCTCCTTGATTTAGACAACAGCGGTAATCCCGCCATCAACATACAAGATTTGACCAGTAATAAAATCCGAAGCTGGGGAAGCTAAGAACACGCACGCCCCCACCATATCTTCAGTGCTAGCCACTCGCTTCAGTGGAACATTGGCCAAACCTCGCTTAAGACGCTCCGGGTCTTTCAGAGTTTGCTCGGCAAGTTTTGTGGCTACCCAGGAGGGGGCAATGGGGGA
>JABUBO010000164.1_pt1 | contig 19878 bp, 14 predicted proteins | sample 7240361 | NCBI WGS metagenome assembly JABUBO01 (sample SAMN07256346, study PRJNA390944) | subsurface metagenome | isolation source: Methane hydrate marine sediment | place: Pacific Ocean: Eastern North Pacific, ODP site
AGTGATGAAGTAATCTTAAGGTTCTTTGAAACGATCGGAGAGGCTACTGTGGCCGAGCTTGAGCTATTCAGGGTGATTAAGCGGGCTGCGGTTGTCGACTTGCTAGAGCGGGAGCTATATGAGCTCAAGGCAGAGCGTAACAAGTTGCGGTTAGAAGTTAAGCCCTTCGAGATAGTAACCTTAAAGCTTAAACTTTAGGGCTAAGATTTGGGTTCGGGAGGTCAAAGTGGGAATTGATATTAAACTCGCCCGGTGGCTTGCTTAGACATTAAATAGAAAGGTAATTACGTCGCCATCCTGGACGACGTAATTCTTACCCTCCATTTTAAGCACCCCCCTTTTCCGTGCCTCAGCTAAATTGCCACATCTCTCCAAATCACTATAGCTAATAACCTCAGCGCGGATAAACCCTCTTTCCATGTCAGAGTGGACTTTTCCCGCTGCTTTTGGTGCTGTGATACCCCTGGGGATAGTCCAGGCTTTTAACTCAGCAGAAGCCGTGGTGAAGAAGGAAATTAGCCCTAGAAGGCGGTAAGAAAGGTTGATAACCCAATCAAGCGCTGGTGTAGTTAGCCCCATGGCTTCACGGAATTCCTCAGCCTCGGCGTTGCTGAGCTGACCTAGCTCCATCTCCAGCTTGCCACATAGAGCTGCTACAGCAAATTGGGGATAAAGTGACCTTATCTCAGCCTCCAATTGCGAAGCTTGGGGTATTTGCTCCTCCCCAATGTTAAGGACGACCAGCATCGGTTTAGCAGTGAGAAATTGGTAATTAGACAGCATTTTGAGCTCATCTTTAGCTAAGCCTTGCTCTCTGATCGGCATATCTTTTTCTAGTGCTGTCTTAATTTTCTGCAACAGAAGTTGTTCGTTTAAGTATAATCCGCGTTCCGATGCTTTAGCTCCTTTTAAAGTTACCTCTAGCCTACCCAGCTTCCTTTCAATGATAGCTAGATCAGAAAAGGCGAGCTCTAAATCTAAGGTAGCTATATCCCTCTTAGGGTCTACGCTTCCCTCAGGATGGGGTATTTTTCCGTCTTCGAAAGCTCGAACTACTTGAAGCAGGGCATCAGCAGTAGTCAGATAGCTCAAAAGTCCTCCTCCTATTTCCTCCTTGCTGCTAAAAGCTTTAGGTGAGCCGGCGATGTCTGCGTAGCTTACTTCAGCGGGAACTGTTTTTTTAGGATGGAATATATTTTCTAGTGCTGCTAATCGTGAGTCAGGCACTTTAGCCACACCTATATTCGGGGTCAGAGAAGGGGAATAAGCGGCAACTTCAGCCTTGCCTTTGGTTAAAGCATTAAAAACTGTTGTTTTGCCGCTCTTTGGTAGCCCGATGATAGCAATTTTCATATTTATATTTTACCACATTTATGCCTTAGCCTCCCCCAAAAGGAGTTTGCCCTGTGATAAAATACCAAAGGATGTTTTATATTCTTTATGGTCAGGACGATTTCTCCCTTAATCGAGCTTTAGAGAGGATTAAAGCTGACTTAGGCGACCCACAAATGCTGGCAGTTAATACTACTAAGCTGGATGGCCAGCATTTAACCTTAAGCGAGCTTCAGGACAATTGTAATGTTGCTCCTTTCTTGTCTCCATCTCGTTTGGTTATAGTCGATGGCTTACTGAAGAGGTTTGAGCCGAAGCCAGGCAAGCAGCGATTTAGTAAACGTGCCGTCACTAAATCCGAAAACGAACTGGGGGAAGGTTTGGTCTCTTATATTAAGCAAATGGCACCAACCACCGTGCTAGTGCTAGTTGATGATAGCAGAATAAGTAGGCATAACCCTTTGTTAAAGAAGCTTTCGCCATTGGCTAAAGTGAAGACTTTTCCTCTGCTGCGAGGTAGGGGGTTAGCCGATTGGATACAACAGCGAGTAAGCGAAGAGGGTGGCAGCATCACCTCAGATGCTGTGAGTTTGCTCGCTGAACTTATAGGTGGAAACTTATGGGCCATGAACAATGAGCTCCTGAAGTTGCTTCTCTATACCCAAGGACGTCCTATTGGTGAAGACGATGTTAGACAACTGGTAAGCTATGCACAGGAGACTAACATTTTTGCCTTGGTGGATGCCATAGTCGAAGGTCAAACTGAAATAGCCCAACGGATGCTACACCGGCTCTATCAGGAAGGGATCGCAGCGACCTACATTCTAGCCATGATTACCAGACAATTCCGTTTAATAGCACAAGCTAGAGAGCTGGATTTGGGGTTATCTCGGCAGCAAATTCAAGACAAATTAGGCTTAACCTCAAACTACGCTCTGGATAAAACACTCAGTCAGGCCAAACTATATGATTTTGAGCACATAAAGCGAGCTTATGATAAGCTTTTGGAGACTGACCTAGCCATCAAAACTGGCAAATACAATGACCAATTAGCCCTGGAACTTTTAGTGGCTGAGCTTGCCACCTCCAGAGTTTAAGATGGCTCAGCCTTCGTATCCGGGGAGTTCTTCGATGCTAGCTGCCCCTTTTCTATTCTGGGAGGGGTATTGCCAAAGTAGACCTTAGTATGCGGCCAAGGAATTTCAATCCCTTCCTTATCAAAAGTCCTTTTAATTCGAAGGCGTAATTCTCCCATTACATCCCACTGGCGTAATGGTTTGGTATCTCCCAGTATTTTAATGTCAATGCCTGAATCCCCCAACTTATCTACCCTGAGCACCTTTGGTGTACTCACGAAGTCTGCACTCCATTTGGGATCCTCAGCCATTTCCTTACATACTCTATTTATAACTTCAATAACATGGTCGAGGTCTTCCCCATAGGCTACTGAGATATTTAGATTCACCCTAGAATATCCCTTGGTAAAATTGCTGGCTACTTTAATTTCGCTATTAGGAATGGAATGAACTATGCCGTCTAAATCTCTAAGGATAGTGCGACGTAACCCTATTTCCTCAACTAAACCACCAAAGCCAGCAACATTAACTACATCACCCACTCTGTATTGGTCTTCTAGTAAGATAAAGATACCAGCAAGCAAGTCCTTGATTAAACTTTGGGCACCAAAACCAATAGCGATGCCCACAATGCCCAGTCCGGCTAACATTGCGGCGATATTCACTCCAAACTCAGGTAGCATGGTGAAAATGGCAAAAATGACGATAATGATTGTGCCTGTATTAACAAAAACTGAGGATAGAGTATCAGCTCTCTTTTTCATTTCTCCCTTGGGTCGCTTTTTCATTTGCCGGGAGATAGATCTCTCAATCAGTAAAGGCACAAAATGGCGAAGCAAGTAGCGTAAAACAACGGCAATAATAACGATAGCAAGGACACGGATGCCATGAGTGCCAAGCCAATCAATTACACCGTGTGCGCTAAGCCACTCAATCATGTCTACATTCCATATTTATTTTACTTACACTCGCTAGCTTTATTCTGTGTTAGCATCTATGCTAACATACCTGATATTGAGACTCAATTGATAGCTAAGCTAGTATTTTCCCGAATCAGAAAGGGTAATGACAAATGACTGGTGATGAACTTAGGCAGTTTTTCCTGAGGTTCTTCGAAGATAGGGGTCATAAGATCATCCCTGGTTCATCCTTGATTCCTCGTGGAGATCCTACACTATTATTGACTACCGCTGGCATGGCGCAATTTAAGCCTTACTTTTTGGGATTGGAGAAGCCTCCCAGTCCACGGTTGGTTTCTTGCCAAAAATGTTTCCGTAATACTGATATAGATTCTGTTGGCGATACCAAACATCTTACTTTCTTCGAGATGCTGGGGAATTTCAGTATTGGTGACTATTTCAAAAGAGAGGCCATTGCTTGGGCTTGGGAATTTGTTACTGAGCACTTAAAATTACCGAAAGAGCGGCTATGGGCAACTGTTTACCTTGACGATGACGAAGCTTTTAACTATTGGCGGGAAGTAGGAATTCCGGCCGAGAAAATATTGCGCTTTGGGGAGGAGGATAATTTCTGGGGTCCGGCTGGCGATTCAGGGCCTTGTGGGCCGTGCAGTGAAATCCATTACGATTTAGGAGTGGAGGCTGGATGTGGTAGGCCTGAATGTAAACCTAATTGTGACTGTGGTCGCTTCTCTGAAATCTGGAATTTAGTATTTACTCAATATGACCAGAGTCCTGATGGTAAGCGTACTCCTCTGCCTAAACCGAATATTGATACTGGAATGGGTTTGGAAAGGACTGCAGTGGTTATGCAAGGCAAATATTCAGTCTATGAGACAGATCTTTTCTTACCCCTCATTCAGAGGATTTGCCGATTAACAGGCAAATGTTGTGGTAAGAGTGATAGTGATGACCGAGCTATTAGAATTATCGCTGAGCATGGCCGTGGTATTCCCTTTCTTATTGCTGATGGTGTTTTGCCCTCCAATGAAGGTAGAGGCTATGTTTTACGGCGAGTGTTGCGTCGCGCCTCTCTTTTTGCTAGAAGGATGGGTTTGGATAAGCCTTTCCTTAATGAAGTTGCTGAGGTTGCCATCGACAGGATGGGTGATATATATCCCGAGCTGACAGTTAATCAAGACTTGATTGGGGAGGTAATTAAAGCGGAGGAGGAGAGATTCATCAATACCTTAGACAGCGGGCTTAATCTAGTGGAAAGGCTCATCAACGAAGCTTTGGAACAAGGAAGAGAATGGCTACAGGGGGAAGAAGTATTCAAACTTCACGACACCTTTGGTTTTCCACAGGAATTAACCGCAGAGATTGCTAAAGAAAAAGGGCTTTCCATAGATTGGGAAGGCTTCCAGGCTGAGATGGAAAAGCAGAGGGAAAGAGCCAGGGCAGCAGGAATAACTGTTACCTTGCATGTGCCAGATACCACTATAGAAATCCCCCCTGTAAGTGAATGGAATATACAAGTGACAATGCCCGTAGGAAAGTTTGTAGGATACGAAACAACCTCGTGTGAAGCTTTAATCGTCGGACTGAGAGTAAAAGGCCAATTAGTGGATACAGCCTCTCGAGATGAGGAAGTTGACATAATACTTGACAAAAGTCCTTTCTATGGCGAGATGGGTGGACAAATAGGTGATATCGGTGAGGTTAGCGGCGACAAAGGAAGGGTAGTCATCACAAATAGTGTCAGACTTCCTTCAGATGTGATAATTAATCGTGGGAAGGTTGTTGATGGCAGCATATCTGTTTGGGACTTGGTAGAAGCCAAAATTGATGTTGCCCGTCGGCTGGACATTGCCCGTAACCATACCGCTACCCACCTTCTCCAGGCTGCCTTAAGGCAAATATTGAGCCACCGCGTTTCTCAGAGGGGTTCACTAGTAGAGCCAAGTAGGCTTAGATTTGACTTCTCCTGGCGGGCAGCAATAACTGAGGAGCAACTTACACAGATTGAAAGAAGGGTTAATGAGAGGATACGCCAGAACTTATGGGTGAAGGCAAAAATCGTCCCCTATAAGCAAGCTACTGCTGAAGGTGCTATTGCTTTGTTTGAGGAGAAATATGGGGAGCAGGTCCGAGTGGTGGAAGTTGGCGAACCAGCGATAAGTAAGGAACTGTGCGGTGGCACGCATGTTAAATCAACCGGGGAGATTGGCTTTTTCCTTATAACTGGCGAAAGCAGCATCGGCATTGGTCTGCGGCGCATTGAAGCGGTGACCGGGAGTGGAGCTGAATCCTTGGTTGAGAAGCGTCTTGCTACTTTGCAAGGTGTGGCCGAGGAGACAGGGAGCTCACCCGAAGAGGTTGACAGTAAAGTAAAAGCACTTGTTAGTGAACTGGAAAAAGAACGTAAGCACTCTCTTTCATTAGAGAGGGAATTATCACGGAGGATAGCAGATTGCCTGCTGGAGCAGACACAGCAGGTTAATGGTGTAACTGTCCTGTCTGCTAAGGTGCCGTCGTTAACTATGCCTGTCCTCAGGGAGATGGGTGATATATTGCGGGACAAACTAAAGAGCGTCATAGTGGTTTTAGCTACCATTTATAATGACAAGCCAAATTTTCTGGCTATGGTTACTCCTGATTTAGTAGCTAAAGGATTCCATGCTGGTGACATTGTTAAGCAGGTGGCTAAAGTGACTGGTGGTGGTGGGGGAGGTAAAGCAAGCATGGCTCAAGCAGGCGGCAAAGATGTGGCTAAGCTTGATGAAGCTTTGAATCTGGTTAAAAGCATCGTTGCCAGCCAAGCTAAGCGAGCTCGTCAGGTCTAATATGCGCACCCTAGGATTAGATATTGGGGATAAAAGGACAGGAGTGGCCATAAGTGACTCTGAAGGTCTTCTGGCTGTCCCTCTAACTGTGATTGTTAGCCAAAGCGAAGAGGCAACTATAGGTGATATTATCAAACTTGTGGAGCAGCATAGGATAGAACGTATCGTAGTTGGTCTGCCTCGCTCCTTAAGTGGTAGTCTTGGTCCACAGGCCGATAAAGTAACCGCTTTTGTCGAGAAACTTCGAAATGGCATTGCCAGCCGAAGCCCTGAGCCCTTCAGTTCCTTCAGGGTGACAAAAGGGGATTGTCATTCTGAGGGGTTAGCCGAAGCCCTGAGCAAAGCGAAGGGGCAGCGGCCGAAGAATCTTGCCCAGGGTGAACTCCGCACAGGGGCAGCGAAGCAATCTCGTCTTACCTCAGTTGACATACAACTATGGGATGAGAGGTTCTCCACTGTAGCTGTTGAGAAATTGATGGTTAAGGCTGGCACCAAGAAGAATAAAAGGAATGAACACCGGGATGCCCTGGCTGCTGCCTTTATTCTTCAGGGATTTCTTGACAGTTGTCATTCTGAGCCTCTCTCTTGTCATTCTGAGGGAGAGAAGCGACCGAAGAATCTCACTCAGGGTAAACTCCGCGAAGAATCTAGTTAATGCCAAAGTTCATCGGCCTCATCGGCTATCCCCTTAAGCATTCCATCTCCCCATATTTCCAACAGGCGGCTTTGGATTATTACCAGCTCGATATTCGCTATGAGGCCTGGGAAACTGGCCCAAGGAAGCTTGAACCAACAATAGCTAAACTAAGGGAACCTCAAAACCTGGGAGCTAATGTGACTGTTCCTCATAAAGAAGCAGTTTTACCTTTACTGGACGAAGTTGCTAACCTGGCAAGTTTGATTGGCGCCGTCAATACTATAGTTAGAAGAGATGACAAGCTTCTGGGCTTCAATACTGACGCTGATGGCTTTCTTCAGGCGTTGCATAAGGAGGGGCACTTTGAGCCTGAGGGCAAACGGGTGGTGATTCTTGGTGCTGGTGGAGTTGCCCGAGCAGTGTGCTTTGCTTTAGTGCGGGAGAAAGCAAGTTCACTGATTATTGTTAATCGAACTCCGGCGCGAGCCAAGACATTAGCTGATAGCTTAAGAAGCCATATTAGAGATTCTTCCCTACGCTCAGAAGGGCTGAAAACCGAGGTCACTACTCTGCCTTGGCAAGCTCTAAATTTGGGTAAAACTTTTGGCCGCTGCCATTTAATAGTCAACTGCACCACTATAGGAATGAAATACAGTCCTCAAGAGGGGCAATCGCCTTTGAGCCTTGCCGTGATTCCAAGCGGTGTTTTGGTCTATGATCTGGTATATAACCCTTGTCCAACGCCTTTATTGCTGGTAGCAGAAAAGGCAGGAGCCAATACACTTGACGGACTAGCTATGCTAGTATATCAGGGAGCAGCCTCATTTGAGTTATGGACGGGAAGAGAACCACCAGTTGACATAATGCTTAAAAGGGCAAGGGAAGCAATAGGAGGAGAGAGATGAAAAAAATAACAATTATTGGCTTGGCTATGTTATTGCTAGTTGCCATATTGATTCCCACTAGCTGCATACCAGTAGGGGATAAAATTGCCGTGATTAGTCTCAGTGGGTCTATTACATCTGAAGGCGGTTCCCTCCTCTTCGGCCCAGCTATCACTCCTGGGTTGGTGAAGGAACAACTGGGTAAGGCAGAGAGGGATATTGCTGTGAAGGCGCTTGTTCTTCGCATAGAGAGCCCTGGTGGTGTAGTAGCGCCTTGCCAGGAAATTCTAAAGGAAATAGAACAGGTTAAGGAATCAAAACCAATTGTGGTCAGCATGGGGAATATGGCTGCGTCTGGCGGCTATTATATCTCGGCTGAAGCTGACAAGATTGTAGCCCTTCCAGGCACATTGACAGGGAGTATAGGGGTTATCTCACAGATACCAAATGTTAAAGGACTTTATGAGAAGCTAGGTATTAAGATGCAAACCTTCAAAGGTGGGAAGTATAAGGATATGTATGCCGGTCTGAGGGAGCTAACACCCGAAGAGAAGGAAATTATGCAACAACTGGTGGATGACTATTATGAGCAATTCGTTGCGGTAGTGGCTGAAGGTAGGGGATTGAGCAAAGATGAGGTCAGAAGTTTAGCTACGGGGCAACTTTACACTGGCGTTGAAGCTAAAGAGTTAGGGTTAGTTGACGAATTAGGCGGGTTGGATACCGCCATAGATTTGGCGGCAGAGCTAGCTGGTATTACCACTCCAAAAATAGAGTACTACGAACCCCCGAGTAAGTCCTTATTAGAGTCGCTTCTAGGAATTAATCTGGATGGCTTAATTTATGCCATCCAGATGAGATTATTGGGATTAAGTGGGCAGGATATAGTCCTGCTGCAGACCTTAAGCCGCATCTATCCTGAGCCACAATATCTATATCAGAGCTGATGGGACAATTTCGCTTTATCACTGCTGGAGAATCCCACGGGAAGGGATTGGTAGCCATAGTTGAAGGGATGGTAGCCGGCCTTTCCTTGGAAGCGGAATATATCAATAAAGAACTCAAACGTCGCCAGCAAGGCTATGGACGCGGTCCCCGCATGGAAATAGAGCAAGATAAGGCAGAAATCATCTCAGGAGTTCGCTATGGACTCACTATGGGCAGCCCCATCGCTCTATTTATCCCTAACCGAGATTGGCAAAACTGGCAGGAAGCGATGAGCATCACTCCTCTGGAGAAGGAGGCTGAGCCTGTAACCCGTCCTCGTCCGGGACATGCTGATTTGGCCGGAGTGACTAAGTATAGCCTGAAAGACATCAGACCTATAATGGAAAGAGCCAGTGCCCGGGAGACTGCTGCCAGGGTAGCTGCTGGTGCTATCTCCAAAAGGTTTCTCGAGGAGTTCGGCATTGTTATTCATAGCCATACCATAGCTATTGGGACATGCCATTGCGAGCCCTTCGCTTCGTTCAGGGTGGCAAAGGAGAGTTGTTATTCTGAGCGTAGCGAAGAATCTCATGGCGCTCAGGGTAAGCTCCGCCAAGCAATCTCTACAGATTGGCAGCAGGTAGAAGCTTCTCCGCTCCGCTGTGTTGACGCTGAATTGGAAAAGGAAATGATAGCCGCCATTGATAGAGCTAAAGCTGAAGGAGATACCTTAGGGGGAGTTTTTGAGCTAATCGCCACTGGTGTGCCTATTGGCTTAGGCAGCCATGTTAGCTGGGATCGCCGCCTTGATGGCAGAATTGCCCGGGCGATAATGAGCATCAACGCCGTGAAAGGAGTGGAGATTGGTGCTGGATTTACTCTAGCTAAAATTAAAGGCTCACAGGCTCACGATGTTATTGAACCCAATCCTCCATCTGTCATTGCGAGGGACTCTCCTTCCTCGTCATTGCGAGGAGCATCAGCGACGAAGCAATCGCTCCCCTGGCACCATGCCACTAATTATGCCGGCGGCATCGAAGGTGGTATCAGCAATGGCGAGGAGATAATAATCAGGGCAGCAGTAAAGCCTATTGCCACCTTAGCTAAGCCACTATCATCTATAGACCTTCGCAGCGGCGAGGTAGCCAAAGCTCACTATGAACGCAGCGACATTTGTGTTGTTCCTGCTGCTGGGGTAATTGGCGAAGCAATGCTGGCTATCATTCTTGCCGATGCCTGCCTGGAGAAGTTCGGCGGGGATAATCTAAAGGAAACCCTGGCGAATTATCATAACTACATAAGTCATATCTCTTTATGGAGATGAGCAGGCAAGTGGCTAACATCATTATCGCCGGTTTTTCTGCCACTGGTAAATCACTGGTGGCTAAAGAAGTAGCCCGGAGGCTAAATTGGAATTTCATTGATACTGATGCTGAAATAGTTAAGTTAGCGGGCAAATCAATCGATGAGATTTTTCAGCAAGATGGTGAGAACAGGTTCAGGGAGCTGGAGCGGGAGGTAATCAGAAAAGCCTGCCAGCAGAGACAAACAGTTATAGCTATTGGTGGTGGTGCTATCGTTGACCGGCGAAACCATGAACTGCTGGCAGAAAATGGATTGCTCTTTTGTCTCGAGGCTAAACCGGAGACAATTTATCAACGCCTATTCCAAAATGCTACCTATGGCTGTGAGACTGAAGTTCGCCCTCTCCTGGCTACCAACAATCCTCTGGAGCGCATCAAGCAGCTTAAAGCCTCTCGGCAGCCTTACTATGCCAGCGTTGACTGGACGATTCATACCGATAGATTAAGCCTCAGCCAGGTGGCTGAGGAGGTGATAAGAGGGTGGCAATTGCTCCACGGAGCCTTTCCTGAGCGAGATTCTTCGGTCGCTTCTCTCCCTCAGAATGACAAAGAGAGAAGGGCTGGCAAAGACATTGCTTGTTGGGTGGAAACGGCTACTCAAAGCTATCCTGTTTTTGTTGGCTATGGCCTGTTGGAAAAGCTTGGGGAGAAGATAAAAGAAACTGGCTTATCTGGCGCAGTCACCATAATTAGCGATGAAACCGTTTTTTCCATTTATGGTCGGAAAGTGGAAAGTATCCTACAAAATGCCGGTTTTGCCGTTAACACCTTTGCCGTGCCGCCAGGCGAAGAAACTAAGAATATCAATTCCGCCATTAAGATTTATGATTTTCTAGTGGAGCAACGAGTGGAGAGGGATGATATGCTCATTGCCTTAGGGGGTGGCATGGTGAGCGACTTGGCTGGCTTTGTCGCGGCCACTTTTTTACGAGGAATGTCCTGGATACCGCTGCCAACCAGCCTGGTGGCTATGGTTGATGCCAGCATCGGAGGCAAAGTAGGTGTCAACCACCCTCAAGGAAAAAACCTTATTGGTGCTTTTTATCAGCCTAGCTTTGTCTTAGCCGATATCCAGACGCTTAATACTTTACCTGACCGTGAGTTAACCTCAGGGTGGGCTGAGGTTATTAAATATGGCTTGACTCTGGACAGAGAATTTTTTGAATTCTTAGAGGCTAATGCTGATAAGCTAATAAAGCTGGAGCCGAATGCAGTTGCCGAAGCTATCGCCCGCAGCGCTGCTATCAAGGCTCAGATTGTCAGCGAGGATGAGAAGGAAAGGGGAAGACGCATCATCTTGAACTATGGGCATACCATTGCCCATGGCCTGGAAGCAGCCACTCAATATAAGCGTTTCCTCCATGGCGAAGCAGTGGCTATTGGCATGATGGGGGCAGCTAAGCTCAGCCAGAGCTTAGGTCTTTTATCCTCGGATATAGTCCAGCGACAGCAATCCTTATTACAAAGGTTTGGTTTACCTACCAGATGCGAGCTGCGAGCAAGAAGCGAAGCAATCTCTGAAGTAAGCAAAGCCATGGAGCTAGACAAGAAGACTAGAGCAAGGGCAATTCGTTGGGTGCTTTTGACAGATATAGGGCAAACGACAATTCGTAGTGATATACCTCGGCGAGATGTACTAGCCATTCTTCAGGAGCTATCACAGTCAGGGTGATAGAATAAGCAGGCTCCGGTCATTTAATTGAATGAAAGCCTCCCATAAGCTATAATCGCCACATAGATTAAGAGGGTGTTTAAAAGTGTAGTGCGAGGCTTTAGCCCTGTGTAGTAGCGAAGATTACTACACGGGGTAGCCTTGTGCACGACCCTAAAGGGTCGTACTACGAGAATCTTGGGGTGAATGGGTATTAAAACTAGATGAGGCAAAATTAAACAGCCTAATTAATAAACGGAGGTTATTTTTTGCTTAAGAGCCATAGTTGCGGCGAATTGGGAAAAAAACATGCCGGCCAGAAGGTAACTTTAGCTGGCTGGGTGCACCGGCGACGCGACCACGGTGGTATGGCCTTCATTGACCTGCGAGACAGCAGTGGCATAGTCCAAGTGGTGTTCAATCCACAAATATCACCAGAGGCATATCAAGTAGCTGGCTCACTTCGCCATGAATATGTAATTCAAGTTGAAGGAGAAGTTGTTTCCCGTCCTAAGGGTACAGAAAACCCTAAATTGGCTACCGGGAAAATCGAGGTTATGGCCCAAAAAGCTACTGTCCTTAATCCTTCAGAGACACCACCATTCTACATCAATGAAGATGTGGAGGTTGAGGAAAGCCTTTGTCTCAAGAACCGCTACTTATATTTGAGAAGGCCTAGAATGAGGGATAACATCATCCTGCGTCACAAGGTAGTAAAGTTCATCCGGGATTTCCTCGATGCCAAGGGCTTTATCGAGGTTGAAACGCCCATTTTGATCAAGAGCACTCCCGAGGGGGCACGAGATTACCTTGTGCCCAGCCGACTCAATCCGGGCAAGTTTTACGCTCTTCCCCAATCGCCTCAGCAGCTTAAACAGCTCCTCATGGTAGCTGGTTTGGAAAAGTATTTTCAGATAGCAAAATGCTTTCGAGACGAAGACCTGCGGGCTGATCGCCAGCCTGAATTCACCCAGCTTGACTTAGAAGTAAGCTTTGTGGAGGAAGAGGATATATTGCAACTTATGGAGGAAGTTTTTACCTCACTTGTGGAGACCGTTAAGCCTGAGATGCGACTAATAAAGCCCTTCCCGCGCTTCTCCTATAAGGAGGCAGTGGAGAGGTATGGCACGGATAAGCCTGATGTGAGGTTCAGTCTGGAGCTTAAAGACATAACTGACATTGCCGCTCAGACCGACTTCGCTGTTTTCCGCTCTGCCATTAACAACCATGGCAAGGTGAAAGGAATTTGCCTTCCGGGCTGTGCCCATTATAGCCGTCATCAACTCAATGAGTTGACCAATTTGGCCCGAGGTCATGGAGCGGAAGGTTTAATAACCCTGGCCTTCCCACCTGATAGCTATCAGCTGTCAGCTGTCAGCTCAGACAAAGTTAAGTCAGCGGCGGCCAGACATTTAACTCAAGCCCAGTTAGAAAATATAGCCGCTAAGTTTGAAGCCAAGTCTGGTGACCTTTTGCTCATTGTGGCTGATAAAGCAGGGATAGTTAATAAAGCACTTGATGCCTTACGTTGTGAAATGGCACGCCGTCTTAATCTAGCTGATGCTAACTTACTGGCCTTTACCTTCGTAGTTGACTTTCCTTTATTGGAATGGAGCGAGGCCACCAATCGCTGGGAACCTATGCATCATCCTTTTACTGCTCTTCGAGAGGAGGATACACCACTGCTTGATAGCGAACCAGCTAGAGTCCAGGCCCGCCATTATGATGTGGTGTGCAACGGCTGTGAGCTTGGCAGTGGCAGCATCAGAATTCATAACCGCCAGCTTCAGGAGAAAATATTCCAGCTTCTGGGTTATAGTAAGGAAGAAATAGAAGAACGTTTTGGGCATTTTCTCAGGGCATTGGAATATGGAGCCCCACCCCATGGAGGTATCGCTATTGGCCTGGACCGCCTGGTCATGCTGCTGGCTAAAGAGCAGACTATCAGGGAAGTCATCGCCTTTCCTAAAAATCAAAACGCGGTTGACTTGATGTTCGATACCCCTTCCTATGTTGATAAGAATCAGCTTGATGAGTTGAACCTTAAGTTGAAGCACGAGACTCTTCGCTCGGAGTGATAAGGGATGAGGACTCAGAAGGACAACCCCTTTTTGTCACCCTGACCCTGAACCCTTCGCCTCTTGTCATTCTGAGGGAGTGAAGCGACCGAAGAATCTCACTCAGGGCAGGCTCCGGCGTGGCAGTCTTCAAGAAAAATCCCCTCTCCCTTGATGGGAGAGGGCTAGGGTGAGGGTGAAATTTCCCCCTCCCTCTAACTCCCTCCCGCCAGGGGAGGGAGTAGGTGATGATTTGCGTGGGTAACTGTAGAATGACAGGGTGTGAAATATGAAAGTAACCCGTGAAAAGCTGGAGAATTGTCAGGTATCGCTTAATATAGAAGCTGAAGCCCATGAGCTAGAAAAGGCTCTCGAGGGAGCTTACCGCCATTTGGTTAGCAAAGTTTCTATACCTGGCTTCCGTAAAGGGAAGACTCCTCGAGCTATTTTGGAGCAGCATCTGGGTAAAGGCGCCTTGCTGGAAGAAGCCTTAGAGCATCTCATCCCCCAGCTTTATAAGCAGGCGATTGAATCAGAGAAAATTGAACCTATTGCCCAACCACAAATAGAAATTACTCAAAATGAGCCCTTAGTTTTCAAAACCATTGTGCCGCTCAAGCCTACGGTTAAGCTTGGCGACTACCACAGCATAAAGCTAAAAGCTGAGTCGGTAGAAATCGGTGCGGGGGAAATTGGAGCTGCTATTGAGCAGCTTCGCCAACAACAGGCAGTATTACTACCTGTAGACCGCCCTGTCCAGCTTGGGGATTTCGTCACCCTGAGCATCGAGGCCACCATTGAAGGCAAGCCATTTCTAAACCATAAAGACCTGCTATATCAGGTGGATAGCAATTCAACCTTTCCCTTACCTGATTTTGCTCCAAAATTGGAGGGTGTGAAGAAGAACGAGGAGAAGATTTTTAGCCTTAAAGTTCCGGCTGACTATAGCATTAAGGAATTTTGTGGGCAGGAATGCCTTTTCAAAACCACGGTTAGCGAGATAAAGGAGAAACAATTGCCCCAGCTTGATGATGAGTTTGCCCAAAGCTGTAATTATGCTAATTTAACTCAGCTAAGGGAAGGGGTAACGGCTGATTTGAGAGCTAAAGCGGAACAAAGGAGTCACCTGGAGCTAAGACAAAAAGCTATTGATGCCGTCATCAAAGTCAGTGAAGTGGACTATCCCTCTATTCTGGAGGACAGGGAATTTGACAGTCTTCTTGAGGATGTGGCACGACGTTTTGGTTACCGGGAGGTGGAGGATTACCTAAAAAGGGTTAGCAAGACAAAGGAGGAGCTTAGAGAGGAATTGCGCCCCGTAGCTAAGAAGCGAGTTATTAATAGTCTTACACTGGATAAAGTGGCTGAAGAGGAAAAGGTTGAAATTACTTCCCCAGAAGTAGATAATAAAGTGGAGGAGATTCTTGGGGACGCTAAGGATAAGGAGAAAATGCGGAGATTTCTTGCTTTGCCCCAGGTTAGAGAGTCAATTGGTGAATCTCTTCGCAGCCAAAAGACGATGGATCGGCTAGTGCAGATAGTCAGCGGGAGCCCTCACCTCACCTCACCTAACCTCTCCCCTGAAGGGAGAGGAATAAGGTGAGGGTGACAAAATCAACAAAGGAGGAGCCAATGGACATAGTATCTCAGGTAATAATTCCCACAGTGACTGAAACTGGTGCTCATGGCGAGCGTGCTTCTTTTGACATATATTCGCTTTTGCTGCGGGAAAGGATTGTTTTTCTGGGCACACCGATCAATGACCAGATAGCCAATCTCATTATCGCCCAGCTCCTCTATTTAGAAAGGGAAGACCCAGAAAAGGATATCAGCCTTTATATTCATTGCCCCGGCGGGATAATCAGCGCTGGCCTGGCTATCTACGATACCATGCAGCTTCTGCGCTGCCCGGTGTCCACCATTTGCGTTGGCCTAGCGGCCAGCATGGGCACCTTGCTTCTTTGTGCTGGCACCAAAGGCAAGAGGTATTCTTTGCCTAACTCCACCATACATCTTCACCAAGCGGTTGGTGGTGCTCAAGGACAGGCAGCCGATGTTGAGATAGCTGCCCGGGAAATTATGCGCATGCAGGAAAGAATCCGCAATATTCTGGCTAAACATACCGGTCAGACGGTGGAGAAGATTGCTCACGATACCGATAGAGACTTTTACCTCGACTCCCAGCAAGCGGTGGAATATGGCATTGTAGACGAGATACTCAGTAAGCCGGAGAAGAAGTGAAGCCCTTGTCATTGTGAGAGAGCCAAAGTCGTCTAGCTGTGGTGAAGTATTCTGTAGTGCGAGGCTTCAGCCTCGCGCCAGGCAGCCGGGAATGCATGACCTTAAAAGGTCGCACTACGAAAACCATGCATTCCCTGTCATTGCGAGCCGAAGGCATGGCAATCTCGCCTCAAATGTCATTCTGAGCGTGTGAGCCGAAGCCCTGAACGAAGGGAAGGTGAAGAATCTCAAGGTGAGAGAGCGAAACAATCACAGCCCTGTACGCAGCCTTTGATATAGGCTGAATTGGGAGTATAATTAGGCAAAATGCTTATCTTGCCAAGCTTGCTGAAAGCAGATTTCATAGCTTACCTGGCCAGCCCTCAGAGGTTCTGGGGCTTGGGCAAAGTAGGCTTAATCACCACTATTGTTGTTTCTGTCATCATTATTGTGACCTTCGTATGGATATTCCACGGCACTAAGAAGCGAGACTGACTCCTTCGCTTCCTGCCATTGCGAGCCGAAGGCGTGGCAATCCGGCGGGATTTATCCCTGCCTTAGTGATTGGGCACAAGCCCCAACCAAAAAGGTACCCCGCGTCCACCCTATCCCTTTATCTGGTGAGGTAAAGGCGGGGATAAACCACGCCACTATGAAGTGAGATTGCTATGCTTTTGGCTTTCACCCTCATCCTTCGATAAACTCAGGACAGGCTCTTAATCCTCTCCCTTGACGGGAGAGGAAGTTTGGCTGGCTTGGTGAGTTGACATAATATCAACCCAGTTTGGCAGCTTCCTCTCTGACTAAGCGCCGAATTCTCTTATGGATTTCCAGGGGCCGAGAAATATCCTTGGCTTCAGCCAGCCAATGGAAGTGTTCCCTGTCACCCTTTCCACCGGTTTTTTCTTTTTCCTTGACTGTCAGTTCCACTGCTCGACGTCTGCCTTTTTCCCAGGCTCCTAAAACTATCCCTAAATCATCCAAACTTGCAGATGCCAAGCCCATAGTGGAGTAGGGTAGGGCATATTCATTGGCATTGAAGGCGATGGCTAACCCGCCGACTTTATTCACCGCTTGAAGCATTTTGAAGTCGGTGATGCTATCTCCCACCGCTATCCAATGGGAGAGAGGTTTTCCTAGTCTGGCGGCGAAATGCTCCAGTGCCTCTATCTTGCGTTTCCCACCTACGGGCTTAACTTTATTTATGATTTTTCCTGAACTTGTCCTGAGCAGCTCTTGCCAATAAAAGCGATCCAGTGTTTGTTTTATCCTGGTATCGTCTACCTCTGGGGTGAGGGTGATAAATTCCCATTCGGCTCGCTCCAGCAGGGTGAAATTATCTTGGTTTAGTAGCTGGCAAATCTGGTCCAGGGGGAAGGAAGTGCAAGCTACATTTTGAGCTGGGATTCCCAGCCTTTGTGTGATGGCAAAAGCATATTGCTCATAGCTAGTGCTAATGCAAAATATTTGCCAACCTCGAGATTTAAGCCTGGAGATTAAATAAGAGGCACCGGGAGTCAATTTAGCTTCTTGCCCCATAGTGGTGATTTGTTTTTCCCTTATTCCATGGCGGGCAAGGAAAGGAGCGATGAGGGCCAGAGTATCTCCGGGCTCATAATCCTGCCTGCCTTCCAGGGTTAACAAATCATCGTACCGGCTGATGACTTCAAAAATCCTACTACCGTGGGGCAATAGCTTCATCAACTCATAGGCATTATCTTGAGGAGCTAGAGGACCTTCAAGGTCAAAGCAGATCAAACGAGGCTCTCGGGCTGTCTCTTTGGGTGGGAGAAAGGGGGCTGCGGATTCTTGGTGGAGACTGCCTGGAGAGGTGTGAGATTGTTCGCTATGCTCAGAATGAGAGTGACTGATTGCTTGGTCTATTTCTTTGCTGAGGTTGTATCCCTGGATGACATTTCCCTGAGCATCAACGACTTTATCGTCTCTGATGCTGATCTCACCCTGGCTTAGAGCTTTAAGGGTGGAGATAATGAGGGGAAACTCCTGGGCAAGCTCATGTTGGCGAATAAGCTGGAATAGCATATTTTTGTCGTCCTTTTGCCAATATTGGTCGAAGGGCTTGCCTTTGATGGAAAAAAGGCTGTAGCTGACTACAGGTCCTCTATCCAATTCGGGGGTCACCAGGTGTATCATGGCACCAGCTTCCTCAGCTTTGTCTTCTATCAACTTCCAGATTACCCCTTGCCAGCTACCCACAGGTCCACCAGGAGGTGCGGGGTGAAGGTTAACCATGTTGTATTTCTGGCATAGCTCTTCTCCTATGATGAGCATGTAGCCAGCGAGGACACAGAGGTCGGGGGCGAATTGTTCAATTCTCTTATTTACCTCCCTATCATATTCAAGACGCCATCTCTCCTGAGATGGCGTGGCTATGGCCGCAATAACATTACTGTCGTTCTGATTCCTACCCTTATTGTCATTCTGAGGGAGCGAAGCGACCGAAGAATCTCCTCTTCGCTTCGCTCGGAGCTTCGGCTGTTCAGGATAGGCTCCACGAAGCAGTCTCGACTTGAATTTCCTATGGGAGAAACAGATGAGGGGGATGCCGTAGCTGTGAACTAACTCGAACAAGGAGTCGCTTTCCCCTGATTCGCCAGGCTCTCGATTGCTAAAAACGAAGCTAATTTTCCCTGTTATATCGCTGGTGGCGATACTTTCTTGTACCGCTTGCAAAAGCTGCCGTGCTGCTTCATCCCTGCCGGTGGAGAACCAACCAATGTTTAACAAGACTTAGCTTTACTCCTTTCGCAGCACGACCTTTTAGGGTCGTGCATACGTTTTTAAACACCTCGAAAACACTTATTTACCTTCACCCAGATGCTAGCGAAGTGAACTAAAGGGTTAGACCTGTGCCCGAATATCTTCCCTCGGGATAAACTGCCCAAGAAATCGCTTGGGCTGTTGAATTCAGGCATTTCCACGTAAGCCCGGCCAATTTCGCCTAAGGTATGAGCATCACTTCCAGCGCTAGCAGGCAGCTTATATTTTAGAGCCAATCGCCAAGCTTTGCTAGAGTTGTTAGGAAAAAAGTCGCGTGAATTAAGAACTTCAATAATATCAACCTGGGATACAATTTCTGGTGATAGGAGATTGTTTCGCTTGCTCGTAGCTAACAAAGAAGGTGAACGGCCATACGGATGGGGAATGCCGACCAACCCACCTTGACTTTTTATTCGGGCTATTGTTTCCTCGGGGGATAATCCCTTGGGGACTTCTTCGATGAGAAATAAACCTATCAATTCACCCATGGAGGTCATAATTTCCTCAGCGATGATTACCTTAAAGGGAGCTATTCCCTTTAGCTTCAAAGCTCCAGAAATGGTGTTATGGTCAGTCACAGCAAGGCAGTTTATGCCTATCTTAAGACACTGGTCAACGATTCCTTCCAAAGGCGTATTGCAATCTACGGAGTAGCAGGTGTGAACATGTAAATCAGCTTTTATCAACTTGCCCTTTCTAGATATTCCCCACTGCGGGTATCAACTTTGATGATGTCCCCCATGGTGATAAAAAGAGGAACCTGAATGGTAATTCCGGTTTCTACCTTGGCTGGCTTACTTCCCCCAGTAGCCGTATCTCCTTTAAAGCCGGGCTCCGTCTCAGTAACTTGAAGCTCTACAGTAACAGGCAACTCTATGTTTACCGCTTCACCCTTACAGGTCAGAATCTCCAGATTTAGCCCTTCTTTGAGGTAGTTTATGCCTTCTCCTATTTGAACTGCGGCCAATGTTATTTGCTCATAGCTCTCATTATCCATAAAGTAGTAAAGGTCACCATCGTTATAAAGATATTGGACTGAGTGGTGCTCCAGAAAAGCTGGTGCAAATTTGTCGCTGGCCTGAAAGGAGCGTTCGCTGACATTGCCGCTGCGGATATTGCGAAGCCGTAATCGAATCTGGGCTGAGCCTCGCCCTATCTTAATATGATGATATTCAGTAATCTGATATATTTCTCCATCTAGCTG
>JABUBO010000165.1_pt1 | contig 19868 bp, 18 predicted proteins | sample 7240361 | NCBI WGS metagenome assembly JABUBO01 (sample SAMN07256346, study PRJNA390944) | subsurface metagenome | isolation source: Methane hydrate marine sediment | place: Pacific Ocean: Eastern North Pacific, ODP site
TAGGGTCGTGTTGGAAGATTTGAATGCGAAGGGAAAGTTGGAAAGCAGGTTCATCTCGGATTTTTCCGCTGCACTTGGAGCGAGGGAAGACGCCGACTACAGGTACACCTACTCGCAAGAGACCGCCGCTTATCTCTTGAGGGCTGCGGGAGATTTTTTAGCGAGGATGAAAAGGTTGGCGAAAAAGCTGTAGCTGGCACCGCTTTTTCGAAAATCCATATTCTTGGGACGCGCAATCGCCTTTTATTTTTTACTACTAATGCTTTTGGTGTAGGTAAAGGTTGTTTCCTTTCGTGTCGATAGCCACCACGAGCGGTCCAAAGTTTCGGACTCGCAACACCCACAAGGCCTCCACCGTCCCAAGATCCAGCCATAATACCTTTTCGACCTTTTCGATCGCTTGGGCAGCGAGCACCGCCGCACCACCCGTGAAAGCTAGATAGACGCAGCTGAGTCGAGCCAGCTCCGCGGCGACCTCTTCACCGATTCCCCCCTTGCCTATAAGCGCCCTCACGCTGGTTCGCCTGACAAATTCCACCTGCATTCGGTCGAGGCGGGCGCTCGTCGTTGGTCCTGCTGACAAAATTTTCCAGCTGGAAGGGGTCTTTCTGGCGATAGGGCCGCAGTGATAGATAACGGCACCATGAAGGTCGAGGGGCAGACGCTTACCAGCACGGAGGAGTTCGAGCACTCTGACGTAAGCCCTATCGCGCGCGGTCACGATTTGCCCGTTTATTTTCACGAGTTCACCGACGCGCAGTTTTTTGACATCCAGCTCGCTGAGTGGTAGGCTTAGGTTAGTCACAGGGGAATTGGTCATCGGGGCACCTCCACCTGCAGGCGACCGTTGATCAGCCTGGCACGACCTCGTCTGGCAGCCCAACACTGGAGCGCAATAGCGACGGGAAGGCTCGCGATGTGGCAGGCGGCTTTCTCCACGTGCACGCCCAACACTGTCGTCCGGCCGCCCAATCCCATGGGTCCGATATCGAGTCCATTCGCGGCTTGCATGATTCTACGCTCTAGTTTAGCAAGCCTTCGGTCCGGGTTGGGACTGGTAAGGGGACGCAGAAGTGCACGCTTCGCCAGCATTGGAGTAATTTCAGCCGAACCCCCGACCCCCACGCCCACGATGGTCGGCGGGCAGGGCTGTCCCCCAGCCTCCACGAGTGTCAACAGCACCGCTTGCTCGATGGCTTTTTCTCCGTCGGCTGGCCTGAGCATAAAAAATCTGCTCCAATTCTCCGCACCCGCACCCTTCACTAGTAGGTCGACCGAGAGCTTTTTTCCCGGGACGAGTTCGAGGTGGACTGACGGCTGCCCGATGCCGACGTTGGTGCCAGTGTTCTTGCGGGTGAATGGGTCGACGATGTTTGCGCGGAGCGGCACCTCTCGCGTGGCTTGATCTACAGCTTTATCAATCGATTTTTTCAGATCGAAGTTGAGCTTTAGCTTGGGGCCGAGTCGGATGAAAAAGGTGAAGGTGCCGGTGTCTTGGCATATTGGCGCACCGAGTTTTCGCGCCAGTTCGAGATTTTTCAACATGCAATCGAACTGCAGTTTTGTTATGGGATTTTGTTCGCGTATCTTGCCTTGTTTAAGCGCCCTTACAACGTCCGTAGGGAGCTTGGTTTCGGCGCGGCGAAGCATTTCAACGATGGCGGCACGAAATTTAGCCTCAGTCAGCATGAGATCGAGTTTTGTTAAGGCCGGCAACGTTAAAACTTCTTCGTAGAGAGGTTAAGTGTTTCCTCATGCGCTTGGTCAATCTAACCACCGGGGAGCTCTTGGCGAGCGAGGTCGAGTTGGCGGATACCTTCTGGCGGCGCTTCAGAGGACTGATGCTTAGAGGCAAGTTTTCACCGGGCAAGGCCATGTTGTTCAAGTTTCCCAAGCCGGGGCGCCGCGGCGTGCACATGTGGTTCGTGCGATTTTCCATTGATTTGGTCTATTTGGATTCGAGCTTCAGGGTCGTCGAGCTTCGCGCGCAGCTCAAACCCTGGCGGTTTTACAGACCGAGAGCGACCGTAAGTTATCTCATTGAACTTCCAGCGGGGACGATTTCTCGTGCTCGCGTGGAGGTCGGGCACGAAATTTCACTCAAGGGAAAAAGATAAAACAGATGAAAATAAACTAAATTTGCTGGCCGAAGTGGTGGGGGGCGGAGCGTTGAGCAGGTGGATGTCCCCAAAGCACTGGCCGAAGCGGCTGCACGTCTTGCTTTAGATATTAACGCTAACGCTATTCTCGCTTTGACCGAGACCGGTAAAAATTGTAGTTCTCTTTTCAAGAAGAATTTGTCTGGCACACGCGGGAGGGAGGTGAAGGTAGTACTCGCTACTCCCAGCCATGAAACTTACAAGAGATTCAGCGGGAACCCCCGCATAAAACTGATCAAGCTCACTGCGCGGGCGCAAGGGAGATCTGGCCAAGCCCATCATGCAATGGCGTGCGGGTTACGGGAAAAGATATTTTTTCCAGGGGAGCGTTTGGTCTGCTTAGCGGGGAATGGTTTCGCTGATAGCACCGATGCCCTCTTGGTCATGCAGGTCTCCGAAAATGAGTCGATAATGGAGACGGTGGAATCTGACCCGGTTCTTGCAGCCGCAACTGAGATATCGCTCGAGCTCGGGAAAGGGGCTTCGGGTGGCAAGCCTGTGGGTACGGCGTTCGTGATCGGGGACAGCAAAGCGGTTCTGAGGATATCGCACCAACTGATGATCAACCCATTCAAGAGTTACTTGGTGAACATCACCGATAGAAAACAATGGGAGCTAATCAAGAAGTACGCCACTTTTGATGGAGCCTTCGTCGTGGGGAACGATGGACGCGTCATCACTGCGGAGCGCTATCTCAACGCGAGCATTAAGGTTGAAATCCCCCACGGTCTGGGCACGCGACACCTGGCGGTCGCAGCCATGACTGCAACGACTAAATCTAGGGGAGTGACGGTCTCCGGGGAAGATGGTATGGTAAGAATTTTTAGAAGCGGCAAGCTCGTGGCGAAAGTAGACCCCCACAGCGGCATCCTCGAGTCCTTGCGCGAGGTCTAGGGCCAGCTGGATGTTAAAAGTTTTAGGTAAAAGGGCTGAAGTGGTGTTAGGGTTTAGATGCGTTATGCGGCTTTAGCAGAGGCATTTGAAAAATTGGAGCACACCCCATCTTACCTGGAAAAAAATTCAGTTATTGTCGAGTTGTTGAAGCGCACAACGGCTGAGGAGATGGAGCGAGTCGTCCTGCTTCTGCTCGGCAAACCTTGGCCTGCCTATGTTTCTAAGGAGACTGGCGTTGGACTACAGCAGCTCAAGAAGGCGGTCGCGAAGGCGGCAGGTTATTCGTCCGATGAGGTGGATAAGCTCATGAGGCAGGTCGGCGATCTCGGCGAAGTCGCTAAGCAACTTCTGGGGAAGAAAAGGCAGGTGACCCTATTCGCCGAACAGCTGACGGTGAAAAAGGTCTTCGAGAATGTTAAACAACTGCCTGAGATCACTGGCGAGGGCTCGGTGGATCGAAGGATAGCCTCAATCGCTGAACTCTTAACAAGCTCCACCCCGCTCGAGGCCAAGTTCATCGTCCGCACCGTGATTGGCGATCTCAGAATAGGTGTGGCTGAGGGGAGGCTTAGGGATGCGATAGCGAGCGCATTCGATGTGAGGCCGGGAGTGGTAGAGCATGCGTACATGCTCACAACGGACTACTCGATCGTCGCGAAGACGGTCGCCACGGGTGGGGAAAAAGGCCTCAAGAAGCTCGGGATCGCGGTTGGACACCCCGTAAACCCCATGCTGGCGCAGCGAGCCGAGACGATCGACGAGGTCCTCAAGCGGATGAAGGGAAAGGCGGCGTTCGAGATAAAGCTCGATGGCATCAGAGTACAGATTCACAAAGATGGCGATAAGGTCTCGCTCTTCACGAGACGTATGGAGGAGTATACTAAAATGTTTCCCGACATCCTCGACCCCTTGCGCCAAGCGCTGAAGCCGAAGCGGGCGATAGTCGATGGGGAGTTGGTGGCGATCGATAAACGCACGGGGAAACCCATGCCGTTCCAGGAGGTGCTCAAGCGGCGTCGCAAGTACGAAATCAAGCAGGCGATCGAGCAAATTCCGGTTGAAATTTACGTATTTGATTTGCTGATGTCGGATGGTAACGTGATGCTCGATGAACCTTACATTGAGCGGAGGAAGGTGCTTGAGCGGATCGTCAAGGAGGTAAAGGGCAAGGTGGTGATGGTTGAACAACGAGTCCTCGACAAGCCTGATGAAATAAAGGAGTTCATGGACTGGTCGATTAAGATAGGCCACGAGGGGTTGCTGGCGAAGGACCTCGAGGCGAGCTACCGCGCTGGACGGCGGGAGTTCGTTTGGCTCAAGCTCAAGCCCGTGCTCGAAACTTTGGATCTCGTCGTGGTCGGTGGGCTCTACGGCAAGGGCAAGCGTGCGGGTTTCTTCGGCAGCTACATCTTAGCGGCACGCGATGGGAAAACGGGAAGATTTAAGACTGTTACTAAGTGCGGCTCAGGTTATACGGACGAAGATCTAAAAGAACTAACAAAGTTGTTTAAAAAAATCCAGTTAAAAAAACCTCATCCCGATATTGACATCGAAATCGATTGTGACGCGCGGTTTGAACCCAAAATCGTGTTTGAAGTGGTTTATGAAGAACTCCAAGTGAGTCCTGCCGAAAAGCATACTTCTGGTTTTGGAATGAGATTTCCGCGCTACATTCGGATAAGGGAGGATAGAAGACCGAGTGAGATAAACACGATCCAAGAAATTGCGGAGTTATTCAAAAAGCAGGAGAAAAGAAAAACCGCGGAAGTTTGAATGGGGTCAACCGAGTTGTTCGATTATCAGATTCTCGAACCTATCTAAAAATTCTGAAATTCGATTTTCCTCTACTTGGGCGCCACAGGCGACCGCGTGTCCACCACCCTCCCCCCCAACCAACCGTGCAGCGTCGCGTATCGCCAGGGCCATGTCCAAACCTTTCAGGAAGAGGAGTTTCGAGCATCGTGCGGAAATTTTGGCGACGCCGTCCTTCCTGATTATTCCCATCATGGGCTTGTAGGGGTCACAGGCCGGGTGCCCAAGTGTGAGGCTGGCTATCGTTCCAATGAAGGTTTCCTTTATTTTCCCCGTTGCGTCAAAATATTGCAAGTATCCTCGGCGCCCCCGCTCTAGCCCGCTCTGTTCGATGAATTCCATGCCCTCGGCGATGCAACGCCTGTGATAGCGGAGCAAGTTCAACATCGCACGATAGTAAGTCCTGCGGTCACCTTTGGCGACCTCGAAACCTATCAGCGGCTGCTCGTGACGCGCAGTCGAGTTTATGCAGGTCGAGAATTCGTCGGCACCTCGAAGCATCGACCGTTCGTCCTCCTTCAGTAGCGTGTGAGCCTCGCCGATTATTAGTCCCGGCACATACTGCACGAGTTCCTTCGGCACCGCTGTGTAGGCTCGCGCGATCAGCTCCGTTGCCAACCGACGTTTTTCGAGATCGGTGAGGTCGATGGGGCGACGCCATCTACCATCGCTCTTGAACGGGATGTCGAGGTCTTTGAGCAGGCTCACGCAGCCAGGGGCTGAATTGCTGACGCCGGGTATCGGAGGATCGGTGAAGGTTTCGAGCGCTTTGAAGATCGGTCGAGTGTGACGCCCGTAGAACATCAGGTCAATCTTTTGTTCAAGAACCTTTGAGTCGATGCTGTCCTTGGCGATCTGCCGGTTGTATCCGAGCAACTTCCCCCAAGCGTCCTGAATGTCGCCAAGGGCACCGACGATTGCGAGCCCCGAGAGATCCCGGTTGGCTTGGTCCAACTCCCGGGCGATGATGTAGGCCATGCCAGCCCCGCTCACCTCCTGCGCGCCGTCCAAACCAAATTGATGGGCGTTGAAGTGAACGAGTTCCCGCCAGCCCTCCACCCGCTCCGGCTTGTGGTGGTCGGCGATGATGACATCATGTCCGGAAAATCTATTGTGGACATTTTGAAGTTGGGAGCTGCCGAGGTCGGTAAAAATGGTCAGGTCGGTAGGCTCGAGCTCTTCAACGACCTCTCGGTAAAGCATGCGGACGAACCTCGTGTGATGTTCAATGTTATTTCGATCGAGAGCTTTCGAGATTACCGCGGCCGCGCACACACCATCCGCGTCCATGTGTGAGATGATTTGGATGGAATCGTTTCGATGAGTTTTGATTAGCTCTGCGGCTTTGCGCGCGACGGTGAGCATGGAGTTCCCAACTAATCTGTGCACGATTTTATTTAAGTGAGCGGCCAAGAAGTCAGCGGGTGAAAAGCTGCATATTCATCATTGGTACATCAGCTTCAAATCGTTCACGATATGGGAATTCAAGCATGACAGGCGGTGAGGGCATGCGGACGATCGAGCTTCGAGGTAAAAGCGCGGTATTGATTGATCAGACGAGGTTACCGCGGGAGCTGAGGCTTGTGAAATGCAGGAGTGCTGAAGAATTGGCGAAGGCGATCGAGCGCATGCAGATAAGGGGGGCCCCAGCGCTCGCCGCGGCGGCAGCGATGGCGCTTGCGGTCACCGCGCTGCGAAGTAAGGCGAGGGGGAAGGCCCAGATGCTGCGCGAGCTCGAGGCAGCTGCTGCTAGGGTGAGACGGACCCGCCCGACCGGGGTCAACTTGTTTGTCGGCCTGAAGCGGGTGCTCTCCGTAGCTCGTTCGGCAAGCGATGTGAGGGAAATCCGAGCCGCGGTCGTGCGGGAGGCGAAACGCATTGCCGACGAAGATGTCGAGGCGAACCGCCGGATGGGGAAACATGGAGCCAGATTGCTTAAGGATGGAGACATCGTGCTCACGCACTGCAACACCGGTGCGCTCGCGACCGTCGACTACGGTACTGCCCTCGGGGTGGTCCGTGCTGCGAGGCGCCAAGGAAAGCATGTCAGGGTCATCGCGACCGAGACCCGACCATTTTTACAGGGCGCGCGGCTGACGGCTTGGGAACTCAAGCGCGAGGGCATCCCTGTCACGGTGATCATCGATAATTCGGTGGGATACGTGATGGCACAGGATGAGGTGGACGTGGTGCTCGTCGGTGCGGATCGAATAGCAGCAAACGGAGATGTTGCAAACAAAATTGGAACGTATTCGATAGCAGTGCTCGCCAAGGAACATCGCGTGCCGTTCTACGTCGTTGCCCCGACCAGCACCATTGACTTGAGCGTGCGGAGCGGCAGGGAAATCCCAATCGAGCAACGCGATGCGAGCGAAGTTGAGTTTATCGGGCGGACCCGGGTGGTGCCTAAAGGGGTGAGGGTACTTAACCCCGCGTTCGACATCACGCCTGCGCGCTTGGTAAAGGCGATCGTGACCGAGCGAGGTGTGGTGAAGCCGACCGAGCTAAAGTCACTATTCGCGCGCTAGACCGCTTCTACCCGCTTGATCTCAGGTACACGTTCCTTGAGCGTGCGTTCGATGCCAAAGGCCAAGGTCATCGTCGACATTGGACACCCTGCACACGCCCCAACGAGCCTTACTCTAACTACACCTTCCTTAGTAACATCGACGAGCTCGACATCTCCGCCATCGGCTTGAAGTGCCGGGCGAATTTCGTCGAGAACTGCTTTCACTTTTTCACGCATTTTATCGTCCAAATAACTTCTATGCGCCGAACTTTTTACCCTTTCCCATCAGGTCAGCTAGGATAGGTAGCAGATCCTTGCCCCTAATTCGACTCAAGCCGCCTTGAACAGCTGCGCGCTCGCCGTAGGCACGAACGTTATCCGCTCGCACACTTGGGCCGGCGATTACTATTGGCACGGGATCACCGGTGTGTTCACGCACGGTGACGGGTGTGGTATGGTCAATTGCTAAGACGACGAAATCTGCGGCGCCTATGAGTGGCTTCAGCTCCTTATCAGTGCGCTCGATGAGTTTAACCTTGGCAGCAGCATTGCCATCATGGCTTGCCTCATCAAATCCCTTCACGTGGAGTAGCACGAGCTCGTGGGTTTTTAATGCCTTTAGAGCAGCCTTCGCCTTCGCGTTTAGGTCCGTGTTAACGCTGCCGGTGGCACCTGGGACATCGATCACTTTCATGCCCGCCATCCTGCAGACACCTTTCACTAGCGCAGCAGCAGCGATGCAAGCTCCTCGGATATCAAATCGCTCCTGGAGGGGTTGAAGGTGGGGAACCACCCCGCCACCGCGAAGGAGGAGGTAGTTTGCGGGGGGAAGTCCCTTTTTTGCACGTTCTATGTTAAAGTGATGATTTTTTAAAATTTCGTGAGCCTTGCGCGAGAAATCGTTGAGCAGTCGTGCGGTCTTCGTTGACCTGCGCCGCCGTCCGACAAATCTGCGGATGCCGCCCGTGAGAATGGCTCGGAGGAGCTGGGGCCGTTCGAGAGTTCGAAGAAGCGGTCTTACCCGGAGGACTTTTTTACCAATTTCATGCGGGTCCGAGTCCGTGACTTCGTTCGATAAACCTTTTCCTTGTAGCACTAGGGCTGCTCTATGGCCAACTGTGTTTTTGAAAATGAAATCCGCCCCGCGAAGCTTGATCTGTCTTATTGCAGCTTCAAGCGGTCCTGTTTCTTGGATGCGTCCTGCCCGCCTGTCCTTGACGACGAGGGCATCATCCACGGTGGCATAGTTGGCCCTGAAGGCGACATCCCCAGGGTGTAACTCAATACCTGCGCCGGCGGCTTCAAATGGCCCCCGACCAGTGTAGACCTCGAATGGGTCATAGCCGAGCAATGCTAAGTGGGCCGTGTCGCTCCCCGGTGGTACGCCAGGGGCAATGGTGTCCATCAGTCCGCAGACCCCCCGCTTCGCCAGCTTGTCCATGTTGGGCGTTCGAGCAGCTTCGAGCGGGGTTCGATTACCAAGCTTAGCTACTTGACGATCCGCCATGCCGTCGCAGATGAGCATGAGGGCTTTCATTATTTGACACCATCACGAAAGGAATACTAATGTGGGGTAATAAAAACAATTGGGGGCCCGTGATCTAGCCTGGATAAGATACCTGGCTTCGGCCTTCGCTGCGAGGGAAGAAACCAGGAAATCGGGGGTTCGAATCCCTCCGGGCCCGCCAGCCACTAGAGAAACACCTGATTGATTGCCGGGGAATCTTGGCACGCTTTTTGATAGGTTATAACATACATTTGATTGGGCCGGTAGTCTAGCCTGGATTACGCAAAAACGTCCAGAGAGGACGCGAGCCTCCGGAGCTTGCGGCACGGGTTCGAATCCCGTCCGGCCCGTAACTGTTGTCTCTTAGATGCTGCGTATTCTCACGTGTGACAATCAGGTGCTCTGGATGGTCTGAATGGGCGTGGTGCTCCTTTTCGGCCGCCATGGGGATGGACGCAACGACCAAAAACATAGCGGCCTGCCTCGGCCTTTCTCTGTCTCGACGGTCCTCCCGATCAACAGCATCGTCAACGACTTTATCTTCGCTCGGTTTTTGGACATTGGGACCTACCACCTATTTTCGTTTTAATGTTTGATTTTCGGATGATTTAAGGCGGGAAAGCTAATCCAGCCATCACGGACTATCCCGAAATCATCAAAAACGAACTGGCCCGCTCGTTCAGACTAGCCCATGTCGGATTTTCCCGAAACCTTTTTAAAATTATTTTAGGAGCCCTCTCCCCCAAAATATAACCTTGAACTTATAAGCAACCTAAAGAAAGGGAGGTCAATTCTTTCTCCGTTTACCTTTCGGGGGGACATGGACGGCGTATTGCTGAAGCATTACGGGCGAAAACTCGGGAAAACAAGGCGGGGTTCGTTTCTGCCTAGTTCGAGGTTTGAATCCCGTCCGGCCCGCTACCTAACGATTCACATACTTTTTCCAGCTCTGCCTCGCGATTTGAACCCCGATGACAATCAGGACGATGCCCACCAGGGTCAGGACTACAGCGTAGGCAGCTTGTCCCCAGTCTTCAGCGAGTTGAGTTCCACCCGCCAAGAGGAGTATGATTCCGCTAGCGAGAAGAGCAGTATTGACCAGAGGTTTCCCCGGCCAAACGCGGCTTCCACCAGCGAACACGAGCAGGGCGCCAGCCGCCAGCAGCCCTATCCCGACCATCAAAGCGTTCGATGTTTGGACTACATTCATACCTTGGTTGATGAGGATGGCCCCGACGACGACGAGCACTATCCCGATGAGCAGGGTCGCGAAATGCTTGGGTGGCTCAGGCACCGGTGGCGGGGCGTATGCAACTTCAGCCGACATAGCTCGGGCGCTCCTCACCGGGCTTAGGCGGCTTGGGCAGGCCGGGCAAGGGGATGGGTGGGGGAATGTTGAGCGAGCGAGAGAGCACGGTGGCCTCGATGAGCGAAACATTAGTTATGGATTGGAGCAGTTGAGGCGGTGGGGCGTGTTGCTTTTTGTAATCATCTTGGATTTTTTCAAGTTCGTCCGGCTTACCCGATAAAATTGCCCGCCCCTTGATGCTTATCTGCGCGATCGACGGGGTGTATCCGATTGCCACGATGAAAGGAACGGACAGCTTCTCGTCCTTTGACTCAACACCAACTATGTTGACGTTTGTCGAGATGTGCAACCCGGCTGGGGCGGGTTTATCGTACTCCCAGAATCGCTCGGCGGAGATGTAGCTAATACTCACGCTCACGTGCAAGCTCGATCACCGCTTTGATGTTTGGTGCCCTCACCTATTAAACATCCGACCGAAGATCCAGCATCTAGCAGCGTAAGCTTTTATTGTCCGCGGCGGTGATGTCAGCTTGGTGGGGTCGTAGTGTAGCTTGGCTAGCACAGTAGGCTCCAGTGGCAATTGTGGGTCTGCTGACGAAAGGATGATGACCTATTGGAGCGGTGCTGAAGAGACCTGCAAACCCGGGAGGGGTTGAGTGGGAAGCTTGGCCTCCGGGAATTCAAATCCTGGCGACCCCACCACCAAAATTTTCTCGAATGCACCATTAACCAAAAAATCCGATAATACCAGGCGGGCAGCCACACCGACTAGGGTGGAGGTGAACATTCATTGGCTAAGAGAATTTTTGCCTCAGCTTCTATCTCTCGTCATTGTCTCAGCTGCACCGCCCGGTATTAGCGTGAGCCTATATCAATTGTCGATACAGACTTCGACAATTAGTATATCTGCTTGCTCATATATAAATAGCGTTTTAGGCGGTTTTCGGTCTGCGGCACTGGCGGGAGCTCAAGAGGATAGTCGATGGCGAGCAACCCCGGGTCCCGACCAAGCGAAGGCGGCAGCTTAGTCCGAGATCGATGGTCAGTTGTGATCCGAAGGTCACTTGGGCTTAGTAAAACGCTCTTGTTTATAGAGATATGCAGTTCAACATCCCTGTTTACTCAACCACGGCAAAAGCAACCTTCTTAACCGCGCCTGAATAGGTGTAATAGGGGACGGCATGGAAGAAGCCGAAATCCCTGTTGTCGAGGCCCAGTTGTATAAAGGCAAGATAATAGTCTGGGACGAGGCGCAGGCGAACCAGCTCTACCAACGAGGCTCTTACGGCAAGCCCCTGAGTGGGGGGAGGCTTCAGCTCGCGCCGGTCGAAACCCTCTATCTGCTGGATGGGGGTAAGATTCACGTGTTAGATGAGGACGGAAAGAAGTTGAAATTCAAGGACCTCTCGGCTAAATTTACCGAGGGCGACCCTGAGGCGATGCTTAAGTATTCCGTGTACGCCGACCTTCGCTCGCGCGGCTACATCATCAAGACTGGCCTGAAGTTCGGGGCGCACTTCCGCGTCTACGAGCGAGGCGAGAAGCCGGGGGAGGCGCACTCGAAGTTCTTGGTGCACGCGGTGCCCGAGGGAATAAAGTTCACGCCGACGGAGCTGGCTCGGGCAGTGAGGCTTGCACACAGCGTAAGGAAAGCGATTTTGTGGGCAGTAGTAGATGATGAGGGAGACATCACCTATTACGCATTGACCCGTGAGAGGCCTTGAGATGCCGATTCGAATCGACCCATGGAGCGCGGCGGTACCCGAGGATTACGCCCGCTTGATGCACGAGTTCGGCATCGAATCCTTTGAGAAACTGCTCGCGCGGATACCCGAGCCGCACTACCTCATGCGCCGAAAGATTGTCTTTGGCCACCGTGACTTTGAGCGGGTGCTTAGTGCCATGCGGCGAGGCGATCGCTTCGTAGTGATGACGGGGCTCATGCCGAGCGGCCGCATGCACGTGGGTCACAAGTTGGTAATCGATCAGCTGGCGTGGTACCAGCGGCAGGGTGCAGACATCTATCTATGTGTCGCGGATCTTGAGGCCTATTCAGCGCGCAGTGTCCCTTTTAAGGAGTCAAAGAAACTAGCCGCAGAGGAATATCTCGCCAACTACCATGCGCTCGGGCTAGATGTGGGGCGCTGTCATGTCTACTTCCAATCTCGCAGCGATGTCGTTCGCCACCTAGCTTTCCTTCTTGCCAAGCGAGTGAACTTTAGCGAGATGCGCGCAATCTACGGTTTCGCAGGTGAGTCCAATATCTCCCACATTTTTTACCCAATGATCGATGTCGCGGATATCCTGCACCCTCAGCTGAAGGAGTTTGGAGGACCGCGCCCGACCGTCGTACCCGTGGGCATCGATCAGGACCCCCATCTCAGACTCGCACGGGACGTGGCGGCCCGTTTCCAGCAAGAGTTCGGCTTCGTGCTTCCCTCCTCCACCTACCACCGTCTCTTACCAGGCCTGACGGGCGAGAAGATGTCGAGCAGCAAGCCAGAGACGGCGATTTTTCTGACGGATAGCGCCGAGGACATCAAGAAGAAAATTAAAGATGCTTTTACGGGTGGCAAACCCACGGCGGCGGAGCAGCGAAAATATGGGGGCGACCCAGATAAATGTAGGGTTTACGAACTCTACGTTTATCACCTCATACCCGACGATGAGAAGCTCTTAGATTTAAGGGAGGCGTGCAAATCTGGGGCGATAATTTGTGGCGATTGCAAGTTGCGGGCGATTGAGCTCATGACGAAGTTTTTGAAGGCGCATCAAGCTAAGCGGAAACGTGCTGAGGCCAAGGCTAAGAAACTTGTGGAGAAAGTTTATTGAGCAATCGCCCGCGGCGAAGCCTTTAAGTTTGGATGGCAAAATTTTTATTGCGCGATGAGGAGCCTGGCTCAACTGATTCATGATGAAGATTTTGAGTCCCCGAGCGCACCTTGAACAACGATCGCGGAAAATCAGCAAGCTTCATTATCGGCTGTGCTACTTTTGCTCCATGTTTCCATTTGTAATAGAGCATGTACAGAAACATCGAACCCATAGCAATTTTTCCCTGTTTATCGGGGGCCCAGAGTTTTATGTTGTGCTTCCAGCATGTTGCAAAGAAATCCCAGTGCAAATCTGTTAGATGACGTAAATCTGCCTGTCTCGCATTGTTCAACAGACATTCCTCCTCAGATGTGAAAAATAGTGGAACGTAAAACAATTTCGCTTCCTTCAACTTATCCACGAGCTCCATCGTCGCAAGCGTGTCTTTTTCCCCCTCGCCAGGCAGACCGACAACAAGCGTCGCCAGTGGACAAATGTCGTTATCGTTGAGGATGCCAACTGCTTGAGTGACCACTTCGCACCAGTCTTTTGCTTCGTACGGCAGCGGCTTGCCTTGCATGTGTTTTTTGATCAACTTCACGCTTCCAGTTTCTATCCCAACTTCAACCGAAGCCACCCTTCTTCCATTGTATCTCCATCTGCCTTTTTCCACGAGCGTCGGCGCGATTTCCTCAATCATTTTCGGATCGTGCGCGACTGGAGGGAGGGCGGCATGCGCAAACTGCAAGTACTCAACGTTCGGTATTTTACCAATTGTTTCTATCAACTCGACGATAGCTTGCTTGTTAGGGACGAATCGCTCGCCGCATTTATAGAGAAACATGTCATCTGTCTGCAGCATGATCATTCTCGAACCTGCACGCGCGTTGAGTTCCGCTTCCTTTTTAATTTTTTCTAGGGGGAACGAATATCTCGTCCGCATTGTGGGCGAACAGAACTGGCATCCCCTGCCGCAGCCCCGGGTTATCTCGACCACGCCAAATAGCGCCGGTTTTTTTATCGTTGGGATATCATCTAGCTCCGGCTTCTCCGTTTCGACGACCTTTGGTAGTGATTCGCCATTCATCGCCTTTTTGAATATTTCTAACGCGGAGCGGTCACCCTCCCCTATTATCACCGTGTTTATCCCATACTCCTCCTGCATGTTTCCCCTGACGATTTGCCAAGCGCCAGAACCTCCAACTATGAGTTTAGCCCCATATCTTTTCCAAATGCGGCGTTTCATCAAATTTCTAAACTCAGCTGCCGCGAGGGGTTCACTACCAAAACCCACCAGCGAAGTGTAAGTTCGGCTGACAAACCCGATACCCAATGGATCCATCGTCGAGATTCCAACTGCCATTGTCTTTGGGCCCACAAATTTGCTGAGATTATGTGGAGCGCAGGTCACAACATTATTTTCCCCAAATTCCTCAATCAATAGGGCCTCTATTTTCCTCAATCCATAGGGGGCGAAGAGGGCGCTACCGTCATCATTGTTGGGTATCATCGGATACCAGTATTTCCTCAAAATTTTTATTGGGATTATTTTTGACGGAAAACCCCCTGTGAACGCGATGAAGGGATTCAAATTAAAATCACTCATTTCCATTACAGAAGCAGTCAGCACGATCGGCACGCCGCCGGTATATGGTTCATTAGCGCTAATCAAAGTATTTTGCTTTAGAAATTTGCCAAGCGGTATGAAACTACTGCCCCAAACCAAGTGTCAGCCCCCACGACCACACTGTAATTAAGCGTTTTTAAAGCTTCCCAGAAATTGCGGTAATTTGCTTTCGTTTTGTTTAAGGTCAACTCCGAGGATGTAGGTACTTCTCGATGAACTTCGGGTCGACCCGCTTCAGCTCGGTCGTGGGCAGTGGGCGCAGGAGTTCCCACCCCAGGTCGAGCGTGGTCTCGATCGATCGGTCTTCGTCTCGCCGTTGGTTCACGAATTCTCGCTCGAAGCGGTCGGCAAAACTCAAGTAGCGGCGGTCTCGCTCGGTCAGCGCCTCCTCCCCGACGACCGCAACCAACGCTCGAAGGTCCTTACCCTCAGCATAAGCCGCGTAGAGTTGGTTTGAGACATCACTGTGATCCTCCCGTGTGTGTCCCTCACCTATCCCATCCTTCATGAGCCTCGAGAGCGATGGCAGAACGTTTAGCGGCGGGTAGATCCCTTTGCGGTGGAGCTCGCGGTCCATGACGAGCTGCCCTTCGGTGATGTAACCCGTGAGGTCGGGAATTGGGTGGGTGATGTCGTCACCCGGCATGGTCAAGATTGGCATTTGGGTCACCGAGCCCTTCTTTTTCTTTATCCTTCCGGCACGCTCGTACATCGTCGCAAGGTCCGTGTACAAGTAGCCGGGATAGCCCCGCCTTCCCGGTACCTCGCTTCGGGCGGCGGAAATCTCTCGCAGGGCTTCGCAGTAGTTCGTCATATCGACCAAGATGACCAGCACATGCATCCCTTGGGTGAACGCGAAGTACTCGGCAGTCGTCAGGGCCAGGCGTGGCGTGAGGATGCGCTCGATCGCTGGGTCGCTCGCGAGGTTCAAAAAGACTGTTGCCCGCTCGAGTGCGCCAGTTCGCTCGAAGTCGTGCGTGAAGAATGCGGCCTCCTCGTGTGTTATTCCCATCCCGCAAAAAACCACGGAGAACTTCTCCTCTTCGCCGATCACCTTCGCCTGCCTGGCGATTTGCGCGGCGAGCTCGTTGTGGGGAAGGCCTGAGCCCGAGAAGATGGGTAACTTTTGACCCCGGACGAGCGTGTTCATGCCGTCGATGGATGATACGCCGGTCTGGATGAATTCGCTAGGGTACTCCCGTGCCGCAGGATTTATCGGGGCCCCGTGTACATCCCACTCGTCCTCGAAAATCGGCTTTGGCCCGCCATCTATAGGCTCACCACGTCCGCTAAAAATTCTGCCGAGCAACTCAGCCCCGACGCCGAACTTGGTGGTTTCGCCCGTGAAGCGAACGCGGGTTTTTAGGGTGTCGATGCCGCTCGTGCCCTCGTAGACCTGCACCACAGCGCGATCTTCGTAGGCGTCCAGCACTTGCCCGTGTTTTGTCTCCCCATCGGGAGTGGTCACCTCGACGACCTCCCCGTAGGCGACGCCGCTCACGCCATCAACTATCATCAGCGGGCCAGAAACTTCAGTGACAGTTAAATATTCGCGGCTCTTCACGGCATCACTTTTCACCCTTCTCACCCTCGACTGGTGCTTTTCTCGTTCGCATCAGCTCTTCGAACTGTTCCTTGAGTTCTTTTTCAAACTTCTCCTGCTCTTTCATGAACCTCTCGGGGGGGATCCGCTTCATGCCCGCGATGGTCTCCTTGATCGGCAGCTTTTTGATCTCCCCGACCGAGATGCCCCGCCGTGCTGCTTCCACGGAGTTACGATAAAAATCGAGCACGAGCTTGAGCATCCCGAACTGCTTTTCAACAGGGCAGTGTGTGTCGACCACGTGGAAGGCGAACTGTTGGAGGAAGTCCTCTCGCATCATCCGCGCGGCCTCGAGCACGGCTCGCTCCGGCTCAGGAAGGGCATCGGGTCCCACGAGCTTCACGATTTCTTCGAGCTCGGCTTCCTTCTGGAGCATGGCGATCGATTCGTCGCGCAGGACCTTCCAGTCCTCGCCGAGCTTTTCTTTCCACCACTCGCGGACGTTGTCGACGTAGAGTGAGTAGCTATTGAGCCAGTGGATAGCTGGGAAGTGGCGCCGGTCGGCCAGCCCAGTATCGAGCGCCCAGAAGACCTTGACGATGCGAAGCGTGTTTTGCGAAACGGGCTCCGAGAGGTCGCCTCCGGGCGGGGAGACGGCACCGAGCACCGTTACGGAGCCGAAGCGCTCATCGCTGCCAAGCGTCCGCACTCGGCCGGCTCGCTCGTAGAACTCCGCCAGCCTCGAGGCGAGGTAAGCGGGGAAGCCCTCTTCTCCTGGCATCTCCTCCAGCCGCCCAGAAATCTCACGCATCGCTTCGGCCCATCGTGAGGTGGAGTCAGCCATGAGTGCTACATCGTAGCCCATGTCTCGGAAGTACTCAGCGATGGTTATTCCCGTGTAGACGCTTGCCTCTCGCGCGGCCACGGGCATGTTTGAGGTGTTGGCGATAAGTGTGGTTCGCTCCATCAGCGACTCGCCCGTGCGGGGGTCCTTCAGCTCGGGGAAGTGCACTAGCACATCGCACATTTCGTTTCCACGTTCACCGCAGCCCACATAGGTGACAATATCAGCATCAGCCCACTTCGCAACTTGATGTAAGAAAACGGTTTTTCCCGTCCCGAAACCTCCTGGAATCGCAACCGTCCCGCCCTTCGCGATCGGGAAAAATGTATCGGCCACGCGCTGACCGGTTAAAAGTGGTTTGTCCGGGTCAAACTTCTCCTTAAATGGCCTCGCCCGCCGCACCGGCCATTTTTGCATCATCGCAACCTCTCGCTTGCCGTCAGCGGTCTCGATAGTGGCGATAATATCCTCGACTCTTAACCCACCATCCGCGAGTTCTAGGATCCTTCCGTTGACGCCAGGAGGGACTAAAATTCGATGTTCGACGAGCTTGCTCTCCTTGATGGCCCCGATCACATCACCCTCGACGACCTCCGCGCCTTGCTTGACCTTTGGCACGAACTCCCACTTCTTATCACGCGGCAGAGCATGGGCGAAGACGCCTCGCTTTATCATGTCCCCTATTTTCGTTCGGATGATCGTGAGCGGTCGCTGCGTGCCGTCATAGATCGCGCCGATGAGCCCAGGTCCGAGCTCTACAGAGAGTGGGTTTCCAGTACCTTCGACTTTCTCACCCGGTTTTATGCCCGAGGTCTCCTCGTACACCTGAATCGTCGCGCGATCCTCGGTCAGGCCGATTATCTCCCCCATCAGGCCCTCTTCGCTGACCTTGACGAGCTCATACATCTCCGAGCCTTTCATACCATCAGCGATAACCACGGGCCCCGTGATTCGGACGATCTTTCCCAATCGAACACCCCGAACTCCAGCTATGATTAGTGTCTTCACTTTTATGAATATCTCTTAAAATCAGAACTTTTATGAATACCACTTCTAATTAATTTAGGCGCTGGATGGTGGAGCTAGTGGTCGAGGAAAGTCTTCGCGCGATCTTCGAGGCTGAGAAAAAGGCTAGGGAGCAGGTGGAAGCGGCGCAACGAGAAGCTGCGGCGATCCTCGAATCCGCTCGAAAGGAAGTGGAGAAACTAAAGGAGAGCGCAAAGGCTGGGGCAAAATCAAAGGGTGAAAAAGTAATCGAGGAATCAAGGAAAAAGGCAGAGGCGGATGTACAGGAGCTGCTGAAGAAAAATCGCAGACAGACCCAAGCGATGGAGCGAAAAGCTAGGGTGAGGCACACGGAGGCGATTGAGCTCGTTCTGGATGTCATCATCAGGTGACCTCATGTTCAAAACGGCTCGGATGCAGAAGTTTAGGGTAATCTTCCTCCAACAAGCGCACGACAGCGTCGTGGCCGGGCTGCACGAGGCCGGCGTGGTCCAGCTGAAGGAGATCACGGAGCTGGAGGTCGCCCGGAAAGCGCTCGATGAGGAGGTCTACGAAATTTCATCGCTACTCGCAAAATTCAAGGAGGCGCAAGAGTTTCTCGGACCACCACCCGATAGGCATGTGGAGATCGAGGAGCTCCCTTACGGACAAACTTTGAAGCAGGCGCAAAAGTTTCTGGAGAGATTCGAGCCGAAGTTGAGTGCTTTAAAAACCAAGAAGGAAGAGCTCAGTCAGAGAAAGCAAGAATTACTTGCTCAGATGGAAATGCTCCGGAGTTTTTGGGAGATAAAATTCCCTTTAAGTTACCTCCGATCGACAGATGAAATCCACGTCGTGGTCGGGCGGATTGCGGAAGAAAGAGTACAAGAATTCTCGGACGCTGCGAGGGAAGCTCTGGGGCACAAGATTTTCGTGACTGTACTTGGGAAAGGCAAGCAAAGGATTTTGATCACGGCATGCCGGACAGGGGAGCAACCGAAGCTTTCGCCAGTGCTTTACAGACATGATGTTGAACTTCTGGAAATCCCCTCGATCCCCAAGGCCCCCCAAAAGGCACTCAGGACGCTGGAGGGGCAGCTGGAGGAGCTCGATGGTGAGCAGGCCAAGCTAGAGGGGGAGAGGAAGAGGCTTGCGAAGGCTAAGGCTCGGGAAGTCAGCACGTTAATGGAACTTCTTGAGATTCAAAGGGAAAGGCTTGAGTGCAGCGGGCTCTTTGGCTACACCGATGCAACCGTGGTCATGGAGGGATGGGTGCAGGCAAAGCGGGCGGCCGAGCTCGATCCCCTGCTCAGCGCAGCCACGAACGGACGCCATGTCATCCGCACCTATGCGCCTCAAAAAGCTGAGGTCGAGGCCGTTCCGGTGGAGTTGGAGAATCCCAAGGTGGTTGAGGACTTCGAGTACGTTACCAACATGTATGGGTTACCCAAGTACGATGAGATAGATCCGACGCCTTTCATGACTCTTACATTCGCGATATTTTTCGCGATTTGCTTGTCGGATGCGGGCTACGGTATCGTGCTTGGGATTTTCATGGCATCAGGTTTTTGGTTTGCCAAAATCTTTCCGCGAAAGCTTAGGCGGATGATGGTCGTGTGTGCGATATTCACGGTCATCATCGGCATCTTGATAGGTGGGTGGTTTGGTTTTGGGCAAGGTTACTGGGTGGACCCGATTCAAAAACCAATACCGCTGCTAAAACTTGTGGTGTTCATAGGGATCATTCACCTCCTCACAGCTTTCGGCTTGGCGGGCGTATTGAAGGATTTATTTAGGAGGGACTGGAAAAGCTTGATATTCAATCGCATCTCGCGCGTGCTGATCGTAATCGGCTTCTTTGGATTA
>JABUBO010000166.1_pt1 | contig 19713 bp, 17 predicted proteins | sample 7240361 | NCBI WGS metagenome assembly JABUBO01 (sample SAMN07256346, study PRJNA390944) | subsurface metagenome | isolation source: Methane hydrate marine sediment | place: Pacific Ocean: Eastern North Pacific, ODP site
TCTGGCAGGAAATACTCACCGCTTGAGAATTTCTCACCGACCACACCCATGCCTGATTGTAATCCGTGGGTAATAATGTCCTGTGGGCTCGCGCCTGTACTGAGAGCCTCAGTAGTTAACTGGACAGCTTTATCACGGTCGCCCTCTTCAATTGCCTTAGACAAGGGAGATAAATCAACCATCTAAACAACTCCTTTCTTTTTTAGTGGAACCGAGAGCAAAAACAAATTTGGGTTTTCCATAACCTTCAGGGCAGTAATTATTCTCGTTTAGTGGCTTTTTGAATGAGTTTCTCGACCACATCCCTCCGTTCCCAAAAAGCTTAGCCTTTTCCTCCACATAAAACCCCTTCAGAGTTAAATTCCGATAAAGGATTTTACCACCTTCCACCAAGAGTTTCCATACCCCGAATTGCCTCATAATTATTATTACCAAAGGAGGGCAGGATGACACAAGGCAGCATACGAGAATACACCGAGGCAGTGCCAGGGCGTTACATGGATGGTGAGGACGAGCAACGTGAACTTCGGGGGATGATGAAGCAAGAGGTCTATCTTTACAAAGCTGATTTTTGGGGCTAAAATAGATATGATTCTGGGCGGTTAGCTCAGTGGTTAGAGCGCTTGCTTCACACGCAAGAGGTCAGAGGTTCAAGACCTCTACCGCCCACCAGAGTAATCATATTACCCCAAATTAGCTAGTAGCTGGCTTAACTTAGCTGCCCTTCCCCTCAGGTAACTGAAATTGCTGCGACGCGAATACTTTAGCCCTCGTTGGCTTAACACTGGATTCCATGCTAAAATTGAAGCAGCCTTGTCCCCGACAGAGGAGAGGAAGATGGGCAAGATACTTATCGGCACTTGCTCCTGGACTGACCCAACGCTTATAGGCTGCGGCCGCTTTTATCCAAGTTGGGCCAAGTCAGCCAAGGCGAGACTGGAACATTATTCAAGTCAATTCAGGCTTGTGGAAGTAGACAGCAGCTATTACTCAATACCTAATGAAAAGGTAAGTCGGCTGTGGGCAGAGCGCACGCCCGACAACTTCATCTTCGATGTCAAAGCCTTCAGGCTCTTCACCCAACATCCGACACCATTAGCCACATTGCCGGCTGACCTCAGAAACGCCCTGCCTGCTGAACTGAAGGCGAAAACCAATGTCTACCACAGGGAGATGCCTGATGAACTAGTCGGGGAACTTTGGCGAAGGTTTGAGCGAGCTCTTCTGCCACTGGACAGCATGGGCAAACTCGGGGTCGTGCTTTTCCAGTTCCCGCCCTGGTTCTTCCCTGGCTTTGCGCAGCACGAATACATCCTGGAGTGCAAGGAGAGGCTGACACAATACCGCTTGGCGATAGAGTTCAGAAACAATGCTTGGCTGAATGAAAAGAACAAGAAACAAAGCCTTGATTTCCTCAGGGAAAATGACCTCCCATTCGTGTGCGTCGATGAGCCACAGGGTTTCACATCAAGTGTGCCTCCCATCGCTGAGGTCACCTCAGACATAAGCTTGGTGAGGTTTCACGGCAGGAATCGGGAAACGTGGGAGAAGAGGGGAATCACACCGGCAGAGCGCTTTGATTACCTTTACACTGAGGAAGAATTGCAGGAGTGGGTCCCTCGCATCAAGAGGCTGGCTAGTGAGACCCAGCAGCTGCACATATTATTCAATAATTGCCGTGACGATAAAGCAGTGGTCAACGCGCGGCAGATTCGCCTTATGCTAGATTAGGAGAGACAAGAATGGACATCGTAAAGGCTATACACTCACGAAAGAGCATAAGGGGCTTTAAACCTGACCCAGTTCCTAAGGAAGTCCTTAGGGAAATTCTGGATATCGCCAGGCGCACACCTTCAGCATTGAATACACAGCCATGGAATATCACCGTTGTCACCGGAGAAGTGCTAGATAATATCAGGAAGGGCAACATTGAGATGCTGGTTGCTGGAGCAGAACCAAACCCAGATTTCCCGTCCAAACCCTATGAAGGCATCTACAGGCAGCGCCAAGTAGACCTTGCTATCCAGATTTTCAAACTTATGGGCATAACCAGAGAGGACAAGGCAAAGAGAGCTGAGTGGAGGGAAAGGGGCTTCCGTTTCTTCGATGCGCCAGCAGCCATTATCCTATCTATGGATAGGTCGGTTGATAAATTACTTTCCCATTTGGACATCGGTGCCATCGTACAGACCATCTGCCTTGCCGCATTAAACTACGGCCTTGGCACTTGTATTGAGGTGCCCGGCATAATGTTCCCTGAGGTAGTGAGGCAGTATACCCCCATACCCGAGTCCAACGAGATACTTATCAGCATCGCTATCGGCTATCCGGATTGGGACTTCCCGGCAAACAAATTAGAAACCGAGCGAGAGCCGCTGGAAAACCTCGTCACCTGGTGCGGTTTCGCCTAAACATCCTTTGTAACCCACATCGCTGGTAAATGCTCCCCACACTAGCAGTTGGTTTGACAAAATGACAGAAATTATTCTGGCAAGACATGGGGAAACTGATTGGAACGTAGAGGAAGTATTTAGGGGCAGGATTGATGTTGAGCTAAATGAAACCGGCATAAAGCAGGCAGAACTACTGGCTGAATATTTGAGTGACTTAAAGATAGACACCATTTACTCATCTCCACTAAAGCGAGCCTTAAAGACGGCGGAAATAATTGCTGGCTATCATAAACTTAATGTTGAAATTGCTCCCGGTCTCATAGACCTTGATTATGGAAAATGGCAAGGCTTGCCCCATCAAGAGGTAAAAGATAAATATAAAGAGCTTTACGCAGAATGGATTAATAGCCCCGATAAAGTAAAAATGCCAGCTGGTGAAAGCCTAGATGATGTCAGGAAAAGGGCTATTGGTGTGGTGGATAAGGTAATAGCCAAATACGACGGCACTGTAGTCTTAGTATCTCATCGTGTGGTGAATAAAGTTTTAATATGCGCATTGTTAGGGCTGGATAATTCTCATTTCTGGCATATAAAACAAGATACCGGTGGGATTTCCACTTTTACCCATGAAAACGGTCGGTTCATCCTTACCAAGCATAATGATACATCTTTTTTGAAACCCATCCAGAAAGCCCCGCTCAGCGATTTTTAATCTATCTACTATGCCCCCCACTCTGCTATAATTAAACTATGAAAAAGCCACGTTTGGTGCTGTTTGATGGCAATGCCTTAGTGCATCGTGCCTTCCATGCCCTGCCACCACTGACGGTGAGTAAAACCGGTGAGATGGTAAGTGCCGTTTACGGCTTTGCCCTCATATTGCTGAAGACAATAAATGAGCTAAAACCTACTCACTATGCTATTGCCTTTGACAAGAAAGCACCTACCTTCAGGCACCAAATGTTTGACCAGTATAAAGCACAGCGACCCCCAACCCCTGATGAACTGGTCAATCAATTGGGGCGGGTAAGACAGTTGGTTGAAGCCTTCCATATCCCCATCTTTGAGCTTGATGGCTATGAGGCGGATGATGTTTTAGGCACCCTTAGCCACCAGGCTAGCCACCAGGACATTGATAGCATCATTGTTACTGGCGATGCTGACACTATGCAACTGGTGTCACCCACAGTAAAGGTGCTTACCCCAAGGCGAGCCTTTGGTGATACCATGCTCTATGATGAGGCTGCCGTAAGCCAAAAATATGGCGTTGAGCCTGGGCAGGTTGCCGACTTCAAGGGACTGGTGGGTGACGTATCGGATAATATCCCCGGCGTCACCGGCATTGGCGAAAAAACCGCCGCCAAGCTCATCCAGCAATTTGGCACCATAGAGCAAATCTATGCCCATATAGATGAGGTGACGCCGCCCAAGCTCCAGACTCTATTGCGTCAAAATGAAGCCATTGCCCGCCAGAGTAAGGAACTGGCTACTATCGTTACCCAGGCACCGATTACCCTTGACCTGGATGACTGTCAGGTCAGCCATTATGACCGACACAAAGTAACCGAGCTTTTCCGTGAGCTTGAGTTTTTCAGCCTGTTGCCTAAACTGCCCGAACCAGAAGCGGCAGCACCCGAAATCCCCACCCAGCTTAAAATTGAGCCACCTCCTCAGACAGACTATCACATTATAACTACCACTCCAGCCCTTGATGAGCTCTTAAACCGTCTGTCAGCAGCTAAGTCCTTTGCCTTTGACCTGGAGACGACAAGCTTAAACGCTATGTCGGCTCAGATAGTAGGTATATCGCTATCGCCAGCTCCAGGTGAGGCTTACTACATTCCTGTCGGTCATGTCGGCTGGGGACAACTGGAGCAACTACCCCTGGAGCAGGTCATCGACCGGCTTGAGCCGCTCTTGGAAGATGCTACCCTGGCCAAGCTTGCCCATAATGGCAAATATGATTGGACAGTGCTGGCTGAGTATGGGGTAACCATTAATAACCTGACATTTGACACTATGCTCGCCGCCTACTTGCTGGGTGAGAAATCCTTAAGCTTGAAAGCCCTTGCCTTTGGCAGGCTGGGCATTGAAATGACGCCCATCGCCGACCTTATTGGCTCAGGCGCCAAGCAGATTTCAATGTCACAGGTTGAGGTGAATCAGGCTGCCAATTACTCCTGTGCCGATGCAGACATCACCGGACAACTGACTGAATTGCTAAGGGCTGGGCTACACCAGCAGGGGCTGTGGCATCTATTCTCTCAGGTTGAAATGCCACTGGTGCCAGTGCTTGTCCATATGGAAAGGAACGGGGTAGTCCTGGATACAGACTTAATGAGACAATTGTCACACCGCCTTGGCGAGCAGTTACTCAAACTGGAAGCTGAAGTATATAACAATGTCGGTCACCAATTCAATATAAACTCACCCCAGCAATTGAGTTCCGTTCTGTTCCAAGAACTAAGACTACCCCTACCCCGCAAAACCAAGGGCGGCTACTCTACTGAGGCTGCAGTGCTGGAGGGACTACGTGGAGCTCACCCCGTAATAAAATTTATTTTAGACTACCGCCAGCTAGCTAAGCTCAAGTCAACCTATATTGATGCCCTGCCCAGCCTAATAAACCCCAAAACAGGCAGGGTGCATACCAGCTTTAATCAGACAAGGACAGCTACCGGTCGGCTTTCCTCAAGCGAACCTAATCTGCAAAATATCCCTGTCCGCGGTGAGCTGGGGAAAGAGATTAGACATGCCTTTATTGCCCCGCCTGGCTCCCGCCTCCTGGCTGGAGACTATTCACAGATTGACCTCCGCGCCCTTGCCCACCTATCTCAAGACAAGAGCCTGCTAAGCGCCTTCCGACAGGACGAGGATATTCACGCTGCCACCGCTGCCCAGCTCTTTGGCGTGGACGCCCGACAGGTAACACCAGATATGCGCCGCCTGGCTAAAACGGTTAATTTCGGCGTTATCTATGGTATGAGTGACTACGGGCTGGAGCAGGCAACAGAGCTATCACGGGAAGAGGCTGCCCAGTTTATTGCCTCATACTTTGAAAAATACCCCGGGGTAAAGCAATATCTTGAGTCTACCAAAGAGCAGGCAAGGAACGCAGGCTATGTTCAAACGCTACTAGGCAGGAGGCGCTCTATCCCTGAAATCAACTCCTCCAACCGACAGGTGAGGGAGGCTGCCGAACGCATGGCAATAAATATGCCAGTGCAGGGCACATCAGCCGATATCATAAAGGTGGCTATGATTAACCTATACCGAGAGATGGACAAGCGCCAACTGCAAAGCAAGATGCTGCTTCAGGTGCACGATGAGCTTGTCTTTGAAGTGCCCGAGGCAGAGCTGGAAGAGATGCGCCAACTGGTGCCCCAGGCAATGTCCACTGCTATAGAGCTTAGCGTCCCACTAAAAGTAGACATCAAGACTGGTAGCAACTGGGGAGAGATGGAATAACAAGAAATGCCTGAACTCCCTGAAGTAGAGACCATAAAGAACGAGCTCCCACCCTACATCGTCGGACATCGCATCACCTCTGTTACCCTGCTCTGGGATGGGGTAGTGCGTCAGCCATCTGTTGAAGAATTCTACTCCCGCCTCATTGGGCAAAGGATAACCGAGGTGGCTCGGCGTGGCAAATATCTCATCCTTGGCTTAACCAGCAATGAGGTATTAATTATCCATCTAAAAATGTCTGGCTCTTTACTGTTAAAGCCAGCCTCAGCTGAACCTGATAAATATATCCGCGCCATACTCCACCTGGACAAAGAAACCGAGCTTCACTTCCGCGACCCACGCAAGCTGGGGGCGATGTGGCTGGTAGAGGACAAAAATGCCATTGTTGGTAAGCTTGGTCCCGAACCTCTGGAAGCCGACTTCACCCCTGAAGTGCTGGCTCAGCGGCTAAATAATCGCACCGCACCGATTAAAGCTCTCCTCTGCGACCAGGCTTTCATTGCCGGCATAGGCAATATGTATGCCGATGAAGCCCTGTTTGCTGCCAGAATTCACCCTCTAAGGTTAGGCAAAAGCCTGTCCCAAGATGAGGTAGAGCGCCTTCATAGTGCCATCCGTAAGACTTTGTGGTCAGCCATCGGCTACAAAGGAGCCAGTGTGGATACCTACTTCCGCCCCGGTGGTGAATTGGGAATAGCCCACTTTCAGTTTCAGGTTGCTCATTACCTTAGTGGTAAGCTATGCCCCGTTTGCGGCACCCCCATCCAGCGTATCCCTATCCGCAACCGCGGCAGCTACTTCTGCCCCAAATGCCAGAGGGGGCCTAGCTAGATTATACCCTGCTCCCTAAACTCAGCCACCTCGCCCTCGCTCATCCCCAGTAGCTGTTTATAGACGTGGTCATTGTCCTGACCCTGAACCGGAGCCGCCCGAATATATCTAGCCGGAGTATCAGACAGCCTTATTGGTGTAGCATCAGATACAGTCTTGCCCATCTCAGGGTGATCCAGCTCAATAAAGAAGCCTCGTGCCCTAAGCTGGGGGTCATTGGCTAAATCGCTGGCATCCTGCGCTACCCCGGCTGCCACCCCATGCCTCTGAAGCAAAGCCATCACCTCCTCGGCAGTGTGCCCACTTGTCCACCCTTCCACCAGCCTGTCCAGCCCGTCAGCATTTTCTAATCTGCCGGAAAAGGTAGCAAACCTTCTATCCTCAGCCCACGGTGGATTGCCTAAAGCCCGCTGAAATCCCTGCCATTCGCCATTACCGAACACGGCAATGGCACACCAGCGGTCATCACCCTGGCAGCGGTAGACACCGTGAGGCGCCGCCTGAGTTAAGCCATTACCCACCGGCTCCACCTGCTTGCCGTTAGCTGTATGCTCCAGAATGGCACTACCTAATAAACTGGACATCGCCTCTACCTGTGAAACATCAATGTATTGCCCCTCCCCTGTCCTCTGCCTGTATTCCATAGCTCCAAGCAGGGCTAAGCAAGCTACAAGCCCAGCTATATGGTCGGCATAAGAATAACCCAGTCCCAGTGGTGGCTTGCCCGGGAAGGAGGTGAGATGGGTTATGCCAGAAAAGGCTTGAATAGTTGGACCAAAGCCAGCATAGTCTCGCCATGGGCCGGTCTGACCCATGGTTGACATACTGAGCATAATTAGGTCGGGCTTTATCTTCCTCAAATTAGGATAATCCAGCCCCCAGTTAGCCATCACCCTTGGGGTAAAGTTCTCCACGACAGCATCACTGATGCCCACCAGCTTTTTGGCTAGAGCTACCCCCTGTGGTTTATTGAGGTTCAAGGTGACACCCAGCTTATTGCGATTCCAGGTGTTATAGTAGCCACGGTTAAATTTACCCTCGGCCTCAGGCATAAGCGGCTGAATCTTAATCACCTCCGCCCCAAAATCAGCCAGGATTCGGGTGGCATACGGTCCCGCCAGCACCCAGGTAAAATCAAGGATGCGGATGCCGTGTAAGATGCCTTGGTTAGCCATTCAATTCCCTCTCCTCTAAAAGCCAACCCTTTTATCAGAGATTGTTTGCCAACCCCTCACCCCAACGACTGATTTTTACGCTTAACCATTAGCGTGAGGCCGTTCACCGCTAAGATTTCCACCTCCTCATCAACCGCTATGTTTTCACCAACCGATTTTGCCTTCCAGTATTCACCCTTAGTTCGGATAAGTCCGACCGGGGTTAGGGGTTCTACTACCTCACCTTCAGTGCCTATCAATCCTTCGGCTCCAGTAACTTTCTTTTTGTGGAAAGTAGGTATAACTGCCTTATGTATGACAAAAACAAGGGCACCAAGCAACAGCGCCGTAACAATAGTAATCGGTAAAGGAATTTTTATTTCCAAGACCCAGAGGACTAAGAGAACCAATAGTACCGCGGCGGCTTCGTCTAATAGTAATACCAGAACCTTGAGCCAATCTTTGATAGTGCTCTTCATGTGCCTAAATAACACCTTTCCTGAGCAAAGCCTCTATCTCCTCTTCTGATAATCCTAGTTCCCCGTGATATATATCTTTATTATGCTCACCAACTTTGGGCACCCGGCTTCCCACCCGCCACGGAGAACGGCTCAGCTTGCATGGTGCTCCCGGGAACTTATATTTTTTACCTGACTGCGGATGCTCTACCTCAACAAAGAAGTCACGCTCCCTTAATTGAGGGCTATCAACTAGCCTGGGTATAGAGGTAACCTCCGCCCAGGGGAAGTGCATTAACTGCCCCGTCTCCACAAGCTCAGCTACGGTGCGGGTTTTAGTCCACCGCTCCAAAACCTCAATAATATGGTCAAGGTGCTTGAGCCGTTCCTCTCTATCCAGCCACTTCTTATCGGTTAAATCCTCAGCCATTCCCTCAGCATCAAGCCACTCCACCAGCGTTTCCCACTGCTGAAATAGGGAAAGTAGAATGTAGCCATCACGGCAGGGAAAGATGCGGAAGGCATTATTCCAGTGCAAACTCCCCTGCCTCTTAGCCACCACGCCTTCATAAAAATAGCGCACCAGGACATGGTCAAGGGTAGACGCTACACACTCCTGCAGGGAAATATCTATATGCTGCCCTCTGCCTGAAGTACGTCGATTCCACAACGCCAGCAGAATGCCGATAGCAGCCAAGAGGGAGGCTGAGTAATAAGCCTGATTGCCGAAGGGTTTAAGCGGTGGCGTCTCAGGCTCACCGCAGACATACATCTGTCCCCCCAGAGCCGAAGCCACTATATCGCACGACTTATAATCCCGGTACGGACCACTCTGACCGAAGTTGGTGATGGAAGCCATAATCAGTCGGGGGTTGACTTGACTAAGCTCAGGGTAGCCAAGCCCTAACGCCTCCAGGTATCCAGGCTGATAGCTCTCGACTACGACATCGGCAGTTTTAACCAGCTGCCTGAAGATTTCCTGACCCTGTTCAGCCTCCAGATTAAGTGTTATGTCAAGTTTACCGGCATTTGTTTCCCAGAAAAAAATACTCCTGGCTGAATCTACCCGCGATTTTTCTACTTTAATAACCTCGGCACCCATATCAGCCAGGAGCCTGGGACAGAGCATACCCTTGTCATCAGTCAAGTCAAGGATACGATAGCCAGATAAGGCACCATCTCCATTGCCTCGCCTATTCATGGCAACTCCATTACGGGGATTCACACCAGACTTATAGGGTTAGTTATCAGGGAGATAATCTATGCAGTCTATCTAACGCCGCTTCAACTCGCTTCAGGCACCTCTCCTTACCCAGCACTGCCATAGTTTGAAACAGGGGTGGTGCCGCCGTCCGACCAGTGGTAGCGACCCGCAACGCACCAAAGAGCTGACCAGTTTTCAGTCCTAACTCTGCAGCTAGAGGTCTGAGCATAGCTTCTAATGATTCAGCATCAAATACCTCTAACTCTTCCAGCCGTTGCTGGGCTGCCTCTAAAGCATGGGCGGTTGATTCCCGACTCATATTCTTACCAATTAGCAGGTTAGGAGCATAGTCAAGCTCATCAAGGAAGAAAAATTGAGCTAGCTCAGCTACCTCAGCTAGGGTTCGGGCTCGCTCTTGGATAAGGGGCAGAACATCCCTCACATATTGCTCATTTGATATTAATGTCTCCCCAGCCAATCTATCCGTCATCAAATAGGGTTCCACTGCTTCAAAAAATTCCTCAGCGGTTAAGCTTCGAATATATACCCCATTCATCCAGTTAAGCTTATCCCGATTGAAAACCGCCGCCACCCGACTAACCCGTTCCAGGGAAAAGTTATCTATAAGCTCCTGCCGAGATAAAATCTCGGTTCTATCATCCAGAGACCAACCGATTAAGGCAAGGAAGTTAAACATAGTTTCTGGCAGGTAGCCCTGCTCCCGATACTCGGTTATAGACACTGCCCCGTGCCGCTTACTCAATTTGGCACGGTCGGCACCCAGTATCATCGGGTGGTGAATAAACTGTGGTGGCTCAAAGCCAAAAGCCTTATATAAGAGCAGGTGTCGGGGGGTACTGGATATCCACTCCTCAGCCCTGATGACATGGCTTATCTCCATCAGGTGGTCATCAATTACATTGGCCAGATGGTAGGTGGGGTAGCCATCTGATTTCAGCAATACAAAATCATCAATAGTATCATTTTCAAATACCACCTCACCCCAAATTAAATCACTAAATCTGGTCTGCCCATCGAGCGGGGTTTTGAAGCGAACCACCGGTATGACATTCTCAGCTTCCTTCTGAGACCGCTCCACCTGGCTTAGGTTGCGACAGTGTCGGTCATAACCCGGCGGTTGCTTACGCCTGACCTGCTCTGCCCGCATTTTCTCCAGACGCTGTGGAGAGCAGTAGCAATAATAGGCATCCCCCTGTGAAATCAGGCGCTTGGCTGCCTGGTGGTATAGCTCCAAGCGCTGGGATTGGAAGTAAGGGCCATATTTACCACCCACCTCGGGTCCCTCATCCCAGTCAAGCCCCAACCAGTGCAAACCATCAAGGATAGCCTCCACCGCCCCTTTAACCTTGCGGGTGACATCAGTGTCCTCAATGCGGACAATAAAGCTGCCCTCATAATGTTTGGCAAAGAGCCAGTTAAACAGGGCAGTCCTGATATTGCCCACATGAGGATAACCGGTAGGACTAGGGGCAAAGCGGACTCTAACTGATTTGTTCATCTAAGCCTTCCTTCATAGCTGTAGTTCTTGCTGGCTGTGGTTGTTGATATTGTATCGATATAACTTCAGAGCCTGCCTCAAATAGTTCAATCTTAATCTCATCAACTAAACCCCATGCTTTGGCTTCCTCAGGATTCAGTGTAGTTCTTTCGAGCATAGCATCTGTGACGTCTTCGACAGATTTGCCAGTATTTGCAGCTATGACTTTGGCGATATTTTCTATGTCGATCTTCAACCCCTTCAGTCTCTCCTCAAGTTGTTTCTCTTCCAAACGCTCGCTTCGGAAACCAGCACTTACCCCATGGAGCAAGAACCTTGCTTGAGGAACTGAGAGCCTTTTGCTACCGCCACAGAATAAGACGACCCCGATAGAATCGACACTCCCGAAGTTGTGCGTGGTTATGGTTACGGGTAAGCCTTTCAGATAGTTGTAAGCCGATAGCCCGTGCAAAACAGAACCTCCAGGAGATGAAATGAGAACGATGAATTGAGTCACACCTTCTTTCATTTTCTGGTCGATTGCGTTCATCAAGGCGTTAATTGTGACATCAATAACAGGAGCAAAAAACTTTATGACCACGGGTTTCGTAGGCATGTTAGAGTCCTCCTTTGCCAGTAATGGCGGCTAACATCCAAATAAATGAACTCCACAACCATTTCTAATCAAATCTCTCTTCACCCATTCTACCACCTCACCTGCCAACATTCTAGAAATCTAGGAGTTGCTTTATTAACCTCACCCCCTGTGTCCCCCTCTCCTTAACAAGGAGAGGGGGAAGAGATTTTAGAGAAGGGCGAAGCCCCTCTCTTACCAATACCCCCTTCCCTTAACAGATAATAAGGGAAGGGGGTCAGAGGGATAGGTTTCTGAACAATCTAGGCAATATCTTTTAGTGCCTGCGCTAAATCCGGGGGCAGGTCGGAGGTGAACTCTGCATATTCGCCACTGGAGGGCAAGTTAAAGCCAAGGCGGCAGGCGTGCAGAAACTGCCGTGATAAATAGGCTGACTTTACGCCATACATCGCATCCGCTACCACTGGATAGCCAATAGCCAAAAGGTGAACCCGTATCTGGTGGGTGCGACCAGTCTCAGGTGTAACTTCAAGCAGAGTATAGTTACCTATATACTTAACCACATTATATTGAGTGCGTGCCTCCCTGCCCTTAGCCACTACCGTCATTCGCTTCCGGTTGCGGGGGTCACGCCCGATAGGTGCCTCAATAACGCCCTGCTCTGGGGCGAGGTGTCCTTTGACCAATACCAGATAAGTTTTTACTACCGAATGGGTCTTAAACTGGTTACTCAAATTCAGCTGAGCTGACTTATTCTTAGCCACCAGCATTACACCGGAGGTCTCCTTGTCCAGCCGATGCACAATCCCCGGTCGCAGTGAGTCACTGATATCGGCCAGGTGAGGAAAGTGGGACAGAATAGCATTAACCAGGGTATGAGTGTAGTGTCCCGGTGCCGGGTGAACAGTCAATCCGGCTGGCTTGTCTATGACCAAAAGGTCATTATCCTCGTAAATGATATTTAATGGGATTGACTCAGGGGATAAAGGACTGGGTGGCGTAGGCGGTATAACAACACTTATCCTATCACCAATATTAAGTTTGAGTCCTGCCTTAGCCACACGGTCATTAACCTTAATATAGCCATCGCCGATAAGCTTTTGAGCCTGGGTTCTGGAGAGTTCTGGGCACTTCTCAACAATATACTTGTCAAGACGAGCCCCCTGCCCATCAGCTACCAAACTATATCTTTTGTCCATCCTAGTGTTTCTCGGTTCTGGCTAATGGAAGGAGAGAGTAAGCAATTATAATAACCCCAACAGTTACCGCAGAATCAGCAATGTTAAATGCCGGCCAAACACCAAAATCAATAAAGTCGGTAACATAGCCAAGGTGTAGCCGGTCAATCAGGTTACCTACTGCACCACCAAGAATTAAGCCAAGGGCTAACCTGCCTAGCCTATTATCCAAAATGGGGAAGCGGCGATAAATAAAGAGGGCATAGAGTAGGATAACGGCAATACCGACTAAGGCGACTATAGTTAAGGCAAATGAATGTCCTTGAAACAAGCCAAAGGCAGCCCCGGTATTGTGGGTATGGAATATCCGGAAGAATCCTGCCTCAAAAATCGCTCGCTCTTCAGGATAAGACCTTATCCATATCTTGCTGAGCTGGTCAGCCACCACTATCAGCAGCGCAGTAAGCGAAAAACCCACATTCCGCCACTTACCCTGAAGAGATTCTGCCTTTTGCATTCTTTACCTGATGAGCTTTACAACTCATACACAGCTTCGCCTGGGGAAGGGCTTCTAATCGGGCTGGGTCTATAGGTTGACCGCAACTCTCGCACAAGCCATAGGTCCCTTCATCAAACTTATGTAAAGCATGCTCCACCTCAGCCAACTGCTCTCTTACACGTTTCTCTAAAGCTAGCCGCTTCTCCAACTCAAGGCTTTCTGTAGCTTCCTCCTCCCTTTTGCCAAAGGGACTACCCTCTCGCCTCTCCCCTACCGGACGGACGCTAGCTTTTAATTGCTCCAAGTGCTCAATCAAGTGTTTTTGCTCACTCTTCAAACGAGAGCGAAGTATATCGAAGCCAGTAGTCATTTCTTCCTCCTCTCGCTCACCTGTCAAGTTTGAGATAGGCTGTTTCTGATTTTCCCTACTTAGATGCTGACAAGCTACTATACTTAGTGTTACTTTAAAGAGTAATAGTAGGCAAGGCAGATTAGTCCAGCATCACCCGCCGATGGCGAATAGTGCTGACTGCTTGCCCACGCCTGTGAGCGCTGGCAACGAAGTAGTTCCGGTTATGGCTAAACCCTGAAGTACCAACGTCTACCATAGTTTTAGTGTATCCTATTTACCCTATTTAGTCAATATGCCTCTAGTAATCAGCCCGTGTAGGCAAAACCCACCTATTTAAGCTATAATAGTAAAAAATCTATATAAATATTAAAAATGGGGGGTACCCACAATGAAAGAACAGGTTATTGCCGAAATACACGTTTTCCCTTTTGGCACAGCGACTACCAGTTTGAGCCGTTACATCGCAGCCTGTATTGATATTGTTAGACAAGCTCAGGATATAACCTACCAAATAACGGCTATGGGAACAATCATTCAAGGACCTCTAGAACGGGTACTTGAGCTGGCACAGAGAATGCATGAGGTACCCTTTACTATGGGAGTCAAACGAGTAGTTACTAGCATCAACATTGATGACCGCCGCGATAAGTTAATAACCATAGAGAGTAAGGTCAAAGCAGTAAGCTAAGCAGATTGCGGCTCGTAGCTAGTTAAGCAAACAAATTTGACAGAGTTTATTCGTTAAGTGGGTGTGAGATAATTCCTTCCTCCTCTGGCATAATTCCTACCCCTTGACAACATGGGACTTGACAAGTTATTATAGATAATGGTATTATAAAAGATTGTTATTATGCCTCATAAGGTTTTACCTTATTATATTTCTCCATTAGCCACAGGTTTCACTCAGCATTAGTACCACGGTAATGCGAAGATTTTGTGTGCCTATTTTAAGGAGTAGAGCTAGAGTTGGTTTTTATGTCACCATCACACAGTAGAAAGAGAATGCCTGCTGTTGTCAGAAAATCTTATGCCAGGTTACCCCAGATACTAGACGTACCTAATCTAATTGAAGTTCAATTAAACTCATTCCTCTGGTTTCAGGAAAAGGGACTAAAGCAATTACTGGAGGGGGTATCGCCTATCAAGGACGTCACTGGCAACAGGTTAGAGCTTACTTTCACAGACTACGAGTTCCGCATCCCTCCCGGCTGGAAAACTGAGCAAGAGTGCCGCCAGCAAGACCTGACCTACTCGGTCCCTCTCTATATCAGAGCAAAATTGCTAGTTAAAGGAACAGGGGAAATCAAGGAACAAGACCTATTTTTGGGCGACATCCCCCTGATGACAGCTAAAGGCACCTTCATTACCAGCGGCGCTGAACGAGTAGTAGTAAGCCAGTTACTCCGTTCTCCGGGTATTTACTTCACCACTGAAGAAGATGCCACTAGTGGTCGTGAATTATGTCATGCCAAGCTAATCCCTAGCCGGGGGGCTTGGCTGGAGTTTGACGTCAGCAACCGAGATGTAATCTCAGCCAAAATAGATGGCAAACGGAAGATTCCTATTACCACGCTACTACGCGCTATTGGTTACAGTAGTGATGAGCAACTGCTCAGCTTGTTCGCCAAAGAGGATAGCGCTTCGGAGCACCAATTTATCAGGTCAACTATAGAGCGTGAGCCTTTGGTTAGGGATGAGTCTGAGGCTTTGATTGATATCTATAGAAAATTACGCCCTGGTGACCCACCTAATATTGAAAATGCTAGAAAACTAATAAACGACCTGTTCTTTAAATCCCAGCGTTACGACCTGGGGAGTGTCGGGCGTTATAAGCTTAATAAGCGGTTAGGGCTTGAGGTTTCAGAAAGTCAACGAACTCTAACCAAGGAAGATATTGTAGAGATAATCAGGCACATCATTATGGTTAATAATGGTAGTGATACCAAGGATGATATTGATCATCTAGGAAACCGGCGAGTGCGCACTGTTGGCGAGTTGATTCAAGAGCAGTTCCGCATCGGATTATTGCGCTTGGAAAGAGTAGCCAGGGAGCGTATGAGCATTATCGGCAATGAGGTAGTTACTCCCAGAGCTCTGGTCAATATTCACCCCGTAGTAGCAGCTATCAGGGAGTTCTTCGGTGGCTCACAGCTATCACAATTTATGGACCAAACCAACCCATTAGCTGAGCTAACTCATAAGCGTCGCTTATCGGCAATGGGACCGGGAGGTCTCTCGCGCGAGCGCGCTGGCTTTGATGTCCGCGATGTCCACTTTTCCCACTATGGTAGAATCTGCCCCATTGAAACACCGGAGGGACCTAACATCGGTCTCATCGGCTCTTTAGCCACCTACGGCGTGATTAATGAGCATGGTTTTATTGAGACACCATATCGCTGGGTTATTACCGGGGTGAGCAATACCTATGACGGACTGCTACGGAAAACAACCAGGGAGGCAGTACTTAACAACTACGGTAATACCTTAGTAGAAGCTGGGGCTACCATTACCCGCAAGCATGTCAGTCGGCTATCCCAGCTACCTGCCGCCAGAGCTATAAAGGTAGTGCCCCTCACCGATGCCATCGTCTACATATCAGCAGACTATGACAAATTGCTAGGTAAAACAACTAGGGAGGCAGTGCTTGACGACCACGGTAATACCATAGTAAAAGCTGGGGCTACCATTACCTCCAAGCATGTCAGCAGGCTATCTCAGCTACCTCCGAGAATTGTAAGGGTGGTGCCCTTTGTCTCTGACGAGGTTGCTTACTTATCAGCCGACGAGGAGGACAAATATACTATTGCCCAGGCTAATGCTCAGCTTGACCAAAATAGTCAATTTGTAGAAGAAAAGGTTGAAGCCAGGTGGGCTGACCGCTACCTACGGGCTGTGCCAGATAAAATTGATTTTATGGACGTATCACCCAAGCAGGTATTCAGTGTTGCCGCATCACTAATACCCTTCCTAGAGCATGATGATGCTAATCGTGCCCTGATGGGCTCTAATATGCAGCGGCAAGCTGTACCCCTGGTTCACCCTGAGGCTCCTTTGGTAGCTACTGGTATGGAAACAGAAGCTGCCAAGCACAGTGGACAAGTGCTCTTTGCCCAAAATGCTGGGGTGGTAACCTCGGTTACTAGCTCGCAGATTGTGGTTACTAAAGATAATGGCGATAATGACACATATCAGCTGCTGAAATTCGTGCGCACCAATCAGGGAACTTGCATTAATCAGCGCCCCATAGTAAACAAGGGGGACCGGGTAGAGCCGGGACAGGTTCTAGCCGATAGCTCAGCTACTGAACAGGGGGAGCTGGCTCTGGGGCAAAATGTGCTGTGCGCCTTTATGAGTTGGAAAGGTCATAACTTCGAGGATGCTATCATCATTAGCAATCGCCTGGTTGAGGAGGATAAGTTTACCTCTATTCACATTGAGAAGCATGAGATAGAAGCCCGGGATACCAAGTTAGGACCTGAGGAAATCACCAGAGATATACCTAATGTAGGTGAGGAAAGCTTGCGTGAGCTTGATGAAGACGGCATTATTCGGATTGGTGCCGAGGTGAGCCCAGGCGATATACTAGTAGGCAAAATTACTCCAAAGGGGGAAACCGAGCTATCTGCTGAAGAGAAACTTCTACGAGCTATCTTTGGCGAGCACGCCCGAGAAGTAAAAGACTCCTCCCTGCGGGTACCCCATGGTGAGTGGGGCAAAGTGCTTAATGTGAAGGTCTTCACTGGCGATGACCTACCCGCTGGGGTTAATCAATGGGTACAAGTCTGGGTTGCTCAGAAACGAAGAGTTTCCGTAGGGGATAAGCTAGCCGGGCGGCACGGCAATAAGGGGGTCATCTCTATCATAGCCCCGGCTGAGGACATGCCTTTCCTTCCCGATGGCACACCGGTAGATATTATCCTCAATCCTATAGGCGTGCCATCCCGTATGAATATTGGCCAAGTTCTGGAAACCCATTTGGGCTGGGCTGCTCAGAAACTGGGCTTCAAAGTGCTTACCCCCGTCTTTGATGGTGCTGATGACACTATTATTGAGGATGCCCTAGCCAGGGCTTGGCTAGCTCAACAAGCAGGGGCAATTAACCTTGACCCTAGTAACGAGAACACCGCCATGCAACTGGAACTGGCTAAGGCATGGCTTGAAAGTCGTGGCTACAACGGAGACAGGGTGTTCAGTGATGATTACCCGGGAGAGGCAAAGGAGGTTTGCTTGCGCCTATGGCTCGAAGACCTAGGCATAGCTAGCCGAGACCTTAACCCACAGGAGCTGGAGCAAGCCGTAGATAAGGTCAACACTGAAAGGAACCTCCCCCCACCCATCATCGGCAAGGTTACACTCCACGATGGATACAGTGGTGAGCCATTTGACCAGCCGGTAACAGTTGGTAACATCTATATAATGAAACTGAATCACCTAGTTGAAGATAAGGTTCATGCCCGCTCTACTGGACCCTACTCATTGATTAGCCAACAACCTCTGGGCGGTAAGGCCCAATTCGGAGGCCAACGCTTTGGTGAAATGGAGGTATGGGCACTAGAAGCCTATGGCGCTGCCCACAACCTCCAAGAGTTTCTGACTATCAAGTCGGACGATGTGACCGGTCGAGCCAAAACCTATGAGTCTATAATTAAGAATGAGGATATTCTCCAACCTGGCGTGCCAGAATCGTTTAAGGTTCTGGTTAAGGAACTACGAAGCTTAGGGCTTGACATTGAGGTGATTACTGAAGAAGAAAAGGTAACCCTCGCTGGGGAAACTACCAAGGTTCCTGAACTGGAAGCAGAGCTTAAAGTCGAGGTTGAAGAAGAAAATGTTTGAAGTTAACGATTTTGATGCTGTCCGTATCTCACTGGCCTCACCGGAGCAGATTAGGAGCTGGTCATACCGTGAGGTAACCAAGCCAGAGACTATCAACTACCGCACCCTGAAGCCAGAAAGGGATGGGCTTTTCTGTGAGAGAATCTTTGGCCCAACTAAAGACTTCGAATGCTTTTGTGGTAAGTATAAAAGGATACGCTACAAGGGAGTTATTTGCGATAAGTGTGGCGTCGAAGTAGCCCGGGCTAAGGTACGCCGGGAACGGATGGGGCATATTGAACTAGCTTCCCCGGTAAGTCATATCTGGTTTGCTAAGGGAATACCTAGCCAATTGGGACTACTGCTTGACCTATCACCGCGAAGCCTGGAGCGTGTTCTATACTTCTCCCATTATATCATCACCTCCATAGACGAGGAGGCACGACAGGAAGCAATTAGACAACTCGAGGAGGGGAGCTCACAGGAAATAGCTGAGCGCCAAAGCGCACTTGAGGCTAAAATCACAGAGATGGAGCAAGCATCAGTAGAGGAAGTAAACCAGCTCCGGCGAAATTGGGCTGAGGAAAAGGCACAGCTTAAAGAACAGCTGTCTATTGATGTGGAACAGCTAAAAGACCTCCGGGTAGGGGTGCTACTCACTGAGCACAACTATCACGCGATGAAACAGAAATATGGTCAGGTTTTTGAGGCTGAGATGGGGGCAGAGGCTATTCTCCAATTACTTAAGGGTATTAACCTTGACGAACTGCGTAACGAGCTAATCCAAGAAACCCATTCTACTTCAGTTCAACGCCGCAAGAAGGCAAGCAAGCGACTACAGGTAGTGGAGGCATTTCGCCGCAGCGGCAATAAACCAGAGTGGATGATTATAACTGTGTTACCTGTCCTGCCACCTGACCTTCGACCTATGGTTCAGCTAGACGGCGGTAGATTCGCTATCAGTGACCTTAATGACCTATACCGACGAGTCATCAACCGTAATAACCGATTGCGCCACTTATTGGAAATAGGGGCACCAGAAATTATCATCCGCAACGAGAAGCGGATGCTCCAAGAAGCAGTCGATTCCCTTATCGATAATGGGAGAAGGGGGGTACCCGTCTCCGTCAGCGGTAATCACAAATTGAAATCACTCTCAGACATGCTCCGGGGCAAACAAGGACGCTTCCGCCAGAACCTGCTAGGCAAGCGAGTTGATTATAGCGGACGCTCAGTCATTGTTGTTGGCCCCGAACTCAAACTCCACT
>JABUBO010000167.1_pt1 | contig 19695 bp, 17 predicted proteins | sample 7240361 | NCBI WGS metagenome assembly JABUBO01 (sample SAMN07256346, study PRJNA390944) | subsurface metagenome | isolation source: Methane hydrate marine sediment | place: Pacific Ocean: Eastern North Pacific, ODP site
ATATCATCTCTTTCCCAGGCAAGAGGATTAAATACAAAAATGGGCAGACCTTTCTTAGATTTTATCTGAACATTCTTTACAACCTCAGAAAGGCTATTAAAGATAATTTTTTCTGTCTTTTTTTCTACCTCTTTTGCCAATTTATTTGAGTATTCATAAGATGCACCAATAGCACTACCAGGCAGTATATCATGAAATTGATTAAATAACGCTTTCTCCCAGCCGTTGGTGAGATCTGGGTAGGAACTGCCAAGAAGTTTGGCTATTGAACCGATATCTTCCGCATCCAAAAGGAGTCTTTCACATTTTCGATTGTGCTCTTTTATATCTCCATGGGTGGTATAGCAACCATCCCAAATAAAGTTAAGCTCATCTTTTACCACGGGGAGATTAGGCTCTTCCTCCGAGATAGCCTTGAAAAACTCCCTGGTAGTACTGAACTTCAAATGTGGGAAAACAGCTTTCTCATTAAGATTATGGGCCATCTTTATATCCTCCCTGGTAGGCCCTCCTCCATGGTCCCCTACACCATAGACAAACATAGCTTTCTTTGTTCCAAATCTTCTCTTAAAGTCTTTGCTTAGTTGAGCAAGTTCTTTAGGATTTATAAATGCATTGTATACACTATTGAAGGCAAGCACTCTTGAGCCATCAGGACCCTCCCACCAAAACATAGGAGCACCTTTACCACATCTCATAAAGTAATAATAGTCTATTCCACTCTTTTTAAGTATCTGGGGCATCGTCCAGGGATGACCAAATGTATCGGGTTCCCAGCAAACTTTAGGCTCCACTCCAAATTTTTCTTTAACATATTTTTTGCCATGGAGAATTTGTCGAACTATGGCTTCCCCATTGGCCATATTTAAATCGCCCTCTACCCAGGTTGAGGAAGTAACCTCCCACCTTCCCTCATTTACTCTCTGCTTTATCTTTTTAAAAAGTTGAGGAAATCTCTCTTCCACGGTTTTATATGTAACAGCCTGACTTTGAGAGAAACAGAAATCAGGATATTCCTTCATCAATCGAGTTACTGTATCAAAATCACGCCGGACAACCTCAACTGTTTCTTCCCAAGGCCAGAGCCAGTTTATGTCTATATGGGCATGTCCAATAAGATGAATTACATACTGTTTTGCCAGAGATTTTAGAGGAATAAGGCTATTCCTTACCTGGTTTACCGTGGTTAGCAGTTTGGATGGTTCCAGAGTGAGAATATTTTTTGGTTCGATATCGGCGATAGCTTTTTCAGCAGTCTCTTTTCCGCCCGTTAGCTCTTTAGCAAACTTAAGTTCTTCCACAAGAGAAGCTAGCTCAAATACTACATCCTCTACTTTACTATAGCCTAACTCTACCAGAGGAATAACTGATAGACCTTCTCCAGCAAGAGCATGAATAGCGATAACATGTTGTTCACCAGGCAAAGCACTTTGGGATACAAGAATCCTCGGTGATCTAAAATCTGCCCAGTGTGGGGCGAAAAATACTTTCCTTTCATCTATAAATAATTCTGTAGCTATAAGCATAACCGAAGTTATAACCGAGGAGAAAATCTCCACTTCAGAGCCGGCTACAGAAACTCCATTGATGCTTTCTGGAATGACTATTCTCCTCCTGAACCAAGCATCCTTCTTTGCATCCCAGCTATAGGGTAAACTTACCACTTCCCAGGAAGTGTCGTTATACTCTAGTTTTTCAGCATCCACCAACTTTCCGGCCTTAAATTTCCACTTTTTCTGTTTCCGATAATCCACGAATGACTGCAATCTTTTTTCCAGAGCATTAATAATTTGATTCAATTTTTGAGACATAAATACCTCTTTCAACTGTCTCTATCTTCTCCTTCTCTCATCTGGCTAAGGTTACATTCTGGAGATCCCTCCCTTTCCTCTAATGCTTGAACCTCTGTTGTCTGCTTTAACTATTCCTCTAACTTTTTATCCAAAAACATTCTCTTTTTCACACCTTTTCCCACTTCTGGAAGACAGCTTCTACATTCTCGGATCTAGCAGTAGCACCAAACTCACATTAGGCAATTATTGCACCTCTTAAAACTTCTGCAATATTGAGAAATACAGGCTACTCGCTCTATATCAGCAGGAGGCGGAACTTCATCAGATACTCCCAAAATGAGCCTAGGATGGAAAAGCTCTATTACCCTTCTCGTAAAAGCTTTAAATTCTTCTAAGGGATAATTAGGGAGAAACATAATAGCTGGAATTCCATCCAGAAGTATTTTATCTCCTATAGATTCTTTTATTTCTTCTATGCTTACATCTCCTTGGGGAAGAGGAGTTAAAGCTTCCAGACCATCAAAAGGTAAATCTTTAAGGTATTTAAGTAAGGGTTTAAAGTTTCCATCAATATGAATATGGGTATATATGCCGGCTTTACGCAGTTGCTCCGTTCTCTTTTTGTAAAAAGGGATGCAATACTTTTCAAAATAATAAGGGGAAATTATATTGGCATCTATATTTTCTCCAAAATTTATTATCTTTACCTTCCCATAAGAAACAATGGTTTTACAAAGAGTTTCATAACAATTATCAATTACCCTCATTAGCTTTTCCACTTTTTCTGGAACATCAGCTAGAGCATATATTAAATTTTCTGTACCCATCCAAAATAAAGAAAGCATCTGATAAGGACTTCGGGGAAAAAAGAACTGAGGTTCGCCTCTGTTTGTCACAAATTTATCCCCTTTTTCAAAATTATCCTTTATGAAGACAAAGTTTACATTTTTAAAAAACTCCCGTGCCTTTTCGAGATCTTCAGCACTTTTAATGGGAAACTCTGTGATGCGCCAACTTCCATCAGAAGATAATCGTTTCTCTTTCTGAATCATTTCTCCTTTAGGAGTACTGATAATTATATATTTTTCATTTTCTCTTATTTCCATCCTTTTATTAAACTTTACCTCTAAATCCATGGGTAAACCCGAAAAACTGGGAATAATAGTATTAGTAATTACATTCCTTTCATTTCTGCCTCTTTCTCTCTCCTTTATTTTTATCTCTTTGGTATACTTTACCCCAACAGCGGATGGCAAACCAGTATAATATTCAAAATATCTAAAAGATACTCCTAAATCATCGAAAAGCTCCATTAAACTCATTTTCCGATATTTTTCCGGAAGAGTTCCCCGGGCTTTGTTCCACTGATACCACCACTCGATTCGAGGCTGAAATAAAATCTCATTCCTTCCTTTTCTCTCAAATATATTTAAATTTATCTCCCGCATATTCCTTTTCTTTTGCCTAATTACCATTTTTATAAAGACTATACCTTCCCAATTAACTTCTCATCAGCCAAAGTCTCTTTCTAATAAGACTCACCTTGATTAAGTCTTTGTTTTTGTACTTCTCAGGAAGGATTCCCTTTTTTAGAGGTCATCTTGACCACTGGGCAAATAAGCCAGCTATGAACCACTTTTGAAAAAATAAAAAGAGAACCAAGGGAGGTATTAAGGTTAAGATTCCTGCTGCACATAGACCTTCCCAGTACATGCCCCATGTCCCAATGAATGACAAGAGTGCCTGGGGTAAAACTCTCACCGACATAGATGAAGTAAGAGCAGCTGCGTACAGGTAGTTGTTCCAAGTAGTTATGAAGACAAAGACAATGACGGCGATCATGCCGGGGAGCATCAAAGGCAGAGCAATACGGCAAAGGGCACCTATTTTTGAGCAACCATCCAGGAGTGCCGCTTCCTCAATCTCCACCGGAGTATTTAGAATAAAATTTCTCAGCATCCACAGGGCAAAGGGTATATTAAAGACACTGTTGACCAAAATCAGAGCCATAAATGAGTCGTAGACTCCCAGTTTATACATATAGGAAACCAGAGGAACGAGGATGGCAATTAAGGGAAGCAGGGGAAATACTAGAAGCAAAATCCCAAATTGCTTCCCTGGGAAATTGAAACGAGCCAGAGCATACGCACCTAATAGAGCCAGGGGCAGGGTAAGTGCTACCGCCCCTAAGGTGACGGTCAAGCTATTTTTGAAGTAAAGTAGGAATGCCGGTCTGACAAATAGAGATTGATAATGCTCAAGAGTGAGCCTGCTTGGTATCAAACTGGTTTCATAGCGAGGAGAAAAGGAAGTTCTTATCCCCCAAAAGAGGGGAAACAACACAAACACGGAGATAAGCAAAAATCCAATCCAGCTAATCGTATCTTTTGCCTTCATCAGTAATGTTCTGCTCCACCCATTAGTTTGAAATAAAAGATCATGAAAACAGCACTCATCATGAGCAAGAAAACCCCAATTGTTGCTCCATAGCTTAGATTAAAGTTAATAAATGCATCTTTGAAAAGACGTACCGCAGTCACCTCTGTGCTGTAGCCAGGCCCCCCCTGAGTTAGGGCATACACAGTCTCTGCATCCTGGAGAGTCCACATAGTTATTATGAGCAACACAATGGTTAGGTGGATTTTCGTCAGGGGAAATGTGATATGGCTGAATCTAGCCCATGCGCCGGCTCCATCCACTTTTCCTGCTTCATAAAGTTCGGTAGGAATAGTGGCAATTCCTGCGGCCAGAAAGAGCATAATGAAAGAAAAAGATCTCCAGAAACTGTGCCCGATTATAGTAAGCATGGCTAGGGTGGAGTCGGCAAGAATAATGTAATGCTTTCCTGTTATCATCTCCAGCAGGGCTGTTATGGGACCAAAGGAGGGATTCACCATTGACCTAAACAGGATTGCACTTACAACGGGAGTTACAATAAATGGGATTAAAAAAATTGCCCTAAAAAATTGTATTCCTCTCAACTTACCGGTGATTAGAAGGGCTGCAGCATATGCAAGGGGGACCGACAATCCTACGTTTCCGGCTACATAGATTACAGAAAACAGTAAATTATTCCTGAATCTCCCCTCTCCCAGCAGCAAGCGATAATTTCTGAATCCAACAAATTCCGAGATGCCTCTTAAAGAGATCTTTTGAAAGCTCATATAAATTCCAGAAACCAAGGGTGCGGCTAAGAAAAATATTAGTAGAATAACACTGGGCAGCAAAAAAAGATAGGGGAGCTTGTACTCCCAGAGGATATACAAGCCCCCTTTTCTAGACGACATCTGTTTTCTACTTCTTTCCATCGGCTTTAATTGATCTTATTCTCCCGCGTATTTGGCATTATATTCGTCTTCAAATTTCTTTAAGGTTGCCTCAATGGGTGTCTTCTTGATCAATATCTCTTGAAGAGCGGCCGCTACTGTATCAGCTAACTCACCGTAATAAGCAGTATAGGGCATGGACTTTCCATGTGCGGCTGCTTTAAGCCACTCTTTGTAGAAGTCGGTCTGCAACTCTGGTTTATCCCATAAACTCAAGAGAGTTGGAAGTCCCGCATCCGGATAGTCGAAGAGTCGCTCGGGGCCAGCTATAAAGTCTATCAGTTTGAAGCTTTCATCTGGATGCTCGCTAAGTGTGTTTATGGAAAGAGCCCAGGCATTGGTAAACTGCGCATGAGGTTTGGTGGCGGCGACAAATACATCAGCCACTGTCGCCTTTCCCCCTGGTTTAGGAGGAAAAATCCCCGTGACCCAACCTTTCTCCTCCAGAGGTCCAATCCAGTAGCTTCCGAATCCTGTAAACATGGCATATGTACCGTTCAGAAAATTTATCAATCCCACATCATCGTAGGTTCCAATCGCAGCCCACTCAGGGGTAACCTTGTAGGTATTCACCAGATCATAGACGAACCTTGTCGCTTTGACTCCAGCTTCTGAAGCAAAATCTGCTCTCTTAGTCTCAGGGTCCCATAGTTTTCCGTCGAAATTCCAAATATAGGGAGCAAAATAGAGTTCAATGGTGGCGCGTGAGGCACCAAAGTACATCCCCAACCCCCAGATGTCGGTCTTTCCATCGGCATTAGTGTCTCTGGTTAAGAATTGAGCATGCTTGACCAATGATTCAAGATCTTCCGGTGTTCGGTCAGGATCAAGCCCGTATTTTTCAAAGAGGTCTCTTCGGTAGACGGTGGTTCTGGTGTGTATTCCCAGAGGTATGCCTAAGGGAAAAACTTTCCCCCAAACGGGAGTCCAATTAATATCTTCCGCTCTTGCCTTTGGCCATTTTGCCACGTAAGATGTAAGATCCAGATAGTCACCGGCAATAAAGTGTTTGGGCATCAACTGAGGAGAGCTGAACATAACATCATGAGGAATTCCAGCCGCGTAATCCCTTATGGACCTGATGTCTATCTCATCCCATTTAGTCCACTCGAACTCTACCTTAATACCAGGATTTTCTTTCTCGAAAGCTGCTTTTGTTTTTTCCAGCCACTCTATGCTCATTACGTGGCCTGGACCTGCCGCAGGATCATAGAAGTGAGCAAATTTAATGGTAACAGGCTTCTGAGCTAATGAAGGTACCAGTCCCATCCACATTATAAGCCCAACTGCCAGAACTGTTATAATAACCCTTTTTTTAAATATTTTCTCCATTGGTCATTCTCCTTCTTATAAATTTTTTCCTCTTTCTTTAATCTTGAAACTCAGGTTGGCCCTCCCTGCCTCAGGCAGGCTTGTTCACCTTCTCACCCCCTTCCGGGCCTTTTATTTTCTTTATCTTCTGGAGACCAACCGATTAACTAAATGATAACCAGCAGAAAATATATAGAGGCTACAAACACCCGGGATATCTAAGAGGATTCTCACATTATCAAATCAGCCGGTACCAGAATTTTAGTCTTTTTTGAATTTTTACCGGTAATGTTTTCAATTACCCCTTTTATTAGCTGCAGGAAGAATCTGCTGGAAAAGACAGTTTCAATTTTCCCGAACCGGTTCAGGAAAACTATGCCATACATATTTTTTTTGTCAACCCCCCCCCCATTTTCGCCCTGCCACCCTTTGAGAAAATGTCCCTACAATTTACGTTTAAGACAGAAAATTTGAAATTTTTAACCTGTGCGGGATTAGAAAAATAAAAGTTGGGCTGAAGAGATTTTTGATTAAGAGTTGGCGATATTCAAGGGGAAAAACTACAGGGGAGCGATGGTATTGTAAAGTAAAAAAGAATGCTCCGTTTATGAAAGATCAGCTATTTTTAGGTAGGTTGGCCAAAATCCTCCGGTTTTAGATCCTTCAATCTTTTCTTGAAATCCTCTATCTCCTCCTCCTTAATGGGAGGCTTGTCCCCTACGGCTATCTTGTCTAGCACTGTCTCGTCTATAAAAATAGGTACCTTCAGCCTAAGAGCCAGGGCTATAGCATCACTGGGGCGAGAATCGACCTGAAGAGGCTCTCCATTTCTCCTCATCATAATGCGTGCATAAAAGGTATTATGTCTGAGGTCGCTTATTACTATTCGGTCCACCCTGCCGTTAAGCTTCTCAATTAGAGATTTGGCCAGATCATGAGTTAAGGGTCGCGGTGGTTTAACATTCTCCAGAGCCAGAGCAATAGCCTGTGCCTCAAATAGTCCAATCCAAATGGGGAGTGTTTTATCTCCCCCTTTTTCCTTTAACACAATGACTGGCATCTTTGAATTAACATCGATAGCCACTTTGGAAACGATTACTTCTATCATCTAGTCACCTCTTTCGAAAAATTGATGGCATCAATTTCCAATATTTAGGCGAGGTTGGTGGTCCAAGATCTGTAAGTTATCAGAAGCGACTCCCACTAACACCTCCCTCAACTACCCACCATATGTCCACATCCCATTAGATCCATAATCTCCCTGTTTAACTCAATCCCGGTAAGATGCCCCAGACATCCGCAAGCAGTGGAGATCTCGTCAAAAAATTTCACTTTATCCCGTCTGACCCCATTTCCATAAAATAAAACTGGCACTGGGTCGCTGCTGTGCCTTTTAAGGGAAAGAGGCGTGCTATGGTCAGCCGTTACGATAAGATAGATAGCCTCCTGGCACAGAATCTGGACTAATCTATCTACTTTTTCAATCATCAAAAGCTTTCCCTCAAGGTTTCCATCATGGCTTGCATTATCCGCCCCCTTAACATGGACAAAGACAAAGTCAAATTCTTCCAGAGCCTGTCGAGCTGCCTTAGCTTTTGCCTCTATGTCCGTATCTATTCTTCCTGTAGCTCCAGGAACTTTCAGAATTTCCATTCCTACATATTTGGCCACCCCTTTGTATAAAGCAGATCCAGATATGCAGCAGCTCCTGATTCCATATCTATCCTTTAAGGACTCCACTTTCTCATATACTCCCGCCCCCCGGGTAAGAATTATATTGGCCGGGAGCCGGCCTTCTTTTTCCCTTTGTTTGTTTAAAGGATGGAAAGAAAGAATGGACCTACTTTCTCTAACGACTTCATTTACAATCCTTGCCGTTCTTTTTGCTGCCTGGCTATTATTTTGAGCTCTTGACTCTAGGAGAGGTAGTGGCTCAGACGAATGGGGATCTGTATCAGAAACAGCCGGGGAAAGACCATCTCCCCGCAGAACCAACGTTCCCCTGTGTTCAGTTGAAGGAAGGAAAATAGCCTCCACCCCCTCTATCCTAATCCCCTGCAAGGATTTGGCAAGCTGGGCACCCTCATCCTTTAAACGACCTGCTCTCCTATCGATCACTCTAAGATTTTTGTCTACAGTAGCGAAGTTGCACCTGAAAGCTACATCACCGTGCTTTAACTCAAACCCTACTCCTAGGGCCTCAAAAGGACCTCTTCCTTTATAATAGACGGCAGGATCATATCCAAAAAGAGCCAGGTGTGCTGTATCACTTCCCGGGATAACTCCCCGGCCCAGTGTGCTCATTAAACCAGTAGAACCTTCTCTGGCTAGTTTATCAAGGACTGGCTTTCTGGCAAGCTGTAGAGGAGTTTTTCCATCTTTAGCTATCCGGTCTCCTAATCCATCTACCACCACCAGTATAGCCTTCTTTTCCAGGGACATCTCTCGGTACCATCCTTAAGATATTATATTGGATCTACCTTGTCAAGGACGAGATCCAAACTGCTAGTCTGGGCTAGGCTTGATATTCATCCCAAGCTAATAGCGTTGTTCTACAGTTGTGCCTGGATAATAAAACTGGAGGATTTCCCTGGTGCTGTAGCCTTTCTCAGCCATTCCCCTGACTCCCCACTGACACATCCCCACTCCATGGCCTGATCCTTTCCCGGTGAAAATAAAATATCTGGCATACCTGACGACTTTGAATAAGGTGCTTTTTATATTATCATATCCCACCAACCTACGAAATTCAGTCCCCTTTAGATATTTTTCTCCTCCTCGGTGATGTATTCTTAGCTCCTTGACTCGGCCACTTTGATCAAAACTGAGTGGCTGAATCTGATAGAGTTTATCCAGTGATAGTTCCTTCTCCCTCAGAAGCTCCCTCAGCTTTCCAGCTTCAACTTTCCACTCCCAATCATAATGCGGACTGTCTTTACAGAATGGATCATCTCTGGCCTCTAGGTAAGGAAATGGTTCTCCCCAGACGTCAGCGCTGGAGGTGGTATGTCCTCCACAACAGGCATTATAATGAGCATTTATAAGCTTTCCCTCATAGGTGAGGACTTTGCCCCGGGTGGAGTCAACCGCCTTTCTGACACGAGGATCTTCTGATTCCACTCCTCCGTATACCTGATCGTCTTCTGTGCTTAAGAGATGATAATCCTGATTTTTCGGTAAAGAAGTCTCTAATTTCTTCAGAGCATAAGTTCTAGCTGCAATAACTTGGGCAGCCACAGCCACAAGGGGCCAGTCGGGGGAAATTTCCCATTTGATCACTCCATAAAGATATTCTTCCAGAGGAAGCTCATTTATGACCTGAAGAAACTTACCCTTCTGTCTAATGAGAAGACTACCCCGATATCTTCGTCCATTAACCAAACACAGGGAACTATCTTTTTCAGGTTTTATCCAGACACTAGTTCCCCAATTTCTTTGCTCTATCTTTATCCCGCTTGGGGAAGATGCAATTTTTAAGGGTGGGCTTGAGGGTAAGAAAAGACGAATATTTCCTTTTCCTTCAACTCGAAAAGCACCAGTGGCACTGGCTTGGATGATTTCTTTCTCCAAGATCTTCACCCTAATAGTCGGCGAGGATGAAGCTTCGGCAGCCAAGGAGAATACCAGGAAAAAAGTCACCCCTAGCGATATAGCTAATGCTTTCATCTTCAAAATTCTTTTATAAAACACTGAGGACCCACCTTCCAACTTGTAGTCTAGGTTTTATAAACCTTTTTCGGCTCAAAGACTTTCTTTGCCACCAGTTCCAGCTCTCCTTTCTCATTCACCTTTCTAAAAAAACAGGATCTATAGCCGGTGTGACAGGCAGCTTTTACCTGTTCAACTTTAATAAGTAGAGTATCTTCATCACAATCTACCCGAATCTCCTTCACCAGCTGATAGTGACCGGAAGCCTCTCCTTTTAGCCAGATCCTCTTCCTGGATCTACTCCAGAAGTAGGTTTTACCAGTGCCTAAGGTTTTTTCCAGAGCCTCCCGGTTCATCCAGGCCATCATAAGAACTTCCCCGGTTTCGATATCCTGGATTATTACCGGGATTAGCCCCTCCTTATTGAAACTGAGCTTTTTCATGAAATTCATAACCACATCATTGTAATTTATTGAGGTTGTACTCGCTTCGCCTAATCACCTCGTAAAAATTTCATGGCTTCTTCCAATTCAATTTCACCAGTGTATAAGGCTTTACCCACGATTACTCCAGTCACTCCCAGATTAGTGAGCTTAGCAATTTTTTTAACATCCTCAAGAGAAGATATCCCCCCTGAAACAATCACATCCACACTTGCTGCCTTAACAAAATGCCGTACAGCCTCCACATTGACTCCTTTTAGAGTTCCATCGCGGGTAACATCGGTAAAGATTATGGTGCTGACCCCCACCCTGGCTAAATCTTTGGCTAGATGGCTAGCCTGGATTGGAGTTTCCTTTTCCCAGCCTTCTACCACCACGTGGCCTTCCCTGGCATCAACAGAAGCAATAATCTTACTGCCAAATTCTCGACACGCTCTCTCCATAAACCTGAGAGAAAGAGCACAACTTCCCAAAATGGCGTAATCTATTCCTTTTTCAAAAATCTTGTTTAAAATAGAAAAATCTCTAATTCCTCCTCCTAGCTCCAGAGGGACATCTACTTCCCTGGCCATTCTCTCTACCAGGCCCAGATGCCGTGGCCTTCCCTGCCATGCCCCATCCAGATCAACCACATGTAAACGTTGAGCCCCGGCCTCCACCCATCCCCTGGCTACAGCCAGGGGATCCTCAGAGTAGATAGTCTGCCTCTCTTTTTTCCCCTGCCAGAGTCGCACACACCTACCTTCTTTTAAGTCTATGGCTGGAATAATCAACACTCTTTTATCTCCCCACCTCGCTTATCTTCTTAACCAATTGAGCCACCCTCCTTCCCAAAGCTTTGCATTGACTCTCTACTCGCTCATTCGGTGACCCAATACTTACCGGACCATAGTGATCCCCTTGGGAGGAACCCTGCACTATCATCCCATGAATCAACATCATTTGTAAGATAGAAACTATTGTCGTTTCATTTCCTCCTCCAATATTCGCCGAAGAGGAAAAAGCTCCTCCCACCTTTCCCTCTAGTTTCCCGTGATACTCTACAGAGCGATCAAAAAGATTCTTAACGGGGGCAGCCGCCCCTCCATAGTAGGTAGGTGAGCCTACAATTATCCCATCCCAGGCAAGAAGGTCCTCGAGGGTGGTATCTTCTATTCTTTTAAGTTCGACTTCCACCCCTTCTTCTTTCACTCCCTGGGAAACAAACTCAGCCATCTTTTGAGTATTTCCACTACGAGAATAGCAACTAACCCCGATTTTAGACATCTAAGTCTCCTTTTTTACAGAACCTTATTCATCTCATCCCGGCAGACTCCCCCAAGATCTGACTCTTTTCTCTTCTCGAGGATCTTTAACCCGAGTTTGCGGGGAACCACTTTTCCTATGAGACTACATTTTATTCCTTTTCTTTGGTAGATCTCGATGAGTCTCTCTCCCTCGCTGGGGCTTAAAGTAAGAATCAAAGCTCCCGAGGCCAGAAGACCCAGAGGATCTAATCCGTAAAACTTGCAGATTGTCTCGGTTTCTGGCAACACCGGTATCCTTTCCTTTTCGATTCTTATTCCCGTGCCTGAGGCATAAGCCAGCTCCCACAGTCCTGTCCTTAATCCACCCTCGGTAGGATCATGCATGCAGTGAACCTCACAACTTCTTGTTGCCAAAAGGGCCTCTTTGACTACACTTATTCCCGGTTGATAAAGCAGGCGACTTAGCTTCTTCAGCGTGTCTGGAGCAACTCTTCTTTTTAACTCTTTCTTCTTTTTTTGATAAATAACGTGAGTGCCTTCTATAGCAACTCCTTTGGTAAGAAGAACCGCATCCCCAGCTTTTGCTCCTGAACCCCTAACCAGTCTTTCTCTGGCCACCTCTCCTATCATTTGCCCTACGGCAATGGGTCGATCAAGGTTAAAGGTCACCTCCGTGTGTCCTCCTATGAGGGAGATACCCAATTTCTGGCAGGCCGATTTCATCTGGTCAAAAATAGTCTTTATCAATTCTTTAGAAGTACCCTGCTGAGGAAGAAGAAGAGTAGGCAAAAACCAGCGAGGGGTGGCCCCCATGCAGGCTATATCGTTGGCATTAATATTTACCACATACCAGCCAATGTTCTCAAAGGTAAAAGTTATGGGGTCGGTTTTTACGACCAGATATTTTTCCCCAAAATCTAACACTGCTGCATCTTCTCCAATTTTTGGTCCTACAATTACTCTTCCATCTTGAGGAAGGGATCCGAGGAGTTTCTCCAAAAAATCAGGGTCTAGTTTTCCCAGGGGGAAAAATTTGCCATTATCGTGTTGCTTCATTCTATTTTTTCTAGGGAGCAAATTAGGATCCTATGGAGAGAGACTAAAAGTAACCTCTACCACCGCTTCTATTTTAAGCTGTCCCGGGACAAAAGGGGTTATGGTAAATTCTCCTTCTCCACCTTCTGCTCCGTACTGCGGCGCAAAAGCTTGTTTTTCCACCACCTTTTTTATCTCTTTAATCTTCAATCCTTGTGCCTGAGCCAATACTTCTGCTTTGGAACGAGCATCCTCTACTGCTTGCAGGAGAGTCTCCTGGTAGGTCTCCTTGGGATCTCGCACCGAAAAGGTTACATTATTGACCACATTTACTCCCGAAGTCACCGCAGTATCCAGAATTTCTCCGACCTTGGGAATGTCGCTCACCGGTACCTCAAGCGTGTGAGATACCCGGAAACCCTTAAATTTCTGTTCTCCGGCCTGATACTCGGTTACTCGCCAGAGAGAAAACCAGGTAGTCTTTATCTGATCCTTGGGGATGTTATAGGAAGAAAGATTATCCAGAACGGCTTGCATGATCCTGGCATTTTCCTGGACTGCTTCTTGGGCCGTGGGGGGCAGTAACTTCCACTCCCATGTAGAGCAGAGCTAAATCCGGGGTAACCCGTAGACTTCCCTTTCCCTGGACCGTCACCGTAATTTCCTCGGTGGCCCTTGCTGCCTCATATGGTCCACCCAGTAGAAAGACCACTGCAGCCACCAGCAACATAACTAAGTTCGACCTTCTCATCCTTCCCTCCTTTCCGTCAAACAAATGGTGTTCCTCAAAAGGTCAATAGAGCCGAGATAATGCCAACTAAGAATATACCATCGTAAACTCCCGCTCCCCCGATGCTGATCCTCGATGCACCCATCACTCCTTTGAAACCTTTTTCGGCTAGTTCATCACAGACTACCAAAATAAAATCTCATTGTCAAAAGCTGCCGTAGCCCCAAAAGTCTCAACATTAGTCGTTGCAAAATATCTTTTTTTCTGCTATGGTTAGGAACAGATGCTGCCTTGCAGTAGATACTCAGTGAACCCCGCCATTGCGAAGCGAAGCAATCTCGGTAGTCGCCGGTAGCCGCAGGCTTCAGCCTAAAGGGTGCGGCTACCCGCTCTGCTCTTTGCAGTCAACAACATGGAACGTCCTTCACTGAATATTTACGAATAATCTAACTAATTCTTAAAGTAGGAGGGGAAAAATGCAAGAAAAGACCAGGATTGGGTTTGTTCCGGCCCATCGCGTTCCTTTCAGCGAGGAATGGGCTGTTGATATGAGACGTCGGGTTTTGAAGACTCTAGAGCCTATCTGTAAGGATCTTGACATGGAAGTTGTTGTTCCGGATAAGGCCCTCACCGAAAATGGTCTAGTACGGGACGATAAAGACGCCGAGAAGGTAATTAAGCTCTTTAAAGACAAAGAGGTGGCAGGAATCATCATTGGCACCATGACTTTCGGTGATGAAATCTCAGCCATTACTGTGGCGGAGAGGATGCCGGAGGTGCCAGTCCTTCTTTTCGGCACTAAAGAGGGAGCCTTCACCCAAGACGGAAATAGAAGATCGGATTCCTTATGTGGAACACTCTCCATCTCATCAGGCCTCTATAGGAGAGGTATTCCCTTTAGTTTCCTGGGCATTTGTTTTCCCGAAGAGGAAGTTTTCAGTAAGGGTATCAGCGATTTTGTTCGAACCTGTGTTGCTGTTAAAGGCTTCGTTGGAGCAAGGATCGGTCTGGTTGGTCCCCGACCAGAAAGATTTGAGACCTGTGCTGTCAATGAATTTCCTATGATTGAACAATTTGGCCAGAGGGTCGTTCCTATATCGTTGGTGGATATTTTCAACCGAGCAGACGAGGTCGAAGATGAAAAGGGAGTTACACGAATTATTGATGAAATCAAGGAGTGTGCCAATTGTAAACTGGTCAAAGAAGAGACACTCCGCAAAGCAACCCGACTGGAGATTGCCTTGAAAGAATTCGCTCAGGAGAAAGACTTATCAGCTATGGCTGTTCAGTGCTGGTCCGCCATGCAGGAGATCTATGGAATATCGGCCTGCTTGACTATGGGGCGACTGACCCAGCAGGGGATTATGACTGCCTGTGAGGTTGATATTCACGGTGCTTTAACCATGCTGGTTCAATATCTAGCCTCCCTCAAAGCTACAGTTCCTCACTTTATTGACTGGACCATTCAGCATCAGCGAGAGAAAGACGTTTTCCTGGCCTGGCATTGCGGCAATGCTCCCCTGGGGTTGAAAGCAAGGAATTCTCAAATCTACCTAAAAAGTCATAGTATCCTTGGCGAGATGCTGGGACGGGAAAGATGTGAAGGGACGGCTGAGTTTCAGCTTAAAGAGGGTAAGGTTACCCTCAGTCGTATAGTTGAGTACGACGGTGAGTTCAAGATGTTGATCACTAAAGGTGAGATAATCCCCAGCAAAGACAAACTCAGGGGCTCCTGGAGCTGGGTTAAGGTTAGCGATCTAGCAAACCTGTACCGAATCCTGGTTGAAGAGGGCTTTATTCACCATGCTTCTATGATTCACGGTGACATTAGTGATTCACTGGTTGAGTTTTGCAACTTTACCGGAATGGAGGCTGTTGTCATTTGACGAGCTAGCTAGTACTTCATCTCAAAGGTCATATCCTCCAGAATGCGCTGATATTACTGACACGACCTTTGAATATGTTGTGATTTTACGAGTCCTGTGTGAATTTGAATTAAAAGAAAAAACTTAACAGATTTGGATTACTGCCTTAACACAGGAATCTTTATTATCCCTAACAAATTTTAAACCTCTTTCTGTATCCTCAAAAGAGAACTTATGAGTCATCAGAGGCTTAAAATCTAATTTCTTGTCCTGGGCAAGCTTTACTATTCTAGGATAGATGTTTGCATATCTGAATATCCCCAGTAAATTAAGCTCTTTAGATATTATCAGATTAGTGTTGAGCTCTATCTCCTCTTGAGCAGGTAAACCCACCAATATCACCTTGCCTCCTCTCCTGACTAACATTACTGTTTCCTGAGTTGTAATTACACTCCCTGCTGTTTCAAAAACGACATCAAACTGAGGACCGAACTTGGTAAGAATGTCTAATTTATGAGGATTAACCGTTTTCCTGGCTCCCGTTTCTTTGGCCTTCGCCAATCGAAACTCGTAAAGATCTACCATAGTTATATCATTCTGTCCCGTGTTTAATGCTGAAAGAAGGGTGGCCAGACCTATAGGACCTGCTCCTAGAATAAGAATTTTGCTTCCCGGCTTTAAGTTTGCCCTTTCTACTGCATATAATCCTACTGCAAAAGGCTCAAAAAAGGTCGCTTCATCGAAACTTGTTTCCTCAGGGATTTTAAAAGCAAAATCAGCAGGATGGACAACATATTCAACTAAAGCGCCGTCAACAGGGGGAGTGGCCATAAAACTCATCTCAGGACAGAGATTATACCTTCCCTGCTTGCAATAACTACATTTTCTGCAAGGTATACCTGGCTCCAGGACAACCCTGTCGCCTACCTGAAAAGTGCTTACCTCTTCTCCCGCCTCCATAACTTTCCCGGAACATTCATGGCCCAAAATAAGAGGCTTCTCTACCACAAATTGACCAATTCTTCCTGTCTCATAGTAATGCACATCAGATCCACAAATCCCCACCGATTTCACCCTTACCAGGATCTCCTCCGGCTTAGGTGTTGGTTTCTCTATTTCTCGTATTTTTATTTTACGAGGCTTCTCCAGATATGCGGCTTTCATCTTCTTCCTCTTATTTTCACTGCCCTTTCGCTCTCTTATTTCTGGTAAAATCGGTATCTTAACCTTGCCTTATGATCGCGATCATTAATGCCGCAGAGAGGATAGTAGCTACCCACAGGCTGATATGACTCTCCACAAACCGCATCCACAAAAGATGAATAGCTATAAATGTAACTATACCTATGAAAATACGATCTCCAATCGTTGTTGGCATTTTACCGATATGATTTATTTTCCTGTGGAGATTTTCAAAAAGAGAAACTAGTTTTTTAATGTTTTTCTTGCGTCTTGAAATCTCTTTTGCTCAAGGTAAGCCGGTTTCCTTGATTTGTTCGTCTCTTCCCGGTCTTATTTTTAGCTTCTCTTTAATTAGTTTAATTTTGTGAACTCGAATTCAATAATTTACCACAAACTTGAGCAAAACCACAAAGGAAAATTGTTCAAGTTCCATAAATATTTCAAAGCAATCCAGCTTTTCAGTAAACACCGTATTCTTGCAGAGTTTCCCACATAGTCATAATGTTTTCAGGCGGAACATCATTTTGGATATTATGCACGGTACCGAAAATAAAACCTCCTCCTGGAGCAAGATCGTCTACTCTTCTTTTTACCTCGTCCTTTACCTGTTGGACTGTACCATGCGGAAGAACATACTGGGTATCAATACCACCACCCCAAAAAGTCAGCTCTTTACCAAATTCCTTTTTCAACCTATATGATACTTGAATATTTAAATTCTCGTATTATAAGGGAGGCTGAAATGCTGAATGTTATCTCTACCATACCACCATCTCTAGAGAAGTTCTTGGGTGAATTTAAGGATCTTTTCATCGAGCCTTGAGTTCCAAGAACTTCAAGGTTTACCCCTTTGGTCTTCAGCTTGAACTAAAGAGGACCAACATCTAAACTGTAAATGAATGTAAGCCAAAAGAGTAACTACGATTCACCACACCATTTCTTAACCAACTCTCCCTGAGATGGAAAGAAGGTAACCAACCGAAGATATAGAGATAATCCAGAGGAATAATCGAACAAAATCCCGCCCTCATGGAGCCCTAGTAATCGATGATGTTGCCTTCTGAGAAATCGAAATCAGCCACAAAGATCGAGGCAGCTAAGCTACAGTACGCCGGCAGTGAGAAAGGTCTTGTCAACTGCAACGTAGTTGTTACCTCTTATTATGTAGACAAGACAAAAGATTTTCCTGTTAATCTTTCTCCTTACATACCAGCTGATGAATTTGAAGAAGGAGAAGAAGACTCTCCAGATTTCTTTACCAAAATCCAGCTTAGCAAAAAACTGGTGCTGGACGCTCTTAAAAAGGTATCCAGTTCGAAGAACTCCTCTTCGATAATTGGTATCTTTGTCAGAATTTTGTATCCTTTATCTGAGACCAAGGAAAACATTGGATCTCCACTTTAAAGAGCAATGATATCATTTATCGGGTGAACAAGAGGTGTCGAACAAGAAAAGAGGAGAGCCATCGAACAAAGAAAAGAGGAAGGGAATTTACTGTAGAAAAGTTAGTCAATTCCCCTCCACCAAGCTACTTTCAGGTAATGACAAAGGTCTACAAAGATGGGAAGGAGGAAAAAAGATACATCTGGGGAGCAGATTTTAGAGTCCCGTCTCTTGAAAGGTAAAGAAGAGGATCGTTACTTCATAAGAGAAGATCCCTACACTAAGGATATGAAAAGAATTTTTTGTCTTTAGTAACGGAGAACCTTTCCCTCAAGGACCCTTCCAGAGGATACTCAAAACTAATCTGAATACTGTCGGGGATCTCCTTTAGAGAACTTTTCAGGAAAATTAATCTCCTTTACTTCTTGAGGTGGCTAAAGAATCACTATAACGTATTTCACCAGTATTTATACGTCAAAGAGCCTATTTTTGCCAAAGTCTTGAGCTACTCCAATCGATAAACCCTACATAAAATGAGGACTTTATAAAGAAGAAATTTAGAAAAATTTTACTTCGATATGCTTTAATATATTACTAATTTCTAAAAAGCTCCCTATCTATAATGATTTTGTCATTTTAATTATCTTTGAAGTGCTTCCCCGAAGATTAAATGCATCTACATATCTCATAATGGCCTTCTTCGCCGCCTCCATAACGTAGGCTTCTGGATTCTCAGAAAGCCCATGCCTCTTTAGGTTGCTGTATAGCCCATTGATTGACTCTCTAATCTTTTCATCGTAGTAAACATAATGACCACAAACAACTGTCACGGCACGCAGTTCAGCAAGCATACTTCGAAGCTCATTGACGGTCCACTTATCCTCCTTCCTCAACCACTTGTGAAATGGTGCCTTTTCCAATACTGTCTCACTCATAACTTCATAGAGATTAGAGCTATCCGTTCCTATTTTCCTTTTCTCAATTTCTGCTAAACCTAGCAAGGCTCTTGTCTCTTCGGCTGCCAAGGAAGGCCCAACATTCACAGCAGTAATCCCATACCAAGGATGCAATGAAAGAATAGGATCGCTTAAGTAATCCCCATTGTGTTCCTTAAATCCTATATGAAACTTTCTGGCAATTTTGGGAAGAGAACTTGCAGCAGTATAGTCAAATCCTCCTACATTCTCCAGCATCTTAATCGCCGCTCCTGTTCTTCCTACAACAAATGCCGGTTCAGGCAGTCCCCTTTTCTTTATTTCGGAAAGTATACTTTTGATTGATGAATTGAAATGCTCCGCTAAAACGCTTTCCCCCGCTGTCTCTTCTGTGCCTATCTCATAACTTACAGGCCGTTTTCCAAAAGATACCCTTTTTCTTTCAGTAAATTCAATTAAATCAACGGTTAACTTAATCATTTTTTCTTCGTTCATCTTAACTGATAGTGGTGGTTTGAATGAACAATCAATATGAAATCCGGAATAACCCACCTTTAAACAAGCAATAAGAGTGCGTTTTACTGATTTAATTGCCTCCTCTTCACTTAGCTTTTTTTCTCTCTCCTTGTACCAGGGACCACAATGGTCAACACTTATAAAGCGCATATAATCAGGCGATGAATCACTATTTATCCCAAGTGAGTTTTCCATATCGATGATCTTTTGGGCAAAGCTTTCAGGAGTCAACCCCATTACATAACCTCCTCCCTCATCCTCGCTAACTTGATTTCTGCTTG
>JABUBO010000168.1_pt1 | contig 19676 bp, 17 predicted proteins | sample 7240361 | NCBI WGS metagenome assembly JABUBO01 (sample SAMN07256346, study PRJNA390944) | subsurface metagenome | isolation source: Methane hydrate marine sediment | place: Pacific Ocean: Eastern North Pacific, ODP site
TTAGGGGGATATTTGGAAGACCCAACCGCCGGCCTGGAAAATATGGCAGAGGTAAGACGACGGTTAGTCGCCGAGGGGATTATGACACCGCTGGCAACCAATGTGGCGGTCACTTCGTTCGGTGATATCCCTCGTGCCGTCGAATTAGACGCTGTGCAGATTATTCTGTGTGACCATCATTATTGGGGCGGCATGCGGCAGGTACAGCATTTGTCGAATCTCTGTAAGGTCTTCGGCATCGGATTATCGATGCATTCTAACAGTCATTTGGGCGTGTCCCTGATGGGAATGGCGCACGTGGCCGCCGCGACACCTCATTTGACTTATGCTTGTGACACCCATTATCCCTGGCAGTCAGAACAAGATGAAGTGGTCGCCGGAGGCCGTGTACAGATAGTCAATGGATGCGTCAAGATTCCTGAAAAGCCCGGATTGGGAGTAGAGCTGGATTATGACCAGCTGGCACGTGGACGTGAACGTTATGAAAAATGTACATATCGCAAACGGGATGATGAGGCCCAAATGCGCAAAAATGTTGACCCCAGCTGGAAGCGAATTCTACCAAGATGGTAATTACTGCCTAAATCTCTGGGCGGGATAGAAAGCAATCCCGAGTGTGGCTAATTTTTCTGGCAACACATAACATTTTTGGTCCATAGGATTGCGCTCTCTCTCATTGTAAGCAAATACTTAGAGCTTATCCGGATAACCGTCTCGTTATGAGGCCGAGCGAAAACTTGTCCGCCTATGGCGGAGTTCGAGGCCAAGACGGCAGGCCAAAAATGCTCGCCAGGCGTGGTTTCCTCCACGTTGACCCCGTTAGATAATGTCGTATCTTTCATATCTAACTGGGTTGAGAACGTTTTTTCACCGACAACACAGGCACCGGGCTTTGCTATATCTTCTGGAAAAAAATGATTTTTTATTGTAAATCTGACTTCTGCAATATATATTTCCAGTAGCGGTTGCACCCTGACTTTTGGAGCTAAGAGCGAAGGTTCTCTGGCGTGCTCGCCCTTTGCAGCCTGCCGACGGGGACGGAGTCTAAGATAACGACATGATCTATACCCATGTTCCCAATAGTTGCGGCAAAGGCGTGCGTAGCCCTCTGGACGGTCTCAGGAGTAGCCCTGTAAAGGAGTCTTATACGGATCTGCATAAAACCCCTGGATAAATTGCAGATATTCCTGTATCTTTTTTAGGTGAGAGTAGTTAAAGGCCGAATCATGATTTACTCGCTGGGTTCTTATGCTGCAAAAACAGCGTTGTTTGGGTTCTTATACGGAACCATATATACATAGTTAGGCGGGGGAGCAGCGGCTTGCCAAGAAGGCGGTGTTATGGCGGTATTCGAGCAAGATGTAGCTATCTTACTGCAGCACGTAGCGGTGCCCCTTGAAACTACTGGTCTCATTCTGGCGATTATCGAGGTGAAGTTCTCCCACATTGCTCGGCGAATCGAACAGCGGATCGACGACATTTCGGCCGCCCCTTTCCGGAAGGTCTGGGATGAGATGAAGGATGTGGTCGAGGGTGCAACCAGTGAGAAGATAATAAGCCTGAGTAGGGTTCTTGCACTGGTTACATGGATAATTGGAATTGGGGTCGGACTTGTCAAGCAAAGTTGGTTGTGGGGTATCGGTACCGTGCTGCTTGTCGGCTTTTGTACGATGATGGGTGTTCCCCTTCTGATTGCCTTGCTTTCACGAGTTCTCGGCGTTCTTGACGAGGTCTGTGATGGCCACGCACTAGGGGGGCTCGGAATCTCGTTGGCTGGGATGGGGTTTCTGATGGAAGTCTACCAGGTTCTTACCATATACCTCGCCGCTGCCTAACAATCGGAAATGAAAGAATGGGGTCGCATTTTAATTATTAATTATTCGATTCAAACAGTTAATAATTAAGAGGCGACCCTAGATTCTCTCAGGTTTGATAAGCTCTTTGATTTTATCGGAATTGAATTAAAGGATCCAGTGTCAAATCTTGAATAGTGAATAAGGATTGTTTTCATTTAAATTCAGTATTATTGCCTAACATTGCTCTTCCAGCCGACAGTCTGAAGCCTGCGGCTGAAGAGCCCGTTAGAAGTTTCGTAATTGAACCCTCAAGAGATGAGAACGGTCTTTTGAGGGTTTCTTTCTTTGAAAATGCTTGTGTGGTATGAACGTTCTGTCCGAACCGTATGACATCCTCTTTGTCTTCTTTCTACACTGGGAGCTATAGACCACCTAATAGACAAGCAGGCACTCATTAGAAATAAAGTATTGAAAGCAAATGGTTTATGTGGAAGTGACACCATAAAATTAGGTAGGGTGTGATGAATCGCACCAATTATGGGAGGGAAAAACCAGGAGGGGAAAATGGGTCAGGAGTATTTTCTGACAAAATCCTAACGTTCTCCCTAAGGGATGCCTTACGGTGAAAACCGGCGGGCCTTCGGCACGTTTTTGCTGTCTTTTGTCATTTGAGGTTTGGATCCATTTGACGGAGTTTACCCTGAATTAGCCGAAGCCCTGAGCGCCGGGAGTTTACCCTGAGTGTAATCGAAGGGAAGGGCCAATTAACCAGTTAACCAATTAACTAATCACAAATTAACCAATTAACTCATCTCGTCTCATGTCTTGAGTCTGTAGTCTTTTGTCTCTCGTAGCCAGTGCCGAGTCTCGGACATTTTTTTGAGAATTTGCTTGAAGCTGAACTAATTTTATTGTATAATACCCCCTAAATTTAATATAAACATACAATAATCGATAACCACTTAACCACTCACCAATTAACCATTTAACCACTCACAACAATCGAGTATCCAGCATCGAGCATCCAACTTTAGCTCACTCCTCACTAACGAGCGTCCAGCAACCCTGTCCCGGCGCGCCGGGATACAGTGCCGAGTCTCGGAGATTTTTATTTTTTTCTGTTGAATATTGTTTGATATTATGTTATAATACGCAAATGTTAGCCATAAGGCTAACATAAACCGCCAGCAGGCGAAAGATATAGCGGAGAACCGCACGTTTTCGTATCAGCAGATACACGTTAAAAAGCATCGTTCGTAAATAGTCTTGGAGCGAAACGGAAAACCCCCTTAGCGGAATAACCATATTATCCAAATTATCCATATTAACTATATTAACCATGAACTATGAACTATGAACCATTTACAAGCATCGATAATCCAACTTTAGCTCACTTTAGGCACTTTAGCTCACTCTTCACTCTCTCGCCCCTCTACATCTGTCGAGAACCCTCTACAAATCAACCCTTTTTATGCAAAACAAACCCAATCTTCAGGATGCCAAAATGAACGTAAGTTCTACTTTAACAAAGGATTATGAAAATAAACACAATTGGACACTTGGTCAAAACAAACCCAATTCAAACCCAATCAAACCCAATTTCCAAAAAGCCCAAATGAATGTAAACTTAACTTTAACAAAGGATTACAGAAAAAAAGATGATTTCGTAGTCCGAATAAACAAACCCAATCTTGTCCGCCGTAGGCGGATTGCAAATGAACGCAAATGTCTTTATTACAAAGGATTATGAAAATGAACCGCCTTCCGGCCCAAAAAAACAAACCCAATTCAAACCCAATCTTGTCCGCCGTAGGCGGATTCCGAAAGGCCAAAATCGCTTGCCAAAAAATCTGGCCACACCCGCATTCCCATAGACAAAAAGAATACCTTGCCCTGTGGTACAAAACTGTATATCCTATGCACAAAAATCCTCGGGAACTGACTATGAAGAAGGCAGGCTACTTGCAGTGGGCAATTGAGAACACCAAGACAGTATGGTGGCACGACTCGGCGGAGCCGAGCGAGCTTGAGCGCGGTATCCGCAGGGGCGCCATCGGTGCTACCACCAATCCTTTCCTCTCGCATCTTGCATTGTCCAGGAACAAAGACGCATGGGCCAAGGAGATAGACAATGTGCTGTCAGAGCGCTTGGAGCCGGAAAGAAAAGCCGAAAAGCTCATGAGCATAGCAATAACGCATGCTGCCCGCCAGCTCGAGCCGCAACATGAAAAGAGCGAAGGCCGGATGGGCTATGTCTGTGCTCAGGTCAATCCCGCACGCGCGTCAGAAAGAGAGTGTATGCTTCCGATGGCAAGGCGTTTTCACGCCTGGGCACCCAATATTGCCGTCAAGCTGCCTGCCACGGAGGCAGGGCTGGATGTGCTTGAGGACTGTACGGCAGAAGGAATCACGGCCACACTGACCATAAGCTATACCGTGCCGCAGGTAATTGCCATTGCCCAGAGACACCGCCAGGGAATACAGCGGGCCAAACAAAATGGAGTCGAGCCGGGCAAGTGCTTTGCTGTCATTATGATAGGGCGCCTCGATGACTATCTTAGAGATGTCGCGCACGACAGCAAAGCTGATATCAGCGAATCCGATATTCGTCAGGCGGGTTTGGCTGTTTCCAAACGGGCTTATTCTATCTACAAACAGTGCAGCTACGAAGCTACGTTGATTGTCGCCGCCCTAAGGGGGACTTATCATATGACAGAATTAGCGGGCGCGGAAATCATTATGTCTATTGCTCCCCCATACCAGGAGATGTTGTTGTCTGAAGAATTGGCCTGCGAGGAGCGCATAGACCACCAGATACCCGGAGATGTGATTGAGAGACTCTCTGCGTTGCCTGAGTTTGTTCGGGCTTACGAACCTGAGGGAATGCAGCCCAAGGACTTCATTACATACGGCGTGACGCAAAAAACACTTGCACAATTTCACGAAGGCGGCTGGAAACTGTTGGAGAATTTTTAGCTCGTTGAGTGGTAAGTAGTGAGTAGAGAGTGGTGAGCAGTAAGTAGTGAGTAGTAAGTAGTGATTAGTAAGTGGTGAGTAGTCAACTCACTAATTAACCATTTAACTAATTAACCAGACACGAAAGGTTTGACGATGAAGAAGATTGGTTTTATTGGATTGGGAATAATGGGCAAGCCTATGGCTAAGAATCTGCTCAAGGCGGGCTACACGCTCACAGTTTACGACATTGAGCCTGAGAAGATAAATGACGTGGTCGAGGCCGGGGCGAAGGCGGGCTCATCAAGCAAAGATGTAGCCGAAAAGAATGAGGTGATAATCACTATGCTGCCCAACTCTCCGGACGTCAAGGAGGCGGTGCTGAGTAATAATGGCGTTTTAGAGGGGGCGAAGCCGGGCACTATCCTTATCGATATGAGCTCCATCGCGCCCCTGGCGAGCAAGGAAGTAGCAGAAAAGGCCAAAGAAAAGGGAGTCACTGTGCTCGATGCTCCCGTGAGCGGCGGAGAGCCCAAGGCTGTGGAGGGTACGCTTGCAATAATGGTCGGGGGGCCGCAAGAGACATTTGATGAGGTTGAAGATATCCTAAGCGTGATGGGGGCTTCCGTGACACGGGTAGGTGAGATTGGCAGCGGCAACATGACAAAATTGGCCAATCAGATCATCGTCGCCCTGAACATTGCCGCGATGTCGGAGGCAATGGTGTTGGCAGCCAAGGCAGGCGTCAACGCAGAGAAGGTCTTCCAGGCGATTCGCGGAGGACTGGCGGGCAGCACTGTTTTGGATGCGAAGATGCCGCTGGTGCTGGAAGGCAACTTCAAGCCGGGATTTCGCATCGAGCTGCACATCAAAGACCTGGCCAACGCACTGGATACCGCACATGAGGTAGGAGTCCCTGTTCCACTGTCCAGCGCAGTGATGGAGGTGATGCAGGCATTGAAAGTTGACGGCAAGGGTGCAGATGACCACGGTGGGATTATTCAGTTCTATGAGAAGCTGGCCAAGGTCGAGGTAAGAAGATAGCTCTACCTGGAATTATAGATAAGGCGCGGGCTTTCAAGGTCTTCAACTCAACTCCGAAAATTGCACTCTTTCGACCTGCCAATCATAGAATGGCGTCGTAATACAGAACCGACGTTCTTAAACCAACGGAAGTATAAATGCAAAGAGCAGCGTAAAAGCCAGAGTGATTAGTCCCAGCGCTGCGGTTAGGATAGTCCAGGATTTGAGCGTCTCGATTTCGGTCAGACCACCCATCCGCGCGAAGATCCAGAATCCACTGTTGTTCATCCAATCTCCGACAAGCGAGCCGCCGCCGATAGCCATGGCTAAGTACACGAGATTGCAACCGAGCATTTCTTCCGATATGCCCATAGCAGCAAACATCGAAGCGGTCGTAATCATGGCTACCGTGCCTGAGCCTTGCGCAAATTTTATGATGGTTGAGACAGCAAAGGCCAGAAGCAGGATTGTAAGTCCCAAGCCCTGGCCTCCTGTATCGACGAATCCCTTCACCACATCCTGGACGCCGGCGGCTCGGAGCATTGCGCCGAAAGCACCACCAGCAGCCGTTATGAGAATAATGATGCCGCCACTCATAAGGGCTGTGTCCATTTTCCCAGAGAGCTCCTTTAGAGATAATCCTCGACTGCGAACAAGCACAAACATCGCGATAGCCGCCGAGAGCAGCAGAGCCAGATTGGGATTGCCCAAAACAGCCGCAATTTGAGCTATCAGCGAGCCCCCGACCAGCGCATTTGTTACCGTTTTCATTGAAATCAGAATCACCGGCAAAATAATGGGAGCGAATGAAGTCCAGAACCCGGGAAGCTGGTCGTCATCGAGCGGTTCCGGTTCCGCCTCGCCGGCATAAGGACGCATCGGAATGTCCACAAACCGATTAATCAGCTTGCAGACCACCAGGCCAAGGGCTGCTGTGGGCAAGCCCACGAGGATGCCCATTCCTATCATTACTCCAAGGTCAATGCCGAAGCAGTTGGCCATGAACAAAGGACCCGGCGTTGGCGGAACTAATGTATGAGTGATTCCGGCACCTGCGACAATAGCCGTGAGGTACAAGACGTAGTTCTTTTGTGTTCGCCGATAGAGTGAACGAGCCAGCGGCACCAGAAGGTAGAAAACAGTGTCGAAGAACACAGGAACTGAGAGTACGAAGCCGCCTGCCATAAGTGCCGTAGATGCTCTTTTTTCGCCCAGCGCTTTGAGAAATGACCGTACTATGCGGTCGGCGGCACCGCTGTCCATAAGACATTTGCCGATGACAGCGGCCAGCGCAATCACGATACCGATAGCGCCGACGACCGAGCCAAACGCCTCGGCCACGCGAGAGATTTTATCTGCTAAATCGCCGGGAGCCAGCAAGCTGACGATTATTGCAGTAGTTATCAATGCGATGAACGCATTTACACGCAGTACTATGATCATTCCGATAAGTAAGGCAACGCCAACAATCAATATCACTACCGGGTTCATAATAACAGACCTCCAAATATTGTCTTTATACCGTCACTCACAAATTCAAGTGTTCCTTAGCGAAAGCAAGGCATTTTTTGATGTTAGCTTCTTCAAGCTTGACCAGCTCATCCAGCGGCAGATGATTTACCTTTGGCAACAGCTCCGTCGATTCATTTGCGCGGACATATCTGAGAGTACGAGCCAGGTCGGAGCCGGGCACATCCTCAAACGTCGCCCAGTACTTCTCCGTCAGACAGGGAACTTTCAGCGGGTCTCGTGTTGCCATCTCCAGACTGAATTGAATTTCGGGCCTCGCCTTGCGAAGTATCTGGACCATTCGAGGCAGGTCAAGCAGGCCTTGCCCCAGCGGGACATCGGCAAGCAGGAAGCCTTCATCATATTCAGCCACTCCCATGTCCTTTAGATGGGCTGCAAAGGCATAAGGTGCGTATGCCTCGACAACCATCATCGAATCCTCTAAGAGCGCAAAGCTGTTGCCCGTATCGACACACACACCTACATACTCGCTGCTGATGCGCTTAAGCATTTCAAGCATTTGACCGATGCGCCAGTCTTTATGATTTTCAATCGCAATTCGCATACGGTGTCGGGCCGCGACCGGCTCAGCCAATTGCAGCGACTCCCAGGTACGTTTCGCAAACACTCTGAATTGCTCGGCTCTGTCGAACTGTTCATAGCGGCGCCCGCCTATTGCGATGCGGAATACCTCTGCTCCCGACCGCTTAGCTGTCCGCACCGTTGCATCGAATTTCTCAACGCCGGACACATCACGGGGCAAAGACGCAGAGCCTTCAATAAACATATCGTAAGCTTCAACCTTTTGCCGAATTTTACGAGTGTAGGCTTCGTCTCGGACGCCTATGTTCATCTGGACGCCACCGGCACCGACCTTATGACAATGGTCGAGGAAATTCAGCGGGTCAGCAAGTTTTCCCTTCATTCGCCCGGTGCGCTCTGCTCTGAGCCGAATGTTGTAGGAAAAATCTGCAATGCCAAGCCGCGACCTTTTGGCTTGTCCCGCACCATATACTCTTGTCAGATCCCCTATGGTAGCTGTCGCCAAGCCACCGGCAATTGAACAAAGCATTTCTCGACGATTCATCTTTTACAATCTCCTACGCCTTACACCGCCGGCAATATTTGTTTTTCAATTTTAGGTCTGAATAAGCGACTATTGTAGAAATTCGGTTGCGGCGCTCATGACGTTTCCACTGACCTGCTGTGAAGCATCGCGGCGAGTAAGATAATTTCATACTTCATCCGGTACAATAAATGGCTCACGGTAGTTTCGGCGTACGAACATATTTGCCATGTCACTAAACTCGCCAACAAATTTCTCACTTCTCTGGTCAAACATCAGAGAAGGCCCTATGGTCAAGGGTTCCTTTCCAAGGTCCACTTCGTTGGCTCTTAGATGGGTAAGACAACTCTCAAAAGATTCAGTCAGGATACTATTTCCTGCGATTACTTCCTTGATTTCCTCGACGGGTTGTTTGCGTCCAAGCCGATAAGATATGTTGGCCATATGGCACAGTGCAGCGGAGATGTGACCTTCGAGAATATCGGCTATGAGGTCACCTACTTTTCGGCTGCGCACCGCCTTGATGAAGTTGGCCTGATGACCGAGACCACCTTCGCCGGGGAACTGCTTGAGTTTTTTGTGGTTGTTGTCGTATGCCCAGCCGCCCCCTCTACCGCCGCGAAAATAGCCGTGCTCACAATTGACCATCATGCCAAAGCTGGTTCCTCTATAGTGGTCTGTGGCGCGCAGGCCTTTTCTCCGTCGCAGACCGCGAACTTCATAAATAATCGGAACCGGTTTATAGTCAAAGAAAGTTATCTGCGTGTTAGGCGTTTGCCCGTCATCGTCCAAACCGAGCCGCCCACCAATGCTGATTGCTTTGGGGGCAATTCTCTGCTGGCCAATCATCCATCGGCTCTCGTCCACATTGTGGGCACCGAGATTGCCGACCTCCCCCGTACCGGTATCCCAAAACCAGTGCCAATCATAGTGCAGGTTCCTCCGCATCAAAGGTACCAGTGGAGCCGGCCCCTGGAAGAGGTTATAGTCCACCGATGCTGGGATAGGCTGGGGGCCATTGACTTTGCCAATACTCTCACGAAGGTTGTAGCTGATTGCCCGAACGAGTTTAATGGAACCGAGGTTACCATTTTTAATATACTCCACGGCTGCCCGCAACCCTACATCGGAGCGGTCTTGTGAGCCGACCTGCACAATCCGCTTATACTTGCGAGCTGCTTCTACCATTTTTCGGCCTTCCCATATATTATGGGAGAGCGGCTTCTCTACGTACACATCCTTACCTGCCTGACAGGCCCAAACCATCATCAGAGCATGCCAGTGGTCAGGGGTAACGATGACAACGGCATCGATGTCCTTATCATCAAGCAACCTGCGGTAGTCCACGTATGTGGTGACTTTCTCGTTGCGGGCCTTGAATTTCTTGGCTTCGAAGTCCAGGAACTGAGTGTCAACATCGCAAAGAGCGACTATGCGAACGCCCGGCACTTTACCGAATATGTCGATGTGCTCTTTACCTTTTTTGCGAAGACCCACTATGGCGATGCGAATGTCGTTGTTTGCCCCCAGGACCTTTGATGAAGCCTTGGCATGCCGCGCTGAACCGAACCCGATATAGGCGGCAGCAGCCGTCAAACTCCTGATAAAGTCTCTGCGAGTGAGTCTGTTCATCAGTCTTGTTTTTTACCTATCTTGTTGAAAATGTGAATACGGTCATAGTACTGTACTTTTCACCCGGCCGCAACACAGCAGACGGAAAATGCGGCTTGTTGGGCGAATCAGGAAAATGCTCAGTCTCAAGACAGAAACCATAATGCCTGTCGTAAATCTTGCTGTCTTTGCCCTTGATCCCCCTCATACCGTTTGCCGTATAGAACTGCATACCCGGCTCAGTAGTGTGCACTTCCATAATCCGCCCGCTTGCAGGTTCATAGACCCGAGCGGCCGGGACAAGCGCACCTCCTGAATTTTTCAGCACGTAGTTATGGTCGTACCCTCGTGTTTGCGTAAGCTGGCTGATTCTTGCTCCGATTGTCTTGGCCTTCGTAAAATCAAGAGGAGTATCTTTAACACTATGGATCTCCCCCGTAGGTATCAGTGCTTTATCTGAGGGCGTATAGTAATCGGCGTTGATTATCATCTCATGGCTCAGAACGTCACCGTTGCCCGCCCCTGCAAGATTAAAATAGCTGTGATTGGTGAGGTTGACAATAGTAGGCTTGTCCGTGGTGGCCTCGTAGCTTATCTTCAGCTCATTGCCGTTCGTTAGGGTATAAGTAACAATGCAATCAAGATTACCGGGAAAACCCTCGTCGCCGTCCTTGCTGAGATATGTCAATCGTACGCCGACTTCTTCGCTGGTCTGGAACGGGAGGCCTTTCCACATGACCTTATCGAATCTCTTGCTTCTTCCACCGTGGATGTGATTCTTGCCGGCATTGGCGGTCAGCTTGTATTCGGTGCCGTCGAGCGTGAACTTGGCGTTTGCGATGCGATTGGCATAGCGACCGACGGTAGCCCCAAATAGAGGATTTCTCTTGATGTAAGAGTCCAGGTCATCGAATCCAAGCGCCACGTCAGCCATTTTGCCGTCCCGATCCGGCACCTCCAGTGACACCAAAATCGCTCCATAATCAATGACCCTCGCACGCAGCCCGTCTGCATTCGTCAGGTCGTAGAGAGTCACCTTGCGGCCGTCCGGCATTTGACCGAACGACTTCTGTCCCACCTCCAAAACGGCCCGGCTCTCCCGGGATGTCTGGCCAACGGCTTTTCCACAGTTGAAACAGGCGGCCGTCAGCACTACGCAAAGACAAATCCGGTAATTAGTCATAGCAAAAGTCCTCACAATTCTCTTAGCGCCAGGTGTTCGACACTATAAATATTCTCGGTAACGGCTCCTAACTTTAGGCACCTCAAACTATAGTTCACTGAGCGACATCATCTCAGCCAACCATCATATGTGGAGGCGTTATTATTAGCTCCGGAACGACTGCACGAGGCGGCAGCTTGGCGACTGTCACCACACAGGCGGCAATGTCCTCCGGCTGGAGCATCTTCGCGCGTTTTTCGGGCGGCGGCGGCGAGGGACGCTTGTCTATAATTGGAGTGTTTGTCTCACCCGGATAGATGTTCGTTACCTTGATACCGTTTCCGCATTCCTCGAGGTTGACAAAAGTCCCAAGGGCACTCGTGGCAAACTTCGACACGCAATATGGCAGACCTGCCAAAAGCATCGTGCGTTTGCCCGCCAGGGATACAATATTGACGATAAGTCCCGAACCTCTCTGACGCATAACCGGAAGCGCAGCGTGAATGCAGTTGAAGGTCCCTGTTGTATTAATCTTCATGACGCGGTCGAAGTCAGCGGGGTCGATATTGGACATCATCCGATTCCCGACATTGATACCTGCGCTATTAACGAGGATGTCGATAGCCCCGAACTCGTCGCCAAGCCATTGAAATAGCTGCGAGACTTGCTCGCGCTGAGTGATGTCACAGGCCCGCCAGACAAACGCGGAGTCGGCGCCTTTAGCTCTGACAGCGTTTATTAGGGCTTCTTCGTTGACATCTGCAAGTGCTACTCTGCAGCCTTCGGCCGCAAGGGCCTTGGCGATTCCTAATCCAATGCCTCCCGCTCCACCCGCGACCAAGACTATCTTGCCATTCAAATCCATAATTCAATCCTCCCTTGTACTACGTTCCGGAATTGTGAGTGGTGGGTGGTAAGTATTCAACTCACCAATTAACCAATCACCAATTAACCATGCTGCTGATTTTATATGATATACCGGCACAGTCAAGCGCTTGATTCGCGATTTTTGGGATTAATGTCCCATACGTTGGATACACTCAATCGGCAAAGGGGCAATCACGGCAGTTGAACCGTCGAAATTCTCAACGGGATTCGCCCTGTTATAGGTGTCAAGATTAAGCTACTCGCTGCAGAATCAGGTGCTAATCTGCCCATACATCGCGATTACAGAGTTTGACTCAAATAGTTGACGCCGCAGACCGTATTGGCTACTATACTCAAGACTCAATGCGTCACAGGCCAGTTCGCCTATATCCGTAAAGAAGAAATGAGATTCGAGAAAATAGAAATAGAACCGAGGAAGAATCCTGCGGTATTGGACACCGCGACCTGGGAACCCGCAAGCGCCTGGAGCACAGTCTCTGCCATTGACGAATCCCACTGGAACTCGGTGGCAAAGGCGGTCAGGGAAGGTCACCCATTGCCCATTGATGAACGGTGTATTGTATATGCCGGCTCTTGTGCTGAATACCAAGGAAGCTTGTTCTTCCTCGCTGGACTCACTAACGGTCAGCATGTATTCGTTGAACTCAGAACCAATGATAAGGATATCCCCCTGGGAGAGCCTGTCACGACTTGGCTCCGCCAAGCGAGCCACGGCGGGCCGATTGGCACCCGTTCCCTTAAGGACGGAACCCGTCTGACTACGTACCGTACAGATGCTGCTGTTATTGACCTCTATGTCTCTCTAATAAGGCCGGACAAATGCCCTAAAGCGCTCGGCGCTATACCACGATTGGGCGTTGGTTCGAGAATGTCAACTGCCGCCTGGCCCGGTGTGTGGCAGGCAATGAACAAGTGTAATTTCAGCGCCAACCCGATTCAGAACTCAGTTCGAGAGGTCAACTTGCTTGAGGACATATTGGCCGGACAACCACCACGCTTTAATTATTTAGCCAATTTTGGCCGGGTCGAAGAAGGGCACACCGGCAGTACTTTCGAGGGGCTCTGGGTGGCCGGCGTGCTGGAAGCCCTCAAGGCCGCTTCATCCCCGGCGTTCGGTGCTGATGCAGACCACATAACTGTGAGACGCGGGGCTGAGGATATGATTCGTGCCAAACACGTGATAGAGGCAGCTCGTCATTACACTTTTTTCACCCTGGATGTGTCCGACCTCTTAGACTACGGTGTGATGAACATTAGCTCGGAAATTACAGCACAAGAGTACCTGGCCAATCATATTCGTCAGCCGAAGCAGCAAAACGAAGTCGTTGCTTACCACACCGACAAGCGGTGCTTCTCTGGAGAGCAGTACCACTTGGATAAGGCAACTGTAGGTCGGCTGGTAGGCAAATACTGGTCTGCCCTGAACGCAGTCGAGGAGCTATCAAATCATATCAGGACCGTAAGGAATGAGGTCCCTTTCGACCTTGAGCTTAGCATCGATGAGACACCGTCGGGCATAGACGCATTTACCTGTCTGACAACTGAGAGCGAACTGGTGTTCCTGATGCTTGAACTACAAAGGCGAGGAATACACGTGACACATATCGCGCCAAATTTTGGAATAGAAAAGGGGTCGGACTACAGAGGGCAAGACGGTCTTGTCGGCCTGGAGAAGCGCATCCGGGGGCTTTGCGATATCTCTCGCGAGTTCGGGCTTATGCTGGATTGTCATTCTGGTGACGACCTCAAACCGGCGACTCGACGGGCCATCGGCCGTGCTACGCAAGGCCATATCCATTTTAAGGTGTCCCCTGTCCTGCAGGTGATATTCGCCGAGACGATGAAGGATGTCGAACCCGAGAGGTTCCGTTTCTGGTGGGATGATACTCTGGACTACGCGCGCCGTGAGGCGGCAGCCGGTTCCGATTTTGCCGCGGAATGCTTACGCAGATATGAGGCCAGTGACAATCGGGAATGTTCACCTGACCACGCAGTTTTCCATTACTACAACTTTGCCTCAGTGGGCAAGCGTGACCAGAACGGACAGTTCGTTCACCGCGAGAAGTTCTATGATATGCCTGCGGATTTCTATCGCGAATATCAAAGGCGCATTTGCAGCTACCTGTGTGAAGTGGCGGCAGACCTCTTCAACCGCAAATGAACAAGACGCCTGGGAAACGCAGAGATGTTTTGAGAAACTGGCTTACTTTTCGTATGATATGGTGTAAATAGGATACGACGCTATGGAGCAGCGATTAGGTGAAAAAATAGCAATTGTTACCGGTGCCGGGCAGGGAATCGGCAAGGCTGTGGCGTTGCGCTTAGCCGAAGAAGGTGCAAAGGTGGTTGTTGTGGACATCAACACGCAGACCGCCGAACAATCCGCTGAGGAAATCCGAGCGCTCAATCGCCGCGCATTATCTTATTCCATCGATGTTGCAAACGTAACTGAGATTCAGGCGATAGTTGATTATGCTGTGGATGAATTCGGTAGAATCGACATTCTCGTGAATGCCGCCGGCGTGGCACAAACGGGCCTTTTTCTGGAGCTTACCGAGCAGCAATGGGACCACGTCGTTGATACTAACCTGAAAGGGACAACCTTCTGTATTCAGGCTGGCGCCCGCCAGATGATAAGACAAGTGCCGGAGGAAGTTAAAACAACAGGGCACGCAGATCGCAGCTATGGGAAGATTGTGAACTTTTCCTCAATCTCCGGTCGGCACGGCAGAGCCGCACAAGTGCCGTACGCAGCGAGCAAAGCCGCCATTATCAGCATCACACAGTCCGCGGCTCTGGCCTTTGCCCCGTATAACATCAACGTCAATGCTGTGTGTCCCGGCGTTATTCCCACACCAATGTGGGAACAGATCGACCGAGACCGGGCACGTATATCCGGCCTTGCTCCGGGAGAGTCGATAAAATCATTCATTGAACGAACTCCATTGAAAAGGGCTGGTAGCCCCGAGGATGTGGCTGGTGTTGTTGCTTTTCTTTGTTCGCCGGATTCCGACTACGTGACCGGGCAGACGCTTAACGTGGACGGGGGACTCGAAATGAATTGACTAAATGTCCAGCAGAAGGTTTGGGCGTTATGAACATTTGCCAAAATCAGGCTTGCGATGTAAGTAGAGGAGAGCTAAAACATGACCGATTTTGAGAAAGCACGGGCTCTGTTGCACGAGTTCAAAGGGGACTCGTATCTGTTCGGCCCGGGTGTCCTGCCAAGAGTAGGTGAAAGAGTTGCCGTTGTAGGAAAGAAAGCAGCGCTAGTTCGTGACACATTTAACGGCAGCGATGATTATGTAGGAGTCATACGCAAATCGCTGGCCGAATCAGGAGTCGAGCTTGTCACAGAAATCAGAAGTGCCAGGCCTAACTGTCCGCGGGAAGACCTGTTTCGAATTACCGACCACCTGAGGGAATCCGAGGCGGATGTGGTACTCAGCTTTGGCGGCGGCAGCACAATCGACGCTGCAAAGGCCGCTGAAGTCCTTCGTACTCTCAACGGCAATATCGACGCGTATTTTGGGACGGGACTTGTCACCAAAGCATTGCAGGAAAGCCCCGGAAGGTGTCCTTCGGAGAGCAAGTACCTGACTACGCACATGGCCATTCAGACAGTTGCCAGCTCGGCAGCTCACCTGACCAAGTACTCGAATATTACAGAGGTTTCAACAGGCCAGAAGAAACTAATTGTGGATGACGCAATTATTCCTGCTCTTCCGGTCTTCGACTACGAGGTGACATACAGTACACCTCCGGGCCTGACCGCCGACGGAGCGCTCGACGGCATCTCACACTCGCTTGAGGTCCTTTACGGAGCCATCGGTAAGCCTTACTACGACAAGCTCGAAGAAGTCGCCGGCGTTTGTATTCGCCTGGCGGTCAATTACCTGCCGCGGGCAATCGACAACCCGAAGGACAAAGAGGCGCGGGAAGCACTCTGCTTAGCCACGGACCTGGGCGGATATTCCATTATGATTGGCGGAACCAACGGGGGGCACCTGACCAGTTTCTCCCTGGTTGACATACTGCCGCACGGTCGGGCCTGTGCTATTATGAATCCGTACTATACCGTCTTTTTTGCCCCCGGCCATTGAACGGCCATTGCACATCGTCGGCAAAATCTATCAGGAGGCAGCGCTGACAGGAGCCGATATTGAAGCCCTGGAGGGAAGGGACCTCGGAGTCGCTGTGGCCGAGGCTATGTTTGAGCTGGCCCAAAGGATTGGATGTCCCACGCGCCTCAGTGAAGTTGAGGGATTCGGCCGGCAGCATATCGACCGAGCGCTGGCCGCCGCCAAGAATCCGCAGCTTAAGATGAAGCTCCAGAATATGCCCGTGCCGCTCGAAGCTGAGATGATAGACGACTATATGGGGCCGATATTGGAGGCGGCACGAGATGGAAACCTTACGCTGATTAAGAACGTAAAATAGGAATCTGCGGCTGTGAAAATAAAGTTAGCCTATGGCAGGGAAGGTCTTGATATCAACCTGCCGAACCATCTGAACGTCGATGTCGTTGAGCCCAGGTACAGGGAAGGTCTTGCTGACCAGGCTGCGGCAATAGAAGATGCTTTGCTCAGACCCATAGACTCAAAGCCCCTGCAAGACCTGGCAAAACGAACGGATACAGTTGGCATTGTAGTCAACGACATCACTCGTCCAACACCCTACAAGCTCATTTTGCCGATTCTGCTGCGGGAGCTTCGCAGTATTCCCGACGAGCAGATATTGTTCTTCAACGCCACCGGTACTCATAGATCCAATACGGAAGTGGAGCTTCGGGAGATGATGGGAGACGAGGTCTTGAGCAGATATCGGATTATCCAAAATGACGCAAAGGATCGCAGCTCACACGAGTTCGTTGGGACCACCAAAAGCGAAAATAAAATCTGGCTCCATAAGGAGTATCTGGACTGTGAGACTCGAATTCTGACCGGTTTCATAGAGCCGCATATCTTCGCCGGTTTTTCGGGTGGTGGCAAAGCCGTCATGCCCGGGCTGGCTTTGCTCGAGAGCATACTCAAAAATCACAGCGACAAGAACATAAACCACCCGAAGGCGACGTGGGGGGTGACGGACGGCAATCCAATATGGGAGGAGATACAACAAGCCGCGTCACTGGCGCCGCCGAGTTTTCTATTGAACGTGGCGCTCAACAGAGAAAAGGAGATTACAGCCGTTTTTGCCGGAGACTTTCGCAAAGCGCACGAGCAGGGTTGTCACTACGTAAAGAAAAATGCAATGGCTGCCGTAAGAAAACCGTATGACATAGTTGTCACCAGCAATTCAGGATACCCGCTGGACTTGAATCTGTATCAGTCTATTAAGGGTATGAGTGCAGCCGCCCAGGTTGTCAAGGAAGGTGGAGCTATAATAGCTGTTGCCGACTGCTGGGACGGAATCCCAGACCACGGAGAGTATGGTAAGTTACTACGTGAGGCCGAGAGCCATAATTCTCTCCTGAGAACAGTTCGCCAAGAGGGTTTCATGAGGCAGGATATGTGGCAGGCGCAGCTCCATGGTTTAATCTGTCAGAAGGCGGATGTGTACTTCCACAGCCACAATCTCAGTGATGAGCAAATTGAGCGCGCCTTTTTCAAACCGTGTTCAAGGGTAGAAGAAACCATTGAAGAGCTGCTGCAAAAATATGGACAAGATGCCTCCATTTGTGTTCTGCCCGAAGGACCCCAGACAATCCCCTACGTCTCTCAGGGCAGCCTTACATGAGATGATATATAGCTCCGCTTGAAACTGTTCCAAAATGCAGGTAAAGCAATAACCGGATGAATATGGGGATGTCGGCAAGTTATTACCCCGTAAAATATTGCTTAGCCTCACAAGTCAATATGATAGGTTCTCGTCACGCTCTCCAGGGACGCTTTCTGTTTATTTTTCCCGACAATATATCCTTCGCAATGATTGCGTCCTCCCGAACCTGAAAGTCAAACATACCCACATTTACAAAATCCGCTCCGTTTTCAAAGGCGAATCTGAAGCCCTCTCGCGGATGTATGGCTCCGGCAGCCAAAACCTTGAAGGCAATCCACGGCTTCTTGACGGTTCTCATGAACTCGATTGTCTCCTCGGGCTTAGTACACCACATATTGTCGTGGGGCGGCAGCCCACGCTCGGGACGCTCAGCTTTTGGAGTGGCCGACCAATAGTTACCGCTGTGCAGCGTCTTCATATAGAAGTCCACCTCGACACCAGCTTTTTCCAAAGCTATCGGCACTTCAAGGCAATGGCACGCACAACCGGCAATCAGCCCGTTTTTCCTGATGAATTCAATTGCTTTGGCCAACATATCCACGCGGTTATAACTGACCCAATTGTCGCCTATACCACCATGTATAAAGGCGCCGATGGCACCATTATCAATTGCCGTTTGAATCGAGCCGGTAAGGTCATGAGTTTTGGGATAAGTCTGGGCAATCCACTGAATCTGTCCGCCCCATTCATTGCGATAACGGTTATACACTCGAATAGTAGGGTCCTCGCCGAATGCGTAGGGACTATTGACGGGTCCTATCATCGTGTTGATACCACACTCCTCGCACAATTGCCATGTCTCAATAATCTTCCGGTCGGTGAAGTAGTGCCTCATCAACGAGGCAACGTAAATCAAGTCACGATCGTGGGAACTACCGATGATTAGATTACCACCGCAAATCAGACGGCTGATCTCGACATGTCTAATCTTGCCCATCGGCATATTGAGATGAGCTCTCTGCTGTCGGGCTGGTGCTTGTTCATCAGTTTTCTGACTCGTGCTTCGCAGCGAATTACTTCGCAGAGCAGCATCGGTCGGTTTAGCCAAAAGCGCCTGTTCCTCATGACTTGAAGCCAATGTTAGGCTTGCTGAGGCCGCTAAAGACCCCTTAATAAATCCCCGACGATTCACTGTCCTGGCCATAATATCACCCGAAATCTTTCTCCATAATGCGCCACTAAAGAGTATAACGCTACGGCTCATACCTGTCAACTTTGGACGGCTGAAATTTAGCTAAAAGTCACCGTTCGAATGATACCGTATCACATTTCAAGAACGGCACTATTAGTCCTAAAACAAGTGAGTTTTTTGGGCTTCAATACAATGGGGTTGGTAATTTTGTCTGGACACAATTTTCCTGTCCCAGCCGGCCGGCTGGTTAAGTCTGTGCAGCTTTTTGTTGCAATAATATACTGTGTCAGGTACTATTATTTTTGAAGATGATGTAATGATATTCTTATTGACTTGAGATAGTATCAATAAATTTCTATAGCAATTATAAAATCAGAATTAGCATTTTTTTAGGAGGTCAGAATGCAATCCTTCAGCAGAAAAACTATAATGATTACAGTAGTGCTATGTGTGCAAATTGTCGTTTTAGCTTTTGGGACGGCCAATGCACAGAGCAAGAAACCTGGTCCCGCATATTCATTTGTGTATCTTGGTGACATACATTTCGATAAAAGAAGTCATCATGATTTCGAGTGGGTGAAAGCCAATAAACCAAATGATATCAGGCAGATAGAGAACTATGTCAGGATTACGGAAAACCATACTCCCGGTCTTCTAAGGCGAATTCAGACTGCTATAGAATCCAGTAACGGCCGAATAAAGATGATTATCCAGGGTGGAGACCTTACCGAGGGACTTTGCGGCAGTCGTGAGGAA
>JABUBO010000169.1_pt1 | contig 19635 bp, 11 predicted proteins | sample 7240361 | NCBI WGS metagenome assembly JABUBO01 (sample SAMN07256346, study PRJNA390944) | subsurface metagenome | isolation source: Methane hydrate marine sediment | place: Pacific Ocean: Eastern North Pacific, ODP site
ATGAAAGCGTAAGATATTCTCTAAGTTTCTCTATCTTCTCGTTTATGGCAGCTCTATCAATCATAAAATGCCCTCCTTTGCTATTGTCGCTAAAGATAAATTTACGTGTCTGTCGTAATAGAATTTGCGGTCAAGATATCGACTCATAATTTTTACTTCAAATCGTATGCGTTTTATCTCATCTTTTGAATACAAAATCAAACCATCACGAATCACGCGGAAGCATAAAAACAGCGGGCTTTCATTTAAGATAACTAAATCCACTTTTTGGGTTCTAAGTATTCCCATAAGTTCAGTAAGAACTTTTGCTTTGTATCTATAGGACAGATTCTTGGTTGCTTTTTTTTCATCTATAAGAATAGCCACATCTATATCGCTTAATCTATTTTTTTCACCCTTCGCTTTTGAACCGAAGATATAACCCACCTTTATCTCTGGTCTCGTAGAAAAGTATTTAGCAAGTTTATCTTTAATCTCTTTTATACTCATAAATCCTCCTGGCTATAGTTATATTATCGGTTTTAGAGATAATTCTATCGCTATCAGCGATAATTATAAACCCTCTTCACAAAATTGTCAAGATATTTCCTCAAATGGAAGAAGTGTCAAACGAAAGGAGTGTCAAACTACAACAATTTAAATTGTTGACATTTATGATTTTTTCTGATAAATTATTAAAATGTTATAAGAATTATCGTCCGTTGGGCCCATATTGGATTAGGAAGTTTGGGTAACTGGGATTATTGTTTGCGTAGGCAGAGGGGACTGGTGATGAAACGATTAATTGGGACATTTTTTGCACTCTTTCTATTTTTAATGTTACTTTGCTCCTGTGTTGAGGAAGCGAATAGCCTGCCGGCGGATGCGCCGAAGGGGTCGGTCTCTTTAGCCAATTTCGACGAGCGTTCCAAGGAGCATTTGGAGCCCTATTGGGCAGAGTCAACTCAAGGTTGTATTCTCTCTTTCGATTCAAATCGCGTGCAGGATAAAGAAAGTTTCTCGTTGAAGCTTGATTACGACCTCAACCCTCCCAATAATAGTCTCAACGGATACCGCATTAAATTTAGGGAAAAAATTACTGACATCTTTGATGGCATCGTATTCTATGTGAAAGGTGATAAAAAGGCAGGATTCACCACTAAGTTCAATATAATTTTCAAGAGTAAAAAGGAGAGCGGAACCTATCCGGTTACTGGAGTGAGCAGTTCCTGGAAACTGGTTCCCATCCTTTTTAGTGAAGTTAAGGGAATTAGTGACTGGAGTAAAGTAAGTCAACTGGAGATTCTTCTCGACTCAAAAGTTGTTACCAGTCGGAAGGGAGCTATCTATATCGATGATGTTTTTCTCTCTCCGGGATGCGACTTGGAAACAAAACAGGTCAAGTCATCAGACCTGGTTGTAGGAGATTCTCGCACCGAGATACTGATAGATAATCTGAAGGGATTTCCAGAAAAGGTGGTAATAAAGAGAAATATTCCAAAGGGGGAGAGAGAGTTTCTCCAGACTATAGCCAGGGATACCTGGGGATACTTCCGGGATATAGTAGATAAGAGAAGGAATCTTCCCTTGAACTATATTCAGGTTGTGCCAAAAAAAGCAGTGGGTGATTATGTGAGCACTACAGATTTGGGCCTCTATTTTATCTCGGTTGTTTCTGCTTATGACCTGGGATTTATTGAGAGAAAGGAAGCAGTAGAGAGAATAAAAGATAGCCTGGATACAGTGGAGAAGTTAGAAAAAGCGCATGGTTTTATGTACAACTATTACGATACTACTAAACTTAACCCGACGAGTAATTTTATTTCCTTTGTAGATAGTGGATGGCTTATGATGGGTCTAATCATTATCCGTCAGGCCTTTCCTGAAGAGCTGGGAGACAGATGTACCAGAATAATAGATTCCCGTGATTTCTCCTTCTTTTATGACCGTGCCCAGGGACAGATGCGCCACGGGTACCATCTCGATAATGAGAGATATTCTGAGTACCATTATGGGGCTTTCTATACTGAGGCGAGAGCAATCAGCTTGATGGCTATTGGCAAGGGAGATGTCCCGCCAGAGCACTGGTTCAAAATATACCGCACCTTTCCTAGAGAGTGGACATGGCAGAATAAGATTCCCAATGGTATATTTAAGAAATATTTAGGTATAGATATCTATGAGGGTTATTACGAATACGATGGAATGAAGATAGTTCCCAGTTGGGGAGGGAGCATGTTCGAGGGGCTTATGCCTACTATGGTAATTAAAGAGGCGGAGCTGGGTAAGAAGAATCTCGGTTTGAATAATTCAAGGTATGTTGAAGCACATATCAGATTTGCAAAGAAGAAGGGATATCCGGTCTGGGGGCTGTCCCCGTGCACGATTCCGGGGGAAGGTTATGATGCATACGGAGTAAAAGATTTAGGAATGAGAGGTTACGATGCAGGGGTTGTGACTCCCCACGCCACTTTTCTGGCTCTCGAGCTTGTGCCCGAAAAGGCAGTTGCCAATTTGAAAAAGTTTCTCCAGGTTTATCCTGATATATATGGAGAGTATGGGTTTTACGATTCAGTAAATGTTGAGACAGGGGAAATATCCAAGAAGTATCTATGTCTTGACCAGGCAATGGTACTGATTCCACTTAATAATTACCTTAACAAGGGAATAATCAGAGATAGATTTCATAGTGACGAGATTGGGAGGAGAGTAGAATATCTGCTGGAGATAGAAGAATTCTATTGAGAGCATTTTTGTAGGGGACGGACGCAGTTTATGCCGACCTTTCGGCATGCCGTCCCTTCATTTGGGCGACCACAGAGTGTCGCCCCTACATTATGGTGTGGGAAGATATGAGAAATCGAAGTTTGCTTAAAAATTTTGCCATACTAATTTCAGTGAGCCTTCTTTTCCTCGTTTGCTTGGGTAAGAAGAGCCTGGCAAAAAAAGAAGAGGAGACTATTACTGTCTGGGCTATGGGTGCTGAGGGAATGAAGATTGCACAGATGGCGCGGAAATTTGAACAGGCTAATCCCGGAATTAGAGTTATTACCCAGGCTATTCCCTGGGAGGCAGCCCACGAAAAACTTATCACTTCTGTGGTGGGAGAGATTCCTCCCGATGTTTCCCAGCTGGGAACAACCTGGATGGCTGAATTTCAAGCTATGGGAGCCATTGTTCCTCTTAATGAATTCATTTTGAGGTCAAAAATTATCAGTCAGGATAAATTCTTCCCCTCTTCCTGGGAGACAAATTTCATCAATGGAAGAGTCTATGGAATTCCCTGGTATGTGGATACAAGAGTTATATTCTATCGAAAGGACCTGTTGAAAGAGGTTGGATTCGACCATCCTCCTCGCACCTGGGAAGAACTGGAGAGAGTGGGAAAGGCTCTAGTTAAGGACAGAGATGGCGATGGCAAGATTGACCAGTATGGAATGGCGCTTCCGGTTAAAGATTGGAATATCCTGTCAATGTTCATTTGGGCAAATGGCGGCAACATTTTAACTCCAGACAATTCAAAGGCGGATGTGGAAAGCGAGGCAACACGAGAAGCTTTCGAGTTTTATCACCGGTTTTTCCAGGAGAATATTGTTCCCACTGTCGAGGCTGTAGATGTGGACCTATTCCATGCTTTCAGGACCGGGTTCTATCCAATCTTTATCTCCGGTCCCTGGATGATAGAACTCATACGGAATGAATTGGGGAAAGAGTATGAGGGAAAATGGGATGTGGCAATGATGCCCCGGAAAAAATTCCCCACATCATTTGTAGGAGGGTGTAATTTAGTCGTTTTCAAAGGTTCAAAACATAAACAGGCTGCCTGGAAGTTTATCGAGTTTATGAGCCAACCAGAGATACAGGTAGAATGGTATAGAATCATCGCAGACCTTCCTGCAGTTAAATCTGCCTGGCAGGATCCCTTCTTCGATGATAAACCAATGGTGAGAGTTTTTGGGGAACAACTTAACTATACCAAGTCTCCTCCCAATATTCCAGAATGGGAACAGATTGCTGATGCTATGCAGAGGCGTATGGAAGAGTTAATCCTGGGCAAGATGAACCTATTTCAAACATTGGGAACATTGACTAAGGACATTAATGAGATACTGGAAAAGAAAGAGAGAATGGCGAGCAAGGGAAAATTCTTCTTAAGTATTGGGGCAATTTTAGTGTTTATATGGGGACTTGCCTTCTTGTGGAAAAGGTATCACCGCAAGGGTAAGGAAATAGAAGTACCAGAGGAGGAGAGAATTTCTGGTGTTAAAAGAATCGTCAGTTCACTCAGAAAATATCATGTTCCCTACCTTTTCATTATCCCCTCCTTAACCATTCTTTTCGTCTTTCTTTTTCTTCCGGTTGTTGTCTCATTCATTACGAGTTTAACCGACTGGGATATCTATGGGCTTGCCAACTGGAAGAAGGTCTCATTCGTTGGATTTGAAAACTATCAGACACTTCTCCGGGATAAAATTTTCTGGAAATCCCTTTTTAATACATTTTACTTTGTAGTAGTTGGCGTTCCTTTTGCCATTTCCCTTGCTCTTCTGATGGCTATTGTTCTGAATGAAGAATTTATTAAATTCAAATCTTTTTTCCGCACTTCCTATTTTGCGCCAGTAGTAACGACACTGGTTGCTGTAGCTGTGGTCTGGCGATGGCTGTATAATCCCGACTATGGTTTAATCAACTGGGTTCTGCAAACAGTAGGTCTACCTCCTCAGAACTGGCTTGGTGATACAAAGTTATCTATGCCCTCTTTGATTGTTATGGCAGCCTGGAAGAATTTTGGCTATAATATGGTTATTTTTCTGGCCGGTCTTCAGGCGATTCCCGATACTCTTTACGATGCAGCCAAAGTGGATGGTGCCAGTTACTGGCAGAGATTTCGTTATATTACCTTACCTGGGTTAAGACCCACCACTTTCTTCGTTACCGTTACCACTATGATAGGGTTCTTTCAACTTTTTGGCGAGCCTTATGTAATGACAAAGGGAGGTCCGTTAAATTCCACAATCTCCGTTGTTCTCCATATGTATAACCAGGGCTTTAAGTTTTTCCGTATGGGTTATGCTTCTGCCATCGGCTATATACTCTTTGGTATTATTGTGGTTTTTACTATTTTGCAGATAAAACTCCAGAAGGCTGCCTATTAGGGAGTGTGAGTGATGAAAAGAGAACTGAACTTGGCAAAGATTCTTACATTGATTAGAAGAATATTTATTCATCTTCTCCTATTTTTAGGGCTTGCTATTACTCTGGCTCCTTTCATCTGGATGATTTCCACATCATTTAAATCTAGTGAGAGTGTATTTACATTTCCCCCTCAGTGGATTCCCAAGCATCCAACTATAGAGCAGTACCAGACACTATTTCGCGAGGTAAACTTTTTACAATTCTTTAAGAATAGCGTAATCGTTGCTTTTGGAATAACTCTATTTAGCCTCTTTTTGAACTCTCTCGGCGGGTTTGCCTTTGCCAAACATAAATTCCCGGGAAGAGAAAAGATATTTGCTCTACTTTTAGCCACTATGATGGTGCCAGGTCAGATAACGATGATACCTGTCTTTCTTATGTTAAAGAGTGTTGGACTAATAAATAGTTACTGGGGACTGATAATTCCCGCAGGAGCAAGTGCCTTTGGAATATTTTTGATGAGGCAATTTATTACTACCATACCTACCGACCTAATTGAATCGGCGAGGATAGATGGTTGCTCTGAGTTCAGAATCTACTGGACCATTATCTTGCCTCTCTGTAAACCAGTCTTGGCTGCCTTGGGAATCTTTACTTTCATGGGTTCCTGGAATGCTTTCCTCTGGCCATTAATTATAATGATTAAAGAAAATATGTACACGTTACCTGTTGCCCTGGCTAACCTCAGTGGTCAATATGCAACAAAATTCGGTCTGCTTATGGCCGGGGCAGTGGTGGTGGTTATCCCTGTGCTTATTGTTTTCATTGTGGCACAGAGGTATGTGATTAAAGGAGTTGCCGTAACCGGTTTAAAACAGTAGGAGCGGGACTCCGTGGCCCAACGTAGGGGCGGGACTCCGTGGCCCAACGTAGGGGCGGGACTCTGTGGCCCAACGTAGGGGCGGGACTCTGTGCCCGCCCAGTAGGGGTGGCACTCTGTGGCCACCCAAATGGAAAAGAGACAATGTAGGGGTGGCACGCAGTTTACCCCGATGTATCGGGATGGCCACCCAAAAGAAGGGACGGCACGCCGAAAAATCGGCATAAACTGCGTCCGTCCCCTACACTACCCACAAAATGGAGAGACAGGAAATTAGACTGAAAGAGGGAAGGTTTGTTCTTGGGGACAAGCCTTTCTTTTTATATTCTGGAGAAGTCCACTACTTCAGAATCCCCAGAAAAGAGTGGAGAGACCGCTTAAGAAAGGCTAAGGCTACAGGACTTAATACAATCAGTTCTTATATCCCCTGGTCCTGGCATGAATTGAAAGAGGGGTCTTTCGATTTCATTGGGAGAACCCGTCCAGAACGCAACTTAGTGGACTTCATTAAACTTCTGCAAGAGTTTGGTCTATATTTTTTTGCCAAGGTTGGACCAATAAGTAACGCAGAATTGGTCCACGAAGGACTACCCCACTGGCTTCTGAAGAGCCATCCCGAAGTCTATAGTGAGGGTGAAGGATTAAGTGACCTGCCCCATGTGACTCTGGTCTCCTACCTGAATCCTACATTTCAGAAGTATGTAAAGAGATGGTACGAGAAGATATTGCCCATTATCGCCACACACCAGGTCACAAAAGGAGGGAATATCCTCCTCCTCCAGCTATGTAACGAGATAGGTATGGTCCACTGGGTAAACAAGACTGCAGATTATAGCCGAACTGCTACTAAACTATACCAAGATTTCCTGCGAAAAAGTTATGGTGAAATTAGCAAACTAAATAGAAATTACGGAACAGATTATAGAGAGTTCAGTCAAATTGAACAACTGAATGGTCGTGCAGATTCTGACTGGAAACCCGCGTTCTGGGACTGGGCAAAATTCTATCGTTGGTATCATGCCACATACTATCAATTTTTAGCCCGCCAGGCAATAGCCCATCAAATCACTCTCCCAATGGTAGCCAATATTCCACAATTTTACGATTTTGATGTTCGGGGCAGAGGAATCTATAGTCCCATGACCGTCTCAATGTTCCGCGATTTTCCTCTCCATGTTCCTGAGGTGATATTTGGTGGTGCTTACCAGCCTCGTCGTTTGGATTACGATAACTTTCATGATATAGTACTCACTACAGAAGTAATGAAAATGGTCTCGTTTCCAGATGCACCTACTATCTGTTGTGAACTTCAGACGGGAATACTGCGGGGTCGTCCCAAAATCCATTCTGCTGATGTAGAGTTGCTCCTGAAAGGTTCTATAAGTCAAGGGTTAAATGGAATAAATGCTTATCTGTTTTGCGGAGGGAAAAATCCGGAAGGCTTAGGAGTTTTTGGCTCCTATCACGACTGGCAGGCGCCGATCTCTCCAGAGGGAGAAGAGAGACCGCACCTTGAGCCTCTAAAATCTTTTGGTAAGTTTATCAACACATTTGGAGAGAAGTTAGCATTGACCGAAAAGGAGTTCGATACTGTATTTGGATTCTATACCCCTTACTATGCTACAGAATACCTAAAAGGAAAATTTGCAGAAGAACTTGAGAAAAAGAGAAATCAGCTCTTCTTTGACGGGGTGGCCAGGCTACTTCAGCTTGCTGGAATAAACTATTCCCTGAAGGATTTACAAAGAAGTTCTATCGAAAAGCTTCTTTCTCATCCCACCCTCTGGGTCTTCTGTCTCGATTTTATGGATAGCCAGACGCAGATGAAGTTAGTTCAGTATGTGGAAAGGGGAGGCAGACTTATTATCTTCCCCACACTACCTATAATGGACCTATCTTACTGGAAGAAAACCCTTTTACTGGATGGCCTGGGGATAGAGATTTCAGGAAAGGTGAGAGAGAATCTGGTTAAGGTGAAAGGCAGGGAGATACTCGCACGAGGAGAGACAACGATTTTTCGTGTTAGTGAACGTTCGGATACTATTGTTGCCAGAACCCTTGAAGGGAAGCCTTGCGGATTATTAAAGAGGAAAGGGAAGGGGCGGGCTCTAATTCTTGGTTTTGGAATTTCTCATGTTTTTGATTACCACATTGACCTAATAAAAGATTTCGCCAGCCAGATGGGCATCAAGCCTTCTATTGCAGTGAAGTTAGGGGAGGTTATGGCAACAGTAAGAAGCACAGTGCGAGCCGTAAATAATAGTAAATATGGATTTCTCTTCCTTAACAATTATAAAGATGAACCTGAACATGTGAAAATATCACTGAGGATACCGGGAGAGAGGAGAATAACCAGTTTGCCCGAGAGAGGGTTGATATATGTTCCCCAGCGTTCCGCTTCGGTTCTACCGTTAAATGTTCCTTTATCAGAAAAGATTAAAATAAAATGGTCCACTGTGGAAATTTTGGAATATAAAGTTGGTAAACCAGTAACTTTATTGGTGCGAGGAGCAGGGGGAAGAGATGCTGAAATTGTGCTCTCCTGTAAGAGAGCAAAAATAGCAAGAATTGACGGAAAGAAAGTTCCTTTTAATTATGTTGGTGGTTTGTTAAAGATTCATTTTAAACCAAACGGTAAGGAACAAAAATTATCCATCCAATTGTAATAACGTAGGGGCGGGACTCTGTGCCCGCCCATTGTAGGGGTGACACTCCGTGGTCACCCGAATTAAAAGAAGACCGATGCATAGATGGCAAGATCTATCGAAACGCAGGAAAGCCATACGGTTAAAGGATTTCGATTACAGTAATTGTGATTACGTGTATTTCATAACAATTTGTGCAAGACATTTATCAAGTCCTTTTTTAAATCGTGGTTTAGCTCAAGAAGTATTGAAATCTCTTCTATCTCTGAGAAAGGGAGGGAGGATTTTTCTTTACTGCTACTGTCTGATGCTCGATCATTTACACATCGTTCTATCGCCACGGGTAAGTTGTGGAGGAGAATATTCCGAAGACCTTTCAAAGATACTTGGAGATTTCAAGAGCTATACAACGAGGTTGAGCTGGAAGCATGGTATAAAAGGCAAACTGTGGCAGAGAAATTTTTATGACCATATCGGAAGAAAAGGAGAAGATTTAATAGCCATCTGCAATTACATTCTCGCAAATCCAGTAAGGAAGGGGTTAGTAGAAAATCCAGAGAATTGGTCGTATTCTGGTTTGCTTGACCCATTGCCCATATAATGTAGGGACGACACACAGTTTATCCCGAAATATCGGGATGGTCGCCCGTAGGGGTGGCACTCTGTGGCCACCCGAAAAGAAGAATGGTAATGTAGGGGCGACACACAGTTTATCCCGAAATATCGGGATGGTCGCCCGAAAATATGGGCGGGCACAGAGTCCCGCCCCTACGATTCCAATGGGACGGCATGCCGAAAAATCGGCATAAACTGCGTCCGTCCTCTACGGTCATGATGGGCGGGCACAGAGTCCCACCGCTACAAAAGGAAAGAAGTAATGGAAGAAGAGAAAAAGTTTGAAAATCCATATGGTTATTTTACTTCTGATGGGAAGGAGTATGTGATTACCCGTCCGGACACTCCTCGTCCCTGGGTCAATGTAATCTGTCCTGGCGATTATGGGTTGGTCGTCTCCCAGGCGGGAAGTGGTTTCAGCTGGCGTAGTGATGTGAAGTTGAATATGATTACTCGCTGGGAACAAGACCTGCTTAAGGACGATTGGGGAAAATATCTTTATTTAAGAGATAACGCTTCAGGTGACTACTGGTCACTTGCCTGGAAGCCGGTATGTAAACAACCCGAAAGTTACCAGTGTCGCCATGGGATAGGCTACACCACAATTAATTCACTTAACGACGGGATTTCCAGCAGTTTTACAATCTTTGTTCTTCCGGATGAGCCTCTTGAAATCTGGATGGTAAAGTTGAGAAACGAATCTTCCAGAAAACGTTCCCTGACTCTATTCAGCTATTTAGAATGGCGTCTGGGTGCAGTGACAGATAGTCATAGAGAATTTCACAAAATTTTCATTGAAACAGAATATATGAAAGAAGAAAATGCTCTTCTGGCGAGGAAGCGTCTTTGGGAACTTGGGAATAGACAGGGACAGCAATGGAATATGGACTGGAAGTATCTTGCCTTCCATTCTTCCAGCATTAAACCCAACTCTTTTGTAGTCAATAGAGAATCTTTTCTGGGAAAGTATGGTTCTTTAGAGAGTCCTGCCATCTTGAAAGGAGGCTCCTCCCCCATAATCCCTCTCGCTAAAGGGGACTCTTATAAATGGGTTGATCCCATTGCAAGTCTACAACTTAATATCCAGCTTGAAAGTTACCAGGAGAAGACAATCATCTTCACTCTTGGTTGCGCCAAAAATAGAAAGGAAGCAACATCTTTAATCAGGAAATATAGTAAGGTGGAGAATGGAGTGGAAGCCTTAGAGAAGACAAAAAGATTCTGGGAGAAATATCTAAAAAGCCCCTTGGTTCAGACACCTGATGAAGGCTTCAATTTTATGAACAATACCTGGTTCAAATATCAGGCTCTCTCGGCGCGGCTCTGGGGAAGGACAGGATACTATCAGCTGAGCGGAGCATATGGTTTCCGGGACCAACTTCAGGACAGTCAGATATTTCTTCCTTTTGAACCAGAATCCACCAGGAAGCAGATTCTCCTCCATGCCCAACATCAGTTCAAAGATGGCACAGTCTACCATTGGTGGCATCCTCTTTCCCAAGAGGGAAGAATTACCAAGAAGACCGATGACCTACTATGGCTTCCTTATGTAATAATCAATTACTTGAAGGAGACCGACGATTTTGCCATCCTTTCTCAAAAGGTTCCCTATCTCCCTGAGCCTGGTGAAACGAGTAAGGTGAGACGCGAAACCGATACATTATACAATCATTGTAAGAGAGCAATAGAAAAAGTCTTCGACAGGTTTAGTCCCAGAGGGCTTCCTCTTATTGGAGAAGGTGATTGGAATGACGGGATGTCTGCGGTGGGTTACAAATGGAAAGGAGAGAGCATCTGGCTGGCACATTTTCTTTATGGAATTTTGACAGATTTTGCTCAAGTGGCAAAAAGGAAAAGAGACAATAATCTTGCCAGAAGGTATATCCAGAGAAGTGAAGTTTTAAAAGAGAAGATAAATAGGTATGGATGGGACGGGAGTTGGTATATTAGAGCTACAAAAGATAGCGGTGCTTCCATAGGGAGCTCAAAGTGCAAAGAGGGAAAGATATTCCTCAATGCACAGACCTGGGCAATCATAAATGGTGTAGCTCCTAAAGAGAGAGCTAAAAAGGCTATGGACTCTGTGGAAAAAATGCTCGGAACAAGATATGGACCGCTCATTTTCTATCCAGCCTACTCCCAGCCAGATGAAACCATAGGTTACCTTACCCGCTATGCACCCGGCGTAAGAGAGAACGGAGGAGTATATACCCATGCAGCGGTTTGGGCAGTAATAGCAGAATGCATAATGAAAAGACAAAAGAAGGCGTGGCAGTTCTATCTGGGGATATGTCCAGTCTATAGGGGACTTGATTCCAATCTATACAAGGCTGAGCCCTACGTAACTCCAGGCAATATGGATGGTCCTGCTTCACCAAATTTTGGTCAGGCTGGCTGGACATGGTATACCGGTTCTGCTGCCTGGATGTGGAAAGTGGGGATAGAGTGGATTTTGGGAGTAAGAGCAACTTTTGACAGTTTAATTGTTGACCCCTGCATTCCTCAAGAATGGAAGGGATTTAAGATTGAGAGGAAATTTCGAGGAGCTACATACCAGATAGAGGTGGATAATAGTAAAGGTGTCTCCTATGGAGTAAGAGAGGTAATTGTGGATGGTAAGAAAGTAGAGAGAGGTAGAGAAACCCCTCCTTATGCAATCATTCCAATTTTTGGCGATGGAAAAACCCACAAGGTTATAATCAGACTCGGTTAAAACAAAATTTTACAAAAATTTTACAAATCTTTTACACATCTGTAATATTTTTCATATATACTATTGACAAAAGGATATCCCGAAAAGGCAAACTCCGAGAGATCGGAGGGCGCAAAGCTCAGGGACCAATGCAGGGAAGGCATAAATCTTGTGCCTTCTATAGGTAGGTTTTCCTGTTCAGTCTGCCGAGCTGCCGATAACGCTTCTACAAACGCTATAGGTAGCTCGGCTTTTTAATAGATGCATAAGGTTGAATTAAATTTTTTACAGGGGGAGGTGATGCACAATATCAACAAATCTGTTTGTGTTTAAAAAATCTATTTGAAAAGGAGATGAAAAAAGATGAAAATGCAAACTATGTTAATTCTTACTTTGTTGTCAGTGGGTCTTTTACTGGCAGGAACAGGCATTGCTGGCGCTGATGTTACTAAGAGCATTCCAGCCTCCGCTACATTAGAAGGAGTAAGCACCTTGAGTGTAGAGCCGGTGACATACGGTGCTGGCACAGCTCCGTCGATAGCCTTCGGAACCGTTTCTCCAGGCGAGGGTTTCTTAGTCCCACCTCAGTACATTAAGGTGGTGCACGACGATAACAGTCCAGCATGGTGGATTAAAATCTACACAGATAACTTCGCTACAGAACCCAGCACCACAACCTGGGGTTATCAGTATGGCGGTATGATAGGAACACCTGGTGCCAGGCTGCCAATGGGTTGGCATACGCGAGTAGATAATTCTCTCACATTAGCATTAGCTTTTGCAGCCGGAGATCCCGCTGCCAAGCCGTCTGTAGGATGGTTTTTCCTCAAGGATAAAAGTGATAAGGATATCCCAGGGACATACGACCCAGATACAGGGGACCCGATAGATGAGTCTTGGCTTGGACCTGAAGATGATGCCGCATATGCGAACGTTGCCTTTGGAAGTGCAAGCTATCAACGTGTTGTTGACCCGATGCATCCGGACCAAGAGGATGGCTCCGTGGAAGACAACGACAAAGCATTTGTGGTTGAGGTAGAGGGCCTCTTTGGTTCTGCACCAGCTGATACTTATGCAACTACGATCTCCTTCGACCTGGTCCACCAGTAATACAATGTAACTCTTCCCTCCTCTTTTTTGAAGGCAGAGGAGAATGTAGCAGCGAAGGAAAGCTTTGATTCCCTGTAGGGGACGGACGCAGTTTATGCCGATTTTTCGGCATGCCGTCCCTTCATTCGGGCGACCACGGAGTGTCGCCCCTACAATGCGGCTTTAATAGGAGGAGCAGGAGAATTCTTACAGTGTCAGTTTAAAGGAGTTTATCTACTGTGAAGAAAACGTTTGGATGTTCAATATTTACGTTACTGCTGGGGTTGTTTCTCTCTTTTTCTCCTCTTTTTGCCGGGATTGGTGTTGCCCCGACAGTTATTGAGAGATGTGTTTCACCAGGAGGAAAAGCGAAGGGAATCTTTACCGTAGTTAATGATGGCGATGAATCGGTTCAGGTAGTTGTCCAGCCAGAGAACTGGCCCCGGAAAAGAGAGGCTGTAGACATCAGCTCCTGGCTCAGAATCAAGCCTGAAGAGTTTAAACTTGGAGCAAAAGGAGTAAAAAAGGTGAAGTATAAAGTTAGAGTTCCCAAAGATGCAGAGGGTGAACTGATGTCTATGGTCTTCTTTGCCACCACAGCTCCAGCAGGAAGGGCTGTTAACATTAGGACTCGTTTTGGTGTTGCCCTTTATGTGACGGTTAAAGGAACAGAAGTTCTGGAGGGAGAAATTTTGGACTTCAAAGTTAAGAAAACCACATCAAAAGAACAAAAGGAGAAATTACATTTTACGGCTCTGGTTGAAAACAGAGGAAATGTCCACTTTCGACCGAGAGGAAAGGTAGTTATAGAAGATGAAGAAGGGAAAAAATTGGACGAGGTGGAAATACAATATGGCTGGCCTGTATTTCCCAAGAATAAGCAATTATACCGTGCTAACTGGGAACCAGAAGAGATTCTTCCCGGCACTTACCGGGCTATTGCGATTTTCAATTACGGAGATATCTATAGTGAACTGGACAAACAATTCGAAAGAGATATATCATTTGAGGTAGATAAAGGTGAAATAGTAACTGCAGGAGTTGAAGAAAAGTGAAAAGGCGATTTTTATTCTTAATTTTCATTGTGTCATTTATTCTGGCAACTATATCAGCAGATACCCTTGCTGATGTGGTCACAACAGAGGACGTTGCCGTTGGCGCTGAGGTAAAGAGTATTCTTGTCACAGTGCTTAACGTAAGCAATAATCAACCAACTGGCGCGGTAGGATTCGGGAACATATCTTCAGCAGCGACCTTCGCCTCAGCCCTCCAGTACCTGGAAGTGACCTGTGGGAGCACCGCTTTAGCCTGGGGCGTGCAGATTTATACTGACAATGCCAGCTATGGTGGGGAGCAGAAAGGTGGTTTAATCGGCGCTAACAATCTCTCTCGTGTTCCCTTGTTATGGCGAGTTTACGACGGCGTGCAAAATTCCGGTACCGGAGTCCCCTGCACAAATTCGGAAGATTGGGCTTTTGTTAAAGATAAGAATGATGCAGATATGAATGGTAGCTGGCCTGGTGATGGCGCGCAGATTGAATACCGGTCAATCGTTGCCAGTACTGGTTTAGGTGCTTTTCCTTCGCCGGGTAGAAGTGGCAGTTCGCCAGTCTATGTTTATTTTGGGGCAGACTTCAGCGGTGTTTCATCTCAGTCTTATTTGACTCAGATAGTAATCGAGGTGTATAACCTGTGATGAAAAAATTGTGGGAAATAACAAATATAGGTATTAAAAAACAATCCATCCCGATGCCGATGAGTAGATTGTTCATATCAATCTCTGCCATTCTCTTGCTTTTTGGGATGACTGTTGTTCGGCCAGATTTTGTCAAAGGCAGTGACCCTCCGAATTTTGTCTTGGTGATGGATGATTTCAATGATGGACGAAAACCGAATAATCTGGGCGGCGGCTCGGGAATCTTTCAAAACAACGCCAGCTGCAGCGATTCCATTTATGATAAGAATCCGGACAATATCTACGGAAGAGAAGGATATTCACTAAAGCTGAACTACAATGTTACCAATCCTGATTCATATTCAGGATACTGGGCGGCCCTGAATGGAGTTGATTTATCCAGTTATAGATATATCTCCTTGTGGGTAAAGGGCGAAGCAGGAGGAGAAATATTTAAGGTAGAACTCAAGAATAACAGTGCCAGCAGGAATGTGGCCTATGTTTATCTTACCGATTATCTAGGTGTGGGTATCACTACCGATTGGCAGAAGGTTCTTATTCCCCTGCGCGCCTTTGCCAACTTAGCCGATTGGACTAATATGAAGGAATTCTGTATTACGTTTGAAAACTCGGCGAACGAACTTCGTCCATCTGGCACGGTATATGTGGACGATATCATATTTGGCTCATTGGAAGAGGGTATGCTGAGACTCGATAGTTTCAATGATAAGACTGCTCCCAATGCCTTTGGTGGAGATACTGGCGTCTGGTCAGCTGCTGGTTCTCTTGACCCGATTGTAACTCTCATCCCTGACCCACCAGGGTATTATAAAAAGATATACCATAATTACCCACAATATTCCGGTAAATATGGGGGAACCTGGGATAAATTCTTTCATGCAGACTTGTCATCAATAAGAAACAGCGATGGCCATTTGAAATTTCGAGCGAAGGGGACTGCCGTGAACAAGTACTTCAAGGTAGAACTCAAATGTGGCACAGGAGACGCTGGAGAGGTGGCAGGGCTTTGGTTTCAGATTCCCGAAAATTGGTATGAGTACGACATTCCACTTTCCCTTTTCAACCTTCCCACCTGGGAGGATATGTACGAATTCGTGCTTGTGTTTAATGATTTGTATACCCGGATTGAAGGAGATTTATATATTGATGATATACGTTTTGAAAAGAGTGGCTATCAACCCGATACAGTGCAGCCATCAGCACCTACTGAATTGAAGAGTAATGGAGTCCTTGTAGATAGCGGACAGGTTTTTGGCATCAACAATATTCTTTCAGTCAGGGCAGATGCTGGAGATATGGATGCGACTTTAGAAGGGGTGAGGTTCGAGTTTCTGATCGAGGGCACAACGATGTGGCATATCATTGCTACTGACTATGATGTAAGTGATTACGATTATACTGCTTCTTGGGACACTACAGGTCTTGACCCAGAAAAGACCTATTCCGTTCGTGCCGTTGCTCAGGATGCCTCGGGTAACGAAGCAACATCCACAACATTTACTGGTTGCACAATTGATAATACGACCGTCCCATCTGCCATTACTGACCTTTCCGCCTCAACCGGCGGTGATGATGAGATTCTACTTGCTTGGACTGCTCCCGGTGAAGATGGTGCGACCGGCACCGCTTCCAGTTATATCGTTAAGTTTGCTACCTTCCAGTTTACTGACCAGCAAAGTTTTGAAGATGCTATGACCTACGAGCAAGAAGGGGTTCCTCTTCCTGCTGGAAGCAGGGAAGAGAGGGCAATGGAGGGTTTACCAGCGAAGACTACATATTATGTTGCCATCAAGGCAAAGAACAGTATAGGCAATCAGGGGTCGCTATCGAATCTCGATAACAACAGTGCCTGGGTTGAAGACCAGACACCACCGGCTCCAATAACCGATTTGGTAGCGGTTACAGGGGAATATGGTGGACAGCTGAATCTATCGTGGACAGCTCCTGGCGATAATGGAATAGAAGGGAGAGCAACTGCCTACGTAGTCAAATACTCACTCTCCCAATTCACAGACCAGGCAAGTTTTGATAATGCTACCACTTATGAACAGTCCTGGCATCCTTTGACTTCAGGCAGTCAAGAAAATAAAGCACTTAAAGGGCTGACGGGAGGGAAAACATATTATGTTGCTGTGGAGGCGGTGGATGAAGTAGCATTGCAGGCATCCCTTTCTAACATGGATAACAATGACGCCTATGTGGAAGAGGACCCTGATCCCCCAGCAGCTATCATCAACCTGGTTGCTTCCACTGGTGGAAATGAAGGAGAAATCGTCCTCACCTGGACAGCGCCAGGCAATGACGGAAATACAGGAAGGGCAAGTGAATATGACGTGAGGTATTCCACAGTGCAGATTGTAAATGATGCCGATTTTGATTTGGCAGAAAGGGTTAGTAATGTTCCCTCGCCTCAACCTGCTGGAACAGAGGAAACATTGTCTGTAAGGGAATTGGCTGGGAATGTCGTCTACTACTTCCGCATAAAGACAGTCGATATGTCCGAGAACTGGTCGGCTCTGTCTAACCAGGCCTCGGCAGAGACTAAGGCGATTAAGGATATATTTAGTTACGGCGATTGGTGGGTGAAGACCGCTGTAAGTTATGACCCTGTGGATATGGACACTTATATATGGGAAGGGGGAGACTGGAAATTTAAGGGCAGGTATTCTGAACTTCAGGTATGGAATTTTATTCCGGGCTATGGCTTTGTGCAAACAATTGCCATTAGAGGTAGTGGTTATCTCCGTGCCTGTCCCCCATCTTTTGAATGGGGAACGTCGTTCAAACTCACAGCTTATTACGATGGGAATACCTTCTATCATACAATGAAAATCAAAGAACTACGTATTCGCATTGACCCGGGTGATTGGAGCGTATTGATGTTCACCCAGGGAGGCGCTTACGACGACCCGGATAATCCTAATCTTTACACTGACGATTTGACCATTCGATGTTATCCTGCTTCGCCTAAAAGAGTGAATATGAGAGTGTCTTATACACTTAAGGCTAATCAAGACATCACCATAAATTCTACCAGACAAGCGAACCACGAAGGGTTTAGAGTCGCACAGTTTTCCTCAATGCACATCGATGACACTACCCATGATGCAAATCAAACGGAATATTTAGATAGCGAAAGAGCCTGGAGGATAGAAGAGCTGCCAGACAGCAAAACCACTTCCGGCTTGTTTATTGTCAGTCCAACCAAATTAGGCTCTCGCTCTCTTTACTTGGTTCATACCGATGACCGTCCAAGGAATACACCGACCACTGAGATTCTGTTGAAAAGCCCGTCTTACTGGAACATCACTCCTCAGGGCTATGTTACCTATAATCCAACTGCAAGAGATGACTGGGATGACATAGGGTTGTGGGTGAACTGGGATGATCCTTCGGGTACTTATAATGCGGGGAGTAATATCGGATTTATGGATTATTATCTGAATACATATGAAAATGGATTGAGGAGCGAAGATTACGCTGAAACAGGCATTGCAACTGTACCTGTCTCGGCAACAAAGCAATAGGAAAAAAGTGACAGAAAAAAGTGACAGGTACTTTTTTCAGAGCATATTCGCCGGCTGAAGCCGTCGGCTACGATTTTTGAACAATACCGATACGGAAGTATTTTCGGTATGAGCCTCGAAGTGCATGATGATGTCGGTTACCATTTTTGAAAAATATCGATATGGGAAATAGAAGATGAACAAAAGAATACTATTAATCATTTTATTAGGCTTTCTAATCGGCGGGATAAATGGTGCCCGGCGTGTTACTGGAGCTACTCTGGATGTTCGGGCGAAGAATATGGTTGATAATGGATATGCCGATGAAGTAGCCTTTGGTACCATTCCTGCAGAGCATGATGATTTTGCTCCAGCGAACCAATATATAGAGATAGAATATTCCGGTGACACCGCTCTTTGGGCTATTGATATTTATACTGATAATGAAAATGCCGAAACAGGATATCAGCGAGGTGGATTATTGAGCACCAGTACAACAACGGCTCGTATTCCCTTGCTGTGGAGCGTTTATGATGATATACAGATACAGGGCGAGATTCAATGCTCCACTATAACCTGGCACTGGCTTAAGGATAAGGGAGATTCGAACATTCCCAAAACCCCCAAAGATGAAAGCTGGGATACTGCCCAGGCTGAAGGTTATGCCCAGGTGGTCTATGGACAGGAAGGCTGGAGTAATTTACCACCAGTTCCAACTGAGGTTACTGATGCGGAATCACCCATTCTTGTATATCTTGCTGCAGACCTAAGGGCAGCTGCCGCAGGAGACTACTCTACAACTATTTGCTTTGATTTGTACCATCTTGCTCCTCCACCGGACATCTCGCACACCCCAATAGAGAAAATCGGAATAATTGGTAATAAGATAGTGTTTGAAGCCACGATCAGTAATGCCACGAGTAGCAGGCTCTATTATAGTATAGAAGGAAGCACTGGAAGCGTAAAAGGCGTTCTTGTGGGGAAGAATGGCACTTATACATATACTCTGTCTAAAGAGAAGGTTACTAAGCCAGGCAAGATATACTACCGTATCGAGGCCAAAAATGTAGAGAGGCGGGTTTGGTGGCCAGGCCCTGATGAAGCCCAATGGCAAGAGATTGATGTGAGTCAGGCCACTACTTCCACTGTCAGCTCTAAGGGTGGAAAAGTAATCCTTCCTGATGGGAATTCTGGTGATGGTGAAGTTATGGTTGACATTCCAGAAGGAGCACTAAGTAGAGATACTAAAATAACCATAGAACAGATTACGGATTTAAGCAGAATACCAGGCTATTCTGAGGGGGGAGATTGGAAACCTGTAGCAGTCTATAACTTTACAGAGGAAGGGTTAAGATTTAAAAAATTAGTAACAATGAATCTACTCCATCAAGACCCGT
>JABUBO010000170.1_pt1 | contig 19609 bp, 19 predicted proteins | sample 7240361 | NCBI WGS metagenome assembly JABUBO01 (sample SAMN07256346, study PRJNA390944) | subsurface metagenome | isolation source: Methane hydrate marine sediment | place: Pacific Ocean: Eastern North Pacific, ODP site
ACGGTTCGCCTCACTGCTAGGTGCCTCGTTAGTAGTCCCCTTCAATGACAAAAGGTTAACCCTGGGCACCTGGCAACAGATAGTGCTGATAGACTTCGACAACCGACCCCGGTCAAGACAAATAATATTGCAAATTATGGGTGAGTGAAAGATTGTTTATTGACCTCACCCCCTTTATCCCCCTCATGATAAGAAGATATTCCTATCATGGAGAGGGGGAAGAGATTTTAGAGAGGGGCTTCGCCCCTCTCTTACCTACACTCCCCCCTTCCCTAGTAAGGGAAGGGGGTCAGGGGGATAGGTTGCTAAACGACCTCAGGATGGGAGCTTTGACAGCAATTTAAACACAGCCTATAATTTTCAAATGGCACTAAGAGGGTGAGGTTACTAGAAAGGTGGTATAAGATGGCAAACCAGATAGGCAAGAGGTATCGCTGTGCCAAGTGTGGCTCTGAATTCATCGTCACTAGGGGGGGTGACGGCACAATTCAATGCTGTGGTCAACCTATGGAACTGAAGAAATAAGGCGAACCGTCAAAGGGGCAATTATTAAATGGCAAATCAACTAGGCAAAAGATATCGCTGCCAGACTTGTGGCACCGAAATACTATGCACCAAAGCCGGCGAGGGTGTCGCTACCTGCTGCGGCAAGGAAATGGAAGTCCAAGTACCAAGACCAATTCCATCCTCAGATTAGCTGAGCCTATTTACCCTGAAGCAGGGAGAAAAATTCAGCCCTGCTTTCTGCCTTGCTGCGAAAGGCACCCCTGATGGCTGAGGTAATAATACTACTTCCTGGTTTTTTGACGCCGCGCATAACCATACACATGTGCTCAGCCTGAACTACTACCGCCACTCCAGAGGGCTTAAGCCCATCCATAATGGTATCAGCAATGTCGGTAGTCATCCTCTCCTGAACCTGGGGGCGGCTAGAAATGATTTCCACCACTCGGGCTAGTTTGCTAAGACCTACCACACGCCCATCAACATCAGGAATATAACCTATATGAGCCATGCCGTAAAATGGCAAAAGGTGATGCTCACACATAGAATAAAAGGGGATATCCCTCACAATTACCATTTCCCGGTGTCCTTCCTCATAACCTACTGCCAGCTCTTCTTTAGGGTCGATATCAAGTCCCATAAAAAGCTCAGTATACATCTCAGCCACGCGTGCCGGGGTATCCACTAAGCCTTCCCTTTCCGGGTCTTCCCCGATAGCCTTAATGATAATAGCTACCGCTTTTTTAATCTCAGCCTCGTCAATCATTCTAGCCCTCCTTAATGTTTACCATAGACCCTACGGTCAAGGTATCTTATGTCTTTTGATGTAGTCAGATAAAGCTCATGCCCCAGATACAGGACAGGGCTAACCTTTTCCAAATCCAGTGTTTCCTCCGGGGTAAAGGCTTCTCTTAGCCAATGCACCGCCACAATCTCCCCCACCAACCACCTGTGGTCACCATAGCCCTTATCATCAACTAACTTGCACTCATAGGCAGCATAGGCAGCTTTTAGGATTGGCACCGCTGTCTTTAGCGGCTTGTCCCTGGCAATATTAAACCTGAGAAACTTATCTATCTTGTAGCCCGTGCTACCACCTACGGAGGCAACTAGCTCAGCCTTGGCCAAGGGCAGGAAATTAACCCCGAACTCCTTACTATCGGCAATAAGCTGATAAGTAAACCTTTTGGGAGATATAGATACCCCGTAAAGAGGCGGCTTAAACGAGATAGATGTATGCCAGGCTGCCGCCATAGCGTTATCCCTTCCACCAGCCTGAGCGGTAACGACTACAGGTACTCTAGGGTAATGTTGAGAGAATGCCCCTGTGTCTTCAGTAATCACCTTAGCCATTGGTTAACCCCCCTTAACTTTAATGAGAATTCCCGCATCAAACCTGTTTACTCCGTCATTTTGTGGAAGCTGTCAACCTTCAGACTTTGAAAGTTAACCCCAGCCTAAAGCCTGCTCTACAGCTACTAAATCAGCCGGCAACTGAAGGAAGGGCTCGGCACCTTTCAGGGCGATATCAGTATCCTTCAACCCGGTACCAGTTACCACACAAACCACCCTCTTTTGCGAGAAGTCCATCCCTTTCTGAGAAAGTTTAATAAGGCCGGCTAAGGAAGCTGCTGAAGCCGGCTCACCAAAGATACCCCCCTTAGTAGCCAGAAGCCTGTAAGCCGCCATAATCTCTTCATCACTAACCATATCAATAATACCGCCAGACTCATCACGAGCGGCAACAGCCTTCTGCCAGCTAGCCGGATTGCCTATTCGTATCGCTGAAGCAACAGTCTCTGGCTGCTCAATAACATAGCCCCGGACAATGGGGGCAGCACCCTCGGCTTGAAAACCCATCATCCTGGGTTTATTCCTTGCCTTGCCAGCTTGATAATATTCCACAAAACCCTTCCAATAGGCGGTAATATTACCAGCATTACCTACCGGAATAAAAAGATAGTCGGGAGCCTCACCTAAAACATCGATAATCTCAAAGGCGGCCGTTTTCTGACCCTCTATCCGGTGGGGATTAACCGAGTTTACCAAAGTAACTGGATGCTTCGCAGTTAGACTTCGCACTATTTTTAGAGCCTGGTCAAAATTTCCATCTATGGCGACTATTTTAGCTCCATAGACAATAGCTTGAGACAGCTTACCCAGAGCAATCTTGCCTTCAGGCACAATAATGATAGCGGTAAGCCCACAGTAAGCAGCATAGGCAGCGGCTGAAGCACTGGTATTACCGGTTGAGGCACACATTATAGCCTTACTGCCCGCTTCCAATGCCTTAGCCACGGCGACTACCATACCCCTGTCCTTAAAGGAACCGGTAGGATTACACCCCTCCAGCTTAAAGTATAGCTCCCCACAACCAATTTCCTCCTCCAGCTCCCTGCACCTGACCAGCGAGGTATCTCCCTCCCCCAATGAAAACAAGGGCGTTTTAGGCGTAACCGGAAGGAAGTGTTTATACTTAGCCAGAACCCCAGATTTCATCATCACCCTCCATAGCTTCACCCCTTAGTTTAGTTCTAACTCCCAATAGCCTTCGCTATTGCCCAAGCCTTTTTCTCATCATCCAGGTAACTATCGTCAATCTCGTTTTCAGGGTCATCCCACAACGAAGAGACCCACTCGTTTAACGCCATACCCTTCAGCAAATCCCTATCCTCATCTGAAATCTCCCTATTATCATCTTTATCTAAAACCTTTAGTAGCCAGTAACCCTCTGTAGTTATAACGGTGTCGTCACGGATGGGCTCACTTAATGTCCCCACTTCACAGTTAAAAACAAACTCATCAAAGGCTGGGCTCATCGTGCCCGGGCTCAACAAATCCAACTCCCCCCCATTTTCCTTTGACACATCAAGCTGAGAAAACTCCTCAGCCAGAGTAGCAAAACCCTCGCCAGCCTCAAGCTTACTCTTCACCTGCAACGCCTGCTCTTCACTACCCAACAATATTACTTGAACACGGGCCTCCACCGGTTCTTGTTCCCTTTCTAACACTCTCATCACCCAGTAGCCCACACCTTTGATTATCGTTTTATCATATATCGGCTGACTTAATACTCCTATATCAGCGCTGAATGCGTACTCACCAGGTATAGAAGTAATCGGTAGTTCAGCCAAAACATCTTTGGGGTGCCAACCAAAGTCACCATTTCTAGCCTTGGAAAGACTTTCCAGAGAAAGCTCGCCAGCCAGCTCACCAAAGTCTTCGCCACTTTCTAGTCTGGCTCTAACCTCGGTTGCCTGGCTTTTACTCTCCAGTAACATTGCCATTAAATGACTCTGCTCGGCAAATAGTGGCACCCTCTGCTCAAAATACTCATCAAACAGTTTGCCTAGCAGCATCTCCCGCCTAACCACGTCTCTGTAGTCCTTACTTATAGGCGGGTCATAGCTTTTTAGTTCCTTGTCAACCTCCTTATTACTAACACTGATGCCCAGTTCCATAGCTCCTTGTCTCACCAGCTCATTTTGCTCAATAATCTTCACCACCTCATCAGCCAGACCATACACATAGTATTCAGGCTGATCCCCTCCATATAACTTAAGCATCTTTACATAATAATTCATATCAAACTCGGTATCATTTACTTTGATTACCGTTGGGTGCAGGGGTTGATACTCACTAATATACCACCCCACCCCCACAATCCCTAAAACAGTAACAATAATGAAACTCCCTATGCCCAGAATAATGCGCTGTCTCCGCTTCTGCTGCTGCCATCGGGAAAGCTGGCGCTTGGTAACTTCACGCTTGGGTTTCTCTATCTTCCCTTTTTTAGCCAAACCTAATCCCCTTCCTCAGCAAAGTGGGTTTTCCCTGGTGCTTAATGCCCTATATTTATAACGCAAAACTACAACCTTTTCAAATAGAGGGGTCTCACATAAATAAAAAAGGCGAGAAATCTCGCCTTAACTCCTCCATACCCCCAATCTTACCCCTCCACCTTCTTTGCTTCATCCCACAGGACGTTCTGCTCATCAAAGGACAGCTGACCAAAGTTTAGCCCACGCTGGCGGCAGAGCTCTTCCATATATGTGAAGCGACGATAGAATCGCCGGTTAGCCTGCCTCAGCGCTGCCTCCAAGTCAACCCCCAGCCGACGGGTAATGTTAGCCAGGGTAAAAAGTAAGTCACCAAACTCTTGCTCTCTCTGCTGCTGACTAACAGCTTTCTTATATTCACTAACCTCCTCAGCTAGCTTGTCTATAACGTCGTCAATATCCTCCCAGTCAAAGCCAACCTGCGCCACCCGGCACTGAATCTCCTGACTGTAACTCAGGGCTGGCATCTGCTTGGGCACATCAGCCAGCATAGAGATGTCAGTCCCTCTCTCCTCTTTCTTGAGAGCCTCCCATTTAACCAATACCTCTTCAGCATCCTTTACCTTTAGTGAACCAAAGACATGGGGATGGCGATGAATTAGCTTGGTATTGATGCTACTGACTACATCCTCCAGCTCAAATTCCCCGGCTTCAGTGGCAATCTGCGCATGGAGAACTATCTGCATCAGCAGGTCGCCTAACTCGGCACAAAGCTTCTTTGAATCCCCTTCGTCCAGAGCTTCTAACACCTCATAGCATTCCTCCAGCAGGTTTTCCCGCAGCGAAGTATGGGTCTGCTTTCTATCCCAGGGGCAACCATCGGGTGCTCGCAACTTGGCAATAATATCTACCAAGGTGGCAAACCGATTCAGATTCTGTGGCAAAGACAAAACAGCCTCCTTAATTTGTTACCACAGATTATACAGGCTAGCCTAGAATCAGGCAACACGGAAGACCAAAATCAAAAAGTACCGCACAACTTTCTCTTGCAACTCTTTCACTTCTGGCTGTTCTCGCCCGCGCATTTTCGCCCCCGTTTCGATATTTTTTGCATAATTAGGCGTTAACTGATGGGAGTATTGCCCCGATGAACTGCCTCTGCCCTCTCAAAAACTCGGCGGCAGACATAGCTCGCCTTCCCTCCAGTTGAACCTGACACACCCCCAAAATCCCATCGCCGGTATAGACTCCAAATGCAGCCTCCGAACTCCCCGTGGCTGGAGTCAGAGCTACTACCTGCCCTACCTCGAGGGTTCTTTCCCCAGGCAGAGGCACCGCCTCAATAATCTTAAGCTGCTTTCCACGCCATCCGGTGTAACACCCTGGCCAGGGATGGAAGGCACGCACCCGCCGCCATATATCTATAGCTGGCAGATGCCAGTCAATCTCACCTTCCTCCTTGGAGATCGCCCCGGAATAGGTAGCCTCGGCTTCATTCTGAGGTTGGGGGGTAAGCTCGCCCCTTAACCAACAAGATAAAGCTTCCAGGAGCAACTGAGCCGCTATCAGGGACAACTTGGCGGTAAGTGAGCCGGTAGTATCCCGCGCCGAAATAGGAATTTGCGCCCTAGCCAATATAGGACCGGTATCTAAGCCCTTATCCATCAGCATAATGCTAACTCCGGTAAACTCGTCGCCAGCCAAGATAGCCGCGGCTACTGGCGAGCCCCCCCGAAATCTAGGTAGCAGAGAGGGGTGAATATTAATACACCCGTAGCTGGGGATGTCTAAAACCGACTGTGGCAGAATTTGGCCAAAGGCAGCCACCACTATAACATCGGGGTGAAAGCTAGCCAATTGCGCCACTACCTCTGGTCTCTTTAAACTAACCGGCTGCACCACCGGCAGCTTCCAGGTTAGGGCTGCCCTTTTTAGTGGAGGAGAGACCAAGGAACGCCCCCTGCCCGCTGGTTTATCAGGCCGGGTATAAACAGCCACCACTTGGTACTTGTTAAGGATAAGGCGCTCAAGAGAGGGAACAGCAAACTCGGGGGTGCCCATAAAAATAACTCGCAATTTAAGCCTCCTAGTACTAAAGTTTAACATCAAAAAAATTTTCCAACAACCACTTGTTTGTATCTATCAAGTAAATATTAGATAAAAAAACAACCCTGACAGACCTAGCAAGGGAAAACAGGGGCTAAAACTGACCAGCAATCAGCGCCAAAAACCTTGCCAGCAAAGAGGTCTGGTATTATTCTAGTGACATCCCTCTTAACTTTCTTCCCCCAGGCCTCAGCCAAGTCCGCTACCATCCCCAACCACCGTGCAAAACGGCACTTTATTTTATAACTAAATTTGTGAATTTTAAGGGTTAAACCGGGTCGAATAATGGTGGAGAAATTTAATGGAAGCTAGGTCGGCACAAGAAATCTGGGAAGCAGCTCTGGGTGAGTTGCAAATTCAAGTCAATAAGCCAAACTACCGGACCTGGCTGGAAAAAACTGTCGGCCTAAGTTATCAAGGTAATCAGTTTGTTATCGGTGTCTCTAATACCTTTGCCGCTGAATATTTAGACCAGAACCTCCGCTCTTTAATTGAAAAAACTCTTATCGGGCTTACCAAGCATGACACTAAAATCCTTTTCCGCGTAGAAACCACACAGCAAAATTCACCAACTAGCTATAGGAGCCAGAGAGAAATCCCCTCAACTCAACAAACAAACCTCCCCTTATTTAACCCCAAGTATACCTTTGATTCCTTTATCGTCGGTAGCTGTAACCGTTTAGCCTATGCCGCTGCCGTGAGGGTAGCCGAAAACCCGGGATATAGCTATAATCCACTATTTATATATGGGGGGGTGGGTTTAGGTAAGACCCACTTGCTGCAGGCTATTGGTCATGCCAGTCTAGCCAAAAATATGCAGGTGCTTTATGTTAGCGCTGAGCAGTTTACCAACGAGTTTACGAATTCTATTCGAGAGAGGAAGACCCAGGAATTCCACAATAAATATAGAAATGTTGACATGTTGTTGATTGATGACATCCAATTCTTCGGCGGCAAGGTGCAGACAGAGGAAAACTTTTTCCATACCTTTAATGAACTGCATAACGCTAATCACCAGATTGCTGTTACCAGCGACCGTTCGCCTAAATCCATGCCTCTACTACAAGACCGACTACGCTCCCGTTTTGAATGGGGGTTAGTTGCTGATATTCAACCACCTGATTTTGAAACACGCCTAGCTATTTTACAAGCTAAAGCTGGGCAGAAAGAAGTAAATGTCGCTCCAGATGTTCTAGCGTTTATTGCCCAGCGGATTCATCACAACATAAGGGAGCTGGAAGGTTCCCTAAACCGGGTTGTTGCTTACGCCAAGCTAATTAGAGTCTTACTCACCCCTGAGTTAGCCGCTCAAGCGCTCCAAGATATAGCCGGTAAGGAGCCTAAAACCGCTTCTATCACACCCCACCTCATAATAGAAGCAGTAGTTGACAGCTTCCAGCTAACCCCTCAAGACTTAAAAAGCCAGAAAAGAGATAAAGAAACTGCTCTAGCCCGACAAGTGGCGATGTATCTTATCAGACAGGAAGCCAGTTGGTCTCTGACTCAAATCGGCAAAGAGCTAGGAGGCAGGGGGCCAGCAACCGTTAGCCATGCTTATGAAAAAATAGCCAATGATATCAATAATAGCCCTTATTTGAGACGCAAAATCTCGGATATCCAAAAGAAAATATCCTCAAAGCAAAAGGGCTGGAATTATTAATAATTCCACAACAAAACCCCCCTCTTTCTTAAATAAGTCCCAGAATCTTTTAATAACTTCAAGGAAGTTCGGCTTGCTTTTTAGCCTTTAATTCACTCCAAAACCTGAATTTAAGCTGTTGCAAAGCCATTTTAAAAATATACTGTTATTATTAATATTAATACTCTACTCTTAATTAAGGTATAATTATTAATAAGGTTATTCATATACCATGTTTGACAGAACAGAAATAGTAGTGAAAGCAGGTGATGGTGGCGACGGAGTAGTGAGCTTCCGACGGGAAAAGTTTGTTCCCTTTGGTGGTCCTGATGGTGGCGATGGTGGTGATGGTGGTGATATTGTTATTATGGCTGATTCTAGTGTTACCAGCCTGCGTATATTCAAGCAAAAAAGACTTTATAGAGCAGTTGATGGTAAGAATGGCAGGGGTAAGAGGAAGCACGGTAAGAAAGGGGAAAACCTAATATTAAAAGTTCCGGTAGGGACTGTGGTGTCATATAAGACGCAAATCGGTGGTGATGCCCTTATAGCTGACTTGGCGCAGCCGGGTCAGCAGGCGGTGGTAGTTGGGGGTGGTAAGGGGGGGTTGGGCAATACTCATTTTGCTTCGTCCACAAATCAAGCCCCACGGATAGCTCAAAAGGGGGACGTGGGGGAAGAGCATGCCATAATATTAGAATTGAAGCTTATTGCTGATGTTGGCATTATTGGCTACCCCAATGTGGGCAAGTCTACCTTACTGGCGGCGGCTTCGGCAGCCAAGCCTAAAATAGCTAGCTATCCATTCACTACTCGTGAGCCTATTTTAGGTGTGGCTGAGGTTGGACAGCAAAGCTTTGTCTTGGCTGAGATTCCGGGGCTAATTGATGGTGCCCATCTTGGTCGAGGTTTAGGGCATGATTTTCTACGCCATATTGTGCGCACTAAAATACTTATTCACCTGGTAGATGGCAGCTCTGCCTCTCCAGTGGAGGATATGATACAGGTAAATGCTGAGCTCGGCTTATTTGATTCGGCTCTGGCTCAAAAGTCGCAGCTTGTGGTGGTAAATAAGATTGATTTGCCCCAGGTGCAGGCTCGATTAGATGAGATAAAGAACGCCTTTAGTAGTGCTGGAACCACAGTCCTTTTCGTTTCGGCAGCGACAGGTGAAGGCGTTTCTGAGGTTATGGCTGAAACTATGAGGCTGCTTAAGTCGGTTACCGCTGAGGAAGGAGCTGATAAGAAGATTCCCAGGAAGGTTTTTCGTCCTCAACCCAAGGGTGTCGGTCCTAGTGTGCATAAGGAAGGAGATACCTTTGTAGTGGTAGCCCCTGAACTGGAGCGCATTTTCGCCAGGGCGGATATTACTAGCCCTGGGGCGCGTTGGCAACTCGAAGGTCTACTGCAAAGGCTGGGGGTCAGCAAGGCTTTGGAGAAGGCAGGGGCTAAGCCTGGTGATAGAGTTCGTTGTGGGCATTTAGAATGGGAGTGGTAGTAGAATGAACATAGGGGTGATGGGAGGAACCTTTGACCCGATTCATATTGGGCACCTCATTGTAGCTGAGGAAGTAAGAACCAGGCTGGATTTGGCTGAGGTTCTTTTTGTGCCGGCTGGTCAGCCGTGGCTAAAGCCGGATAGTCCTGTTTCGGCTGCCGAGCACCGCGTGCAGATGGTGCGCCTGGCTATTGCTGATAAACCCTACTTCAGATTGTCAACTACGGAGATAGAGCGAGCTGGCTACTCATATACCGTTGACACCATTGCCGAATTACTGGGTCAGCTTGGGGCAGGGGACGAGCTTTTTTTCATTTTAGGCTGGGATAGTCTAGCCGAGCTGCCTAAGTGGCACGAGCCATCCCGACTGATTGAAATGTGCCATTTGGTAGCAGTCCCCAGACCGGGCTATCCAGCTCCTGACCTTAAAGCTCTGGAAGTTGCTATTCCCGGATTATCTCAGAATGTAATGCTTATGGATAAGCCGGAGATAGATATTAGTGCCTCGGAAATCAGAAACCGGGTAGCGCGAGGCTTATCCATTCATCACCTCGTCCCCGAACCGGTAGAGAGCTATATCAGGCAGCATAGGCTATATAAAAAAATTATTGACAAATGTAACTAATTAGTTCTATACTCACTTTCGCTCTTCATAGGGAGTTTAGCGAGGGTGAGTAAATCAGTTTCAATACAGCTTAAGGTATATACTCTCGATGAGGCATGTGAGCGTTTAGCGGTTTTAGCTAAACACAAAAGGCCGCGTTATAGTCGTGGTGGTTTTTATAATATTGTCCGGAAGTATAAGCCGGAGCTCATAGAACCATTGATTACTGAGGGGGATTTGGAGTTTCTTGCAGATAGATTAAAGAAGCCAGGACGGCCTCCAAAAATTATTGACAAAAGTAAATAATTACGGTATGATTATTTTAAGAGACCGGGTGATTTAGCTGAAAGATTGTCACTAATGCTTTGCAAAGGGGGGCTTTATAAGTTATACTGTTGGTGCTATTTTTGTTCTCAGAGAAATCCTTGTGGGGAGAAGAGATTATGTTAAAGAGTGAACAAATAGCTGAGGAAATTAGATTGCCCGGTAGAACCAAAGAAGGCCGTCCGATTGAAATACTGTTAGCTGCGATGTGCATCTTTTCTAGGCAAGGAAAAGAGGAGGTCAGCCTTTCTGAATTGCAAGAATGTGTCTCTGAATTCCAGAAAGAGTTCTCATTAGGTTACAATTTTTCTGAGCATTTTCCTTGTTCGGTAGACTTACTTGTTGACTTAAGGGATTTATCTCGAGAACGATATGTCCGGCAGTATATTTATAGACACGATGCTTTCTTACCCAAGAGGTTTGTGAGCTTAATGCCATTGGGTAAAGGACGTGGGGGAAAAATAGTTGGGACACTGTCAAGTGATACGGCTCAGGCATTAGAAAACGCCGTAACTACCGCAATTAGAAACTATAAAGAAACGTGGCGCTCATGGGCTAGATAAAAGCAAATAAAATAAATATCCTATCAGCCCAACGAGTGCGACGCCGAACCCTACAAGAACATAAATGATCGTTCTATAACCGTGTGTTACTTCTTTATGAACCTCGGTGGTAGTCGCGGAGACCGCATCCTCGAGTAAATTAGAGTAAAGTTCTTTGTCTATGTAATCTTTCAGCAGCTTTTGATTCAGAGCAAACATACCGCGAACAACGTCCCAAGGCCAACCATATAAGGCAACTACTTTCTCTATATCGCTCTGGTCAACCTTATCTGCTGGCAATAGCTCCTGTGGTCTAGTGTGCCTAAATTCAACTTCTGCATGGGTTCTACCTAAGTGGGGGACTTCCTTCTTGGAGAGCACTCCTTCCGTCTCTGAAACCTCCATGAAATAACAGGTACAAAATCCCCTTCCACGTGTGAGAGCGATTGGCTGTTTGGCAAGATTTGTAACCGCAATAAGTAGTTTACCGTACCACGTCGGCTCAACCCTTGAGGAATACAGTGCAGTGCCTTCGAATATCCACCTTGCGCTTGGAATGACCATCGCCAGAACATTCCGTGGCAAGCAGATATATTCCTCAGTGAGGACTAAAACAGCTTCTCCCGGGTTAATAGTAAAGTGTTCCCCCTCTTTGAGATGATGAGTGTTATATGGATCCCTTAAAGAAATGTACTCCTCACCAATAGACAAATCGTAACAACATGGACTTAGGGCGTTAGTTTCAAACGGGTCAATCACGATCTTATTCCCTACCTTGTCCCACTCACCTTTTTCCCACCACTCTTTTGCTTGCTCTGCCTCCTGGTGGTCTTGGATTATACGTTGTTTTAGGTCTTTATCTGATAATATCAATACTGTACCTCCAATAATTAAATATCCAGGTTTCTGACGCTCTTGGCGTGGGCTTGGATGAAGGCTTTGCGGGGCGGGACTTCTCCGCCCATTAGTATATTGAAGATGCGGTCAGCCTTGGCGGCATCTTCTATGCTTACCGTAAGCAGGGTGCGCGTTGCCGGATTCATTGTAGTTTCCCATAGTTGCTCAGCGCTCATCTCACCCAGCCCCTTATAGCGCTGAACCTCCACCTTTCTAGCCTCTTTTAGCTTACGCAGCAACTCTTCTTTTTCCTGCTCGGAGTAAACCCAGTGCTGGAGCTTAGCTGTTTTAACCCGGTAAAGGGGTGGCTGGGCAATGAATAGGTGCCCCTGATTAATTAGCTCCACCATGTGTCGGTAGAGGAAGGTAAGCAGCAGAGTGCGAATGTGAGAGCCATCAACATCAGCGTCTGTCATCAGGATAACTCGGTGATAGCGGAGCTTTGACGGGTCAAATTCATCATCTATACCTGCTCCTAGAGCGGTGATGATGGCGCGGATTTCTTCATGAGCTAGCATCTTATCTGCTGGTGCCTTTTCTACATTGAGGATTTTACCCCGCAGGGGCAAGATGGCCTGGAAGCGGCGATTACGTCCTTGCTTAGCTGAACCACCGGCTGATTCCCCCTCCACCAGATATAGTTCACAGTGGGACGGTTCTTTCTCTGAACAATCAGCCAGTTTCCCGGGAAGGGTAGCTGTATCCAGACTACTCCGCCTAACAATTAAATCACGAGCCTTTCTGGCAGCTTCCCTGGCCTTAGCCGTGATGAGGCACTTGTCTATAATTCTTTTGGCTTCATCGGGGTGCTCCTCAAGGTAGAGGGATAGACCCTCGCCGACGGCGCTCTCTACAGAGCTTTTGACCTCGGGGTTGCCCAACTTGGCTTTGGTCTGTCCCTCAAACTGGGGTTCGGCGAGCTTGACGCTGATAATGGCGGTAAGCCCTTCTCTGACATCATCACCCACCAGGTTAGGGTCGTCCTCTTTGAGGAGCTTGTTTTTATGGGCATAGTCGTTAAGAACGCGGGTTAGTGCTGAACGGAAGCCAGTAAGGTGGGTGCCTCCATCCACGGTATTAACACAGTTAGCAAAGCTGAAGGTGGAGTCGGCAAAGCCATCATTATACTGGAGTGCTGCCTCAACTATGGTGCCATTTATCATTTTAGAGATATAAATAGGTTGGCGATGGCGGACTGCCCGGTTTCGGTTAAGGTGGCGAACGAAGCCAGTAATCCCCCCTTCAAAGTAGAAGGTCTTTTCGCTGTCTTTCCTTTCATCCCTGAGGCATATTTCCAGCTCCTTGTTCAGGTAGGCCATCTCTCGCAGACGCTCGCTCAGGGTATCAAAATCATAGTTGACTCTACTAAATATCCCCTCATCGGCAACAAAGGTGATGGTAGTGCCGGTACCACTGGCTTCGCCAACCTCGGTTACCTCCGCCTGTGGTATGCCCTGCCGGTATTCCTGTTGATACAGTTTGCCATCGCGTCTGACATTAACGCAGAGCCAGGAGGAAAGAGCATTTACTACCGAGGCACCTACCCCGTGTAACCCACCTGATACCACATAGGTCTTGCCGCCGAATTTTGCTCCAGCGTGCAGCGTGGTCATTACTGTCTCCAGGGCTGACATATTAGTCGCTGGGTGAATCTCTACCGGAATGCCACGCCCATTATCTTCGACCCTGACGGCATTATCTTGTTGAATGGTGACCATAATTTTATCGCAGCAGCCAGCCATGGCTTCATCTATGCTGTTGTAGACAATTTCATAGACTAGATGGAGTAGTCCATGCTGGTCAGTGCTGCCAATATACATACCCGGTCGCCGGCGTATTGCTTCCCGCCCGCCCAGGACCTGGATATCCTCGGCCGTATACTCGTTATTTAATGGCTCAGTTGGGGAAGGCATATCCTCTGTCATAGCTAGTCTTCACTCCTTTGCAACGGTGGGCATGGGGGAAAAGGTGGGTAGTTTGAGATAGATGGCTGGTATAAAAAGATTAGCCCAATTATAGGGGTTTCTAGAGCTGCTAGAGTATCCATTTATTAATATTATAACACAATTTAGCTATGAGGTGAAGCTGGCTAATATAAGGGTCAGCGAAACTAATTTAGATTGACTGCTTTTATACCATTTCTAGAGCTAGAGGCTCACCTCAATAGGAACATACTATCCAGGCTGTGCGCGTCGCCTACGAGATGTTTCCACCGAGCCACGTAGTATTTGGAATTCGGGATCCTTGTAGAAAGCACTTGCAGCAGGGCCGATTTGACTCATATACTTAGCATATGGTCTCTTGGCATATGGGTGCAGACTTTCCATAGTTTCATAGAAGCATATCTGGGCAAGGCGTAGACCAACAAATAGTTTTATCGGTATTGAACCAAGGTTGCATAGTTCGAAAGTGAGAGTACCGGAATACCCCTGATCCACGAAACCAGCAGTCGTATGAACCAGCAGCCCTATTCTAGCCCACGAACTTCTACCTTCGAGTCGTGCAGTAATGTCATTTGGTAAGCGAATGTACTCAAGCGTTGAAGCCAGAACGAATGTTCCGGGATGAAGCACGAATCCACCCTCGAGCGGATCCTCTGAAACCGTAAGCATTTCGGTATACTTGTTAACATCACGTTCTATCTCTTCTTTTGGTTTGGTGGGCTCTAAGTGTGTATACAGTTGGGACTTCACTATCCTGAAGTTGCTGCCTAACCGCACATCCAAGGAACTTGGACCTAACTGAGCTTTCAAATCTATGATTGGAGTCACGACGATTCTTTTGCGATCACTTCGTGTTAATCGATCAACTATTTGTAGTTCGTTCAGAAGCATGCCTAAGCTCCACCAAACAGTCTTAAGATAGGTGTGATCTCGAGAGACTTTATTAAGAGCGAATCAATTAGCGTACTTCGGCTCTTCCACTGCTTTACCCGTTCATCCAGGACTTCCCATTGTTTAACCGGGGTAAAACTTTGAAGGTCTCTTAGAAAGTCCCTAGAAAACTCTTCCAGTTGTGTCTTCTTTTCAAACCAGCCTGCTCCGACGATTTCATTAGGTTCACATGGTCGCTCACGATAATTGTCTATTGATTCATCCAACCGCTTCATGAGTCCCTGTACGACAGCATCTTCTTGAGGGGTTGTCTGAACGCCCAATTCGCTCACTTTGTGCATGATTTGTAAAACAAGCTCATTCATTGATTTAAGTTGCTCATTTCCTCCTTGAACAGACGAGCTAACGGGTAAGGCGTGACGTAGTCTCTCCGTAGCGAGAGTCATGCTGGTCTCCCAACTCGGGTGCCCAATTGCATCAATATCTCCCGCTAAATTTTCAACCTGGCGCTTAACCTCGTTGTAAACATCAACCCAGTCCACGATTGTCAGTTCAATTGGTTGGCTTCCTGAGAGTTTTTCATCCCACTGCCTTTTTTCACTCACTAGCTTGGCAAAATAGTTTATGATGTCCTCAGTCCGAGGCAAGGTGCAGTGCTGCTTCATCATCTCCAAACGATTCCAAGGTGGAGGATGAGTGGAAGGCTTGTCCATTGGGGATGGCTCAAGGATAGAGAACGTGGCGAAAGCACAGTAGTAGGAAGGCCCAAGGACTCGTAAGGCAATTTCATCGCTTATGAACTCGGGCAGCCAGCTTTTGAGGAAGTCCAATTCTGTAGCAGCTTCCTCAGGCTCTAGGTTGAGTTTTGAGTGTAGCCCGGTGATAACCGTTGCTGAGATCTTGCGCTCCTCCTCGATAGAGTGGCCGACTTCGTGTGCTAGCGGCACCCACATTAGGGGATTACCTTTTTCCAGTTGAGCCAAGTACAGCACTATTGGCTTGAGTTGTAAAGTAGTGAGCCTTCTCTCAGCTGCAGTTCCTTCGGCCGCCTCCAACTCTACACCAAGGGCTGCAATCGTTTCTTTCATCTTTTCTATCAGATAACCTCTCAACTCCAGTTCACCGAAATTGTAGTCGCTCCACAAAACGATTGCGAGGGCTGAATTCTCATATACATTGGCCGGAAATAACCCCTCTACAAATTCATATGATTCAGGCCGAGGTTGAAGTCTTGGAAACACATCCGCAGCGGCAAGCAGGGTGTCAAGTTCGACGCTTGTTATCAGAAGCATAGGAACCACAGTGTTGATTATGTCTTGAGAGGTTTCCTCTTCGGCTCCCTGGGAGAGTAGTGACAGAGCGATTGCAGAAGGCTTTATCTCCTCAACTTCTACGCTATCGAGAAGTGCCTGATACAAGGCAACAAGCTGGAGTTCCGAATTTGTGCACAAGGGGGACACTTCATCTAGGAAAGCTTGAAACCTATGAACTCTTTCGATCAACAGAGCCAACAAGCACTTGGCTAATGCCACGCTCACCAGGTACTGCCTTTCCTGCTCCTTTTGTACTCACCCATGCTACTCATGGCATTGGCAACATATGGTGTTGCTAGAGCGGCTAGTAAATCTCGGCACTCGGCAAGCTTCTCTTTCTTTAGTAGATGTTCCTCTTGGGTACCAATCAAGGACAAGGTTTTCTTGAGGTTGCTTAGCTTTTCTGCCATGTTAGCTTCCTTAAATTCGGACATAGAGGGAGCTTGAAAGATCTCGCTGGGCCTGTAGAATTGAGGAAAGTTTTGAAGTTTCCTTTCAGGCTCAGCAGAAGTAGCAGACAGATCACGTTCATATAGCTCGCAGAATTTCATAGCACCCCGTATCATACTGATAACACGAGGTTCATGGTGCCCGTAGAGATAGAGTGTGATGCCAAGAGCCGCCCTTGTGGCAAGTGAGCCTGGCACTTGTAGCTCTTTCGCTTTGGCAAGTGCTTCTGGTGCGAATTCCTGTATTACTCTACCGCTCATTTCGCCCCCTTTCTCCAATGAGGTATTCTAAACTAAGACTGTTCCTGATGTTAATTATATTTTATTATTTATTCTATAATTTATTAATTATATTTTACTTATATTTTACCATTTTGTCAAGTATAATTTTGACATTATTTATAAATAGTTTATAATATTCTATATGACATTGATTATATAGTCTATCATAGAATTGGGCAAAATAAATGGATCTTGGTAAACGAATAGAGCAATTAAGAAAAAAAAGCAATATGACACCAACTGAACTCGCTAGGCGAGCAGATGTATCAGTACCAACAATTACGAAATTGGAAGATGGCTCTTCCAAAAACCCGACGCTCGACAATCTACAAAAGATTGCCTCTGCCCTTGAGGTGTCTGTAGCATATCTTATAGGAGAAGGATATCCTATACCGGAGAATCTTCGTCATCTGGCGATTAAAAACGGTGTAACATATAAAGAGTTGGACGCTTTAGTATTGATGAACTTTGAGGGGAAGGAATCCCGTACTGAGGAAGAATGGAGACACCTCCTCGAATCGGCCCAAAAGTTTCCTGACCTCTATAAACTTTTGGGAAGATTGAGGGATAACGGCCAAACAAGTTGAATTTGGAGTAAATGATTTGCCAGAGTCCAGACCACCATCTGCAGTTAGCTTTATTCGAGTATAGCACAACCATAAGTTACCCCAGTAGTACTTGTAGCTCGCTAATAGGTACGGTTTTTTGCTGGGCGGTGGTCATATCCCGCAGTATTACGGTGCCAGTCTTTACCTCTTGGTCACCGATAATCACCGTGTGACGGACACCAAGGGTATTTGCCTGTCTTAATTGGGCTTTCAGGCTCTTGCTGCCGATAGCCTCTATTACCCCAATGCCAGCCCGTCTTAGTGTAGATGCCAGCTTTATTACCTCATCCTTGGCTTCATCGCCCACATAGGCGATAAAAACCTGTGGGTGGGGTAGAGGCGGAACGGGGATCTCCTGGTTTTTTAGGTTAAGTATTATTCGCTCTATGCCGGCGGCGAAGCCAATAGCCGGGGTAGGCTTACCCCCCAGTTCCTCAATCAGGTCATCATATCGTCCCCCACCACCAAGGGCGCTTTGGGCTCCTTCTGCCTCAGGCTGAATCTCAAATACTGTCCTGGTGTAGTAGTCTAGGCCCCGAACCAGGCAGTGGTTTATCTCAAATGGAAGTTCAAGTAAGTTAAGGTAGTTCTTTAATTGGTTGAAGTGAGTGCCACATTGTGGACAGAGGTAGTCAATGCTTCTAGGGGCAGAATCAGCTATTTGCTGGCATAAGGGCTTTTTACAATCAAGCAGGCGAAGTGGGTTTCTCTTTAACCTGGTTTTACAGTCTGAGCATAGGTCATGGGTGTAGTTGGCGTAGTAATCCTTCAAGACGGTTAGATATTGGGGTCGGCATTGTTTACAACCAATACTGTTTAGCTGAAGTGACAGGTGGTGAAGGTTTAGAGACAGGAAGAATTGCCATGCCATATCAATGACTTCAGCGTCAAGGGCAGGGTCGTCATCGCCAATAGCCTCATAGCCAAACTGGTGGTGTTGTCGGTATCTTCCTGCCTGGGGTCTTTCGTATCTAAAAATAGAAGCAATATAATACAGCTTTACCGGTTGTGGTAAATTATGTAGCCCGTGTTCCAGGTAGGCTCGGCACACTGGGGCCGTACCCTCTGGTCTCAGGGTTATTTTGTTCCCCCCCTTGTCTTCAAAGGTATACATTTCCTTTTCTACAATATCTGTTCCTTCTCCCATGCTGCGGGTGAAAAGCCCGGTGTCCTCAAAGGCTGGAGCATCAATACGCTGGTAGCCATAGAGTTGACAGATATCAACCACTTTTTGCTCTATATAGCGCCAGTAGGCTTGCTCCTTGGGTAGAATGTCTGAGGTTCCGCGTGGTGCCCGATACAACCTAACCCCCTTTTATTTCTGGGTGCTTTTTAAGCTAGAATACAGTATTAACACTGGATTTGTAAAGCACATTTACACGGGTAGCCCTATTAGGCTATACTTAAAATATAACCCAGGCTATAGCTAAGGAAGGAGCTTCAAAGTTTTGGCTACTGTTGGGGTAATAGGTTTCAGTCAGCTTATAGACAAGGTTGGGGAGTATCTTCCACCAGAGAAGGTAGCTGTAGTTGAAGATGCCTATAATTTTGCCATGAAGGCTCACCAGGGGCAGGTGCGTAAGTCAGGTGAGCCTTACTTGAAGCACCCATTGCAGGTTACTTTGACCCTGGCCGAGCTTCAGCTTGATGCCACCTCTCTGGCTTCGGCCTTGCTTCACGATGTTCCTGAGAATTGTGGGATACCAGTTTCACAGATTAAAGCCAAGTTTGGCTCAGAGGTAGCTAAGCTAGTTGACGGTGTCTCTAAGCTAGGCAAGCTCTCCTGGTCAGGGGAGGGTGTGACGACCGGGGAAGAACAGGCGGAGAACCTGAGAAAGATGCTGGTGGCAATGGCCGAGGACCTCCGAGTGGTGTTTATCAAGCTAGCTGATAGACTGCATAATATGCACACCTTAGGTGCTCTGCCACTGGAAAAACAGCATAGTATTGCCCAGGAGACTTTGGAGATATACGCTCCCTTAGCTCATCGCCTCGGGATATGGGAGCTAAAATGGCAGTTAGAAGATCTATCCTTTCGTTATCTGGAGTCAGAGAAGTATCGTCAGATTGCTAATCTGATTGCTGCCCGGCGTACTCGGCGGGAGAGGTTCATAGCTCAGGTAATTCAAATTCTAAGGGGAGAGTTTGACAAGGTGGGTCTAAGCGCTGAGATGTTAGGCAGACCCAAACATATCTACAGCATACACCAGAAGATGGAGAAATATTCTGC
>JABUBO010000171.1_pt1 | contig 19590 bp, 30 predicted proteins | sample 7240361 | NCBI WGS metagenome assembly JABUBO01 (sample SAMN07256346, study PRJNA390944) | subsurface metagenome | isolation source: Methane hydrate marine sediment | place: Pacific Ocean: Eastern North Pacific, ODP site
GCAGGAATCGGGTCATCTTCTTTTTATCTTCACTGGGCAGGTTGGGGATTAGTGCCTCAACCTGCTCCTGGAACTTGCTGGCATCCTCATCACCGGCGCTAATCATCACTATGGTTTGGTCCAGAACGGCCGACACGGTATCGGGCAGGTTCACCTCTTCCTTTACCTTCCCCTGCCACTTCTCGAGGGTCTTGTCTATCGTTTTTTCGCTCATATTAGCTTATACCTCGACGCCACGAGCTCTTAATTCCTTCCCCATCTCGGTTAGCCAGGGTACCAATCTTTCCCCTTTGGGGATTTCCTCAATCTTTTTATGGGCTGCCTCGGCAGCCTCGGCAAACTGCTCGAACCGCTGCTTGATACCGGGGCGGACTTCATATGTTTTAGTCGGGCAATAGGTAGGGACCTGTCCTGCTTCCAACATTCCTATGATACCCGGGCTATAGCAGTAGTCCCTCCCCTTGTAGGTGAAGCACTTACAGGGAGAAGCTTTAGCCCTCTCCTCGTTAATTACTATGCCTGGGCTGTCAGGGGACGTTACCCAATCAGAGAGCCTTACCCCCCGGAGCCGGCCATATACCTCGTCTCGCAGCGTCTCCAGCTCGGTGCTGAGTTTGCTAATCTTTGTCTCGAGTTCCTTGTCTATCGGTGGGGACGTCGTTTGCTCCATGGCTAACCTCCCAGCTCCCCGACCTTCACCTTCTGGCCGACCTCCACCATCACAGAGTAGTACCCGAGCTGGCGGAGCTTTCCGACCCACGTGGCTGCCGTCTCCAGGTCTTCAATTTTCCCCTTACCCAACTCCAAGCCACTTATGTCATAGCGCAGAAAGTTTCTCAAATCCCTGGTCTGTATTGCCAGGTCATCCAGTATCTCTAAAAGGGGACCGCTTGCCCTCTCCCGCATGTGCTTAATGTCGCCGTCCTCATAGCCTGCGAGTTGAGCCACGGCATCCTGGATGCGGGGAGCTACAATATCCGGAATAACCTCACCCTTTCCTCGAGAGAGCCTGAGCGCCTCCCCAATGTGGTCCTGAGCCTTGGCCAGGTGGTTATTTGGTCCGCAGCCCACGCAATACTCATCATCTACTGCCCCGGGGGAGGATACCGCTGGGGATACCGCTGGGGATGACTCCGCCACTGAAACAGGGTTCCTTTCCCGTGTTTGAAGAGAATTGGTCGCAACCGGTGCTGAAACCGCCTCTTTTTGGCCCTCAGGGGCTGCCGTAAGGGGAGTAGTCCAATGCTGACCGACCCCGGGTGCAGATTCCAGGGTTTCCAGCGTCTTGTTAATCTGCTCTATCCTCTGCTCGGGGCGTGGTTTCTGGGCAAAGGTTATCCTGGCTACGCCGAAATCAATGAGCTTTTTCGTTAGCCCCACGCCTATATTTTGAAGATACTGGTTCATAATAAACACCACGACCGAGGTGACACCCCGTCCCTCGGTCTTACCTCTATTTTAAGCCAAAGGGGCTATACCTTGTCAAGGGGTACAAAAGTGTAGCTAACTGTCCCCACTGTCCCTAGCTAAACTATCCCCTAAACTATACCCCAGTGTCCCTATTTAGGTCATCCCCCAAACTATACCCCCTCGCAAACTATACCCAAAATCAACAACATGTGGTATAATACTTTCAAACCGAGGGACGGAAGTCTCTCGGTTTTTTGTTTTTGAGGAGGTGCCATGGGGCTACGCTGGAATCAAACGCAGAAGGACATATATGAGCTCATCTCTGCCGGTGTCCCCAAAAGGGAGATAAAGGCTAAGGGATACAATGAGGAGATGATTAAGAAGGTGAAGAAGGCTATTAACAAGGGGGATATCCCCGACAAACCACCTGAGACGAAGAAGGAACCCCCATCTGGGGAGCCCCTTTTCAGCGCGACTCTCAAAACGAAGAAGGTAACCTTGGAACCCATAGTAGCGGTGCGCTACGATTCGGTAAGGCATGCTCTGGAACTGGGTAACGACTACACACTCGAGCAGTTTATTGACGAGTCCACCGACATAATAACGGAGCTGGTGGGAGCTGTGCCTCCAGGATTCGTCAAAGAGGAAGAAAAGGAGGTAACCCCTGTATGACAGAGGAAAACAAAAGCGTATTAAAAACCAAGCTGGGGCTGGAGAACCTGAAGGGGCTGGGAGATACCCTGAAGCAGATTAAGGAGGTCAAGGAGTCACTTGACGAAGCCCAGAAAACAATAGGCGAGCTGGCCAAGGATAACAGCCCACTGGGTAAAGCTCTTGCCCGGCTAGTGGAAGCCCAAGGCCTGAAGTCCCTCAATGAGGATAACATCAATGTCTCAGAGGAGGTGAGAAAAAACATGACAGAAGACCTTAAAAACAAGGGGAAGACGATAGAAGAGCTACAGGCGGAAAACAAGGGGCTGAAGGATGACAAGGTAATTAGCGAAGTCACCAGCAAGGTTACGGCGGCGCTTGACCAGCGCCTACCGCAACCAGGAAGCGGCGATAATAGTGGCCAGGGCAAGCTATTCAAAGCACTAGAAGATGTTGTCGCTGATTATTTGAACAAGCGGCTTTTAGGTGGTGGTGAGGGCACTTTGAGCAGCGAGCAGATAAGAAGCGTTGTCAGGGAGGAAGTAACGGCTGTTGCTGGTGGTAATAAGAAACCCGAGGATATGGTTGACTCTATAGTTAACGCCGTGACTATGGGGGATAAGCTGAGAGATAAGCTTGGGCTGCCTGGCCTTGGCGGTCGTTTGCTATCAAATCAAGGTGGCGACTCAGGTCTCAGGACTGACTTGGTAAAAGCTCTCCTTGAGGATGAGAGGGAGAGGATAAGGATAGCACAGGACCATGAGGCCGAGACGCAGAGAAATCAGCACTTGGGAACAATAGCTGGGGCGGTGAAGGACAACCTGGGGGACGGCATTGCTGCCCTCACAGCAGCGGCAAAAGAAATCAAGGAAAGCCCTGGGGCTAAAACACCTGCAGCGGAGCCGCAGCCACAAATGTTTCGATGCGGCGATTGTGGCACTCAGTTTAGCCCACCCGCCGGATGGGCGGGGCAGCCTCTAAAATGCCCAAATCCTAGTTGCGGGCGAGAATATACCAAGGAGGAATTGGAGGCATGACCTTTACTAGCCGAGTGGCACACCATTTTCTAGTAATCAAGGCTGTTCGTGAACTCAGGCAGGAAATTGAAAAGGCAGGGCTGGATAACCTCAAAATTTTAGCCGAGGCAGGCAGGAGCATAGTGGGGACCTATCTCCAGGGGTGTTCTCCGCAGGAGAAGAAAAGGCACAAACAAGAGCTTAATGCGCTTCTGGGGATGGGGGTAACGCCTGATATGCTACTGACAGAGCTGGTTAGACAAATGCCCGAAATAGCCCCTATAATGGAGGGCAGGGGCGATTACAAGAAGAGCGAAATCCAAAACCTTGAGCGGTTCTTAAAGGAGGGCTAAATGACTGGGACCTACACGGACATTGTGGATATCGTAGCTCCTGACAGTGCCGCCGCTGGTGATACGGTCTCGGTATCTATCAAGATAAAGAATACACATACTGTCAGCGTCCATGTATCTGCCGTCGGCGTTTATGACACTGAGGAGCGCTTTATTGACTGGCCTCATTACTGGATTCCTGCCGGTGTAACCCATTCATTTTGGGGCACATTTGTTATGCCGGATGAGGATGTAACCATTCACGCCTACAGCTACTATGAAGATGTTGACGGATACTGGCGCTATGATGATGAGGACGAGAAGGATGTTGATTTGGCTGCTCCCCCAGAGGTTTACGAGGGAACGATAAACAAGAAGGAGCTGGAGTATAACGAGTCACAAGATACTATCCCGGTTTACAATATCCCTCAGGACAAACGGGGCCTGGTCCACATCTGGGGCCGCAATGACACCGATAAGTACCAGACATTAGGCATCGGTTGGGTAGTAACCGACCCCGATGGTGAGGAGGTAGAGAGGCACGAGAATGACTGGGCTGCCGGCTTGGTTGGTGCCAACCAGGACCGTGAATTTATCGGCGGGAGGTTCGACCTTAGTATGATAGGAACCTACAGGATAGATATAGCACTCTACATGAACTCGGCAGACCCGGTTGAGGTTGCTACCTACTCCGGGGCTTTATGCACCGTGGCGGCAGCGATACCCGAACCCGAGTTCTCGGACTTTAGTGTAGGTGATTATTCCAAGGTATAAATAGGAGGCAAAAATGTATCCATCAATAGCACAACTAATGGGAGCAGTAGCCATAGCCCCTCCAGGAAAGCTTTATGGTATTATGCCCGGGGACTCGGTAAGGGTAACGGCCAGGATTGATTACAAGGGACCAGCGCTGACCGACTACTTTTACGCCGCTATCGGCGAGTTTCGCGGCATCACCTGGCCACTAGACATAGGGCTTTTCGACGAAATCTGGCATGAAACGTCATCAGGAATTTCTTTCGGACCTTCCACGGTCTTTGAGACCTATGACCTGGAGGTAGATATCCCTATCACTGAGATTGGCGTGTTTCCATGGACACCAGGCTGGTTTGACATTTATGCCAAGATAGTTAATACGCGTGTGTTTTCCCCAAGATACAATGATGTTATTGAAGTTCTGCTCGCGCCGGAGTTCCAGGACTTCGCAATTACTGATTATAGCAAAGCTCCATAAAGGAAAAAACATGCTCAATGTTACCAACATAGAGGTTATCCGAAATTCTAACCCCGGCTCACTTCAGGTTGCGCCCCCAGGGGAGCTGGAGCTTACCTATGGGGATACTCTACGCATTACCACTGAGTTTGAGTATCGCTCGCCTTCTGATATAGACATAACCCTTGTAGGCCGGCTGGGCCAGGTATTGTGGCCAACAGGGCGCTTCGACCCAATCATAACTGCAGAAGCACCTTCTATAGAGTTGCCGGCAGCTGCGGAATCTACCCCGGCAACAGCGGTAGTAGATATTCCCATCACCGCCGACATTAGCCCTGGGTCGAATTATGATATCCAGTGCCAGATAAAAGAACACCCTGAGGCGAGTGATGAGGTTGATGATGTCATTACTATTACCGGTATGCCGCCAACCTTTGAGCTGCTTGAGGAGACCATCTACCCCTATGCCTATGTTTATGACGGCGATGCCGAGGTCTCCACCTTCACCTTCAAGACTGACCCATTCACGCCGGCTGACTGGATTGCCGGCATCCTGGCTAGCCACGTTGAGGCTGAGGTAAAGAAGGCGGGGGGCCGAGTTATGGAGATGCGGGTCTATATTGACAAGACCCCGCTTCTCTGGACCGAGTGGAGAATTGAGGTTGTGGGTGTGCCCCCAGCAGCAACAGCGGGGGTAGCAATGCCCCTCGGTATTACCTGGTGGGCAGTTGCCATACTCGCCGCTTTAGCCATAGCCCTTATTATCGTTGTAACCTGGTCCATAAAGACTATTGTTTCATCCTTCACCCACAAACCCATATCCCCGGAAATCAAGGCAGTATGGTCAAAGGAAACCTTAATCTCAGCCATCGGCGACTTTGAGACGAAGCTGGAGAAAACACCAACGCCACCCGAGGACCTTGAGGAAATGTCAGCTGATGAGCTCAGGGAGTACTGCGACCAGCTAGCCGAGGAGATAGTGCCGCCAGAAATATCCTGGCTGCCGGTAGCCGTAATTGGCGGACTGGCTGTGCTGGGAGCTGGGGGAGCTGCAGCATACGCACTAGCCAGGCCCAAGGAGTAGCTTTTATGTGCCTACTCTTATTAGGAACGATGGCACTTTCCCTCTCTCGCTCCGCTGGTCAGAGAGCTTACCGCCAAGACGGTCGATACTTGATTTCGGTACGCTACCCTGGTGAGTGGCATGACATTAGGGAGTTTGTTCAGCCAGATAACCCCGATGTGATGGCTCTTTACTCACGAATTGGGCCTGACCCTTGGGCACTGTATGATTTCGTGTGCCGAAATATAGACTACAGGAGGGACATTGGCGAATTTTGGGCTTTCCCCTCTGAAGTTCTGGCTACAGGCACAGCTGACTGCGAAGACACGTCGAATTTACTCTGTTCCCTCCTTCGCTACGGGGGTATGAACGCCTACACAACTCTAGGTAATTACCGGGGCTATGGCCATGCGTGGTGCGAACATAATGGACAGCTGATAGAAACCACCTACACATCTGCCCGATCAGTCCCTGACCCCCAAAATTACTGCCCCCATGGCATGTTTAACGAGTCTGAAGTAATAGAGCTCTGGCCTGGTGCTTTGGATGAAGTCTTTGAGTTAGAACGAGATGAAGCCACCAAGCTTAATTTGATGGTGGAGGCTGTAAATGGTAAAACCTGAGCATGTGGCCGTGATACCGGACGGGAACCGGAGATGGGCAAAACTGCATGGATTGCCTGCACTTGAAGGACACAGGCGTGGTGCCGAAGCCATGCACAATACTATCGATTACCTTATCGGCCGGGTTAAGTATTTAACCCTCTGGGGTTTCTCAACCGATAACTGGAAACGAACCAGTGATGAGATTGGCGCCCTGTTTCGTCTCTTAGCTCTGTGGATAGGAAAGGATGCTCCCTGGTTAAATCAACATGGCGTTAAGCTTCGCCATATCGGGCGCATTGATGAGCTCCCTGATTTCCTGCAACAAGCTATAAACCAAGCAGTAGAGCTAACCACCAACAATAGTGATATGACCCTTATTCTTGCTTTTAACTACAGTGGGCGGGCTGAGATTGTGGATGCAATACGGCGTCTTATCAATGGTGGCAGACCGTTTGAACCCGCTATATCTCGCTCGGAGCTGGATGAGGAGTTATTCAGCCGCTACCTCTACACAGGTGGCATGCCCGATGTTGACCTAGTAATCCGGACTGCTGGCGAGTTCCGCCTGAGCAATTTCCTCCTATGGCAGACGGCCTACAGTGAATTTTATTTTACACCGGTACTCTGGCCTGACTTCAATGAAAAGGAGCTTGAGAAGGCACTGCAGGTCTATAGCGAGAGAAGAAGGCGCTTCGGGGGGGACTAGTTAATGCTTTCCAGAATTAGTAAGGCAATAAAAGCATTCTCGGCGAGAAAATTCGTCATCATCTGCTCGGAGAATGAGGGCGAAGCTGACCTAGCTATCCCTGCTCAGGAGATAACTGCCTCGGCAATCCTATTTGCTGCCAGGGTAGCTTCAGGGCTCCTCTGCTTGGCTTTACCCAAGGAGAGGCTTAAAGAGCTGGACATAGACTCCCTGCCATCCAAATATCGGGTGACTGATACCCCCTTTTACAGCCCGGTTGATGCTAAAGAGGTAGAACATTCAGGTATTTCGCCGAAAGATAGAGCGTTTACCATCAGAAAGGTAATTAACCCCACAACCAAGCCGTCTGATTTAGCCCGTCCTGGGCATGTTATGTTACTGGGTGCTGACGCTGACGGTTTAATAGGGCGAAATGGCCACACTGAAGCCGTGGTGGAGCTGTGCAAGCTAGCCGGCTTATACCCTGGCGGAGTATTGTGCGAGCTGGTGAGTGATAGTGGCGAGATGATGACCGCCAGGGAGCTCAAGGCCCTAGCCAAGAGGTTTCACATTCCCATTATTACTGTAGGAGCACTGGCGAATTTTGCTAGGTCTTTCCTGCCAAAAAAGGTTGACAATTGAAAAAAATTAGCATAGCATTTTATTAGGGCCTGGAGAGCTTGCCGATGAAAGTATCGGCTCTCCAGGCTTTTTGCTTTTACCGGCAGCTCAAAGGCTAATAAAAACTCCGAGGGACACTCTGGGAGAGTTTTCTTCCGTCCCTCGGAGTTTGCTTTTCCAGGGTATCCCAGGAGAAAAAGAAGGAGGTTAGAGTCGTGGCACAAGAAGCAATCGCATTTGCCGCTCCAAGAACCGAAGAGATGACCAGGGCAGTAACCGGGCTAGCTGGTGCTGGTATCACTGGTGCTGTTGAGGGCGTAATCGTCAAGATGGCACCGGCCATGGGTGCCCTCCAACCTGTTTTCACCTGGGGCACTCTACTCGGTATACCAGCAATGGCGGCTGCTGGCGCCTTGTTCACCAGGGGCATGCTTGGTGACCTGTTCCAGGGCATGGCCTGCGGTGGACTGGGTGTTGTCGGTTACTCGCTGCCTGAGATGCTGGCTCCCATCACCGGGCGAAGGGCTCCAGCTGGTGGTACTCAGCTACCCGCTGGCGCTAGAGTTAAGCAACTGTCAGCAGGCGTAGCCGGTGCTCCGCAGAGGGCACAGGCCCAGGTTAGCGTTGGCCTGGGGTACGAGTAAAATATGGTTCTCACCTAGGGAATAGGCGGAGTACCAAAAGGAGAGAACAATGGAAAACCTATTTGAGGAACGCACGGTCGAATACCCGTTTGTCTTTGCAACGGAGGGCCCACTGGCGGCGGGGAACACGTGGATGCCCACCCCCAAGGAGGCCAGAGTCGTTGATGACGCCGCCCTAGTTGAGGACGAGGTCGCCGAGCTTTATGCTATGGAGATCCTCAACCCCAATTCAGTCCCGATAGAGGGCGTTTGGGCGAAGCTCGATGATACACTTGAGGTTGACGACGAGATATTTGCCTCCGGCGACTGGAACACGCTCATGCTCCCTCCATGGCAGCGAATACGCCAGAAGCAGGTTATAAGGTTTGGAAAGCCGGCGTCCACCAATCTCCTCCAAAGCACCACCCTCAAGTATAAGAAGAACTGCCTACCAATAGTCCTTGCCGGGACAGGTGGCATCAGCACCGATTTTACTATCATCCTTCATAGTATAGTTTACAAACCGGCAGCTTTCGGCATATCCGGGGTCTTCGGCACCCTTGACGGGGTTCTCCACATAGTTGACTCAACCAGAAGCAGGGTCCTCAGCCTGACCAAGCCAGACCTTGCTGGTCAGCGAGTCAGCCCGGATCTGTGGGATAAGCTCCCCGGCGGCAAAACACAGACCGTGCCCAAGATATGGCCCCTGTTAAGATTCGGCTGGAATGCCAAGGTCACCACGATAAACAAGGACTACGGGTTCTACTACGATGACGCTGAGGTCTCTGAGAAAAGGCGGACACTCTTCTGGGAGCCCAGGGATAACAAGATTGTGATAATCGAAGCCTTCGGTGTGAGGCCGCATGCCGACTCCCACTTCACCGCCCTGAAGGTAGCTGGCCAATATATGCCCTCCTCACGCTTCTACACGGTGCCGACGCATAACCCCCTGATGTTCGGTGAGGCCAACTCACTGCTTGGCTGGCAGGAGTTCTTCGCCATCCCTAGGCTGGCCGACGCACAGGTTATTATGGCTTCGAGCCTCGGCATCCCCGACGCCTATAAGGAGTCCGGCGGGGTTATCCACCAAACCACAGTAGCTGTGGCAGCCGATAACATCGTAGCGGCTATTGCTGGCAAGATCATCGATATGGCATAAGGAGGTAAAATCATGGAGTCATTTTCTATCGGAATTGGCACCGGTGTGGCAGCTAAGACGGAAATCACACTACCCGCTGGGGTTACCGGTGTCTTCAGGTCTTTATGCGACCCCTGCTCCTACATAGCCGTTGCCGACGCTGGTGCTGCCGAGATCCAGCAAGCACTTACGGTGCAGCCAAGCTATGAGGATGACGATATTCTGGCTAACGAGATTGCCCTATCGGCTGATGGGACTAAGATAAAGCTGGGCGATGACCTGGCGGCAACGGGTCTTGGCGGCGTCGTGCTCACTATCAGCGGCATACCCTATGTGGAGGGATATCCTGAACCATGATAGGTGATGTCGCCCAAGGAGACGCATAATGGAGACGTTTCGCATTGGTATAGGTGTTGGCAAAGTCGCCAAGGCGGAATACACTTTACCTACCGGGATTAGCGGCCTGTTTGGCGCTCTATGTGACCCTTGTGCTTACATAGCCGTCGCTACTGGTGGTGGCGCCGAGACGCAGCAAGCACTCACCGTCGAGACAAGCTATGAGGATACCGATATCGGGGCTAACGAGATCGCCCTCAGTCCTGCCGGGGATAAAATAAAGCTGGGCAATGACCTCTCGTCCATTGGTGTCGGCGGGGTTGTGCTCACTATCAGCGGCAGGGCCAGTATGGAGATAAATCCATACCCCACGCCATAATCAACAAGGAGAGTGAATTATGCCCAGAAAAGATGGCACAGGACCGCCGTCCGGGTCAAGAGGCCCCCGAGATGGTCGTGGTGGAGGTAATCCCGGGCAACCAGGGCCTGGTGTTGGCACTAAGACTGGCGGGCAAAAAGGCCCGTGTAAATAAATAGCCTAGCATTATAAAAGTAAGCTGAAGGGAGGTTTACCCTATGCCTATTCAAGACGAACTTGCTACTGTAATCCGCAAGGCGAGGTATCTGCCTGAGTTGTTGCCCCTGTTTCACGCTCAGAATCTCGCCACTGGTGATAACCCGATAATTACCCTCGGCAGCCCCACTATTTCGTCTGACATACCCCTACTGATAGATAAGCTCTCAGCGACCCCTGATGCCAACGTTCTTCTCAAGCTAAAAGCCGATAGAGAACCAACCCATGAGGCTGAAACCGTTAGCCTTGATGTTATGGGAGAACTCACCCCACTCGAGTTCCTGGCCACAAGGAGCCTTTCCCTTGTTCTTAATGCTGATGCCATTGTCGACAATTATAAGATGTACCTCGGCATCTGGGTGATCAGGCCATCGGTAGCGCAGCGGATATTATGGGGGCTGCCCTTAACCGCTGAGGATGAGGCGCTTTCAGGGAAAAGGGGCGTAAGAGATAGTGTGGAGAAGGGTATTCTGCCCTTCCCTATCCCCTATCAGATTGAGCGGGAGTGCATGGGGTTCAAGCATACCTATACCGAGATTGTGGCCAACGTTACCTCTGGCCAGGCAACGCCAATTGAAACTTTATCCCCCCCACTAAGCGATGAGTTCCTGGTTCTTGAATCGGTAACGGCAGACAATACCGACTTAACATTGGCCAATAACGCCCAAATCTACGTGACGCGTGACGATGACACGAACTACTTGAAACTACCGGTCTTCCCAATGGATAAGGCCTATGATTTCCCGGCTTTCATTCCGGCACTACGCAAATTGGAAATCAAGTACTATGCGGATGCCGACCTGGTAAACAGATACGTCCGCTTTGCTATCGGCCGGTATAAGCGCACTGATGTTCTCAAAGCTAGATTTGGGCTACCGTCAACACCAGAAGCAGTAGAATCAACACGGGCAGGAGTCGTCCCTTAAAGTTATGGTTTATGAACTACCCGAGGACTATAAGGAGTATCTCAGGCAAAATGTCACCGCGCTGGAGAGGCTTGGTGATGCGTTCAGTGGCGTTGACGAGCGGGTGAACTATGTTGTAAGACAGCTAACCCAGCTTGGGCTAACCGAAGAGACCGTAAACAGGCTAAGTGCCGCCATTGAAGAATTAAAGGAGCTAGGGATTGCAATGCCAATGAAAACGGAGCAAGTGAACTTCCAGGAGGTTCTGCCTATTTTGGGAGGGGTAAGGAACGAAAAATATGCTCCTTTCGATGGGAAAATAGTCTCTGTTATGTTCAATTTTCCTGATGGCTGCTATGATGCAGAAACAGGCGTGTTTTTAGTTAATATGGCTTTTGGCCATGGCAGCGAACAAATATTCCCTAACGAGGGATTTCTAGCGTTAAATAAGGCTGCCCCAATTTTCCCGGTGAGCGAGCTGGTAAAAGCAGATGATGTCCTCTGGGTTATTATGGAAAACACCGATGGACTGAACCCTCATGGCGTTTCAATCAGCGCAATAATAGTAGGTTAAAATAATGGCAAGAAAAGAGTATACAGTCGAGAAAAGAGGCGTAGGCAAGCCTGATTACTCTAGTGAAATATTTCATATTACCCGAGGTGAAACCCCCAGGCTCATGGAGCCGCGCGATGAAGAGAAGCAGAAGATTTTTGCCCTCTTCCTTCCGGCGGCTGCTCCGCTGGGGGTTGGTGAAACAAAGCACCTCATGGACCTGGAGACGATGCTTGACATGCCCTACACTGTGCCCGCTGGCTACACTTGGGAATTAAGAGAGTGGATGGGAAGCATCAACGGAGCAGTTGTGGATGTAGGCTCGGCAACAATGGACGGGATTCCCGTCCTTGCCATACCCATCTACCCTGGCCCTGATTACTGCACCCACGAATACGAGCAGATAATAGCCTTCAGCAGCGCTTTTTATGACCCCCTGGTCGAGCACGCCTGGGTCTTTGACTATACCGTCAAAAACTTGGACACCATACCCATTACCGGCGTGATTCAAATATCGCTTTACCTGCACCGAATTGGCACTGCCGAGATGACCGAGAAAACGGTCAAGTGCAAGTATTGCGGGCATGAGTTTAAGGTGCCGCTAAGGCAGACCATCATCGACTGCCCCAGCTGCGGCAAGAGGTTTGTTGTGCCATTCTACGGGAGGGCTCCAGTAGTCTAATGGAATATTTAACTATTGTCCGCCAGCTTGCTGAAGTACTCTCTAGGGTTACAGAGTTCTCGGTAGCCACCGGTGATGCCACTGGTGGCTCTACAACGACCTTAGAAGATACCAGCGCAGTCTGGGAAGCAGATAAGTGGATAGGCGCAGTAGTTGAGATTACCCAAAACTTTCAGATTTTAACCCTTGCCGAATCAGGTTATACGAACTGTGTTGCTTCTGACATTGGCAAGATGGTTCAAGATGATGGAGTAGATGCTGGCCTGCTGCTTGCTTACGATAATACTCTGAGAAAGTGGCGGATTAGAGCAATCGGAACAATCGCAGATGCTTCTGCTATGACCATTCCGACGGGAACTGGAGCTGGAACCGCAGAAGGGGCATCGGTAACCGGTAGCACGCACTACTATGTAACCATTACTTCTAATAATGCCAATACCCTTACCTTTCCTGCCATTGATGTAGCGGTCGTTGCTGGCGACCACTACGAGATTAGAATGACGCTCCGCCTAGTTGATATCGACAAGGTTGGTGGCACCACCCTCACCGGCAGGGATATATCCCTTGATTTGGCCAAACTTGGACTCCAGCGCTGGGGGAGAGACCTTGAGCCAGAGTGGGTTCACGCTGCTGAGGTTACTGCCCCCGCAGAGGGCACAGCCCTGGTAACCAAGGCAGTTGGGGCAGGCAAATCCGGCTATATCTACGGCTTCCTCATCTCGGCGCAGGAGACAAACGACTTCAAGCTCAACTGGACCTCTGGGGAAACAGCTTACTCAATAAGAATACCCTTTGGTGGTGCTGGTTCAACCGAGTGTGTTGACCCGACACCTCTGAATGAGGGACTTCCAGCCGACGCCGGGACAAATATAACGATAACCAATGTCAACGCAGCCACAGCGGGCAAAATCTATCAGGCACGACTGTTGTATGCGGAGGTGTAACAAGTGGCAGGATTTTTGACGCCAGGAGTAACCAGGCTATCCGAGCTTGAGATTGATGCTGACAAGGACTGGGGAGGGAAGAGCATTACCAACATGACCCAGATTTCAATCGGTGATGTGGTCTTTGCCAACAACTGGCGTTTGACCGAGGTCCTAGATGGCATAGCCCTATTAGACGAAAAGGGGAAAATAATTAGGAGGTGGACAAATGGCTAACAAGGTAGAACTAACTAAACAAGAGGTAAACGAGGAGGTGAAAACAGGAGGTAACGGACACAAACCTGGCTTAAAGCAGAAATTCGCGAACTGGTTGCTCAGGGATGTCCATGTTAACAAGCTCTATATCGGTGACCATACCACTGTCATTGAGAACGACATCATCAAGATGAATGGCCTAGCATCTGACCCGGGAACGCCTGCCGAGGGGTGGTTATGGTTCTTAGCCGCGGCAGTCCATAAGCTAAGGTTCCGTGACAACACGGGGGCTAAGGATGTCGGCGAGGGGGCAGCGCCCGGAGCTCACGACCTTGCCGGCGCTCAGCACAACCCTGATACCCTGGCCAACCTCAATACCAAGGTCAGTGACGGGACTCTTGATAAGAACACCGATAAGCGGGACCCCAATACCCATGACCTTGCCGGTGCGGAGCATGGCGTCGATACCCTGGCTAACCTGAACGCAAAAGTCAGCGATGCTGACTTGGCCAACGAGGCCGAGGTTATCAAGAAAGATGGCTCAGTAGCTTTTACCGGCGACCAAGCAATGGGTGGAAACAAGCTGACCGGACTGGGGACACCTGTTGCTGGCGGTGATGCCGCCACCAAAGACCATGTTGACTCAGTGGTCCAGGGACTGGACTGGCAGACCAGTGTTCTTGACGAGCTGGCAGACCCACCAGGAACGCCTGCAACCGGCGACCGCTATCTTGTTATTGCTACCGCTACCGGAGACTGGGAAGGATACGAAGACGACATTGCCGAGTGGAACGGCACAAGCTGGGATTTCACCACGCCGAACAAGGGCTTTGCTGTCTGGATTGAGGATGTGGGCAGGCAGAAGACCTATAATGGAACGAACTGGGTAGCCTTCGGCACCACCATTGACCACGGCAACCTTCTGGGGAAGGATGATGATGACCACACCCAGTACCTGAATGAGACCAGGCACGATGTCACTGGCAGACACCCTCTAGGCTCAGTAGTTCCCCACGATGCCCTGATTAACTTGACCGAGAAAGCCCACGGCTCCTTGACTGATGTTGGTGCTACCGACCACCACGACAATGTTAACGACCCCGCTGCCGGCGAGAAGGCTGCTCTGCCAGGGACAAGCGGAACCCCGGGGGCGGCCAATAAGTTCGTGACCGACGAGGATCCGAGGAACACCAATGCCAGAACACCTGCAGCTCATGACCATTCCGGGGAGACCCTAAATCCAGAGGTGATAAATGTTGGTGACATCGGTTTTTCTAATGGGTTCCGTATGACAGAGGACAAGAAATATGGCGTTGTCCTGATAAGCCCTAAAGGGCGAAAGTATAGGATGGTGAAGTGTTAGGAAAGCTCAAGAGTAAATTCATCAATTGGTTGCTCAAGGACGTGCATTTGCAGGAACTCCACATAGGGGAGCATAGTGTTGTCGTCTCTGGGACTGGCATCAATATGGGTGCCACTAAAGTAGAAAATGTGGCTGCCCCGGATTCGGATGATGATGCCCCAAGAAGGGACACCATAGACAGCAAGATAACTACTCACGCTGGGGTTGCTGCTGCCCACCACGCTGTCCATTTAAAGACCTTAGCTGACCACGCTCTGGGAACAGTAGTCCCCCACGATGCCCTAGCTAGCTTGACTGAAAAGGCACATGGTAGCCTAACTGGGGTTACCACCTCTCAGCATCACACTAAATATACCGATGCCCAAGCTAAGGCTGCCGCTGTCCAATCTGGGGTTATCACCAATGGGGTTACTAAAGCTCCAACTCACGATGCGGTTTATGATGTTAAGCAGACAGCAGATGCAGCTCAGACATCGGCTGAGGTGGATAGCAAGATACTTACTCATAAGAACATATCCTCAGCTCATCATACTAAGTATACCCATCCCACAACAGGCGCCTGCCCCCAAACTCCGAAAGCCCATACCCTGAATAGCCATACTGTTCCTGCTGCCAACATCTCTATGAATTCAAAAAGGCTCACTACTCTCGGCACACCTACTTCCGCTGGGGATGCTTTGAGAAAAGGAACAAGGGTAACTGTAGCTGAACTTCCAGCTATGACTGATGAGAAAATATGGAAGGGTACTGGTGACAATGTTGAAGAAGTAGATATGCCTTCTGCTGGTGAAGCTACTACATTTGAGGTCTTAAACGGTCACGGTGATGTTGGCACAGGTGCTGACCAAGTGGCAGTAGGGAACCACACTCATACTATAGGGCTTAGCGTTGCTCTAGCTGCAGGCGACAACTCAACTCAGGCTGAAGCTTGGGCTCAGTTACGTTCGGTCAGCATTCCTTCTAGTGCCAAGAAGGTAATAATGTATGTAGTTGTTACAGTTGACGAAAATGAGGTGGCAGCCCGTGGTTATGGCCGAGGTTTATATAACGGAGTTGAGCGTTGCTCTTGCTACGGAAAGACGGGGGAGGTGGATGTATCTCACTGGGGTGGAGATGGTGTAGGTTCATCTGCTGACCTTGTTATAGAAGGAAAAACTACCGATAGCGATTATAACGCTCGGGTAGGCTCAGGAGCATTCTATATCACCATTTGAGAAGGGGGATTCATATGTTAACTAGAGTTTATAAACTCCCGATTAGGGGTAGGGTACTAAACGACAAACCCCTAACGGGTGATAAAAACAATCCTTTGTGTATTATACCTCTTAGCGAGCTACCTGGGTATGAAGATTTGGAGCCAAATGATAGCGGGTTTTCGTGTGTAAACCTTAATTACGATATTGACGAGGGCTGGTGCGAAATAGAAGTTACGGCAAGTGAGGCACTTCACGAGTGGCTATTGGGTTTAATGCCCCGGGTCAGGAATATAGCTGAGACAAAAGGCTGGAAGGTGGATAAGACTGAGCTTGAGAAAACCAAGAAAGCTAGAGGGGACGAGAAATAGCGGGCACTGGGGCATACGCAGTCCTCAAGGAAGTAAGGTAGTCAGTCCGGGGAGGACTATAGAGGTTATGGAAAGTAGGGGGTAATTAAAATGCCAGAAGAAAAGAGGATCTCACCAGGAGTAATAATAGTCGGCGGATTAGGTTTAGGTCTCGCCGCCGCGGTGGGAATCGCCGCCCTAGCTTTGGCAGCACCACCAGCAGAAGGCTACGCCTGCCCCTACTGCCCGGCGACATGTGCCACCTATGAGGAGTTAGTGGCTCACGTTCAAACTGAACATCCAGGTGAACGAATCCCGCTACCGATAGAATGGGAGTAAATCGTAAGGAGGCTAACATGGAGTTTATTAAAATTAAAGGGCAGGGAGAGAAGCGCATCTCAGTTGATATGCTCGACCCAGTAATGGGGCCAGGAGCAGCAGCTACTGCTGTGGCACCTATCACCGTGAGTCCAGCTGGTTTGGCTTGCAGTGCCGAGCTATTCCTTGGTCCAGACGAGGCGACAAAGGTGGTCACTTCAGGGTTGATAAGTTTCACCTCTACCGGAGCCACTCAATCGGTAAGGTTTCCAGTAACCATGCCGACAGATGGTGGGGTCGCCTATCACGTCTATCTCGATGTGTATGCAAACGGCTATCTGATTGTAGCCTATATCGCCACTGAGGATGTGGTTATACCTAGTGGGGAAGTTGGCCCAATCGTATGGGAATAACAGGAGGATGAAATGCCTGAATTTTCTCCCGGCGAACTTAAAACGGTGGTAGCACCGATAATAGTCTCTCCCTCAGGTCTCAGCTGCGAGGCTGAGGTATTCCTGGGTCCTGATGAGTCGACCAAAGTGGTGACTTCAGGGTGGATACCCTTTACCTCTACCGGCTATAGCCAGGACGTGCGCTTGCCCATAGCCATGCCGGTCACAGAGGGAACTTATCACGTTTTTATTGATGTCTATGCCGAGGGCGTTCTTATCGGTGCTTACCAAGCCACCGAGGATGTGCTTATTGCTCCCCTAGGCCCAACTATAATCAACGGTGACCGTCCAGGGGCATCGCCCTGGGTTTTCGATACTAATTATTGGGGCCGAAGTGGTGGTGGAGTTGAGTGTAGCCTAGACGAGCTAGACAAGTATGAACTTCTCCCCATCGAGGGAATTTGCGTAGCTGAAATGCATGCCAGTGTCGGCGGCCGACGCATCAATATGACATTTACCGAATCAATACCCTGGCGTAACAGCTATAGAGGTCTACCAATAAGTGTTAGTGTCCGGGCTATATCGGAAAGATACCAACGTAAATATGGTGTTAGTTTCTACAGCGGAACGATAATGCGTGTGGAAATTGATGATGGTGTAAGCGTTAGCAGCAGCCCATCAATAGACAGTGGTATAGGAGCTTGGCAGAGGATAACGGCGAACAAAATCATCGCCCCCAATGCTACTAAATTGGATATAATTCTTCGCTGCCTGCCATACTCAGGTTTCCCATCAGGTTTTAACGCTTTCTTTGATAATGTGCGGATGGAATAGAAAGGCGGTTTCCTAAATGAATGACAAGCTAACAACCTTCAGTATTTGCATCCTCACAATAGCCGCGGTTGGCATTGTATCCTCTGTGGTGTTAGAAGTCTACGCCCACGAGCCACTCTAGTTGTTAGTAATGAAGGTATACGCCGGGCTATTCGGCGTTGGGGGGCCACTGCTAGGCTGGAGTTTAGTGAGGAAATCACGGAGACGATGAAAACACTGCCAGCTCCAAAGTTCTTAATTTACGCTGTCTTCCGGGCGGTAAGCCACCCGCGAACACCAATAGCCTACTACTACTGCTCCCGGTGTAAGATTCGCTTTAATGAAAACGAAAAAGCGTGCCCCAGGTGCCACGACAAGGTAGGACACAGCCCGGAGGGCAAGCGGGAATCACCAATTCCGTGGTGGGGCTCAGTGATTCTTATAATTACGGGGGCAGCCATTTGGGGATGGTCGGCTGCCTATAGTGTAGGCGGGATTGATGAATTGGGGAGAGCGCTTGTGTATTTGCCTCTGGGAAACCTCTTCGGGTTATCTATAAAGGCATAACTCTGACAATTCACCCCGCCAGACTTCTCTTAGCAGCCAGCTATCAGTAACGAAATCACCGGGCAGAGGTGGGACACAGTCACAGTAAAGGATATCCACTAACCCGGCCCGATAGAAGACCTCAAACACCCCTTCCGAGCATACATGCCAAGGGTCCCGATGGTATTCAAGGGGCATGGGCAGCCCCAGTTTCTCACAGATGAGACGGGGTAAAATATATTTTACGATACAAAGGTAGTCGTAGTGTGCCTGGGGGTCGCTGGCCAGCTTGATTGCCTCATCCAGGACGTAGGGGACTCTCTTCCTGTCATGCTCTGACTTTAACCTCATCACCACAACTTCCTCACCATAGCGGTTGGACAGAGACTGGAGCACTACACCCCGGCCGGCACTCTCAAAGAGCATAGGCACATTAAGCAAATAGGAGCTACTGTAGCCCTCCCGCGACAGTCCTAATCTGCCCATATAAATAAAAACGTGATCATAAGGGCCGGCAGCCCACCTTTTTACCACAGAATAGGGGTCATTACGCTCATTGACGTTAACCAGGATATCCGCCGGCTCCAGCTTAAAATTATTCATTAGTCACTCTCCTTCCTCCTCGGGCATAAACGCAGCCGCTATAGCAATGGTCGCCAAGGGAGCAGCGCCACACGATTTGGAATCGCTCGCCCCCCTCTGATACCGCTACCGGTGCCACCCACACCGACTTTACCATCTCAGGACCACTTGGCTTAGGAAGGAAGTTATGGCAAGCTGAACAGCAAGGGCTCAGATGCAGGCTAGGCATACTTTACCTCCCTCTCTTTATAGTCAGTTATTAGTTTGCCCTGCAGGTGGTCGATTTCGTGGCAGGCTTGCCTGGCCTGCAAGCCACTCAGCCGGTACCGCACCGGCCTGAAATACTGGTTGACGCCTTTTACCACCACTACGTAGGGGCGCTTAATGACAACCTTTCCCCCAGGCAGGCTTTCGCAGTATTCGGTACTGAGCTGGCTCCCCTTCTGCTTGGTTATTACAGGATTGACAATGCAGATTGGGGGCGAGC
>JABUBO010000172.1_pt1 | contig 19430 bp, 21 predicted proteins | sample 7240361 | NCBI WGS metagenome assembly JABUBO01 (sample SAMN07256346, study PRJNA390944) | subsurface metagenome | isolation source: Methane hydrate marine sediment | place: Pacific Ocean: Eastern North Pacific, ODP site
GAAGTTGGTTTACCACTCCTTCTACCTCGTGCCCCGCAGAATCTACCTCATATAGTGCCTGAAGGGCAAGTGCTCTCGCTTTCCGCCGTTCCCCTGCCATAGGTCACTCCCTGAAACTAAAGTAAGATTATACCACTAACATAGTGTCGCCGGTCAAATAGCATTGTTAAAGATTGTTTAACAACCTATCCCCCTACCCCCTTCCCTTAATAAGGGAAGGGGGAGTGTAGGTAAGAGAGGGGCGAAGCCCCTCTCTAAAATCTCTCTCCCCATCTCCTTTTAAGGAGAGGGGGTAAAGGGGGTGAGGTCAATAAACAATATCATTGTTAATCATGTAGGAGGTGAAGGTTACCTGATTTCACTCTGTTCAGTCCGATGGCTCTGGAAGATAAATGATGATTCCCTTCCGTAGTTCTGGCACTTAACTGGAGTTTTGGTATCCAAGGTGCCAATCTACATTCTGAATTGAGTTTAGCAGATGAGCCAATGTAAGGTCAATCTTGATATGCCCTTCCTGCCCCAAATACGCCACCACATCGCCAACCAAGTTGCACATCTGTTCTACTTGACAAATCAGTAATACAGTGTTACTTTTAATGTCCGCAAGGGACAGAAGGCGACCGACAAGGTAATATATGGGTATCGCAAGGATGCGCCGGTAAACCTGTTCAGAAGCAGCTGAAGTGATAGTCAAGTTGTCAAACAGGGGGAGGGGGATAAGGGATGGAAAAGGACAATTACCTAGCGGTTAGTACGTTAATTGAGTGGACAACAAGCAGGCTGAGCCTTACGAATATACCTGAAAGTGAGGAGTGCTGGATAAGTTAAGCACTCCTCTTTGTTTTATAAAGACCGGGAGAAAGGGGGTGATAGCTTCTGAAAGTAAAAGTGAATAGATGCCCAAGCCGCTATGCCCCAGGTAGAGGGGCGATAAGGCAATCTTAAAAGGAAAGGAGGTGATAAAGAGTGAAAAGGATTTTTAGTATCTTGTTTGCCCTAGTGCTGGCGGTATCGCTGATGCTGGTGCCAGCGGCATCGGTTGGGGCAGACCCCGGGCCAGGGCTCGTTGGCCTCTGGCATTTGGATGGGGATGCCGCTGACAGCAGCGGGAATGGCCACGACGGAGCAGTTACTGGAACGCCAACTTGGCCTGGTGACCAGTGGACTGGCCAGGCTTTGGGTTGCGATGGCGATGACTATGTTGATGTTGGGGCAAGTGTTGACGACACCATTAGCACGGGTGTAACGCTAGAAGCGTGGATTAATCCGGCTGTTGAGCAGTGGGGCGGAATCATAAGCAATGATGCTACCTACAATACCAACCAAGGATACGACTTCTTCTTGTGGGATGATAGTTGGTTTGGTGGCGTCTATGGTCAGCTGTTCATAGATTTTGGTAATGGCAGTACTCTGGGAAGGACATACTGGAATATCCCTAGTGCTGCTTGGTATAACCAGTGGCATCACGTCGCAGCAACCTGGGACGGTAGCAACATTACGCTATATGTCGACAGCAGCCAAGTCTCGGTACTCGCGTACAGCGGTAGCTACTCAGACCCCGGGAAGAGTACCTTCATTGGGGCAATAAACTCTGGCGGTCCTGTTTGGCATTTCAACGGCCTAATTGACGAAGTCCGCATCTGGGACACTGCTACCCGAAGCTTCAATCTAGATGCGACTCCAGCGACAGACGTCAACCCGGTGATGACTGACCACACTGTTACTGCTACAGTAACAATCAATAAAGCAACTACTGGTGTGGAAGTCGCTCCGGGTGAGAAGGTCAACTTTGATATTACCGGCCCCAACAGCTCTGAGAGTGGCTATGCCTATACCCAAAGCAATGGAGTAGCCACATTCACGTACACTGGCAGCGGTGGCGGTGGCACCGACACCATCAACGCCTGGATTGACCAAGACTGGAGCGGTGATTTCAACTCGGCTAATGATGCGTGGGACGAAGTCACCAAGGACTGGCTGGAGCACTATGTGACTGGCGGTGGTCTGATTGAGACAGGCAAGGGCAAAGACGCAGCTAAGATTACATTCGGCGGCAATGTCGGCTTTGACCTTAGTGGAAACGTGGTAGGACAGTGGCAGGTCAACTTCCACAATGTCAATGAAGATACTATCGACAACAGTAAGTTTCACACTACGTCTTTTAGCGAACTTAATTTTACTTACTGTAACCAACATGATGTCTGGAGGGCGTCATTCATCGCAACTGGCCGATTCAACGGTGAAGAAGACTGGTCCATGAACGTGCGCTTAGCTGACTTTGGTAATCCTGGTATTGGAAACGATAGCATTAGGATTATACTCTGCAACCCTGATAATCCTTATAATCCTGATACAATAAAATATCTTAAATATGCCGTCTACGATACATGGGAGCAGAAAGGGGTGTGGGGTTTGCCTGATTATCCTCCCTATGATTCTCAATATGGATGGAAAGGTGATTTCCCGGATGAAGAAAGCCCATTCTGGCCTGACGGTGGTTGGACGCATAGCGTCAGGACAAAGCTCGATGGCGGCAACATCCAGATACATCCACCTGACCTGCCGTAACACATAGGTAAGACCAGAATGAAGAGACTTGTAGCAGCGAAGCACAAAGAGAGGGAGTCCCTTCGGGGGCTCCCTCAATATTTCAATAGCATTTTCATTCAGCAGGTAAGATGGAGAGCCGCTACTGCCCGTCGGGAACGACAAAGCTGGTTATATGTGTGGCAAGCCTTATCGGTAGCCTCCACAATAAGCTCAATACCCCGAGCGTCAACAACCTGTCGCACCTCAGGCAGCACCTTCACTAAACCCGATGCCCCGGTGCCAACTAACAGCACCTCGGGATTTTCAGTTAAGACCTCAGCTATATCATCAAGGCATAGCTGATGACCTGTCCTTCTCCACCAGTTATCTGTAACACTATCGGGGAAAATGATTACATCTGATGTATATTTCTTGCCGTTAATTACTATCAGCCCAAACTGGTAAGAATCAATTATGTTCATCGCTAAATCCCACCCATACCTCCATCCACACCCAGAACCTGCCCGGTGATATACCTGGCCTCTTCAGAAGCCAGAAAAGCCACCGCCTCAGCTACATCACGGGGTGAGCCGAGGTAACCAAGCGGGATGTGCTCCAGAAGCTCCTGCCTCCGCTTCTCGTCTAAACGCTGCGTCATCTCGGTATCAATAAAGCCAGGGGCAATAGCATTAACCGTAATGCCCCGGGAAGCCACCTCCCTGGCAATAGTCCGGGTAAAGCCGATAATACCGGCTTTAGCTGAAGCATAGTTGGCTTGTCCCGGGTTGCCAACTATGCCAGCAATACTGGCAATACTAATAATTCTACCCCAGCGCTGCTTAATCATATATTTTAGCACAGCTCTAGTACAAAGGAAGACACTCTTCAGGTTGACATTTAATACCCTGTCCCAGTCCTCATCCGACATTCGCACTATAAGCTGGTCGCGGGCAATTCCAGCATTATTGACCAGGATATCAACCTTCCCGTAAGTATCTGCCGTTGTCGCCACCAGTCTAGCTACATCAGGGGCTAAGCTCACATCAGCCAGAATAGCCAGGCTCTGCCTGTTCATAGCCCTGATTTCTTCAGCCACGCCTTGAGCAGTCTCGCCTATATCATTAACCACCACTGTAGCCCCTACCTCAGCCAACTTCAGGGCGATGGCTCGTCCTATGCCTCGACCGCTGCCAGTAACTATAGCCACTCTATTAGAAAGATCCATTTGTTACTCCTTTAGTAGTTAGACGAAATGCTCACCACCTCTTTTATTTCCTGCCAACGTATATTCCGTATCCGAAGTATTTGAACAAACCGAAAATACTCTTGGGCATAGACAATGCTTCTTTTGCGAACCTCCTGCAAGCTGGACTTTTGATGAACAGGAACAAAAATCTATACCATGCTCTTAAGAAATCTAAAAACTCAAACTGCCTAACTTCGTTAACCCACTGGCTTAGAGCGTTGGTCTTATAGATTCTCGCTATCGTCTCTCTCAGCCCAGTGCCTTCCAACAATTCTTTCCAGCCATTGTTACAATCTGGGAACTCCGCACCCATTGTGCGACATAGATATTCGGCCAGCTCTGGAGGTGGTGCCTTTATCCAGGTGCACTCATTAAGCCCGACGTATCCTCCTGGCTTTGTCACTCGCACATACTCGCTTGCCGCTTTCTGTTTATTTTCTATAAATGCGTTTACGGACTCGCAAATGACTGCGTCGAAAAGGGCGTCCTCGAAAGGGAGGTTCTGTGCGTCTGCCACCCTAAATTCAACTCTATCCTCAACACCCTCTTTTTTCGCCCTTTCATTTGACCTTTCAATCATCCTTTCCGAAAGGTCTACACCAACCACTCTACAGCCATACCTTTTTGCAAGGTAACAAGGAGTTATTCCAACGCCGCAACCGACAACCAGGACGTATTTGCCTTTGTTTATGTGGCATAACTCAATTAGTTCTTTTGTGGCCTTTAAACCCCCCATGTGTTTTGTCATGCCCCAGGAAGCTTGCAACTCAAAGTAAGGGTGTTCTAGTTCTGAAATCTCTTCTGGGGATAATTGGTTTTTATTCTCCATTTTTTTACCAGGCTAGGTGAGGTCGCTCAGCCCCACTATCTATACCCCCTAACTGCCTGGGCATCGCCTATATTTACCACTCTAACATTTTTATCTATTCGCCTAATGAGACCACTAAGCACCTTCCCCGGTCCTATCTCAATAAAGGTAGACACCCCGTTATTTACCATATATTCAATAGAGCGCTGCCACTGAACGCCATTATACAACTGCCTAGGTAGTTCTGCCTTCACCTGCTCAGCGGTGGTCAATGGCTGAGCTGTGGTATTGGCTATAATAGGAATGAGCGGTTTACAGAAAGAAAGATTGGCTACAATTTCAAACATACCATCAACTGCCGACTGCATCAGCGGCGTATGAAAGGCACCACTTACCGGCAAGGGAATGGTGCGATGAGCCCCCCTTGTTTTAGCTAAATCTGCAGCCTGAGTTAAGTTCTCCTTCGCCCCACTGATTACTAGCTGACCCGGGCAGTTAATATTAGCAATTCGGGTATCAGTCTCACTACACACCTCAGCCAATAGAGCTTCATCAAGCCCAATTATCGCCACCATACCCCCGGGTCTCCTCAGCCCAGCTTCATACATTAACCGCCCTCTCTCCCGAGCCAGATAAACAGTAGTGGCAAAATCAAGCACTTCGGCTACTGCCAGTGCTGTATACTCACCCAGGCTATGGCCGGCCACAAAAGCCGGCGGTGGTAACCCGTTGTCACTCACACCTTGGGCAGCCTTCAAGCAGGCAAGGCTGACGGTCACCAGTGCCGGTTGGACATTGATAGTCTGGCGAAGCTCGTCCTCTGGTCCCTCAAAGCATAATCGGGATAGAGGAAATCCCAAAGTCTGGTCAGCCTGTTCAAAGACGGCTTTAGCCGAGTCAAAATTCTGGTAAAGGTCACGCCCCATGCCTACCCACTGAGAACCCTGCCCGGGGAAGACATAGGCTACCTTCGTCGGCTCGGCCTCCCTTCCAAAAAGCGGCTCTGTCACTGCTCACCAGTCCTCAGCCAGCCTTCTTTTTAGGGCTTTTGATTTCAATAACCTCTCGGCCAGCATAGCTTCCACAGGTAGGACAAACATGATGAGGCAGTTTAGGGCTATGACATTGAGGGCAATAGTCTAGGAGAGGAGGTGTCAGACTGAGATGACCACGCCTCTTGCCCTGACGCGCCTTAGCGGATTTTCGCTTTGGTAAAGCTGCCATAATCTACTCCGTTCCTTTCCACTCATTTTACCGATACATTACTAGTTAGAGTCAATTTGCTTAACCCAGACGAGCGAGACTCTGTTCCCTGAGGCAGACAATTACAAGGTCCCTCATTTAGATTGTGCCCACAACTAGGGCATAACCCGGCACAATCCTCACGACAAAGTGGCTTCATAGGGATAGCCAATAGCATATATTGACGCATCGCCTCGGTTAAATCAAGAATATGATGCTCATCAATAGTAAAGCAGCCGGGCTCTTCAGGCAAGGACAGTGGAGCACCACTAGATACATCTATAATAGGGAAATACTCCTCTTCAATATTTAGAGCCAGGGGACGACTAAACAAGCTCAAGCAGCGGCTGCAGGTAACCTCGACCTCAGTGTGCAGTGCACCCTTAACCAGGATGCCACGGTGAGTGCGCATCAGCCCAACCTTACCCTGAACCATATTGCTGCCACCAGCAATATTGATAATCTCACTCACCTCATAACTTCGCCTTAACCCTATAGGTGCCTTAAGCTGCTGAGATACATTTATCTGCATTACATCCCCTCTACTTCAGCCAAGTTCAATCTATTATAAGCTGAGTCACACATTTACCGCAAGCTTATGGTGAAAGATTACTTATCTACCTCACCCCCTTTATCCCCCTCTCCTTAAAAGGAGAGGGGGAAGGATACTAGAAAGAGGGGCTCCGCCCCTCTTAAACTCCCTTTGAAAAATGAACTTGGCTCCCCGAGCCGGAGGAAAATCCGAACTTTTCTGAACCTTTGACTTGCGCTCGGCTCGTTAGCTTACCAGTCCTAGTAGTAAACCTCCACTCCCCGCCCCTCTAATTGTCTGATATCCTCCATGTCTTCCGAGCCCTCTGACAGGTCGAGATTATTCAACCTAAGAATTACTATGTCTCCCGGGCCTAACCCGCTGTTCTCCACCAGTGGCGAGAGGTCGCTTATCTCATTCCCCTCAAGGTAGAGCCAGGTCAGGTTGGTGAGGGACGCCAGGGGCGAGAGGTCGCTTATCGGGTTTCCCCATAAGGTTGAGCATGGTCAGGTTGGTGAGGGATGCCAGGGGCGAGAGGTCGCTTATCGGGTTTCCCCAAATGTTGAGCACGGTCAGGTTGATGCAATACTCGATACCAGAAAGGTCGGTGATGCCCTGCATAGTGGCGGCCAACTGCGTAAGTCCAGCCAGCTCCGCTGGAGTTACCGCCTCGCCCGCCGGTTTGCCCAGAGCATCCCTTATCGCCGCCTCCAGGTTCTCATCAGGGAAGGTAACCATTTCAGGTGCCGGCGCAGCACAAGCACCAAGCAAAAACAAGGCGACCAGAACCAATGGGATAAGGTATCTCCACTTCACAGTGCACCTCCTAGTAGTGAACCACCACTCCCCGCGCCTCTAATTGTCTGATGTTCTCCAGGTCTTCCGACCCCTCCGACAGGTCAAGATTATTATTCTCAAGCCATACCGTGTCTCCTTCACTCAGCCCGCTGTTCTCCACCAGCGGGGAGATGTCGCTTATCTGGTTCCCCATAAGGTAGAGCCGGGACAGCTTAGTGAGGTAAGCCAGGGGGGAGAGGTCGCTTACCTGATTGTCATAAAGGTTGAGCCGGGCCAGATTAGTAAGGGAGGCCAGGGGCGAGAGGTCGCTTACCTGGTTACTCTGAAGGTTGAGCTCGACCAAGCTGGTGAGGGAGGCGAGCGGCGAGAGGTCGCTTATCTGATTGCTCTGAAGGTTGAGCGAGGTCAGGCTGGTGAGGGAGGCGAGCGGCGAGAGGTCGCTTATCTGATTGCTCTGAAGCATGACCCAGGTTAGGTTGGTGAGGGAAGCCAGGGGCGAGACGTCGCTTATCTCATTACCCCAAAGGTTTAGCCAAGTTAGGTTGCTGAGGGAAGCCAAGGGTGAGATGTCGCTTACCTGATTATCAACGATGTGGAGCTCAGTCAGGCTGGTGAGGGAGGCCAGGGGCGAGATGTCGCTTATTATCTCATTCATCTGCAGTATCAGGCTTGTCAGGTTGGTCAGGGGGGCAAGGGGGGAGAGGTCGCTTATCACGTTCCCCCCCACCTTGAGCCAAGTCAGGTTGGTGCAATACTCGATACCAGAAAGGTCAGTAATGTCCCATACCACAGGGAGGGTGAGCTCCTTAAGCCCAGCCATTTCGGCTGGAGTTATCGCCTCGCCTGCCGGTTTGCCCAGAGCATCCTTTATCGCCGCCTCCAGGTTCTCATCAGCGAAGACAACCGTTTCGGGTGCGGTCGGTGCCGGCGCAGCACAAGCACCAAGCAAAAACATTAGCAACAGTATCACTCCCAATAACATAGCCTTTTTAGTTCTCATGTTGTCCTCCTTTTATTGAGCTTTACGAATCTCTAGCTGCAAACGAAAAGGGCACCAGCCACCGCCATACCATTTAGCGGTTCCAGTGCCCTTCTTTTCATCCTCTCAGCCCCTACACCGGTATTCTATTTTAGCGTGATTTTAGGGCTTGAGTTTAGCCCTCTTGTGTGTGGTTTGTCAATACCTAGAGGAACGATGTAAACCACTCAAACAGCAAAACCTCTCCCCAAGCCGGACTCGAACTGGACTATGTTATCCCTTTAGCTTGTCTATTAGCATTGGCACTACTTTGAACAGGTCGCCGACAATGCCAAAGGTAGCTACTTCAAAGATAGGGGCATTGGGGTCATTATTGATAGCCACAATAGTATCCGAGGTTTGCATGCCAGCCAAGTGCTGAACCGCTCCAGAGATGCCACAGGCAATATAGAGCTTGGGGCAAACCGTTTTACCTGTCTGCCCGACCTGATGGGAGTATGGAATCCATCCCTCATCTACCGGTGGCCGGGATGAACCCAGCGCCGCCCCCGTAACCCGTGCCAATTCCTCAAGCAGCTGGAAATTCTCTGCCTTGCCCAGTCCCCGTCCCCCGGAAACAATAATATCAGCGTCCTCAAGTTTGACCCTTTCCGTCAGGTCCTCAACGAAATTAAGTAGCTTGGTTCTTGAGGTAATGGCTTCGCTATCAAAGTCTACTTTTATTATTTGTCCCTTTCTTCCTTTAGCTGGCTTGTGTTTCTTAAACACTCTAGGGCGAACTGTTGACATCTGTGGTCTTTTCGCCTGGCAAATAATGGTGGCCATGATGTTACCGCCAAAGGTTGGACGAGTCTGCAGTAGAAGCCTTCTATTCAAGTCAATTTCAAGCCCGGTGCAGTCAGCGGTGAGTCCTGTCCCCAAGATAGCTGCCACCCGAGGAATAAACGAGCGCCCTAGCGGGGTTGCGCCAGCAATGACTATCTCAGGCTTATATTGCTGAATTAGCTCAACGAGTTGTTTAACATATAAATCTTCCTGGGGGTAGGCTAAGGCGGGATTGTCTGCCAGATAGACTCTGTCGGCGCCATAGGCAATCAGTTGCTCCACATCATCAATACCATGACCAAAGCATGCAGCGCATAATTCAGTGTTCAGGGTATCGGCTAGCTGTCTACCCTTTGATAGTAGCTCGTAGGCAACGCTCTTCAACTTGCCGTCTCGTTGCTCGGCAAATACCCAGATTCCCTGGTGGCTATCCCCTGCCGCCGGGGCTTCGGTAACCGCTTCAATGTGTATGGCTTCGTAGTCACAGGCTTCCTGGCAAGCACCACAAAGCGTGCAACCTTCTTTTAGCTGAACCTTATCATCTACAATTTCCAGCAGGGCAAAAGGACAGACTGGTACGCAATTGCCACAGCCAGTACATTTATCAAGGTCAATTTGGATTCCCATGTTGCCTACAACTCTAGATTAACTTGGCCCCTCTCAGCTTATCAATCAGGCTATCCGCCTGGCTTGCCAGCTCTCCCTGCAATATCTCACCGCGGCAGACTCTCTGCGGGAAGAATACCTTGATTACCCTGGTGAAGGAACCAGCTAAGCCTACCATGTTCTTATCGACACCTAATTCCTCGGCTGTCCAAACCGGTATCACGGCACTCTTTGCCTTGGCCAGCCCACGAAGGGAGGGCAGACGAGGTACGTTAATCTCTTTCACTACGCTAATCACTGCTGGTAATGGTGTCTCAATAACCTCATGCCCGTCTTCAACCATCCGCCTAACTCGCATACGTTTATTGTTTGTTTCTTCAATCTGACTGACATAAGCGACGAACGGTATTCCTAGCATCTCGGCAAGTTCAGGCCCTACCTGCCCGGTATCCCCATCTAGCGTCTGCCGACCACAAATTACGAGGTCACATTGCTCCAGTTTATCAATTGCCCGAGCTAAGGTATAGGCAGTAGCCCAGGTATCGGCGCCAGCAAAGGCATTATCACTTAACAAAATAGCTTCATCAGCACCCAGTGAAATTGCTTCTCTCAGCACCTCTTCAGCCTGAGGTGGACCCATGCTGATAACCGTAACCTTGCCTCCATATCGCTCCTTCATTCTGACCCCTTCCTCCAAGGCATAGGTATCAAAAGGGTTGATGATATTCTCAATTCCCTGTCTTATGAGGGTGTTGGTTTGGGGGTCAATCTGGACTTTAGTGGTGCCGGGGACCTGTTTCAGGCAAACCACAATGTTCATTCTCGCCTTGCCCTTCTCTTCCTGAGCTCAAAGGCGATAGCATTTCTTAGCACCTGATTGGAGCCTTCATATATCTGGGTGATTTTGGCGTCTCGCATCATTTTCTCAACCGGATAATCCCTCATATAGCCAGCACCGCCACAAACCTGCACAGCGTCAGTGGTGACCTTCATCGCCGTATCCGAGGCAAAGACCTTAGCCATGGCTGATTCTTCAGTAAAGTTCTTTGCCCCGCTATCAATTGTCCTAGCTGCAGCGTAAACTAATGCCCTGGCCGCTTCAACCCGGATAGCCATGCCAGCCAGAATATCCTGGACTACCGGAAGAGAAATCAGTGGATGCCCAAATTGGATGCGCTGCCGCGTGTAGTCTACTGCTGCTTCTAAGGCTCCTTGAGCCAGGCCAACCGCTTGAGCCCCTATTCCCGGGCGCGAGCGGTCTAAGAGCTTCATCGTCAGTATAAACCCCATGCCCGGCTTACCAATCATGTTCTCTTCGGGGACCAGGCAGTTTCGGAAAATTAGCTCCCTGGTGGAAGAAGCCCGAATACCCATTTTCTTCTCTTTCTTACCGAAAGAAAATCCCGGTGTGTCCTTCTCCACCAAGAAAGCACTGGCGCCACGAGCACCTCTAGTTTTATCAGTCAGGGCAATAACGGTGTATATCTCAGCTTCACCGCCGTTAGTGATGAATTGTTTAGTCCCGTTCAGCACATAGCCACCACCAACTCTTTCCGCGGTTGTTCTTATGGCACTGGCATCGCTGCCTGCTGTTGGCTCAGTTAGGGCAAAGGCAGTCAGTCTCTTACCACTAGCAATATCGGGAAGATACTTCTGCTTCTGGGCTTCAGTTCCGTACTCCAATAAGGTGATACTTCCCAGGGCACTCGCCGCATAGGTTACCGCTATACCGCTACATACTCGGCTTAGCTCTTCAATAACCAGACACAGCTCAAAACAGCCGCCACCTAAGCCTTCATACTCTTCGGGGATAAAGACACGGAACATGTCAGAATCGGCAAGGTCTTTTATTACAGCCCAGGGGAATTCCTCAGCCTCGTCAAGCTCGGCTCGCACTGGCAGTATCCTCTCCTCAGCAATCCTTCTTGCCAGACCCTTGATTGTCTTCTGTTGCTCACTTAAGAAATACTCCAAGCTAACCCCCCACTTTCCATAATCAATTCATGTTAGGGGAAGTATATACCCTTAGCCACGATACCAAACTTAGTAACTAGCTTTCTTGGCGGCTGCCCCAGAGGATACTTCAAAAATTGCTAGATTTCCAGGTAAAGTCGGCTTATTATAAGCCAAGCCACATACTTAGTGTCAAGCCGATAAATTCCATTGACAGTAGTGAGTGGCTAAACTATAATGAAGTTGCCTGGCTATTAACTCAGGAGAAAGGGAGGTGGATTCAGTGGCAGCAAAGGCTTTTGTTCTAATTGAAACAGTGGTGGGTAAAAATAAGGAGGTTGTGGCTGCTCTTAGGCAGTTAGACGGAGTGAAATCGGTTGATACGGTAACTGGACCCTATGATATTATTGCTATAATAGAGAGAGAAACTTTGAACGATATTGGCGACTTGGTCACTGGTAAAATTCACCCCATCGCTGGCATCTCCAGAACAGTGACCTGCCTGGCAATACAGGCTACCTAAACCCGGTCGCCGTTTAGATTTAACCTATGGCTTTTAGCTTCGTCAATACTTCATTTATGGTTTGCTCAGCAGTGGAAGCCCCTGAAGTTATACCTACATAGGACTGACCCTGGAACCAAGAGGGTTGAATTTCATCTACGGTTTCAACTAGATATGTTTTAGTAACTGTAGAGCATAACTTGACAAGATGATTGGTATTAGCACTGATATGACCACCGATAACGAGCATCAAGTCCACCCTACTAGCTAGTTCGAGAGCTACTGCCTGCCGGTCTCTAATATCATAACAAATGGTATCAATAATGCGTAGCTCAGAGCCTTTAGCCAAGGCAGAGTCAATAAGCTTCTTTACAAATTCGGTAAAATGAGCCGGTATCTGAGTCGTCTGGGATAGAACACCTAAACGGCGAGGTAAATGGTCAAGGGTAGCGATAAACTTCTCATCTAGTGTAGCTACTCCCCTACCATTAGTCCAACCAAGAATACCTTTGACTTCGGAGTGGTCAGCATCACCATATATAACAACAAAAAAGCCAGATTCGGCTAACTTCCGAGCTGCAAGTTGGGCTCGGTGAACAAAGGGACAAGTAGTATTAATTATGTCAATTTGCCGGGCTCGAATCTCCTTCTCTAGTTGGGGGCTCACCCCGTGAGTGCTAATAGCCACAATGTCACCCTGTATATCAGCCACATCCTTGGCTACCCTAACCCCAATCTCGGCTAGTCTTTGCAGCACCGGTTGGTTGTGCACCACAGCCCCCAATGTTTCCACCCCACCACGCTCACGGGCAACCTTCTCTAAGATATCAATGGCTCGCCTAACTCCAAAGCAAAACCCTATTCCAGCCGCTTTTTCAATCTTTAATGCCATCTAATTTCCTTGCTCAGCATAATTTCCCCGATATTCTTGGGGAAGGAGCTCAGCTATACGCCCCATCATATAATTAGTAAGCCTGGCCAGTTCTACCTTTGTCAATTTACTACTAGCTGGTGGCAGATGGAAAGGTTGACCAATATTAACTGCTATCCGAGGGCGACGCAGTAACCAGGCTACACCCTTAATCCTTTCTGTGCCAGCAATACCTACAGGAAGAATAGGGACACCACTATGCAGGGCTATTAGCGCCGAGCCGGAGAAAGCAGGCTGCAATTGACCGCTCTTGCTCCTCGTTCCCTCAGGAAAGGTAATTAAAGCCATGCCATTAGCCAAAACTTGCTCTGCCTGGCGTAGTGCCTTCCTATCCAGTTGTCCTCGGTGCACCGGAAAAGCGCCAAAACCGCGTATAAAGTAGCCTGAGAATCGGAAGCGAAATAGCTCCTCCTTAGCCATAAATAACGCCTTTCGCCCAAGGCTAACCCAAAGCAAAGGCGGGTCAGCTAGATTGAGATGATTAGCTACAACTAGCAGAGGACCTTGGCTAGGAACATTCTCTCTACCCCTGACCCGCCAACGAGTCAGGAGAAGCAGAAGCATCCTCACCATTAGCCTGCCTACATAATAGAACCAGGGCACTACTCTCCCCCACAGAAGAGGAAATTAGACTGTTAATTATAGCCCATAGCTAAGGGTAAGGGCAAACCCCCAAGCATAGCGCCTTGATTTAACCTGCCTTTTGTTCCATAATAGCCAAAGGGTAAATAATGAAAAGGTTAAGCATTGGTAAGATAAGAGGGCTGCAACAGATTGCAAACCCAGATGGCATCTTTACTATGTGCGCTATGGACCACCGAGGGTCTTTACGTAGCATGATAGATGAAGAGAGCCCGGGGGAAGTCAACTATGAAGAAATGGTTGAGCGCAAGCTAGAACTGTGCTCTAGCCTAGCTAAATATGCCAGTGCTGTGCTGCTTGACCCTATATTTGGTGCTGCCCAATGCATTAGTCAAAGTGCTTTACCTAATAACACTGGGCTCCTGGTTAGTATAGAAGCCTCTGGCTACAGTGGTGAAAAAGAACACCGCCTAACCAAGTTACTGGATGAATGGAGTGTTGACAAGATTAAGCGAATGGGCGCCTCGGCAGTAAAGATTCTGGTCTACTATCGCCCAGATTTGGAACTACTGGCAAGTCAGCAGTTGAACACAGTCAATATGGTAGCCATGGAATGCATAAAATATGACCTCCCCTTCCTGGTAGAACCGAAGAGCTATCCTATAGGTAACGAAATTAATAATCGCCAAGAATTTGCTGCCGTGAAAGAACGGTTAGTAATTAAAACTGCTCAGGATGTCACTGCTCAACCAATAGATGTGCTCAAGGCTGAGTTTCCTGCTGACCTGCACTACAAAAAGGATAAGACTGAGCTCATCAACCTCTGTCACCAGTTAGATACGTCATCCCAGGTTCCATGGGTCATCCTAAGTGCTGGCGTAGACTTTGAACTTTTTTGTCAGCAGGTAGAAATCGCCTGCCAGGCCGGGGCATCAGGCTTTCTCGGTGGTCGTGCTATCTGGCAAGAAGCGATGTATATTGATGATGCCCGAGAAAGGGTCAAATACCTGTCCACTGTAGGAGCAGATAGGCTGAAAAGGCTAACTGAGATAGCTAGCAAATACGCTATGCCGTGGTACAAGAAGTATGGGGTAGCCATCCACGAGCTGGTGCCCATATCAGAAAAGTGGTATAAAGGATATTGAAATCGGAGGGGACTATGATTGCCACTATAACCCTCAATCCCAGCCTGGATAGGACTATTATTGTCCACGGACTAAGACTGAACGAGAGTAACCGATGGACCAGTTTGCGCCTTTATGCCGGGGGTAAAGGTATAGATGTATCACGGGCTATCCACGAGATGGACGGTAGAACTACAGCCTACGGATTCATAGGTGGCCCCGAGGGCAGAGCCTTGGAAATATTGCTTGATGAAGAGGGGGTACCATTCAGCTTCACCCCTGTTGAGAAGGGAACACGCACCAATTTTATTATCACCGATACCAAAAGCTTTCAGCAGACAATAATTAATGCACCCGGTCCCCATATCTCAAAGAGGGAACTGGAGAGATTCCTTGAGAAATTAAGGAGAATTTACCCCCATCCAGATTTAATAGTAGTCGGCGGCAGCGTGCCACCCGGCGTTCCAGCTGATATTTACTATACCATAATCATGAAAGCTAAAGATTACGGTATAAGAACTATTCTAGATTCTGCGGACCAATGGCTAATAGAGGGAATAAAAGCTAAACCCTACCTTATCAAGCCTAATGTCCGTGAGGCTGAAGAGCTGCTTGAGACAGAACTCCCTACTGAGGAGGCAATCATCAAGGCAGCCCGTAAGCTAGTTAAGATGGGAATTGAAATAGCCGTCATCTCCAGGGGGAAAGAGGGCATTATTGCTGCCACCAAGGAGAATATTTTTAAGGCAGTCCCACCGCCGCTAAAGGTGCGGAGTGCTGTAGGCGCTGGCGACTGCACTATAGCTGGACTAGCCTTAAAGCTAGCTTATGGAGAGCCACTACTGGAAGCCTGCCGATTAGCGGTAGCTATGGGTAGTGCCACCGTGTTAACCCCAGGCACCGAACTATGCCACAAAGCCGATGTAGAAAGAATACTGCCTCAAATCAAGGTCTGGGAGATGGCGACTAAGGGACGGGCTAAAACATTCTTCGCTGCCGGTAAGCAAGAGGCACCATAATTACTAATCTACTGTAAGATTAGGTTCAGTGCCCCCCCTACCAGCAAGGCAGCGATAATCATTATTCCCGCCGATTTGAGCATATTAACCACACCAAGTTCCCTAACCAGCACAACAAAGGTAGCAATACACGGGAAAAACATGGCTAAAACCACACTGCCAATAACCAGTTGCTCAGCAGTCAATGCTAACGGAGCCATCATACCCAAGGCTACATCCTTACGCAAAAATCCAATAACTAAAGCCACAACCGCTTCCTTGGGGAGCCCTAGGAGGTCGGTCACTACCGGTGCAGTAAAATTAGCGATGGCATGAAATATGCCCAAGGCATAAAGTATATTTATTACCAGAACCGCAGCTAGAATTATGGGAATAGCCTCTACCAGGAAGCTATAGACCCTTATCCATAGTTTTTGTAACATGGTTCGCCATGGTGGCAGACGATAGGGTGGCATCTCAATCAGTAGCTCGGGGCTAAACCCCCTTACCACTCGGTTAAGTATAAACCCCAGAATAACCCAGACAATGAATAGTGTCCCATAAACCATAGCTACATACTGCCCCCCATGTTGCCCCACCAAGCCGAAAATCATCGCCTGTAGGGCAGCACAGGGTATAGCAATAGATATAAGCGTAGCCGCAATAAACCTCTCCCGCTTACTCTCCAGAATTCGGGTAGCCAGAATAGCTGGTACATTACAGCCAAGCCCCAGCATGCACGGAATGATAGCATAACCATGGAGTCCCAGGCGGTGCATAATGGTATCCGCCAAAACTGCCAGCCGTGGCAGATAACCTACATCCTCAAGCAGACCCAGCACCAGGTAAAAAGAGATAATATAGGGCAAAACCATGGCAAAAGGGACATAGAGTCCGGTGGTCAATAAGCCAAATGATTCGACAAAGTTCACTTCACCACCGATTATCTTACCTATCAGGATATTATGGAGAAGACCGGTACCACCTAGGAGGTCACTTAACCTCAATATCACTGGTGCCCACAGGTTGTTAAAGAAGGGGTCAAGCACGTAACCAATCAGGCTCTCACCAATGAAACGAACCACCAAAAAAGCGACAGCCAAAACTGTTAAAGCTATAATTGACCCGGTTAGTGGCTTTACGCTGGCATCCTCCACACGCTCAAGCCAGGTATGGTGCCGATGGGTAATATGCTGAACTTGGTCTACAATCCCACCAATAGCTGCCCAGCGCTCATCACGACTACGAAGGGGCATATCCGGGGAGGTAGCCTTGGAAATAGAGCTTACCAGCTCTTTTATCCCCTGCCCGGTTACGGCTACGGTAGGAATGACAGGCACACCTAACAACTCCTGTAGCCGGCTCAAATCAATATGTATGCCTCGGTGCTCAGTATCATCCCAAATATTTAGCACCACTACCACTGGGATATCCCGTTCCAATAACTGTAAGGTTAAGTAGAGATTTCTCTCCAGATTGGTAGCATCAACCACATTTATGACTAAATCTCCGGTGTTAAGCATCTGGGAGGCTATTTTCTCAGCCTCGGTGGTTGGTTCCAGAGTATAAGTGCCGGGCACATCAATAACCTCAACCATCCCTTCCTCCAGCTTCATAAAACTCCGGGTGTAGCTCACAGTGGTTGATGTGGTGCCAGGATAATTGGAAGTAATCACACGGCTACCAGTTAGCCGAGAAAAGACAACACTTTTCCCGACATTGGGATTACCCATTAGTAGTATTTTCACTTACTAGCCGCCTGATCTAGTTCAACTATTATCCTACTAGCCATGCCGAAACCAATAGCCAGTTGAGCATTACCTACCTGGACGGCCACCGGCCCTCGCATAAACATAGAACTAACCTTGGTTATTCTCTTACCCGGTCTAATGCCTAGAGAGTTAAGGCGATTAACCAAGCCGTGTCCGCCTTGAATTTGAATCACTGTGCCACTCTGTCCGGCCTGCATTCGGCTCAGAGCTATTTGTTTTTCGTCAGGCATAATAATTCCTCTCTAGACTTTTCAGCCAAGCTTTCTATTATTAAATACAAATGCTTCTTATTTGCAATAACTGCACCAAAAAAATTATTTCTTGCCTTGGCGACACCGGGGGCAATAGCCCGTCATCCGAACTTCAGCATCCACAACCTTGAAGTCTTTAGCTTCAGGAACATTCTTTTTCACATAGCGTGTTAGCGGGTAGCTAAATTCAATAACCCTGCCGCAGCCGAGACATACCAGGTGGTGATGCTCAGAGGGTGGCTTCACCTCATAGTGGTGGTGAGCTTCATCAAAATGAACTTCCTCAACTAAACCTAGCTTTTTTAACAGTTGCAGAGTGCGATAGACAGTGGACAAACTAAGGCGAGGCTGCTTCTCCCGGGCTTGACGATAGACCTCATCAGCATCCAGGTGCCCCTGCCCACGACGAATAATCTCCAGAATTAAAGCCCGCTGATTAGTAACCCTCAGCCCGGCTACATTTAGTGTTCTATGGCTATCCTTTAACGATTTAGCTTCAGTATTCATCGCCATTATCGCTAATGCTTATTATTTGCAATTTGCATTATGAATCATAAATAAGTAATTGTCAACCCCCACTCTTGAGATTGTTTAGAGACCTATCCCCCTGCCCCCCTTCCCTTATTATTTATTAAGGGAAGGGGGGAGTGTAGGTAAGAGAGGGGGAAATTACAGGGGAGGTATACCGGAAACTAGAGATTTTCTAGTTGTCTTTTTATTTCAGGAATAGAGCCTTGAGTAGCCAGTGCCCCCTGTAAAATACACTCTTCAGCTCGGGAGAAATCACCATAGGTAATGTCTTCCATCTGAGGTTCAATTACAATATCAGCCCCCTCAAGGCTAGACCTTACTGCTGAATAACTAGCAATATATAAAGACTGCATTATGACACTAATGAGGTGAGGCTCTTTAACCTTTTCCACCCGCTGAGCTCTATCCCTAACAGTCGGTATTACATTCACGGCGATGATAAGGTCTGCCCCCATCTGTCTAAGGACACTCACCGGCACTGGGTTAACCAGACCACCATCAACCAGATACCTGCCTTTCCATTTAACTACGGTAAATATTACCGGAATAGAAATGCTGGCTCTTATCCCGTCTAGGACCGAGCCATGGCTGATGACCACCTCTTCACCGGTCATGATATCAGCAGCTACACAAGCAAACGGTATCTTTAAATCGCTAAATTTTATGTCACCGCCAATGAATAATGCCAGCAAGTCTTTAATTTTCCTACCTTTGATGAAACCGGTTTTAGGTAAAGCCAGGTCTACCAAAGAAGCTAACCGCTTCCAGCTTAGGTCTAGAACCAAGCCTTTTATCACACTGGCATCTTTACCATCAGCATAGAGGGCACCGATAGCTGCCCCGGTACTGGTGCCAGCAATCATGTCAATCGGGATGCCTTCTTTTTCCAGAACCTCCAGCACTCCGATATGAGCCAGTCCTCGAGCGGCACCAGTACCCAGAGCCAACCCAACCTTTCTCTTTTGCAATTTAGCCGACCCTCTATTCCCACAATTCCTCAATATCCTTTTCCGCCTGTTTTCTAATTTCAGCTTCTTCGCTGGGAATAAAGTCCTTATAAGACTCAGCCGAACCATACTCTCGTGTCCTGACCACTACCGGCATAGGCACAGCGTGACCGAAGATGAGGGCTTGCTGTCTGGACTCTAGCCGGGATAACACTGATTTGAGTTCACTCTTACCTGAGACCCCAGCCAGCACACTATCAATATCACGGTCGTT
>JABUBO010000173.1_pt1 | contig 19394 bp, 19 predicted proteins | sample 7240361 | NCBI WGS metagenome assembly JABUBO01 (sample SAMN07256346, study PRJNA390944) | subsurface metagenome | isolation source: Methane hydrate marine sediment | place: Pacific Ocean: Eastern North Pacific, ODP site
TTTTATCCAGTGTATCTTCTGCAGTGAGTAAATAATAGGGGGACCTTATCCAATGAATAATTTTTAAATCACTATGAGATGTAAAATGACCTGCTTCACCAATAGGAGGTGTTGCAAAAAAATTGTCTGGAATTAACATCATACGCTCTATTTTGTGCTCTTTAAATGCCTTAATTGTATGAGCTACTAATTGCACTCTTTGAGATAGAAATACTGCCCCAAATGCAAGTTCATTTGTTAATTTAAAATTATGGGTTTCAGGATCTTCTTCAACATCTTTTGCACACATATGTTCTAAGTTCACATCAACTAATACATTCTTTAAAAGATCATCTTTATATTTTCTTGCAAATGACTCAGCTCCTATTCCTCCATATAGGTGACCTACTGTTAATATAAATAACATTGAGCGAGGTCTTTCATTTTTTGGAATTTTGGACCAAGCTCTTAATTGAGCTAGAACCATTGAAACTCCAGTTCCATCTTCGGAAGCACCCTTAAATGCAGAATCATGATGGCTAGATACCATTATCATCTCTTCAGATTGTCCAGGCAATATCCCCCATATATTATGCGCTATGCTTGGTTCCTTATGCCCCTCAAGAATTATTGTTGCTTGAGAATTATTTAATTTGGCTAATTCCCTAACTTTCATTCCATCATATTTTCCTACATATAAAGCAGGAATGGGTTTCATAGAACCATCATATGGACCCCAATGACTATTAACATTTGATGGATAATCTCTTAAAATAAGTATTAAACCTAAAGCACCTCTTCTTACTGCACGCCAATAAACAGAATCTTCCCTTGGCTTTCCCCCTAGTGCTTGTGGTGGGAAATTCAATAAAGCAAATGTTAAAACCATTTTAGTGGTCTTATCGATTGAATTAGTAGGATCAGCAACATAATATGGCTTTGCTATATTTAATAATTTACCAAGAGGTAGTGTTGGAAATTCGATATCTGCAACTACAATTTTAGTTTTAACATCAATCTTTTTAAAATCTTTATCTCTTCCCGTTCCTGCATAAACTATAGGAGCTGTCAATCCATCTTTATCAGTAAATTCAGTATTCAGTACATAAAAGCATGAAATTTCTGTAGTTTTATTTCCATTTGATATACTTAATTTCCAATTTTTAGCAACCCAATTTATAACATTTACCGGTTCTTTCTTTACATTTTCAAGTCCTAATTCAATAAATTTACTCTCTAAAAAATTTTCAATTTCATGTGATTCTTTTGTGCCTATTCTCCTATGCGGGACGCTACAGATTTTTTCTAAATCATTTTTAATAATTTCCAAAGTTGGTGCTTGAACTTTTAACATTGGTTTTTGAATCTCTAATAAGATCTTTTCTGCTTTTTTTCTAATTCTTCTCATTTTAGGAATTAGTTTTAATAGGTTTATGATGATTTTTCTTTTTGACATATGAAATTCTGGGGATGGTTCTAATCCATTTTTAGATTTTTCCATGAAATTCTCCTTTAATGATTATTAAATTAAAATTCTGCTAATGAAATATAAAAACTTTTATGCATAGAATTCTCGTAAATTGGAGAAAAAAAGTCCCCCAAGAATTATCGCTATATTTACATTTATTGTTTTTAATAAAAGAGTATGTTGAAAATTCAGATAATTTCAATAGTGCCATCATTGCCATTAACTCTAACTATAGTTCCATTTTCAATTTTTTCCAATTCAGAAAAATCAATTTGATCTATTATTGGAAATTGTAAATCAAAAAATATTTCAGCAGCCACAGCACCTGAACTCATTAAAGGTTCTCCTTTTTCACATATTATGGCTTTTGGCCCAATCTTGCGCACAATTACCTCAAGTAAAACAAAACCTAACGTGGTTGTTCCTATCGGATAAGGAAAAATTAAGATTTTATCTTTTACATCCTTTTTGTAAAGCTCATGTGTTCTATCTGCAACCTTACATTTTTTGCTAAATTGAACTAAAGGAAATGTAAAAGCAGCTGAGATACTAAAGGGTTGTTTTGTAACTATGGCTTCCTCTTCCACAATTCCCCTACTTAAACTTCTACCTTTTAATATTTTAGGCATTATTTTTACCCTCCGTTGCGATTTTAATGCACGTATCCAAGCTTCTATAAGAAGCATTGCTATAAAAACATGTTTTTGCAGAATTTGTCATAAGAGGTCTCGGTAAGGGTGTTAAAAGAGGACATAAAGTTGTCAATTTTGCCCCAGAATTTTTTAAAATTTCGAAATATTTAGATTCTTTAATTGTATCTCTTGTAAGTTCATTAGTGCATATCCAGAAATTAATATTGGGTAAAATTTTTTTTCCATCAAGCTTGTTTAAAACAGTAATAACTTCTTCTTCATTTAATTGAGGGCAACCTATTGTAACATTTTTTGGTGGATCTTCCCATTCGGTACTGTATTTTTCCTTAACTTCTTTAAGAGAATCTTTGTCAATTTCAATAATTTCTTCTGGTATGTCATTTTGAAAAGCTGATTCAATATTTTTTGCTTCTGGAGTTTTTCCAATCACATGGATTAAAGCAACTGCGCCGGTAGATGCAGAAGCAGAACCAAGATTTTTTAAATTATAAGTAGAAATATTTTTAAGACCTTCAATAACCGGAATTTTATTACCTGCAATTTCCCCGATTTTTAAACCTATTGATGTTAAATCAAAAGTATCCCAATCTTTAAAAAGAATTTTAAATAAAATCTGTCCTTTTCTGTTTTCACTTAAATGCAATCCATGGTAAGGAGTTTTCCCAGTAATAGCGCATGCAATATCTATTATACCCCCTTCTCGATTTGAACGGCCACCAAAAACAGAATTAAGATAAATAACAGCTGAGGATTCAGACCATGCATAATGTTCACCAAATTGCGGCTTATTATCCAAGTAATAAGGTGTACAAGTAAAACCATAAACACCTATTCTCTCTAAATCCCTCATCAATTGATCATGTAAAGTAAACATTGGGAGGATAACTTTTAATTCCTCCGCATAATTCAAATCGATAATAGGATCTGCTGTAGTCCTCACCTTTACTTTCAATCCTGCTTCTGCTGTTCTATTTAAAATTTCAGCAGCAGCATTGACAAAATTCAAACCAAAGTTTAAAACTGTATGAGCCGATTTTATTTCTATCAATTTATCCGCACCAAAAGAATCTCCTAATTTTACAATCAAGTTCATTAATTTTGAAAGAATTTCACCTTGATTACCACCTAATATATTTTCTTCTTCTCTCGTTAAATAAATTCTAATACACCTAATTATTTCCTTTCAATTTTAAAAATATGTTAATGATATTTATTAGTGTTTTTATTTTTATTTTGTATTTTGAATAAAAGAGAAACCTATTTTAATAAAATTCTTTTAAATAAATATCAATTAAAATATATTAATAATTTGAGATAATTGATAAAATGATTAAAGAAAAAAGGATTTCAGGCTTTAAAGTGGATAGATGTGATTTATGTGGATTGTGTTTTCATCTCTGTCCTGTTTTACAGCTGCCTATCGAAGAAGCAAAATTAGAAATCAAAAATCTTATCGAGGGAAAGGATTCTGAATATGTTCTTACTACTTGTACTACGTGTTTATCATGCAATTTATATTGTCCACAACAAGCAAATCCATATCAATTAATCCTTGAAAGGTGGAATGATTTATACAAAGAGAGAGGGGTACCTCCCCTATATCGTTTTGTCTGTCCTACTGAGCAACATAACATTTGGCAACTCCTAAATATTTTCCTATCTAATAAAGAAAAACGATGGATTGATGAATGGATGAATTATACTCCTAAACCCTCTGATATGGTTTTATTAATTGGAAATTATACTCATTTATTTCCCTTTATAATTGGAGGAAGTAAGTTATTAAATTATTTTAAGCCTATAGATAGAATTGATCAATGGGAGGGAGGGGCTTATCTTTATCAAGGAGGATATCTGGATGTCGTTCAAAAGATTGCTGAAAGAACAAAAAGAGACTTTGATAATTGGGGAGCTAATACTATCGTTCCAATTTTAGATGCCGTCCAATATATTTTTAAAGAAGTGCATCCAAAAGAAATGAGAGTAACTCATGATCAAGAATTTATAAATTTTCATGATTGGCTTATAGAAAAGATTGATGCAGGTGACATAAAATTACCTAAGCCATTAAATCTTAAAGTCACTATTCATGACAATTGCTATTCTAAACCTTTAAATGGTGTATATTGGGAAAAACCAAGAGATATTCTTAAAAAATGCGGTTGTAAAATTTTAGAAATGAAACATAATAAAAAAAATTCATTATGTTGTGGATTTGGAGCAGGAGCTTCTTGGGTGGATAATATTTCATTAATATTCAATATGATCTCTGAAACAAAAAAAAAGTATAATGAAGCGGAAGAAACTGGAGCAAAAGCCTTAATCTCCTATTGTAGTGGGTGTATATATCTATTGTGGGCTGCCAAAGAACTTTTAAACAAAAAAATAGATGTTTATCATATAATAGAAATAGTTAGAATGGCAATGGGTGAGAAAATAAATTACCCTTACGACCATATCAAGCGAGCTTGGGATATAATCGCCATTATTACATATCAATTGCTTTTATCTGTATTTCAATCGAATTTCTTTATAAAGCGAATAACGTATGATAAAAACATGAGCACTTTCCATCCAAAAAAATACAAAATGTTAAAATTGATTCGAGGTTTATTTAAAATTTCTGCAGTTCGAAAATTATATGCAAAAATGTTTCAAATTTTAATGCCAATAATGAAAACTCGTTAAATCTTTAAAAATAAACTAAAAAATATACTGGAAAAAATTTAATATCTTAAATAATTTAAAAATTATATCTCCATTGATAATTTGAAAAATATCATTCTCAAGTAAGATGACTAATATTAAACCAATAAATAATAGATTTTTTGACCCTTTTAACGAAGAAGTTTGTGATTTATGTGGTGAATGTCTAACTCATTGTCCAATAATGGAATTTTCGGTCGAAGAATCAAAAAATGAAATGAGAAAATTAATAGCTGGTGAAGAAACCGAACAAGTTTTAAAAAAGTGCCAGAGTTGCTTTACCTGCAATTTCTACTGTCCTACTGATGCACATCCTGCAAATCTTATCTTAAAGCGGTGGAATGAACAATATGAAAAAAATGGACTAAAAAAAAGAGCAAAATATTATATAACACATTATCCCTATTATCCGAATTTCCGTACTTATGTAATTGACCATATGTCAGAAACTGCTAAAGAAATTTTAGAGAAATGGAAAAATTTAAGCCCAGTTGAGGATACATTGACATATCCTGGTTGTAATATAATTACATATCCTGAATTAACTCAAGCAAGTTTCTTTAAAGATCTTGATATAAGAGGTCGGCTTGAATATTGTTGTGGTGAAACATTATTTCGCACTGGCTATGTAGATCAATTAAAACAAGTTGTTAAAAGATTAGATAAATGGTTTAACATTTTAAAGCCTAAAAATCTACTTGTTCTTTGCACAGCTGGAACAAATGTTTTTATGAATGTTTTGCCACATTACGGTTTAACTTATAAATTTGAGTCAATTAAATCGTATATTCAATATCTTTGGGAACGAATTGAAAGTAGTGAAATTCAAATCAAGGAAAAATTAGATATGACCGTTACAATCCAAGAATCATGTTATGGTAAAATGTTCGGTGATGGATATATGGATTTACCAAGAAAAATTCTAAATGCAATAGGTGTGAAAGTTATCGAGATAGATGCTTGTAGAGTAAACATGAGATGCTGTGGCATTGGTGGAGGGTTCTCTGTTGATAGTGCATATCATCCAATGAATTTAATTAAATCAGGATTCAGAAATATTAGAGAATTTAAAAAGACAAAAGCAGATGCAATATGTGTTTATTGTGCCGGTTGTTTGGCTACACTTTCAATAGTTCAGAAGTTGTATATGAAAAAAAGAATGAAAGTTTATCATATCATTGAATTATTACAAATGGCTATTGGAGAAAAGCCAATATCTAAGAAAATAAAGAAGAGAAGGGCAAAACACTTTTTTTGGGGTATAATGAGAAAACAATTTCCTAAGGTGTTATCCAAGAAAACTTTTAAAATAGTAGATATTCCCGAAGATCCTTATCCTAAAGGTTATTAGAGTTTAAAATTAATTATTCTCTTATAAAAAATATAACGATAACATAATATTTTTAAAAAAAATAGATATTATATAGTATAATCTAACAAAATTTTTTCTAATAAAAGGGTATTCTTATGGGAGTTTCAAAAATATGTCGTATAATTTTTAGAATTACTTTATTTGTGATGACAATTTCTCTTACTCTTACAGGTTTATTCGGTGGTCTCTCTGCTGTAGCCATGTTTAGTGATTTTTCTGAAAATATAGAAATACCGTCTGGTCCCATAACTGCACAATTAAATTTTTACCAACCTATGTATCTTTCAATACCTTTCAATATAACTAATGCAGGATATTTCCCACTTGATGAATTAAGGATAGGAATCTCAATTAATATGACTTATAATGTATCGCTATCACATATTATCATGTATAATGAGGAAGTTTATCCAAAGATTGGACCCGGTGTTGAATTTGAGGGAAATTTTACAGCTACCGATGAGGATTTCTCTTTTCCATCAGGTGATATTGATATTTTTCATCCCCCAACATTTACAATGGATCTTAATATTTCTGCTTATTATACATATCGATTACTTTTTTTTAGTGTTGAATTAAAAAATATACCATTATCATTAGGAGGTCCATAAAATGGGAGGAATGAAGAATATCTTCAGAGGTTTTATCGGAATGGCTATATATATAATAACATCTATGCTGATACCAATTTTAACTTTTGATTTTGTGGATAATATGGAAATACCAGTTCCCCCAGATCAAATTTTGAACATAGATATAGCTAAAGGAAATATAGACGTTGTTAAATTCTGGCTTGTCGCATTAGGCTTAACAATGAGTGGTTTAGCATTTTTTTCATGGTCTTCTCCAAAAGAATCAAGAAGGAAAGTAGTATTTGGTATATTATTAGTATTTGCACACTGTTTTTATCTATGGAGTTATAAATTTAGTGGTGCAACAGCATTTGGGGTTGAAATTCCAGGGTTTGGAAGAGTTACATTTGATTTTGCTGGAATAGTTTTACTTTATCTGGGAGCTTATGCTTTAATAATAGTTGCAAAAATTTGGAAGTTAATTGAAGTTGAGTTTGGCAAAAGAAAAGAAAAGAAAGAAGCGAAGGTATATATACCAGAATCTGCTTTTGGAAAAGATGGAGGTGCAATCTAAATGATATTACTGCAAGTTGATATTTTGAGGATGATTGCAGACTTCATTGGAGTCATTTTTCTATATTCAAAAGTTGTTTTAACTCCAATCGGAGAAGTGATGAAATTATGGATTGAATCAGTATTAAATTTTATAGATACATTTATTCCAATGAGATATGAAATTTATATTATAATATTCATAATTTTGGTGTTTAGCGGTGTTATTATTAATTATCATTGGCCAGGAGAAAAAAAAGAAGTAAAAGAAGAAGAAAAGAAGGAAATGGATGTTTCTGCTAAAAAATGTAAATATTGTGGAAAACCGATTGGCGATTCTGAGTTTTGTCCATATTGTGGTTCACGAAATTAATAAAAAATAAAAAATCCTTATTTTTATTTTCATTTATTTTTCATTTTTAAAAGCAGATTAACAGCTCTCACACCTACATTTTTCGCTACTCTTTGCCCTATTTCGTCGATTTCACCTCTCTTTATAAATTCTTTACGCCCATATTTTTGTAAGGATGTCATTGGAATGTTCTCATCTATCACAGGATTCCCCAACGCACCAAAACAAACCATACCTTGAATAAAGGAAAAATTTATTAAATCTGATACAACTCCTGCAGCACCCCCGTTTCTTAAGCCTGATGCTCCCATAGGTGCAAAAATTATATCCTTTAATTTATAATTTGCCATTTTCCAAGGTCTTGAACGGTCTATAAATACTTTAGTTAGACCGGATACACTCCCAAAATAGCATGGAGCTGCTATAAAAATTGCATCAGCACTTAATATTTTTTCTTCTAATTTCTTAAAATCATCCTTTTCAGATAATGGACATTCATACGGCTCCCGTAAGCATTGATCACAACCTGTACATTGCTCTAATTTATAATCCACCAAATAAATTTTTTCAATTTCAATAGTTTCATCTGTTTCTTTAGCTCCTTTCAGTGCTTCTTCTACCAAGAAATCGCAAGATCGATTTTTTCTTGGAGATCCGCAAATTCCTAGAATTTTTTTAGGACTTTTTTCAATCTCTTCTGCCAATTTTCACTTTCACCTAAATAATTAATTATAAATACGGTTATTAAATATATATTATTCAATTTCAATTTATAAAAAGATAAAAATCGATTTATAGAAAAATGTAAACTATAATAATTTTATAAATTTATGGAAAATATCACTTTATTAATCCAATAAAACTTCTTCTGGTCTTTTCTTTTACTTTATTTTAAGGTCTCCCAAGAGTAATTATTAAGAAAACTATAAATATAAAATAATAAAATTATATTACAATTGGGTTAAAAATTTTTTAATTTTGATAAGTATAAGATAATAAAAGATAGTAAGGGTTCTATGAAATATTTTAGAGAGTTAACGAAAGAATTTAAAAGTAAAAAAGATATCGAACAAAAGTTAGATTTTTATCAAAATTTTATTGAGCGAAAGTTATCAGAAAATGATTTACTATCTGCTTTAAATAAATGTCAATCTGCCTTAACACTACGCAGAGAAAATAAAGATTTTGGATTGGGCCCCTACTTACAGAGATTTAATGAATTAAATGAATTAATAAATCAAAAAATCCTAGAATTCCGCAATTCTTATGAAATTAAATTATTAAATATGAATTATATAACCCTTACTCCTGAAAATTTAGAAGAAGTGTTAAAAAAATATGTATCTATTAAAAATCAGATTCTAAAGGAAAAAAGCAAATCACTTCTAGAAGATATCAATCAAAAAATTAATCTTATTTTAGATTATATTAAAAAATCGTATGAACTTTTAGGAATATATGATTTCTTAAATTATAACCAGGTTATTGAAACAACCAATTCCCTGATTTTGAAAGCTAAATCTGATAAACTTAACATTTTTAGTAACTTTTTTGAAAAATTACAGTCAGAATTAGTAAAAAAGAAAGTAAATGAAATCGGTGCTTCTTCGGATATAATGTCCCTCTACGATTTAAGCCAAAAATGCTTAATCAATGAATATGAGCTTGAAAAAATTATTAAAGAAATGATTAAAGAAAAAGATTCATGGATAAGAGTTTATATAAAAGAAACTAAGACTGTAATTTTTGAAGAATAGAGAGATAAAATATTTAATCAAATAATAAACCCTATTTCATAATGCACGATAGGATTCGGGTCTCAAAATACTCGGATTTTCTATACCTTTTTTTATGGTTTTAAGAATTTTAAATTTATCTTGATCTAAAATACCTCCTATAGGTAAATAATTAGAAGCGTGGTTAGTACGAAAAACGCAATTTGCGTTAGGATTATTCTTAAAATTAATATTTTCAATAAATTGATATAATTCTTTTAAAATATCTAAAGTTCCCATCTCGTGAAATTCATTTTTTACTTTTTTTTTAAAAAGTTCAGTACCGGGAGGTACCATAAGAGTCAAACAAGCAATATACCAAAGTGTGTCATCATCTGGGCAGATTTTATTTACTAAGTTCGCAGAATTGATGGCAGAGAGTTCAGATAAATCTTTATTATCACCCCCTAACCCTAATATTAATGTTGCAGAAAGAGTAATACCTGATTTCATTAATTTTTTACTCGCTGAAATTAGCTCTTCCTTAGTTGTATGCTTATTCATCATTTTAAGTAATTTATCGGATCCAGACTCGAATCCAACATAGGCAATTCCTAAACCTGCCTTATTTAATTCTCTCAATTCCTCATCAGACTTCTTAAGAATATCTTTCGCGTGAGCGTATACTCCACATCTTACAAATGGAAATAACTTTCTTGCATACTTTGTTATTTCTAATAATCTTTCCGTGGGCATTACCATTGCGTTTCCATCCAAGAAGAAAATCTTTTTTACATTGGATCCATGAATTTTTCTTCCAACATCCAAATCTTTCTTTATATCTTTAGTGTCTCTGATTACGAATTTCTTACGTAAGTTTGACATACAGAAAGTACAACGAAATGAACAGCCTTCAGTTGCTTGAATCAAAAGAGAATATGCTTCTGAAGGAGGTCTAAAGACTGGATGGCAGTAATAAATACTCTCTTGATTAGACATCTTAATCTTTAAAATTTATTTTTTATTGACTTTTAATGAAATCGAGATTTATATTGTAAGTTTACTTCTTTGGAGCTTTTTTACATTTATGCATGCTTAATCTCAAAAAAGTTTTCCCACAATAAGGACATACCTCCCCTTTATGTTCATCTTTTGGTTTTTCAGTTGGAGGTTTGGGTTTTCGTCCTCTAGTTTTTATCATCTTACTTTTAGAAGGAGCAAATTCACAAATAGCCTTATGAGCAGATAGATCTTCAAAAAATTCGCCGCAATAAGGGCACTCCGATGTAAGCATCTCACTAAATTCTTTTTTACTTACTTTTGAAGTTCCTTTTGAGCGTTTTTTAAATTTAATTGCCTTCGACTCCTCATCCTCCTCTTCTTCGAATTCACTTACATCCAAATCAATATCTTCTAATAATTCAACTTCTAACTCTTTAACTTCTATTTCTTTTACTATTGGAATTTTTTTCTCAGCAATCTTTTTGCTTTTTTTATATACTTCATTGATTGTTACATTTGAATTCGGGTCATAATTTTCACATACCTGACATACATATGCACCTGAAGAACCATGAGATCCTAGCACTAAATCTCTTGTTGAACAAATACATAATGGTTGTAAGCAATTAGACACATTTCCTGCTGGTTCAAGATGGATACAAGCAATCTTTCTCTTAAACTTTATTTTTGTTTTTCTTCTAGGAATAGGAATCACAAAGAATTAGTTTGTTTAAATAAAAAAATACTTTAAATTAAAACAATTAACCATTAAATTTAATTTTTTTTAAATGAAAAATCGCTTTCTCGTAAAAAAGTTTTCATTGTAATTTAGCATACCCCTTTTCTATAATTGGCTAATTTCCTTAAAGATTTTATTTTTAACATTTTGGTCGGTTATCCGGTTTAGATTTTTTTTAATAGTTTCTTTTAGATTATTAATTCTTTCCTTAATGTGTTTTGGAGTATCCCAAACTGTTATTCTTAATGGATGAATCTTTTCAAGAGCTTTGTTAAAATTTTTTAGTGCTTCAAGAAAAAATAGAGAAGCCCTATCAATATCTTTTAGATGAGTAGAATAAATTGCCGCAATTTTTTGATTGCATAAACCTGTTCCATAAAAATCCATAGTATTTTCATAGAATATAGCAGCTTGTTGGATGTCTTCTAATCCTTCCTTTATGTAATTTTTTATTATTTTAATAAAACCAATTATATATTTAGATCCTGCCATATAGAATAAAGATCCATTAGATTCAGCAATTTTAAATAGTTCTTCAGAATTTTGTTCAGCTAATGGATAATGGTTATTATGTAAACAATTTTCACTTAATTTGCTTAAATATTCCATTACCTTGTCAATTTTATTAATATCTTTAAGAATTTTCAAACCTTTTTTATATTTTTCAACTCCTTCAAATGAATTTTTTTGTCTGAATGCTTGATTCCCCTCAAAAAATAATTCATCAGCCATTTTCAATTTTTGAGAGTTGTCATGTTTCTCTGACTGCATAATTTCAGAGGCGTCACGAAAAATATCTTTCATTTCAAATTCTCCGTCTATCTCTAAAGGAATTTCGTTTAATTCAGGCATTGTTTCTTGAGAAATATTTTTGCGATTAAAATCTGATTCTTTATTTAAATATTCATGGATTTTTTCTGGATGATGAGTGAATTGCGGTGTATAACTGGAAACATTTTCTCCATATGCTGATTGTAATGGTTTTCCGCTTGTAACTAAAGCTGAAAGTTCAGTCATCACATTCGCAAAAAAGAATTTATTCAATCCGTCAATAAAATAATCTACTTTATGATAATTATTTTCAAATCCTGAATCATTGATATCCATATTTACATCATTCATTCGATATATTTCAAACCCGGTGTCATATTTGGTAATCATATATTCTGAATCTGCAACTTTTTCTCTCTTTTTTTTTCCCAACAAAGTATGATCAAAAACCAATCCACAAGCATCTCTATTTTTCCCTTGAAAGCCGATGTGATTTATTAAATCAACATATGAATAAAACAGTCCTAAACCAGGATGGCTATGAAACCAACCCACAATAAAATGACCTTGGTTTTCTTCATATAATTTATCTTCAATAGATTCAATAAAACCATAATGTCTTTCATCTAATTGAACATCGGTGCTATGCCCAAATGTGAGAGATTCAGCTCTTTCAACAATAACTACAGCATCAGTAATATGCCCAATTAAAATTCCATAGATCTCTTTCCATTGGGCTGGAGGTATTGCTTGGTTAGCATACCTGCTTGCATATAATATAATCGTTTTATAAGCTTCTGCTTTAACTACAATTGGTTTTTCGCTTTCTTCCTCCTCCTTTATGGGCTCTATTTCTTTTTTTTCATCCTCATTTTCGTTATTTTTCATAGGTTCTTCTGCTTTCTTACTCATAACAAATCTTCCATAAAAGAATCTTTTATTCTAATAAAATAATACAAATTTGTTATTATAAATAAAATTATTTAGAGGTATTTTAGATTCAGTTCTATTTTTCAGTTTCTTATATTTAATTAATCTATTAGGAATAAATTTAAGCAATCCAGTACCAAAAGAAATAATGACCGGTGAATTATTTGCAATTTTTGCTGTACTTACTTTTGTAATATCTAACATTCTATTTAGAAAAACTGAACATCAAGCATCTCCTTCTTTTATAAATTTTTTTCGCACGGGGATTGGAACTCTAACATTTATCATTTTAGCTTTAGTATTTGAAGTATTTTTTCATATCTTTTTGCTCCCTTGGACTTTATGGTTCATATTAATCTTGAGTTTTATTTTCGGGCAAGTCATAGGTGATACATCATACTTTAAGGCTCAAAAAGAGTTGGGTACCGCAAAAGCTTTATCTATATCAATGACATTTCCGTTATTTACATTTATTATATCAATGATATTTCTTAACTATCCATTTGATATTAGAATTGTTATATCAATTCTTTTCATTGGGATTGGGGTTGTAATTATTGCGAGATCTAAAATTAATCTGGAGGATGTTAATGTTTCTAATGGGGATCAAGTTTCAAGTTCCAAGGATTTCAGCAATATTGAATTCAATTCACGAACATTTTCACCAGCGACTATTTATGGTTTAATAGCATCATTAGGTTGGGCAATTGGTGCTGTATTAATTGATTACGCTTTGAATGAAATTGACCGCATCCTACAAATAGAGGCATTCAGCTCGATTATTGGAAACGTAATCCGATTTCCATTCATTTTATTAATTTTAACTATAATAGTATGTAGAGAAGAGCATATTCTTACTAAAAATAAATCATCCCATTGTAAAAATAAGTCCACCCAAATGTGGTGCTGGTTAATTATTGGCTCTATTATAGGCACATCATTGGGTGCTTTTTTATATACTGAAGCTATTCGTACAGCAGGAGCTACCTTTATAGCCATAATAGCAAGTGCAAGTCCGTTATTCGCACTTCCACTAGATTATTTAATTAATGGTGAAAAAATTTCAAAAAAAGGGTTTTTAGGTGTTATATTGACAACAGTAGGAGTAATCGTGATTCTACTATAAATTTTCAAGATATTTAAATTTGATTGGCTAACCTCTTGAATAATAAATTTACTTTAATAGATGAAATATTTTTAATTATTTAATATTTCAACAAATTTACATTCTTATAAATAACCTAAATTGAGAAAACATAAAAATTATAAATTTTAAATATTAAATATCATGACTTTACCTTTAGATGGGATTAGGGTTTTAGACCTAACTAGAATGCTCCCAGGACCTTATTGTACAATGATTTTAGCTGATTTAGGAGCAGAAGTTATCCGTGTTGAAGACCCTAATTACGCATATTCAAACCCTCCTCCATTTCATCAAAAAGGAAGATATCGGGAAAGCGCTTTTAATTCTATATTAATGCGTAATAAAAAATCGATAACTCTTAATTTGAAAAAAGAAAAAGCAAAGGAAATCTTTTATGAGTTAGTAAAACGGGCAGATGTTATTTTAGAAACTTTTAGACCAAAGGTAACAAATAAATTAAAAATTGATTATGATACTTTATCTTCAATTAACCCATCAATTATATATTGCTCATTAACTGGTTATGGTCAGAATGGCCCTTATGAACAACTTGCGGGTCATGATTTAAATTATATTAGCATTTGTGGTATCTTAGATTTAAATAAAGAAAGAAAAATCGAAAATCAGTCTAATCAAGAAAGAAAGCCGATGGTTCCAGGAGTTCAAGCTGCAGATATTGGAGGTGGTTTAATATCAACTATAGGTATCATATCAGCAATCATTGAAAGAGCAAATAATTCAGAAAAAAAAGGTCAATATATTGATATTTCGATGTTAGATTGTGTCTTTTCTTTTATGCCAATGCCAGCAGCATATCATTTCTCTCAAGATTTAACAACTACATCCCCAATACATGGAGATTTTCCATTTTATTCAGTATATAAAACTAAAGATAATAAATATTTATCTATAGGAGCAATTGAAATGAAGTTTTGGAATAACTTATGTGAAGGATTGGAGTTATCCGATTTAAAACTAAAACAGTTCCCTCAAGGTCTGGAAAAAGAAGAAGTATTTGAAAAAATCCAAGAAAAATTCCTAACAAAAACTCTAGAAGAATGGTTAGAACATTTTAAAAAATATGATACGTGTATTATGCCCGTGAAAACTTTTGCTGAAGCATGTAATGACCCTCAAATTCTAGCTCGAAATATGGTGGTCGAATTAGACCATCCAAAATTAGGAAAAATTAAAAATATATCTTCCCCGATAAAATTTTCAAGAACACCCCTGAAAATAAGAAGTTTATCTCCTACAGTAGGGCAACATACAAAAGAAGTTCTTAAAACATTAAAGTATTCCGATGAAGAAATACATAAATTCAAAATAAATGGGCTAATCTAAAATTCGATTTTTTTTTTTAACTATATTTCTATTAACCGGGCATCCATTGTCTCTAAATCCACGATAACAAATGTGGCTTTTCCAGTCAAATATCCACATAATTCTCCTGGATTTATAACTAACGTATTATTTATTTTCTTGATATTATGATCGTGAGTATGCCCTGTACAAACAATATCGAATTCACCAGATTTTGCTAAACTTTTAATAACTAAAGGATCTGGACTATGAGAAACATATATTTTTTTCCCAGCTAAATCTAAAATTGCTTCATTACTGCTGAGTTTACAAATCTTTCCTAGCTTTTCTATTAGATATAAAAGATCTCCATCATTATTACCAAATACTCCGAAAAAATTACCATTTTTTACATTCTCATTTAAATTCTCGAAAACTCTTATAACAAAAGGAGAAATAATATCTCCACAGTGTATCAAGAAATCTATATTTTCTTTATTCAAAATATTTACTGCTTTTTTAATCATGTCTAAATTATCATGTGAATCAGAAATAACTCCCAATTTCATATTATCAAACACCTTCTCTTATTAAAAATATAATATTTATCAATTATTATATAATTTAAATGTCATTTCAATAAAAAAGTAATTCCATTTTAATTTTTGACAAATAACTCAAAATTTATCGAAAATAATTCTTCAAGGTAGGAGGAAATAAATAAATTTAAGAATTTTTATTATTTTATAAAAGGATTAAGTGCCTATATTTTAATTATGATGAAAAAATTTAATTAATAATTATTTAAGTAAGAGTTTAGAGATGAGCAAATCACAAAACTTTTTAGAACAATATTTTAAAGAAGAAAAAAATAAAGTTGATTTAGAATTAGAAAAATATTTCTTAGATATATTAAAATCAGAATCAATTCAAAACACATTACTATATGATTTCATTAAAAAAGTAAAAGATTATATATTACCCCCAAATAAAAAACCGAAAAGATTACATCCTATAATTTTAATTGCATCATTTTTGGGAATTGCAAATCCTCACTATATAGAAGAAATGGCAGATAAAATTTTATCTGTCGCGCTCTCTGTTGAATTTCTCCATAATGCAAAAATTATTCATGATGATCTTATTGACAAAGATATGACACGAAGAGGATTTCCTTCTTTTCATGTTAGGTGGGCAAATCAACTATTAGAAACATATACTGATAAAGATTTTCCTAATAAAGAAGAATCTGCTCGAGAATTCGGAGCCGTTATGGCAATTTTAGGAGGAAATATAACCTATTTTTTAGGTTCCCAGATTATTTTTAATTCAAAGTTTGAGAATGAAATAAAATTCAAGGCACTTGCTGAGTATAATGAAGCATTTAATTCAATAAATAAAGGATTAATTATTGAAGAATACATGTTTTGGAATAAAATCACTATGACTTTGGAACAGTACTTAAATATTGCAGAGTTAAAAACTGCAAGATTATTTGAAAAATCAGCAAAAATCGGTGCAATTCTTGCAAAAGGTAATTTCAATTATCAAATTCGTCCATTATCAGATTTTATGTTAAAATTAGGTCAAATACATTCTATTAGAGACGACATTTTAGACCTAGAGAAAGATATAATGCATGGCGAGAAAAAATTTCCATATATTATAGCAACCCAGAATACAACAGAAGACCAACAAAAAATTTTAAATGAATTATATGGGAAACCAGATTTAAATAAAAATGAAGTTGCGGAAGTCATGAAGATTATTAATGAAACTAACGCCCTACAAATCGCTCAACAATTTGGTTTAAATCTAATTTCTCAAGCCAAGGAATCTTTAAAGAAAATTTATCCAGGATTAAATAAAAAACATGAAAAATTTTTCATGGAATTATTAAATTTTAGTATAAATAGAGAATTTTAATAATTCTTATTTCAGTCCCTCTTGAACCATAGATTCTAGTCGATTAATAATAGTTTCTAAAACTTTTTGCTTAAATTTTATCCGGCTAGTCTGAAAATGATATTTATCAACTATTATTTGATTTTTAAAGGAATATGAAACATACACTAAGCCAACCGGTTTTAATTTCGTACCCCCGGTGGGACCCGCTATACCCGTAATCCCTATTCCTATTTTTGAATTTGAGATTCTCCGAATACCTTCTGCCATCTGCCTTGCAACAATATCACTAACAGCACCGAACTCCTTTATCGTTTCTGGATCTATACCCAATATTTCACTCTTAGATTTATCACTATATGTTATCACTCCACGCTCAAAAACTTTTGATGCTCCTGGTATATTTGTTATCATATGAGAAATATACCCTCCAGTACATGATTCTGCTATGCTAATCATAATGTTCTTTTTCTCAAATTCCTTAAAAAGAATTTTTATTCTTTCTAATATTACTTTTTCATCAAATTTTTCGGAGATTTTCAAAATTCTCACAATCTTTTGTTAATCTAAGATATTATTTCATAGAATTTAATATTCTTTAATAGGAAATTATAAAATTTATTGGTTTCAAATCGATTATAAGGAATATTTTACTCGATTTTATTCCAACTTCATATTTTATTTTTATTAACTTTTGTTAAAAAATAGGAAAATAAATTTATTTATTATTTAATTAAATTGCTAAAGTTCTAAGAGCCTTTTGCATATTTCTTCTTTTAAGAACCTTCGAAAAATCATCGTTATTAGAACTGGTTGTTAAACGGTTTAGGAAAACGTCCAAATTATCAAAATTATCAAAAAAATAATCCTTCCCTTTAACAAACAGTGTTACGCCACGATTTTTTTCAATTTTTGCATATATTCCACCAATATTTATATCATGTTTCATATATACTGTCCTTTCCTTTCCCTTTTTTGCCCAAAAGTTTTGCTTCAACAAGTAAGACCTAAACATACTCATTTCTTCACACACAACCTTCTGAATTATTTTTAATACATATATTATCCAATACTATATCCTCGAGATCTAATCAATATCCGTTGAATAGTCTCTTGAATATGATCTGAATATTATAGCAATCATCTTGTATATATTACATTGTAATATATAGATATGATTAAAATTCAAATTCGTAGCATCTTTTTTTCTCCTTCTAATTCAGATCTTTTATAATTTTACGAGGTAAAAACTCCTATATAAATAAATTCGTAAAATTTTTTTCACTTAACCTTGAATTTTTTCACTTAACCTTGATTTCCTATGCAAATTTTAAAAATCAAATAATAATTCTTTCTTAAAAACAAGTAAATTAAATTGAAAAAAAGAGTTTTAATCTATTAATTTTTATTCACTTTTCTTGTAATAGATTAATTCGGTAATTTTATGGAAAATATCTGGAACTTTAGCACCTGTTTTTGCCGATGTTTCAAAATATGGCGCATTTAACTTCTTAGAAAGATGCTCTGCCATAGGAACAATAATCTTTCTTTCATCTTTTAAATCAATCTTATTCCCAACAAGTATTCTTGGTACTGAAGAAAGACCAAATTTAACCGCTTCATTGAACCAATTGTTAACATTTGAGAAAGTACTACTTCTGGTAATATCAAACACAAGAATAATTCCGTTTGCGCCATTGTAGTATGGTTTGTGTACCATGTAAAATTGAGGTTGCCCAGCGATATCCCAGAACATTAAATTAACTTCAGTATTCTCACCTTCCTTTGTTTCAAACTGGAGGATATACTTTAAGATATTTACGCCAATAGTCGGTAAATATTTTTTTTCAAATTTCTTTTTAATAAAATTGTTCAAGAGGCTAGTTTTTCCCACAGCTGGATCACCTATGACAATTATCTTATAAACATATTCCGTCTCTGGTCTATAAAAATGTAGTTTTTCATTATTTGAATCTTCTGACATTTTTTAGCACTTTATAATTTTAGGATTTTAACCAGTTATTTAGTAGAAAAAAAAATTTCACTTTAAAATATTTAATCATAATTAAGATAAAAAAGCTCCAAAAAAACATGAAATTTCTAAAATTAAATTAAATTTTTGTTTTTAAGAATCCTTTTTTTTTAAAGAATGCAAATAGTTTGGGGGATTTTAAAATTTTATAATCCAGAAATCAATCTTATCAAGAAGCATTTTTTCCAAAGATTCAT
>JABUBO010000174.1_pt1 | contig 19332 bp, 15 predicted proteins | sample 7240361 | NCBI WGS metagenome assembly JABUBO01 (sample SAMN07256346, study PRJNA390944) | subsurface metagenome | isolation source: Methane hydrate marine sediment | place: Pacific Ocean: Eastern North Pacific, ODP site
AAATATTTTAATCAAATTTTTTTAAATTTTTTAAGATTTAGAAATTTGATCCTTTTTATGAATGATTTTTCTTAGGTCCTTAGCAACATTTTCTGGAAGTAATCGAGCTACTCGCATATCATCTGCCATTTCCGCCCCCCCGACAAACTCATAAGGTAAAATATCTCCAAATAGATGAAAATGTGATTTTTCATACCCATAGGGTTTCATATTAAGTATAATATTCCTATTTGGATTAGCAAAGATGTCATTTAGAGCGCTCCAGATTATTTTTAGATTATGTGCGAGATCATTAAAACATTTTTTATCAAGTTCATCTAACCTTTCAAGATGTTCATTTGGATAAAACCTAAGATGGTAATTTCTTAAAGGACTACCAGTAACAAAAAAAGTCCAGAAATTTGTTTTCAAAACTAGCCTAGAGCCCCCACCATGATCTGACTTGCATAGACGACATTCATGTTCTCTCATTTCCTCAAACGCTTTAAGATGCATTTCTAAACGAGCTCCATGTCCATCCTCGTTTAGATCAATATATACTTGCGAATGAAGTCTTCTTTGACTTCCCCCTACAGGTTTCCCGATATTAAAAAATGGTGATACTGGAATACTCTTTATTCCTTTTTTATTAGCCTCCTCAATAACATAGGATATTCCCGCAGTTGTTGATTGAAATACTTCTGATATTACATCATCCGGAATTTCTTCAAACTTTAAAGAATCATAATATTCCTTTGAAATTGTAACTAGATTAACTCCATATGCGAGTTTAGAATTTGAAGGTAAATTATTAATTATATAATCAAGGATCGAATCTTCAATCCATCGAGCCATAGCAGGATATCTATTGATTAATGTTAAGGCTTTTCCTTTAATATTTATATATCTTTTTGGTGTGATACTGAAAGGATTATCTACTTTTTTATTTCCATTACATATAATTATTCCAAAACCATCACCAATTAGATTGCCTTTATTATCCTTTATTGGTTTTCCATTTAAAATCGCCTTAAAAACATCATTGTCTCCATTGTCCTTATCTATATTGAACTCTCTTTTTCTTCTAACAGGAGAAATATAACTATAATGGCCGTAAAATTTTGATAAAACAGTATGTTTACCATTATCTTGCAAAATAATTGGTACATTACTCAGAGGATCCCAGCGTTTTATTGGAACTTTGCTTAAACTTGAAAAACTATGGCTAGAAATGATGCCGAATTGCATAAAGGGTATTTCCCACAATTCTAAAGTCCTTTTAGATTCACTCAAAATGTCTAAATCAGTAATGATCCATTACCCCAAAAAAAAATTTGTCATTAAATATATTATAATTTTCAATAAATTCATATGTTTCCGAGTTTGGATTACTTATTATAAAACTTCATTTAATATAGATTTTAAAAAAAACTTTTAATAATTATTAATATTTTTTGATATCTATTATCACTTTTTTAAAAAATTTTAAAAAAATATTCGGTGATGGTAATTACGGAGTCTTTAATATTAAATCTAAAAGATATTACTGAAAAGGATATAAATAAGATAGGGAGTAAGGCTGCAAATCTTGGAACGTTAACATTAATTCGGAAAAACTTTTCTGTTCCAGAAGGGTTTGTTATTACTGTTGCTGCTTATTCCTTATTTCTAAAAGCAAATGATCTCGAAAAGTTAATTCAAAAGTTAATTCAAAATATTGATTATTCTAATTATGAAACAATTGAGACTTGTTCAAGAAAAATCAAAGAAGAAATTGAACAAGCATCTCTCCCTCCTAAATTGGTGGAAGAGATTAAAAAAAAATTCGAAGATTTGGGCATAAATAATTTAGTCGTTCGCTCATCCGGTTTATCAGAAGATTTGCCAACGGCTTCTTTTGCAGGATTATATGAATCTTTTCTAAATCTTAAGAGTTTTGATGATATACTTCAATATATTAAGCGATGCTACTCATCGGTTTGGACTAGTCGAGCAATTGTATATCGGAATGAAAACCAAATTCCTCATGATAATGCTGAATTAGCAGTTATTATTCAAAAGATGATTCCGGCTAAAAGTGCAGGGGTCTTGTTTACAGCAGACCCAATATCATTAGAAAGTTCAAATTTGCTTATTGAATCTAATTTTGGATTAGGTGAATCTGTTATGTCTGGAGTGAGCAGCCCAGATCAATACACAGTTCATAGAGGTGGTTCATTTAAAAAAAAATTATTTAAGATTCTTAAAAAGAGAATTGGCTTAAAAAATGTTGCTGCACACCCAAAATCTTCAGAAAATGAGAATGGAATTGAATATATCAAATTATCTGATGAAATGAATAGAAAGTCTTCCCTTTCTGATGAACAAATCATCCAGCTCGCCCAAATAGGGAGTGAAGTAGAACATCAATTTGGATCTCCTCAAGATATTGAATGGGCAATAGATCAATACGATCAAATCCATCTTCTCCAAACGCGACCAATAACCTCAATGAAGTCTGCTCAACCCATAGAGAAGATTATTTGGACTCGAGGATATGCTGACGATTATTGGAATGATTCTGTTACTCCTTTATTTTTTGATCTTTTAGGAGATCAATTAACGCTGACTGTGAATATGGAATTAAATAGTATTATGGGGTACCAACGCATGGAGAAAAAGTTAATGAAACCCTTTAAAGCACATGTATATTTCAATCTAGAGGTTATGAAGCGAAAAGTAGAATATGAAATACCAGGGTTTATCCGTAATGAAGATCTTTTAAATTATTTTCCAGAAGGTTCTGGACCATTTGGTCAAAAAACCATGAAAAATTTACCTTTCCGTACGTTTAAATGGATAGTTGCACAATTACGAGTAATGTTATATGATTCTGATGGTTCAATTACAAAAACTGATTCAAAGTATGAGACCTGGACCCAAGAAGAATTTTTTCCATATTGCGATGAATTTGATTCACGTTTAAAAAATCTTGTAGGAACTGGAAGCATTAAAGCTCTTATTGATTTAACTGAAGAATTAGATCAAAAAATGGTTGCTCATTTCCGTCTTGTCCGATATGGGATACCAGTTCATAATATTGGGATGAATTTAATGGCTCAGGCTTTACTGACTCGATTTCTTGGAAAGAAAGAGATGCAACGGTTATATCCGATATTAATTTCAAATTTAAAGCACAAATTGACCGAAACAAATGAACGAATACATGATCTAGCGATCTTTATTCGCGGAATCCCAGAACTGAGAGAAGCAATTCTCGAAAAGGATTCAAAAGAACTTTATTCTTATTTATCATCCGAAAAAAATCCAGCTATTAAAAGTTTTTTTGAAGAGTTTGAAAAATTTTTAAAAGACCATGGCGACCGTGGGTTCACGAGAGAACCTTATTATCCACGTTGGAGGGATGGCCCTGAATATATATTTGATATCTTAAAATCTCTAATCGCAGGTGAAGTTCAAGAAATGGAAAAAGAAAATTTAAAAATAACAATTCTTCAAGAAAATATTGATGGTATTGTTCAGCAAAAAATCAGATCAACGAGATTAGGCTTTTTAAAATGGAAAATATTTTCAATAATTTTAAAATTTGCTCGCAGATATATCATATTTCGCGAGAATCAACGGTTTAATCTGGATCGGTGGATTACAAGGAATCGACATATATTCTTGGAAATTGGAGAGCAATTCACACGTCAAGGAAAATTACAAAAACCGATCGAGATTTTCTTTTTACACAAAAAAGAAATTAAAAAATTAGTTTTTCAGGATTTAAGTGATAACGAAGTTAGTAAAATCTCGACCGTAGTCAAAAAACGATATGAAGAATTTTTAAAATATGAAAATATTATACCACCAAAATTCATTGAGGGTTCTCAGGAATTCAACGACCCAACTCAATTTACAAAAGAAAGTACATCTTTTCGAGGAATTCCCGCAAGTCAAGGAATTAATACTGCTCCAATACGTGTATTAACTAGGATTGAGGATATCCCAAGTGTTAAAGCAGGTGAGATTCTCGTAGTTCCTCGAACAGACCCTGGTTGGACCCCCATTTTTTCGAAAATTGCAGGTTTAATCACAGAAACAGGCGGTATTCTTTCCCATGGAGCAGTTATATCGAGGGAATACGGCGTTCCGGCTGTAACAAATATTCCAAATGCGTGTAAGCTTTTTCAAACAGGTCAAGTTGTTTCAATTAACGGCAATAATGGCTGGATTACACTTCAAAAATAACTTTAAAATTGAATTAAATTATTAGAAACAAAAATTTAACAAGGTGTAGAAAAATAGAACCAAAAACTCATGAATGTAAAACAACTCATCTCGAATGGAATGAATCCTATTATTTTGTGTTTTATGATAAAGAAATAAATTTAGGCGGAATGTCGAGAATCGGATTTAAGCCAAATAAGCCAGAAGGAATGACTTTTTTATTTCTCTTTTTGCCGGATGGTTCAGCCGGTGGATATCATCATATTGAGAGCATTAAAGAATATTCAACTCCATTTAAAGTAGGTGGTATGGCTCATATATGTCAACCCGATGGAAAATGGAAATATGAATTTAATGGAAATATGATTATGGTCAAGAATCCAGAAGATTTGCCGAAAGTAAGGGAACAACCAAAATTAATAGCGGGAGCTCATAAAGTAAAGATAAATCTCAATTTTGATCCAATTAATGATGTGTATGAATTTAGTGAGAATATGACCCCCGAGTCGTTAGAGCTTGGAAAAAAGGCGGGAGATAAACATTGGGAGCAGATTGCTAAGATCTCTGGGGAGATTCAGGTTGGTGAAAAAAAATATCCTATTCGAAATACTCTCGGGCAACGAGATCATACCTACGGTATTAGAGATTGGACTGGTGTGGGAAATTGGTTGTACTATGTTGTGTGGTTTAATGAAAATTTAGCGATAAACCCGGCAGTTATTATAGCTGATGATGGTAGATTATCTGCAGGTGGTTTTCTTTTTAAAGATGGCCAAAATATTCCTTTAAAAACGATTCGAATTCTTGATCAACGATTTCGTCAAGATAATATATTTCCAATTAGTTCAGAACTTGAATTAATTGACGCTTTAAATGATAAGCATATTCTAAAAGCACGTGTGAGATCAATTATTCCAGTCCCCTTTCAGGATAATGAGGGTAATCAATCTATTCTTATTCAATCTTTCGCAGATTACCAATTAGATGACAATAAAAATGGGTACGGGTCATTTGAAACTTTGAGAAAAGTAAAAAAGTAAAAAATAAGGAATAAGATAAATTTTTAATTTCTTTTTTTATTACGTCTTTTTTTTTGAGATTTAGAGCCAAAACCCCAATCTGGAGTGTGAGAATTTTTATTATTATGTTTATTTTTATATTTACCATCTGTTTCATTGAGGGGTGGGTTCATAATTAAATAAACCTTCTAATATAAATGAATTATATTATTATTTAATTGTTAACATTACTTTAGATTTAAAAGATATATAAATTTTCGTCGATATTTAAGACAAAAATGTAATATAATTGATCAGATTACAGAAAATTCCAGCTCAAAATCGACTAAACTATTAGTTACTATGAGATTTAAGCCTTGAAATATTTTTTGATATCCGGTAATCGTTCTTGAAAATGTTTTTATTGAATATTTTCCCATATTAGCATTTTGTGCATTTCTCAAAACTTTTATTGAAAATGTTAAGTCGTATGTTTGATCATAGGCACTAAAGAAATTACATTTTTGGAAGGGCTTTACTTTAGTGAAATCAGTGTTTGAATCATTTTTTAAGATTTTTAACTTATCTTCATTAAAAGTGTATTTAAATTGTTTTGGATCTCCATTAAAGAAAAAGGGAACCTCAATACCTATCCTTAAATCATTTAAAATTTCGTTCAATATCTCTGGATTATTGTTTTCAATAGACGGCTGTAAATTAAATGAAACATTGAATTTATTAGACCCAGATTGAAGTTTAATTATTTTAATTAGATCAAATTCAAGTTTTTGACCGGATTCTGGTTCAGTTATGCTTCCCGAATATTTCAATTTAACTATTGCAATATCATCATTAATTGTTTTTTCAAGAATTTCATAATTTCCTAAAATAAAATCACCTAATTCTTTATAAGAATTTCGACCAAGTTCTTTTACTGTGGTATCTTTATGAAATATCATAGTCCTAAGCATTCCTTTTCTAAAAGAATCAATAATAACTTCTTCCTTTTCATGATAAGATTCATGCCATCTAGTAAGAACATTAAGTAAATTGTATGATTTTGGCTTAAAATCTAACTCAAAAAGAAAACATCCTAATCTTGGTTTTACATATAAATTGAAAATATCCGATTCCATTATTATATCTTCAAAACTATCAAAATCAAAATCTAAAACATTAATCCTTGGACTTTTACCAAGTGGAATAATCGTATGATTGCTGTGCTTGTTAATTAAGAGATTTTCAATCTTAGATATTATTTTTTCTGTGTTTATTATATGAGTAAATATGGAAAATCGCAGAAAAGCAAGATAGATTCCGCCAAATTGTCCGTGCCAATAACAGTCGTTGCATTGACTTTTATAAACCTCATCCCAAGCTTCTTTAATTAATCGATTAATCTCTGAATTATTAATTTTAAGTTCTTTAATTTTATTTACCATTTGCACTAGTTTTTTGCGTACATAAAGCATCTTTTTATGCATCGTATTCGATTCAGGGTATTTTACTAAGAAATATCGCCAGAATCCACCCTTAATAAACCTTTCAATTTTCGAATCGATAATATGGTTTTCAATTTTATCTTTTATTTTTTTAAATTGAATCCTCTGTTTAGTAGGAAGCACCCACTCCTCCATTTTGTCATAAGATGATGTGGGAATATATATTAAACCTTTAGATCTATATTTTTTAATATATTCTGATAAAGTAAGGCTTTTTATCCAATCACTATCTAAGATTGTTTCAAACAAAGCTGGAATAAATGGCTTTTTGTCGTCCCCGTCATAATGCCCTTTAATATAACAAATCTCATGTGTGGTCCCCCATACACCCATCTTTTCGGCATCACTTAAAAGGACAACGATTCGGTCACCATTTTCATCAGCGGATTTTTTTAAAGAATCAATTGTCATAAAAGTAGGTTTCCAAGGAGTTAAATATCTAATCTCTTCATTAATAGGAAAAATTGTTAGAATGTTGCCTCCATCTTCGGTCGTATAGGAATAAAGTGTATCTCCTTCTTCAAGACCGCAGGCTTTGAGGTGGTTATCATCAACTAAAATATACTTTAATCCAACCTTACTTATAAAAGATGGATAGTCAGGTTCCCACACCCTTTCGCTCAACCATGCTCCATTAACCTTTAATCCAAATTCATCCATTATGCGTTTGCTTAATTTATTCATTTGAGCGATTTTATCCTCATCAGGAATTATTGCATATATTGGTTCATAATAACCGCCACCAATTATTTCAATTTGCTCTCTTTTTGACATTTTCTTCAATTTATCTACAATCTCTGGCTCATTATCACAGAACCAATCTAGGAGATTTCCTGAAAAATGGAGTGTAAACTTTAGTTCTGGAAAATCGAACATTTGATCAATCAATGGTTCATATGCTTTTTTATAGCAGTCCTCAATAACCCAATTAAAATTATCTACGGGTTGATGGAAATGAAATACGAGAGGAAAATTGATAGATTTCCCTTTCATATCAGATTTTTGTTCAGTCATGGTCTAGATTCCTTCATTTATATAGAAATTAAAAAATCGAATATAATATTCATTTAATTTAAATATAGAATATAAATTTTAAAAAATGAAGTAAAATTCTAAAACATAACTTATCAATTCCTTTTAGATTAGAGAAAAAAATACGTTAAGAGCATGTTATTAAATATTAGTAAAGAAATTGTTTTAGAAATTATCAATACAAATGAATTTAAACATTGGTTGAAAAACAGAAGATGGTTTGGAGAAAAGAATTTACCGGATTTTGATATAAAATTAAATTCTATTTATATTGTTCCAAATGAATTTATAACTCCACATGACTGTGCAATTATATTCACTGTTATCAATATAAATTCCAATAAAGGACGCAATTATTTTCTTCCATTATGTATTATAAAATCTTTCGATTCGCTTGATGAGGAGAGTAGTACCTTAAAATTAATTGAGCAGAAATGTTTAATATTAGATTTGAGTGAGAAAACAAAAGAGTTAATACTTTTTGAAGCTGAATTTTTTCCAGATTTTTGGAAGATTTTGTTTTCAAATTTTAATAAATTGGTAGAGATAAATTTCGAAATATTTTCTGAAAAATTTAAAAATCTCTTATTAGATGATTTTCAAGTTAAAATAAAAGAATTAGGTGATGCAAAGACTACAAATATTGTTTTAAAATTGGAGATTGATAAACCAAATGACAAAAATAACACTGGAAGTTTAAATCAGTTGGTGGTAAAATCATACAGAAAATATGCTCCACATATTGAAGTAGAAATGCTTAAAACTCTTAATAATAACAGCTTTAATGCGGCTCCTAATATGCTAGGTTTAATTAGTTTTAAAGAATATAATGTTCTTAATTTTATGAATTTTATAGAGAATGAAGGAGATGTTGGTCTTATTTATTGGAATGAATTGAATGATCTTTTTGATTTTTACTTAAATAATCCTGACGAATTAAATGAAATTAATTTTGTGAAAAATACAAACCTATTAGAGCTAAAATTAAAAGATTATTGTAAAAATTCAATACAATTTAGTGAAAAACTTGGAAATTTTCTCAAGCATATGCATCAGTGTCTTATCAACAACGAATTGAATGAATTTAGTTTAGAAAAAATAGATCATGAAACAGAGACTTTAATATTAGAACAATTTAAAAGTCTTTTATCTGATATTATAAACGGTTTAAATTTTAGTAAAGAATTAGAAATTATTAAAAACGAAGAAATCATTGCGAGTTTAGTAAACATATCCTCAATAATGGACAATAAAGATTATTTTTTAAAAATAAAAGATATTAAAACTCAAAGAATACATCAAGATTTACACATGGCCCAAATTTTAATTAGCAAGTTGGAAGGAAACTCGGAACTTATTATTACTGATTTTGAGGGAGATCCTCAATTATCTATTATGGAACAAAAAAGAAAATATCCAATTGAAAAAGATCTCGCCTCCCTTCTCAGATCATTTGATTATATTAAACTTCTCTCCCTAATTGGTGTAATAAAATATTATATAAAAGAAACCTCTGACCAGATATCTAAAAAAATTTTATTATCTTTTTATAAAAAACAGAAACCAATAGCATTATTAGAAAAAGATTATATTTTTCTTAAAAATCTTGTAAAAGTTGGGGATTTCTGGCAATCTCATATATCCGATTTAATCTCTATTGCATATTATAAATCAGAAGAAATATTTCAAATGAAAAAATTCCTTATAAATTTCTTTTCAATTCAACGATGTTTGATGGAACTTAATTATGAGATAAACTTTAGACCTGAAAATATCATGATCCCATTCTTAGGGTTAAAAAAGATTCTGCTAAAGTAATTCTGATAATTTTTATAAATAAATTATATATAATTTAATTAATCTAATTTTTCTGCTATATGTGGTTTCAAAGATTTTATTGCGATTGCGTAAATAGGAATTACGGATAATTCAATAAATATTGAAATTATGAAAGGTGCTTTTGGACCTAAACTATCCCAGGCTAATCCACCTAAAATGGGACCTAAAATAGCACCTAATAAACTTAACCACTGAGCTGCTCCAAAAATTTTTCCACGATGGATTTTTGATATTCGACTAAGAACATTTTGTAAAATTAAATTACCACCCCAGGCAAAAGTCGAATCAAATATTAATATCACACCAAACATTAATCCAGATGTAGAATTAATTATTAACCAAGTCATTAATGCACCTAATCCACTTACGACAGCAATTCCTAATATTGGATTTACTTTATCAGCAATTTTTCCTATTTTAGCTGCAAATAATAGAGATAATACTTGACTAGGAAAATAAATTAACATTACAAGTGTAGGGTTCTCAATTTTTAACTCTTGTATCAAATAGACTTGAAAAAATGGATATGCTAAGTCTCTATTCATACTACTTATCATAAAAGCAATACTTAATACAAAAAAACCGATAAAAAACCCAATTGTTAAATTATTCCTTGATTTAAAAAGAGAATCTTGCATCACAGGCTCATGAAAAATAATGGTTGGTTCGACTGAAGATGGAAATAAATTGAAAACATGCTTTTCATATGTAAGTTGCTCATTAACTTTAAGATGAAAAATTATCCCTCCAAAAATATTAGATGCAGCAAATAATAATAGTGGACAGTAGACTAAAAAAAGATTTTCAGGAGTAAAGAAATTTGCTAAACCAAAGATAGTAAAACTAATAATTGATCCAATGAGATTTCCTTTTCCTATCATTGCAGCCCTTTTACCAAATGCATAAGAACGATTATCTTTATTTGATTTTTCGGAAATTAATGTATCTAATGGTGTCCAAAAAAATCCAACAAAAAGCCCCAAAACAAACATGCCAATAGTAAAGATCAATAAAGAAGAAAATATAATTCCCACATACATTAATACATAGCATGCGGCACGCCCAATACTCCCTATTAGGACCAAAAACTTTTTTGAAACACGATCAGTTAAATAACCAATAATCGGAGCACTAATTAACCCACCCATTATTTGTATTGAAAATGTAAGACCTAATTGCAAACCTGAAGCTCCAAGTAATTGCACTGTTATATATGGTATCAAAAATGAAAAAAAGAAAAATCCCAAACCATTCCAAAAAATAATTCGAATCATAGGAACAAAATCTGGAGTAATCTTTACCTGGATTTCATCTTCTTGAGAATTACCTTCAGAATTAATTGCTTTTGTCTCTTTTGATATATGTGTAGAATTAGAATGATTTTTGTTATCATTATTATAGGACATTTAAAAAAGATTCCCCAAGACTATTATTTTTAATAAAGAGCCTTTTCCTAAAAAGTTCATTATTTAACTCATAACCGAAATTCATAGAATAAATGGAAACACTATAATTTTGAGCAAATAAACATACTAATAAAATATGCCAAAGATTATTCTTTAAAAATAGCTTGTTAAAAAGTATTAATCGAACTCATTTTTTAGGAATGAAAAAACTCAAAAACCCTTTATTTATTGCAGCCAATCTAAGTTTATTGAGAGTTTTATACCTAAAAGAAACATTAGTTGTTTCTATTCTTCTCTCAAATGCATAAATGTAAAGGTATAATAATCACTTGGAGCGTTTTCACCTTTGCCAAAAACTCTCTCATATTCTTTTTTTATCTTATCAGATGAGATATTTTCGCTTAAAAATCGCATCGGCATTTTTTTTTCATTCACTAAACGATAACAAAATGACTTAACAAAATTTTCAGGTCCAAATTCATGAGGTATCTGAATATTTCTATTACTGTCAAAAATTAGTAAGAACCAACCTAATCTATTACATAATTTTAATTTGTATTCTAAACTGAAATCTCCCTTAATTCTGCATATATCATTCACATATAAAGCCATATCATCACCGAGATCCATTTGAGATTTTTCATCCAATTTTGATAATATATTTTGAATAGTTTCCTGCTTTAAGACCATTAAAGATCGATTATTATACCCCCGTATCGTTCCATCATTATGTATTGCTAAGATTTCAGCTAAACTCAGGAAATTTCTTATAACACTACCTTTCTTATCATTTAGTATTTTTTCAGCAATAAATTTTAATTGTTCTTCCAAATCAGAACTAATTCTTACTGTTATAGGCTTTTTTTCTGTACTCATAATTTTAATAATACGAATTTGAGAATATATACTTTTGTAGAGATCATACACAATTAATTACAAAGTCATTAAAAAAAATTTTAAGATATAGCAAAAAAAGATAATTTAAAATAAAATTTGTATTAGGTTTATTCCTTAAAATTTCCCATTTTTGTGGAAAATAATATTCATTGATTTTTAATATCATAATTTAAATTTTTTTTTTCCCAAAAAAGTATTTATTTGTATAAGAAATTATTTATGAAAATAGTAGTCTTTTGAAATCTTTTAGAGCAAAATGATGACATTAAGTACATTTGTTACATTTGATGCAACGAAAAACCTTTAAATCTTAAGAGAATATTAATTAGATTGTAATATAAATTGTAAATCTTGGTTTAGGGTTAAAATAAAAAAATGGAATTTACAGAAATCGCTTCTTTTAAAGAAATCCCGGATAGTATTGAACAAGATCTTAGAATAAATGATGATGAAAAAATTGAATTAATTTCAAAAGCTCTATCGAGTCTGACAAGAAGAGAAATTTTACGCCTTATTAGAAATCAATCAATAAGTGGTGAGCTAATTGATGTTTCATCAATGGCGGACATATTAAATATGACGGAAGCAAACATTTCCGCACAGATTAAACGACTTGAAAAGGCAGGATTGATTCGATGTCATTATATGCCCGGGCAGCATGGTGTAAAGAAGATTTCTCAAATTACTTATAAAAAGATCATTTTTAGTATCTAATCTTGATAATCTTTCAATTCAGGGGGAGAATTTTAAATTAATATTTTTTCTCTAATTTAATATTTGTTTAATATTAAGTTTGATTTTATATTTTACGGCAATTAATTTTAATATAATTAATAGCTCGCTATTAACTATACGTTTTATGATGTTTTGGAATATCTAGATTTCAAATCTTCGAGAATTATTCGCCGTGCTCCTGACTTTATGAATTTTAAATTGTAAATTAATTCAATGAAATTTACAATCATATGAGAAGTCGCTCCAAATATGACATATTTTTTGTTATTTGTTTTATAAGTATATTTACCGACGGCAATGGATTCACCCCTTAGCTTATATGTTCTCTCAATATAATTTTTTTTATCAACAAAGAAGGAGATCGGAATTTTTATAATTTCTTCCACTTCATCATCACATTTAATCATTTTCTGGTGTTTATCTGTATATCCTACAAAAGGAGAAATTACATGTCTTTTAGGTGTAATAACATCATCAATGCATCCGATTATTTGAATTTTATCTCTTGGGATACCTAATTCTTCTTCAGTCTCTCTTAACGCTGTATCTTCATATGTATCATCTAATTGGGGATTATATAAACCTCCCGGGAACGACATTTCTCCTGAATATTTATCATTAGATCTATGTGCTCGTTGAATTAAAACTAAATTATAGGGTTTTTTATCATTTGGAATAATTAAAAATAATATCGCTGAACTTATTAAGCAATTATCTCTAAAGGAAATTCTTAAAGGCGAATTAAATTTTTTTAACTTATTTTTAAATAAATCTTCATTAAAGAATAAATTCATGAACTCCATAATTTTACTTTAAAAGACTTGAATATCTTAATATAATTTAGATTAGAAAGATATGAATCTATTAAAAATTAGTCTTTTTATTCTTCTTCCTCAAATTTCAACTCTTTTCCGCAGCTTTTACATCTTGAATCTATTAATTTTTCAAAGCATTTTGTGTGGTATAATGCATTACATTTGTAGTTACCACATTTGATTATATCTTGTTCCTCCTCAAATATCATATTACATACAGGGCAGGAGCTATAAAGGGCCTCATCACCTAACTCTGAAGAAGATGTCTTTTTTGCATAAAAAACATCATTTGTTTCAGATTTAGAAATCAGACTTGGTTTTCTTAATGCTTGCAGTTTTGTAATTTGCTGTACCTCTACTGGAATTTTTAAAAGATAGAAACAATGAGGGCAACGAAAAGTCCCTGAAGCTTTTAGTTTATCATCTGATAAACTTGCCGCGTAAGCCGTGGCACAGTGGAGGTGCATCGGGATTTGACAATCGGGACAATATCTTCCCTCTGTAAAGAAAGTTCCTCCACAATATGGACATATATCAGAAAAACAAATAGAACATTTTTTATAATCAACCTCTCCGCGAATTTGTTTTATCCGCTCTTGTTGGTTTGTAGTTAAATCCTGTGTTCTTAAGAGAGAGGCAGCAATTTTACGTAAGAAAGCTGGATTTTCAATAGCTGACTTGATATCTATTGTATCAATTCTTACATTTGATGTAGCAACTACTCTAGCTGAATTAAGCATACTCTCAGAATCATTATTATAAAAGTATTGTCCTTTAGTGACCTCTGACAATCTTTTTAATATATCAAAATGAGTTATTTCACCCAATTTTATTGTATCTATCTTTATTTGTAACTTACTTGCTAAATTAGCCATCTTTAAAGGATCAATTGACGTCTTTGTATAATTTCCATCAGAAATTATTAAAATTCGTGGCACTTTAGCACTGATTTTTCTTAGTTCTCCTATTTGTTTTTGGATTCCGAGAGCGAGAGTATTCCCCAGAGTGGATCTTCCTCCAAATTCTATAATGTTTAAATTATTAATTATTACTTCTTCATTGCTATTGAAATCCAAAACGAGTTTAGGATTGTCAGATATCGTTATGATAGCAAAAGATGTTAATGGATCTTTTTGAAGTCTTGTAGAAACAAGGATTTGTAGAGCCTTTATACACGAATTTAATCGATTGGGTACGTAATCCTTTCTATACATTGAACGACTAACATCAAGACATATGATAATATTTTCAGAGACTCGTTGGCTCATTTTAATTTTAGAAGAAATATTTTTAATAATTAAACAATTTTTTAATGAACTTAGAGGAAATTAATCCTTTCAAGTTGTATTTATGAATATAATAGAAATTAAGTCTTATAAAAACTTTTATATAAAGGAACAAATAAAGAGCAGATTGCAAGAAAATTATTAAGGTTCAATTCTACTTAATATACTCATTTTTTCTATAAAATCGAATTGAAATAAATTTTGTAATTGGTGTAAATAAATAGATAAAAATAAAAGTGCTTTTGATGATTTTTTTTATGATATTTTTGCAAATAATTAATATAATTTGTGAATAAAGGTTATTTTTAATTTCCCTTGTTTTTAATTAAAATTTAATTCTATGCGATGATTTTTATTATATAGCAATAGAATATGGGTGTAACCCCACACCCTCTATCCCATCCGCAGAAATTGCATTTGGAACTACTTTTTTTATAATATTATACCCTGCGTTTACATCGGCGTTGATAAGAATTCCTTTTTTGCTTTTAAAAAGACCTCTGTTTATTCGCTTTCCCGCATATTTTTTATGTTTTTTAATAGGTTCTTTATCTTTTAACATATACCATAAATCGTAATATCTCAACCAATTACCCAGGTAAAATAATTCCTGCCTAATATAATAATTTGCTAAATTGTATAAATTTTTAGAAAAATAACATAAACAAGATAAATCCCATCTCTTCTTCATCTGTATTTGTTCTGTAAGCCTCATTAGTATAAAATATAATATTTTTTTGTCTTTTTAAGTGAGTAGAGTGTATAGATTTATCTTAAAATATATTCAATTAAAATTTAATGAATAACAAGGGAAAATAAAGATCTCCTGAATAAATAATAACTTCCCATTAATAACTTTTAATTACTTTTCTAATTAAACTTTTAAATTATTTTAAAATCCTATCTTTAATTAAATAATAAAAATATATGAATCATAAAAATAATTAAAATTTTAAATTACTAAAAACCATTAATATAATAGATTACCTATTTTAATTTGATTTTAAAATTAAACAAATAAAATGAATTTAGAATATGCAAATATCAGGAAAAAATGACATTGAAAAAATAAAGGGCTTTTTCAAATCAAGCATTCTCATTGATGATATTATGGAAATCCTAAAATATAAAGTGGATTCTCTAATTGGAATTGATACGATTAGTGCAAATATTCTCAAGAAATCGAGAGTGAATACAATTAAAGATCTGGCAGAATTACCTGATGATAAGATTTTAGAAAATAAAGAAATTACTGCAGATATTTTAGAAAAGTGGATAAGTATTGCAAAAGTAATCCAGGAATTCATAAGTTCAAGCAGATTTGCGCAGAAAAAAGTTTTATTGATCGGATTGGATAATGGTGGAAAGACTTCGATTTTAAATGTAATTCAAGATAAATATTCTATGGTTAAAAATATTCTGCCTACAAGAGGAGTTCAAAGAGAGCAATTGGATTTTTTTGGCTATGGAGTAGTATCGTGGGATTTAGGTGGCCAGATCCAGTATCGGGAGAATTTATATTTTAAGAGACCTGAATTATATTTTTCTGAAGCGGATTTAATTTTATACGTTGTAGATGTTCAAGATCCAAAAAGATTTGTGGAGTCATCAAACTATTTAAAAATTGTTCTTCAAGTACTCGAGGATTTAAACGAGAAGCCTGAGTTATTAATTGTTCTAAATAAATTTGATCCTGATTTGAAAAATGATAAAACAACTTTAGCTAATGCTGAATCTGCAAAAACCAAATTTAAGAATATGGTAAAAGACTATGGTGTTGAATCTCTTGATTTTGTGAATACTACGATTTTCGAAAGTTTTACCATTAAACAAATGTTTTCAGTTGCTTTGAAAAAGATCTCCGAGACCTCAGAGATTATTGAAAAGATTTTATCTCGATTTTCAGATTCGATTAATGGAAGAGCTATTTCTATTATTTCTACGGATGGACTTATTTTTGGTAGTTTTGCTGAAAAAGAAGTAGATGAAACATTAATTAACAATACTGCTTTGTTGATGCAGACTTTATTGAGTTTTCATTCAAAAGTTGGATTATTAAGAGAAAATTCGATGGTGCTCGAATATAGGTTAAATAAATTCTCTATTCGGGGAGAAAAACTATTTGAGTATAGCGATAAAAAAATTCCTGTTTATCTTTGGTTATTGAGTGAAGATGTATCACTTTTAGATGAAAAATTAAATTACTTCACCACAGAAATAATGCCTTTGATAAATCTTTTCGTTTAACTCTTTAAATTACTTTTATCTCTTTATTTATTTTTATAATAGATCAAAACTAAAGATAATTTTTAGTCAAAATCTCTTAATGCTACAAGAATTTTAAAAAATTTAAAAAAAAAATAAATTAGAAATTATTAAAATATTATTATTTTCTTTTCACTAAAAATGCACCAACTAAACTTATTGCTGCCCCAGCACATGCAACAAAAAATCCATTTCCCAATCTCCAAGTATATAATCCAAAAATTCCCAGATCGACACTTCCAAAAAAGATGTTGTAATCAGCTCCAAAAAGCCATTCTAAACCAGAAAGTATAGATTCAAAGTGATCTTCAGAATAAAGTGCATAACAGAATAGTGCTAGACCTACAATCATTAAAAATGCGAATAAAATTGATCCTCCTTTTGATCCTTTTGCAGCAACCAAAATTACTAAAATAGAACTGGCAAGAAACAAGAGCCCACCAATTAAAAACAATTCACCCGCAAAATCTCCATTCACATTATATCCATATGGATTTAAATAAGCTGAGTTCGTAACAATTAGCTGTTGATTAACTTCCCACCATCCTAACGAGGGTTCAATAAAGGTTAAAACAGTAGCCAAGATACCAATAATTCCACCTATTACTGCTAAAATTTTAGTCAAATTTCTCACTCATTAATTGATTAATTTATTAGATATATTTTAAGAAGTTTAAAACGCTTTTTATAATTACTTAAAAATTTTTTAATTAATTTATAAATTAAAAAGTAAATCCTGGATTTTTAAATAATTATTCATAAATTTTATCTTTTATCTTTTTTTTATTATAAATAACCATAATAGGATGCTTAGCATATCTTATTTAAAATAAGTTTTGTATAAATTTCGCAAAAAGTGCAAGAGAAAATGGAACAAAAAAGTGAAGAAAAAAAAGGACTTACTAACGAGCAAAGAATGGAATTAATAAAATCAAACATGGAGAAGATAAGACACAAAATAGCGATAATTTCAGGCAAGGGTGGGGTTGGCAAGAGCACAATTGCAGTGAATTTAGCCATGAAACTAGCAAGCACAGGATCTGCTGTAGGGTTGCTTGATATTGATATCACTGGACCAAATGTAGCGAAAATGATTGGGATTAGTCCTGAATTGAAACCACAAGTAGATCCAGATAAAATGCAATTTTATCCAATCAATGGACCTCTTAACATTAAAGTCATGAGCATGGCATTTTTAATTGAGGATAGTGATAGTCCGGTCATTTGGCGTGGTCCAATGAAAATGAGCGCAACAAGGCAATTTCTTGGGGATGCACAATGGGGTTATTTGGATTATTTAATAATTGATTTACCACCCGGCACGGGAGATGAGATTTTAGATATATTACAACTGATACCTGATGTCCATATCGTTATAGTTACAACACCTCAAGAAGTAGCACTGATGGATTCTAGAAAAACCATTAAGATGTCTCTTATCATGAATAGAGATGTAATAGGAATTATAGAAAATATGTCAGGATATATTTGCCCTAAGTGTGGCTATAAAATCGATTTATTTGGTAAAGGAGGCGGAGAAAAAGCGGCAAAAGATTTTAACATACCTCTTTTGGGTCAAATTCCCCTAGATCCAAATATTAGAGTTACTGGTGACTCAGGGTTGCCATTTATAATTCAATTTCCAGATTCTCCAGCCACAAAAGCTTTTACAGAATCTGTAAAAAAAATTAAGGAAATCTTAGAAAAATGATTTTATCTTTTTTTTTATTACTCTTTTGAAAATAATATAGTTAAAATAAAAAAAAAGAATAAAAAATGTAAATTTATTTTAAATATATTTTTGATAATCTTTCTACGATAGTAGGATCGATAATTTCTCTTGGCTCCCATTTCTTGGATTTAAGATATTCTAGGACTTCTGCTTTCATACTGATTGGGATATCAGCTTCAACTCGAATATATTTCTCTAAATCTTCTGGAAGATCAACACCAAGATATTTGCGAGATAAGTCAATCCAGTGTGAAAGTTTAATCATTCTACCTTTAGTAGTATCAGCTGGTCGAATACAAAACTTAGCACAGAGAACAATTGCTTGTTCAATTGATTCTGCGGTCGTTAAAAGATGTTCTGGGGCGGGGGCGACTGGATGACCTGACGTTCCATCTCTTGCATTATAGGCTTTCCAAACCTTATCATTATCAGTTCGACCAAGCTGATTCCTTCTATATTCTGCAGCATGAGGACCACATATTGCTGGTATGCCCAAACCGTTTGCACTACTGGCAATGCTTGCCGCTTTTTGAGACATAGCCCCCCAAGCAACGCCTACTGCTCCAACTCGATTTAATACATAATCAGCAATTTCCTCATAATTTCCACGTAATGGACGTCTTGCAAAAATGTT
>JABUBO010000175.1_pt1 | contig 19272 bp, 37 predicted proteins | sample 7240361 | NCBI WGS metagenome assembly JABUBO01 (sample SAMN07256346, study PRJNA390944) | subsurface metagenome | isolation source: Methane hydrate marine sediment | place: Pacific Ocean: Eastern North Pacific, ODP site
CAACCCCTCTAGCTCAGTCATTTTTTCTTTACCCCTTTGCACTTTTGTAAAGTCTGCCGGGGATCTACTGCCTTATTCCAGGGATCCGGGGAGTAAGGCAGCGGTGTGCCATAGGCTCAAAACTTAACAAAAGAGCCAATTTTGTAAACTAATGCGCTCCCGCCACCTGGGGAGCTACCCCAGGATTAAAAAAGCTCTCTATTGCGGTGTGCCAGGCTATTCTTCAGGCTCAGTTCCCGGTTCTGTCTCCGGTTCCTTTTCAGGCTCCGTTTCTTCTTCCGGCTCCTGATCATCCGCCGGGGTATGCTGGTAGGTAGCAGTAGGATGGAGCCTAAGCACCAGTTCACCATCTAGCTTGTGGACATTCTCAAGGTGCTTCGTCAGGTACTTGACATCTACCAGGGTGCCGCAGCCGGGGATAGGGCAATTAACCTTTACTTTCATGGTGTACCTCCTTCTTGATTTAATCCGGGCTGAAGCGGCACCGCCTTAGACAAGTCCACTTTGGCGTACCAGATCAGCCGCCAAAAATTACGGATATGGAGAGCGTCAAAGATTTCCCTGGGCATGCTCAATAAGTTCAGGTACCGCTTACCATGCTCAAGCAGCCATTCCACTATGCAAAGAATAAGTTTATCCAGGCGGTAGCAGTTAGAGATCTGCCGCCCATGCAGGTACCGATTATGAACCTGGACTAGATCATCTTCCCGGAGCTTGGCGATAGCTCGCCAAAAGCTGCGCTTAGAGCAGCCGTAACTCTTACGAGGGGGAGATCCGAGTCCCTGCTCCACTCTCCAGGCAGCCATCGCCGGCGACAATTCCGGCTCCTCGCCGGCGATCTGAGAGGCTTTAGGGTACACTCTGCCATAGTAGGCGTAGAACCGGAGCAACCTTAAGATACCCTCTCGCTCAGCCGAGTTTAAGCCGATGTTTCTACCCAGGTAATGCCGGATCTCGTCAAAACGCTTGTTAAAGAGTTCGCAGGTGAGGATCTTCCGTTTCTTTGGCACACCGTAACTGTATAGCTCTCTACTATTACCTGGTACTTTCTTATTACTATTACCAGGGGATATAGATAGAGAAGTGTTACGGTGTGCCAGGGGTTGTTGTTCCGGGGGAGAATGAGAAGTTTCCACCGGGGGGGCTTGACAAATCCCCCGGTCTTGGGGTAGAGTTTTTACTGTCATGTTTGCGCTCCTTCGGAGCGCCCCCAAACAAAAAGGGGGGCTAGAAGGGGTTAGCTTCTAGAACCCCCGCTGCAAATGAATTGGGGCGCACCATATTTGTTACTTCACATAACATATAGAGTCCGATGGCGTTCATTCGTTGTCAATACCTCTCAATGCCTCTAGTTAAACTTGGTTATTGAGTGCAGCTCCATGCACCCCCTTTCCCCGGTACCCTGGCAAATACATTCCTGGTTTTGCCAGGCAGCACGATCCACCGGGCAGCCTACCAGGATAAGGGTTTCTTCATCCGGCTTGATCGTTCTAAGGCTGCCGGCGTGAAACTCCCCCTGCTCCTTGTAGATCCTCACTTCCCCGGCTCCATGCTCTAGTTCCTCAGTCCTGATCACTTCCCCAGGATTAGCCGGCTCCGGGGATCCGGGGTTGATGGTGTACTGCTCTATCTGCTTGCGCCAGGTTCTAGCCTGGTCAGCCAGGTCAGCCATGCCTTGTTTCTCCTGATCGCTAATGTCCATCGGGTAAGTCTCCTTTGCTAGTGCTTCAATGGTCAACAGGTGCTTCCGGATACAATTCTCTGTGTCGCTATCACATGGGCAAGCCGGATCGGTGGCGTGTCCTGTCAGCAAAGCGCACTCAGCCTCTATCTGCTCATACTGCCAGGTAACTAGGGGATTGCGGTTCATTCCTCACCTTCAGCGGCAAGGCTTTTCTCAAGTTTGTCCAGGTAGTCGCTTGTCTCTTTGCCGGCAACCTTATTCATCAACCTGGTTTGAGATATAATCTGTGATACCTGCGCCCTTTCCATCGCTATCTGGATCGGTGAGGCTTCCGGAGCCAGGATAGTTCTAAGCGCCTGGATACTTTCAGCGCTCTTAGCGAGAGCAGCAAGATCACCGCCACCGCTGCCGCCGGTGGATCGTGCTAACAGGGCTTGTAATAAACCCTGCTGCGCTGCCGCTGCCGGTGCTGACGCTTTAGCCATAAGTACCTGGTACTTTTGCTCTGCGTTCAAGCCGGCGTAGAGATCGGGATTATCAGCTGCCGGCTGCTTTTCCAGGCTTTCTAACCTGGTGTTGATTTGACTTAGATTAGTAGCCACGCCGCCCAGTACCCTGGCTAGCAGCGCCTTTTGTTCCTCTTTCAGCGGCAGATCTTTAAGCAGATCCTCAATAGTGGGTTCCTGGGTAGCTTCCCCTGGTTTTTCATCATCCTTACCCATGCTCACCCCCTTTCTTGGTGCTAAAAATAGAGCCGATAGCTGGCTGTGCTGCCGGCTCCGGCTCTTTATCGCCTGGTTTTTCTTCCCCCTCACCTGGTTGATCCCCCGGCTTTTCCTCTGGTGGCGGCTCCTTTTCTGTTACCTGGTACCGCTGCCCTGTCTTATCAAACCACAAGCGGCACTCCGGGCAATCCAGGAACTCATCAGCTGTTTTGTGGCGGTGATCCAGGTTTCCCGGTGTTTGTGCTTTACTCAGGATCTCCTCAATATCTGCCCTGGTGAGCTGCTCAGCTGACACAGCTGGCAGGTCTAGCTTAAAGATCTCGTTACAATGTGGGCATTGTACTTTCTTCTCAGGCATTGATCTTCACCCCCTTTATGACTTGATCCGGTTTATCCTGGTCGGGTTGTTTGATCTCATTCGTGCCAAAGTAGTCTTTGAGAATATGCCCCATGCACTCGTGCATGCTGAAACAGCCCCGGCGGTTCATTTCCTTTTCTATCAGGGGTAGGAATTGAGCCGGTATATTGACAATCCTCGTAACGGGATTTTTATTAGCCATAATCCCCCCTTTTTGTGGATTATTGTGTTTGACCTTTTATAAAAAGCGTAGAACAATAGTAGGGGAAAGTCAAATCAGTTCTTGCCGATCAATGCCGGCGAACAGGTCGGAAAGGGGGTGTTTGTGTCTAGCTGTATCAGCTTGCCTAATGGGAAAGGCGCTTTTGCCAGGCATTGTCTCGCTCCGGCTTCCAAATCCTGCCGGGGAAGGTCAAAGGGTGAGTTCCAGTCCTGCCGGCGTGATAGAATAGCCGGCTGCCGGACACAGCATGGCTGTATTGGCGGGGCGTACATTCCGCCCACGCAGATCAAAATGTTTCCATAAGGGGGTTAAGTTAATCATGGCTGCAAAAGGATCCAAAATGCAACCAGGTGAGTGCCGCTGTACCAGGAGAGGCATGAAATACTGCCGGACTGCTAAGGGTGTGCGCTTCACCGGCAAATGCTAAAAAAGGGGGTGATGACTAATCATGCAAGGTAATCCAGTAGATCTAAACCGTTTAATGTGGCTCGGAGCTGGTGCCGGCAGCAAGGGAATAATCGCCGGCATGGTGTCGGGGTTTGCGCCACAAGCCGGTATTACGCCGGATATAGCGGCAGCGTTTATCGGCTTCTGGTTGGCTCAGCAGGGTGGTGAGAGGATGGGTGGCTTTGGTGAAGGTATGCTGATCGCTGCGATAGGTCAGCTTGTCCGGCAGCCGATAGAGGGTATCTTTGGGCAGATCGGAAAGCAGGCTCCTGCTCCAACACCGGAAGCGGCAGCTGCGGCAGCTGCTACCAAGACCAAAACCCAGGGAAGCCCGGAAGAAAGCGAAGAGGCTTACCTTGCCGCTAAGTATGGGATCACCTGATCCTGTGGGGTAGTTTAACCGCCCCAAAAATAATAACGAAGGAGTTAAACGACAATGAGAAAGTGGATTGATGTTCCTTTCAGTATCAACCAGGGAACCCCAGGCATTACCCTGGGAACCGCAACCACCGCCGGCAGCGGCGATGGCGTTGTTGAGGCAAAGCTCTTTGAGTTCCTTTGCCCGGTAGGTTTAACGGTGGTGATCCTGCCGATTGCTACCCTGGCAGCCTACCTCATTGACAATGAGGCAGCCCCGGCAGAGTGTAACGATGGTGTACCGCTGCGGATCGTTCACATTGACAGCGCTGGCGATATTACCCTTAACCGGATCGTTACCACCTATGCCTCTATCAAGGACTTTGCCGATCAGAACAAGCTCAAGAGGTTCAAGGACAAGTTTGCTGTCGGTGAAAAGGAAAAGCTGATCTGCTATGTGGTGCCGGAAAATGCTAAATCGCTTAATCCAGCCGGCAGCCGCTTTGAGATTGACTGCCGCCGGGTGTCCAAGCTGCTCACAGTCTAAAATATAGGGGGTGAATTATGCCAGCAGTTAGTCAAGCCCTCTATGTTGAAGGGCAGCAAGTAGGTGCTGCCTGGCAGTTCTCAGCCAGGGTGTTTGTTGAGGATCCAGCCGGCAGCGGTACCTGGCGCAAAGCAGTAGCCGGTGAGGTTGAGGTTGTTCTTGACTTTCTTGGTGAGTGGTGGCAGCTTACCAAAGAGCTAGAGACTAAGAATACCGATGCTTCCGGGAATGTGAGCTTTGCCGGATCCTGGGAAAGCGGAGCCTACACGATGGAAGCTAAGCACCTGCAAAGCGGCGACAGGTACAAAGTCCGGATAGATACTCGTGATGATGGCACCTATGATGTAGAGGTAGAGATTGAATAGGGGGTAGTACCTTATGGCAGGTATTGATCAAGCCCTTTATGTGCGTGGTCAAGCGGTATCCCCCTATGTCGGAGATTGGCAGCTTCTAACCTCAAAGCGGTACCCTGACGCTGAGCAACCCTGGGAAGATGCGCAGCTGATCACCGCAGAGGCTAAAACCGGGGAAGAACTAACGCTTGACGATGCCCTGGGCATTGAGCAGATGATCCGGGAAAAGATCTTTGAGGAAGGCGGAGCGCCGCTAGAGAGCCGGATCTTCTCACGAGTTGAACAAACCGCCGCCGGGGAAAGCCTGATCACCTACAAGGTGGAACACGCCGCACATGGCAGCCCTATCGTGTGGGCGGTTGTGATTGCCTTTATCGCTGCTAACTGGAAAGCGATCTTGATAATCATGGGGTTAGCAGCTGCCGCAGCTGCTATTGTTGCCTTCACGATCAAGGCAGTCTCTATCACCTGGAAAGCCGGCGATAAGATAGAGGATCTTGTTGAGGAGCTGCCGCCGGCGCTGGTAGGGTTAGGAGCCGGCTTGTTTATTATCCTGATCCTGTTTGCCCTGGGTGGCAGAAAAAAGGAGCAGACAGCATGAGCTTAAGATCAGCTTTAGGACTAGCTGAGCCGGGAACTGAAGAAGAAACACAGCCAGGCTTGCCGATCCTGTCGCTTTGTTGGGATCCCCTGTTTAACTTCTTGATCCGGTTTTTTAAGCCGCTGCGACCAACGAAGGCGTGGACTGCCTTACACTACCTGGAAGCGGAAACCTCAACTAACTATAAGCTCGTCTTTGAGACAGAGGTTGAAGCAGGATTTGAGGGCATCCTGGATATGATCACCCTGTATTCAGACAGACCCGCTGCTACTCAATGGCGTTTGGAAATAGTCGGACTAGAGCAGTTTAAGGACAAGAAAACCTTTGTCGCTTTGACGCTCTCTTATAATGGGCTTACCATTCGTGCCGGGCAGGTGATCAAGCTAATGGTCAAAACAGATGGGGTAGCTACCAATATCACCGGTGGGCTATCCGGGCAGCTCCGCTTTCTCGGAAAGTAGAAATGAAGCGTGAACTTTGGTATTTAGTAGTAGTTAGGGATCGGCACGGCAAGGTTGTCTCACGGGAACGCCGTAAGTCAAAGAGCTTCGTGCGTGGGTGGAATGATGTTATTTATATCCATACAACTGGGGCTTCAGACACTGTTAAAGACATAGGTGGAGTAGTCCGAGCCATAACCCCGATGGCACATCAATTGAAAATGCTCTCCCTCGCAAGCAAAGAAGATGAGTGGTCAATTGCCATTGGCACGGGGGACACCGCTGTTACCATTTCCGATTATGCGTTAGAAGCAGTGATTCCTCACGGCACCGGAGCCGGTGAAATGTCCTATCAGGATCCTACTGTAAATGAGTCTGTCGTGTCCGCTCCCAACTGCGGTTTTTTGGTTGAGCGTGCCTTCGTAAATAATAGTGGGGCTGAAATAACAGTGAAGGAGTCTACAATCTATTCGCCATTTGACGCTCCGGGTAACAGTATCTGTCTAATACGAGATGTTTTTGTCTCCCCGCAGGCAGTTCCAAACGGAGGCTCTCTTTCAATGAACTATACTTTGAGGGTAACAGCGTGAAGCAGCAAGTCAAGGAAATGACACACGCTCAATTCTTAACCTATGTCGTTGTTGTAACTGATAGAGAGGGGCGAGTTCTCCGGAGAATAGAAGCTCCATCTCGCAGCTTTGTTGAACAGTGGAATAAGGTTGTCAATGTTCAAGCGAAGCAAGTAGCCTCAACGATTAAGGACACCGGCGGGGTTGACCGCTCGGTGCTTAATGCTACTCAAAATCTCCAGATACAGGCAGCAGCAGCCATTACCGATTACGGTATCCGTGTCGGGAAGGGGTCAACTGCGGTTGCGATTGATGACTATGCCCTAGAGACACCTTTAGCTGAAGGAGTAGGGGTTGACCAGCTTAACCATCTGTTGAGCACATACACCGCACCTTCAATAGATGGCTCTGACTGCTCTTTCACCATCAAACGGAATATGATCAATAACAGCGGAGCGACTATATCGGGGGTAAGGGAGCTTGGAGCTTATATGAGAATGAGCACTTTTTATGGTCTCGCCTTCCGTGATGTTTTGGGAGCGGGGGTTGATGTTCCCGATGGCGGAGCAGTTACAGTTGAATACACTATCAAGGTAACAGCCTAATGCCCGAAGTCAATATCACCCATACCGAGATTACCCCCTCTTATGTTGAAGGCTATGGTGGTGGGAAGCGGGACTTTACACACACCGAGACAAGTCCTACCTTTTTGGGTGGTGGCGGTGGTGGTTGGCGGAGTTTTACCGCTACTGAGAGCAGTCCTGAATACCATATTCCTGTGAGCCATGAAACACTAGGCAGACATAAAGGGTTTGATTTCAGGGGGAAGGGGTTAAGGATATGAGCGTAAAGCAGATCCAGGCTTTAATGACCGGGCTTGTTGTCCTGGCATGTGTAATCGGCGGGGTTATCCTGCTCGTCAAGGGGATTGATAGTACAGTCGGGGTGATCATGCTGATCATTGTTGGCAGTTACCTGGGGCTGGATCTAGCGCCCTGGGTACCCCTGGGCAAGAACCAAAAGCACAAGCCGCCAGGCTAGGTTATGATCTCGCCGCCGGCTTCCCTCAGCTGGATAGATACTACCAGCACCCTTGCCAGGGTAAGGTTATCGTAGCTGTCTAGCACCTTGTCATACCGGGCAACCTCACCCCGGAGTAAAACGCCAGCGCTGATCAGGTTCTCAATGATCTGCTCCCTTGCTTTCTCCCTGGTCAAGTTCAGCTGCATTGGCTCACCTTTTCCATTCTCACTTATTGCCATGATCCCCCCTTTTTCGCCCTTTTACTGCCAGGTGGCAGCAAGCGCCTGTGTAAATTCACCGGAGTCGGCAGCTCCCCGGGTGTCCTCTTTTTTGACTTTTGAGTATCAAAATCCCTGGTACTTTCCCCCCGCAAAAGTTTGTCCAGCTAGCTGGATTTTGATCTGAGAGCGTCATATTTCCACCTGGTCAGCGATCTTGAGCGCATCTTCAACCTGGAGCAGACGCAGGTACCTTAAGGTCATCGCCGGCGTGGTATGCCCTAAGAGCTTTTGAAGCGCTGCCGGGTGTCCTGTCTGCCTTAAAAACTCAATAGCGTAGCTGTGCCGGAAAAGGTGAGGATAAACCCTTTTTGCTACCCCGGCGGTACCGGCAGCTGCTCTCGTGATCTGCCAGGCTCTTTGCCGGCTGATCATAAAGAACCGATCCCCGGAGCCGAGCTGGTGCCGGCGCTGGTAGTCAAGCAGCTCCCCGGCGATCCTCGCCGGTACCGCCACCTGGCGAGTCTTGCCGCCCTTACCTCTCCGGATCCATAAAACCGGCTGCCGGTCTAACCAGGTGAGGTCTGCCGGCGTGATCCGCAGCGCTTCACTTATCCGGATCCCGGTTTGTAGCAGCAAGTCCAGGAAAAGAGTATCCCTGGCAGCCTTGCGGCTGCCGGCGGCAGCTTCTATTATCCGGTGAGCTTCCCCCGGTGGTAGGTACTCCGGGAGATCCTTTTCTGCCTGGTATCTAACCAGCGGAAAATGCGTCATAATGCCCTGCTCCTATACCGGCAGATTATTGGTCGGAAAAGTCCAAGAAACCCCCTTAGTCTTTATCCTGGTGCGTCGTAGTTGGCTAAGAAACACCTGCCAGCTATTCTCTTTTTGCCTGGGCATTTTCCCTCTCCTTTTGCTCCTTGTCTCGCTTCCGCTGCTCGCACCACACATCTATAAAACCGGCTATAAAGCTAAACACCACCAGGAGCAGAAATCCAAAGAATATCTTAGACGCTATCTCCACAACTCACCCCCTAATCAAACATCTGCCAGGCTTTCCTGGATCTTTTTCAGCTCCTGGAGCTTCCGGATCGTATTTTCAATAAGGGCTGTCTCAGCCGGCGAGAGGTAAGCTCTCATGCTCTTGAGCTTATCTTCCCAATAACGGATCAACCCCTCTAGCTCAGTCATTTTTTCTTTACCCCTTTGCACTTTTGTAAAGTCTGCCGGGGATCTACTGCCTTATTCCAGGGATCCGGGGAGTAGGGCAGCGGTGTGCCATAGGCTCAAAACTTAACAAAAGAGCCAATTTTGTAAAGCGCACCGGTACGGTGTGCCAGGCTAGCCGCCGGCGGTGTGCCAGGCTATTCTTCCCCTGGTTGCGGTTCCTTTTCAGGCTCAGGCTCAGGCTCTTGCTCCGGTTCCTTTTTAGGCTCCGCTTCTTCTGCCGGCTCCTGATAGTCTGCCGGGGTATGCTCGTAGGCAGCAGTAGGATGGAGCCTAAGCAACACTTCACCGTCTAGCTCATGAACTTTCTCAAGGTGCTTAGGGAGATTTTGAACCTGTACCTCTGTGCCGCAGCCGGCGATAGGGCAATTTACTCTGACCTTCATGTTGTACCCCCTTCCTGATTTAATCCGGGCTGAACCGGCACCGCCTTAGATAAGTCTGCTTTGGCGTACCAGATCAGCCGCCAAAAATTAGGCATGTGGAGAGCGTCAAAGAGTTCCCTGGGTAAGCTCAGTAAATTCAGGTACCGCTTGCCATGCTCAAGCAGCCACCGCACCAGGCAGAGAATAAGTTTATCCAGCCGGTAGCAGTTGGAGATCTGCCGCCCATGCAGGTACCGGTTATGCACCTGGATCAAGCCATCTACCCGGAGCTTAGCGATGGCTCGCCAAAAACTACGCTTAGAGCTGCCGGGGATCATGTTACCGAAATCAGCGGCAATCTGTGAGGCTTTAGGGTACACTCTGCCGTAGTAGGCGTAGATCCGGAGCAGCCTTAAAATGCTCTCTCGCTCAGCCGGGGTTAAGCCCATGTTTCTATCCAGGTACTCCCGGATCTCCTGAAAACGCTTGTTGTAGAGTTCACAGGTGAGGATCTTCCGTCTCATTGGCACACCGTAACTGTATAGACTTCTACTGTTACCCGGTACATGCTTACTCTTATCACCAGGGAGTATAGATAGAGAAGCGTTACGGTGTGCCAATGGTTGTTGTTCTGGGGATTTGAGTCCCCCCAGGGGTACTTGACAAATGCTCTGGTCTTTCGGTATAGTTTCTACTGTCATGTTGCGCTCCTTCGGGAGCGCCCCCCAGGGGGCTAGAAGGGGTTGGCTTCTAAGCCCCGGAAAAGAAAGGGGCGCACCATAGTTGTTACTTCACATAACATATAAAGTTCGCTGGTTCTAAATGCTTCTCAATGCCTGTCAATGCCTCTCAGCTAAATTTAGTTATTGAGTGCAGCTCCATGCAGCCCCTTTCCCCGGTAGCTTGGCAAACACATTCTTGGTTTTGCCAGGTAGCACGATCTACCGGGCAGCCTACCAGGATAAGGGTTTCTTCATTCGGCTTGATGGTTCTAAGGCTGCCGGCGTGAAACTCCCCCTGCTCCTTGTAGATCCTCACTTCCCCGGCTCCATGCTCTAGTTGCTCAGTCCTGATCACTTCCCCTTCTGAGGGGGAAGGGGATCCAGGGTTGATGGTGTACTGCTCTATCTGCTTGCGCCAGGTTCTAGCCTGGTCAGCCAGGTCAGCCATGCCTTGTTTCTCCTGATTGCTAATGTCCATCGGGTAAGTCTCCTTTGCTAGTGCTTCAATGGTCAATAGGTGCTTCCGGATACAATTCTCTGTATCGCTATCACATGGGCAAGCTCTATTTTTAGCGCTAAAACAGGAGGGGAGCATGGGAAAGGATAATGAAAAGCCGGGTACCGGGGAAGAAACCCAGGAACCCACTATTGAGGATCTGCTTAAAGATCTGCCGCTGAAAGAGGAACAAAAGGCGCTACTGGCTAGGGTGATCGGCGGCGTAGCTACTAATCTAACTCAAATCAACACCAGGTTAGAAAGCCTGGAAAAGCAGCCGGCAGCTGATAATCCCGATCTTTACGCCGGCTTAGACGCTGCGCAAAAGTACCAGGTACTTATGGCTAAAGCGTCAGCGCCGGCAGCGGCAGCACAGCAGGGTTTATTGCAAGCCCTGTTATCACGAGCCAGCGGCGGCGGCGGTGGTGATCTTGCTGCTCTCGCTAAGAGTGCTGAAAGTATCCAGGCGCTTAGAACTATCCTATCGCCGCCACCCTCAGCGATCCAGATAGCGATGGAAAGGGCGCAGGTATCGCAGATCATATCTCAAACCAGGTTAATGAATAAAGTTGCCGGCAAAGAGACAGGCGACTACCTGGACAAACTTGAGAAAAGTCTTGCCGAGGAAGGTGAGGAGTGAACCGCAATCCCTTAGTTACCTGGCAGTATGAGCAGATAGAGGCTGAGTGCGCTTTGCTGACAGGACACGCCACCGATCCGGCTTGCCCATGTGATAGCGATACAGAGAATTGTATCCGGAAGCACCTATTGACCATTGAAGCACTAGCAAAGGAGACTTACCCGATGGACATTGGCGATCAGGAGAAACAAGGCATGGCTGACCTGGCTGACCAGGCTAGAGCCTGGCGCAAGCAGATAGAGCAGTACACCATCGGCAGCGGATCACCGGAGCCGGCTAATCCTGATGGAGTGATCAGGACTGAGGAACTAGAGCATGGAGCCGGGGAAGTGAGGATCTACAAGGAGCAGGGGGAGTTTCACGCCGGCAGCTTACGGACCATAAAGCCGGATGAAGAAACCCTTATCCTGGTAGGCTGTCCGGCTGATCGTGCTACCTGGCAAAATCAAGAGTGTATATGCCATGATACCGGGGAAAGAGGCTGCACCGAGTTACACTCCATTACTAAATTTAACTGAGAGGCATTTTGAGCCTATGAGACAGGGCGCACGCTATATGTTATGTAACGTTAACATATGGTGCGCCCCTCACCTGTTCCCGGGGCTTAGAAGACCCCAAGGGGCGTTTACCTGCTGTTATGTGAAGGAATAATAATCAGGAAGGGGGTACAACATGAAGGTCAGAGTAAATTGTCCTATCGCCGGCTGCGGTGTCCAGATAAATGCCATCCACCTGGCCAGGCACTTTGAGAAGGTCCACAAGCTAGATGGTGAATTGGTGCTGCGGCTCCACCCGGGTAATGCCTACCAGCACACCCCGGAAGATGATCAGGAGCCGGGAGAGGAACCGAAGCCAGAAGAAGAAGCGGAGCCGGAAAAGGATCAGGAGCCGGGAGAAGAAGCGGAGCCGGAAAAGGATCAGGAGCCAGAAGAAGAAGAATAAAGCGGCAGCCAGGAGGTGCTTGCTATGAAGTCATTTGATGTCATTTCCGTCCTGGAAGATATGGCGGAAAATCCTGATCATGCCCTAGATGTTGACCAGGTCCACGCTCTACACTTCGCCAATGCCGTCATTCGCTCAGTCCCTCAAAACCTCATAGACTGCATTGACGTAATCCTGGACCTGGAAAACGCCAGGCAGAAGCAATAGAGTCGCATCATGCCAGGCTATCGTTGCCTCAATAATCAGGTCGGTTATTGTAAGGACCCGCGCCGGCAATCCCCGTGTGACGCTGCAGACTCATGCTCGGATATCGGTGGCGTTTTCGTTCTGCAGACCTCATCACTCGCCGGCTGCACCTTAGACCCGCAGAAATGCGGGTTTTTTATTTCTTGGAGTGAGGTATGCCGTGACATTCAACCAATAGAAGAATAGCCACCGAGTAAGAAGGGACCCGAAAAGAAGGGGACCCAAGACGGTGGGACGAGCGAGAGGGAGGTAAAGCTCTTAAAACCTTTTCACCCTATTCTTGCACTTGGCCTGTGTAGCAGCACAGGCTTTCATCCAGCAGCAGACTATGCAAACCCCTCATTGTACCACCCACTCATAGCGATAACAAGCTCTCACTGGTACTTTCTGGGACGTGAACCGGAATGGGTGTCCGGTTAAAGCGGATGGGTACGGTTAACTAGGGCAAGGACCATATTACTCCGTCCCAACGGGTGGCCGTGGGGGGGGGTGGAAGCTATGCGTAAGCGTAGCCGTATCTGGTTACCTTGACCACCTCCAGGGTAAGTCTCATCGGCAAAAAATTTATTTTTTGAGGTTATTTTTCTCTAGCGATCGCTACAATTAAAATCTGAGCCGTTAAACCTGCCGGGTCGGGGGATACCATTCACCAGGCCAGCCACGGAAACTTCCCGCGGGGTGTGGCTATAGCCAATGCCATCCCTGGAATTATCGGCAACCGGGTTAATCGGCCATAATGATAAGTTTGGCTGTTAGACATAATGGTTATTCTGCGCCCCATGGCCGGACCCGACCTCTTTTTTTCTACCCTGGCCATGGGTGAGAACTCGCTTTTTTGCCGGCAGCCGGTGCCATGATGGTCCGGCGGATCGCCCCCGGGGAAAAAGAGCTGGCAGACATTGAGGGGAGCTGGCGGGGTGGCCGCCCCGCCTACGGTAAAATGCCGTTTTTCAAAAGAAGGAGGGGGCTTGGCCCCCTCCTCGAGCGGTGCTATTGGCACCGCTATCCCGGCTGCAGCCGGCTTTTAATCCCTCACATCAGGGCGATAAATATCGCCGGCTTCTTCCCTCAGCATATGAGAGACAAGCATCACCCTGGTCAGCTGCGTGTTGTCGTAGCTGTCAAGGATCCTCTCGTACCTGGCAGCCTCACCCCGGAGTAAAACACCGGCAGCGATCAGGTTTGTAATCGTCTGCTCCTTTGCCCTCTCCCTGGTCAGGGCAAGCTGCATTTGATCTTTCTTTCCGTTATCTGGCTGAACCATAACAACCCCCCCCTAGACTTTTGGCTCAATCATCAGGCTTTTGCCGCTGGTTTTTGCCCAGGGGCACCCAGGGCGTGAGGTCCAGCCCCAGGTAGCCGCCGACAATGACCAGCAGGATCACGCCGACGGTGTGATCGACCCCCTTGATGATCAGGATGATCCCGCCGATCACACAAGCCAGGACCACCAGCCCGGTCATAAGCGCCTGTATTGCTTTTACGCTCACAATTACCTCCTATCCGATAAGAACCCCTTGACTGCGTGGTATGGCAGTAATATCATCAACGTCAATGGTGTCAATAAATCCGTCTGCCGCTGGTGTGTCTGACCAGCTTATTAAATAAATACCGTCTTGTGGCTCGCTATGGTTATACATAAACTGCGTCTGCCCTGCGTGTATATCAATTGCGTCTATGATAGCACCTACAACACCTGCGTCTGATATGGGGACTGTGGAAAGTTTACCATCCCACGAAGTCCTACCCCCCACTAAAAAGACAGTGTTTGCCCCTTGAGTCCCTATAGCCAACACTCTTATTTCCAACAGAGCTACAGCACTAAAATTACCACTACTCAATGCTGTTATTGCCCCGTCACCAGCTATGGTATAGGTGCGAACTGTGCTAGTTGCTTCACTAAAAACGGCATAAACACTTCCAGCAACGTGCTCTATTTTATGTGGGTATATTGTACTTGATTGTATTGTCTCCGTATCAATCCACGCCTTTGTGATAGCACCAGCATCATTTACGCTAAATGTTTTAAGAACAGCATTAGTTCCATTATTGTAAGAAATAGCAAAAATATCTCCTGATATATGTATGACACTTGGACTTTCTCCAATAGCATCAAATAGCCAAGAGTCAGTTAAAGCTACACCAGTTCCGTTGTCATTGACATTGAAAACTGCGATATGCCCATCTGGGTCTACCCCAGCACTATCAAAAAAGGCAACGTACTTGGTTGTGCCAGTTTTTCTGATAAATCCACTAAGTTTGGTAGGGTCAGGTAAGCCAGCAAAATATACATATTCTATGGCAGTCTTGGTTATAGTCCCGTCTGGTGCAACTGTCATGGTCATAATATTTAGCCAAGTTTCATAGGGTGGCTGGGGAAGTCTCTGTCCCCGATAACATACAACATAGACATTACCTGCTGTCTTTACTACGAATGGGTGATAATAAGCACCATTTGACGTGGTGGGGTGAAAATCCCACGAGTCAATTAAAGCGCCGATATCACCGGCTGCGTCTACTGGATAAGTTTTAACCCACATATCAGCACCAGTGCCAAGATACCAGATAGCCACTATACCAGTGTCAAGTTTAAGAACTGAGGCTGTTTTACCAGACTCAGTATCGTATTCAAAACTTTCAATGATTGAACCTATGTCACCAAATGCCATGTTACGCCTTTTTTAGCCTCAAGACTACAGTACACCTTTCAATAGTGGTACAACTGTCAACATTAAAGGCTAGAATGTCACCTTGCCCAAGGCTCTTTGTCCAGCCGGTTAATGTATCATCAGAGTCTTTGATACCGGCGGCAATAGTAGGCTTGGCTGCGGCTGTGATCGTGTCCGCTACGGTAGGCGGAAAGTTAGCGTAAGTGTCCTTCCAAATGTCTATGACAATGTTACCGGACTGATCAGCGTATAGCCGCTGTCCGGTGATATTACACTTAAAAGGTACGTCAATATGCCCTTTTTGTCCGGTTGTGATCGCAGCCCCGCCGCCGTCTATAACAAAACTTAGACCGGCTTCCTTTCTACCGACAAGAGAAAAGCCCATGGTTTAACGCCTTCCCAGGTATCGCAGCTCCCCGGTTATCGTAGCGGCAAAATCGGTGGCGGTGCCATCAGAGGTTTTTACAGCGACTATGATCTTGATGCCGGCGAGCAAGGGTAGCTCCTTCCAGGGCAGCGTCAGCACTCCGGGGAGGATCTTCTGGTCCTTAAGTATGTCCTGGTCAGCCACCCGGACAAAGAAAAGCCCCTTGGCTCCGCTGCTGGTGTAAAGGCTGATCTCGTTAAGGATCCCCTCATAGTCAGCCGGAATCTCCCAGGAAACAAGCAGCTTGTAGTTTGTGGTAGTCTCAGCCTCAAGGCTATTAATCGCTACCACCGGCTTGCGTGGTCGCAGCGGCTTAAAAAACCGTATCAGGAAGCTAAAGAGTGGATCCCAACAAAGCCGGATGATCGGTAAGGGCTGCTGTGTCTCCTCCTGGTCTGTTTCTGTCAGTCCTAACTCTGATCTCAAGCTCATGTTGTCTCCTTTTTACGGCCACCCAGGGCAAAGAGCGCCACGATGATAAGCAAGCCGGCTCCCAGACCCACCAGCGCCGGCGGCAATTCTTCAACCAGGTCCTCAATCTTATCGCCGGCTTTCCAGACGATAGAGACACCCTTAATCGCAAAGGCAACAATGGCGGCTGCCGCAGCTGCTAGCCCCATAGCAATCAGGATCACTTTCCAATTAGCGGCAATAAGGGCGATTATCGGCATCCATACGATAGGGCTGCCATGAGCTGCGTGTTCAACTTTATAGGTGGTCAGCGTTTCCCCGGCAGCGGTCCTTTCCACCCGGGAGAAGATCCGGCTTTCCAGCGGCGCTCCCCCTTCCTCAAAGATCTGCTCCCGGATCATCTGCTCAATGCCCAGGGCATCATCCAGGGTTAGTTCTTCCCCGGTTTTAGCCTCTGCGGTGATCAGTTGGGCATCTTCCCAGGACTGTTCAGCGTCAGGGTAGCGCTTAGAGCTGATCAGTACCCAGTCTCCGACATAAGGGGGAACCGCTTGACCACGCAGATAGAGCGCTAGATCAACAGTCGGCAAGGTAAACCCCCTTACTCAATCTCTACTTCTGTGTCATAGGTGCCGTCGTCGTGGCAGTCTATCCGGACTTTGTATTTATCCTGGCTTACCTGATGGGTGGCTTCCATCGTGTAGGAGCCGCCCTCCCAGGACCCGGCAAAGACACATTCTCCGTTGGCATCAGTCATGAGGGTTTCCATAGTGGTGCCGATCTGCCACCACTCGCCCAAGAACTTAAGCTCAACGGAAACCTCGCCGGCGGTGGCCCGGCGCCAGTTCACGCTCCCCGGGGGATCCTCAACAAAGACCTTACACCGGAACTGCCAGCTGATACCTACCTGCACGCCTTCAACATAGAGGACTTTATCAACTAATGGCATACTAACCCCCCTAAATTGATAGTAGCTTGGACACGGCTCGGCAGGCGATTTCAAAGCGGCTGGCGGCAGGGTTCAAGGATACCCCGGTTGCCGGAATAACATAGAAGATAACCTTTTCCTTCTCCGCAATGGCGAACTTGGCTTCAAACCGCTTCATCTTGTTCTGGTCAGCGAAGTCCTTAACCCTGGCATAGACGGTGTTAATCCTGTCTAATACGAAAGTACCGGCGCTATCGGTGTGGACAATCCTGATGGGCGTGCCATCGGCGCACTCGGCAGGAGCCGCTTCATTGTCCTTCAGGTAGGCTGCCAGGGTGGAGAGCGGCAGGACCACCAGGGTCAGACCGACCGGGCAAAGAAACTCGCCGAGCTTGGCTTCGGTTACGCCATCACCGCTGGCGGCGGTGGTGGCACTCCCCGGTGTCCAGTTGGGTTTACTCTCGTTCAGAGAGTAAGGAACGTCAATCCACTTTCTCATTGTGTTTAACTCCTTTGTGTTTATTTTTTGGGGACGGCTAAACTATCCCCGGGAAGATCAGACAATACCGTACTTAGCGGCAAGGTACGCTTCTTCGCTTTCCTCCGGGCTTCCCTGGTTGCTGGCTGCCTTGGCGGCGGCTGCGGCTGCCGCTTCCGGTGTTGGGGTGGTGCCGCCCTTCCCGATCTGACCGAAGATACCCTCTATCGGCTGCCGGACCAGCTGACCTATGGCGGCGATCAGCACACCTTCACCAAAGACACCGAACCTCTCACCACCCTGTTGAGCCAGCCAAAAGCCGATAAACGCTGCCGCGATATCCGGGGTAATGCCGGCTTGCGGAGCCATCCCCGACACCATGCCGGCAAGTATTCCCTTGCTGCCGGCACCGGCTCCAAGCCACATTAAACGGTTTAGATCTACTGGATTATTAGGCATGATTGACTATTACCTCCTTTCTTAGCATTTGCCGGTGAAGCGCACACCTTTAGCGGTCTTGCAGTATTTCATGCCTTTCCTGGTGCAGCGGCACTCCCCTGGTTGCATTTTGGATCCCTTACTGCCTTTATTCGCCATCTAGGACCTCCTCATGGAAACATTTTGATCTGAGTAGGTGGAATATACGCCCTGCCAACACAACCGTACTGTGTCCGGCAGCCGGATATTCTCTCACGCCGGCAGGACTGAAATTCAACTTTTGGCTTCCCGGCACAAGCCCTGGATGCCGGAGCGAGACAACCCCTGGCAAAAGCGCCCTTCCCATCGGGTAGAGTGATACAAGTCGCCATAAACGCCCCCTTTCTCCCCTATTCGCCGGCGCTATCACCGGGGGTATTGACTTTTCAATATTATTGTTCTACGATTTTTATAAACGGGCAAACACATTAAACCGTGAGAGGGCTATCCAATGAGCGAAAAAAAAGGCGAAAAAAAGAGCGAAAAAAGGAGCCATAGAAGCCCTACAACCAGGGTGATCACCATCCCGGCTCAATTCCATCCCCTGATTGAAAAGGTGAGGGAGCGCCGGGGCTACTTTAGTCAGCACGAGTGCATGGGGCATATTCTCAGTGAATACTTTGGCACGGATGGGAAAAAACAACCTGACCAGGTTAACCCTGATCAGGTCATAAAGGGGGTGAAGCTCAATGGCTGAGCAGAAAGTGCAATGCCCACACTGCGACGAGATCTTTAAGCTAGACCTGCCGGAAGCGCCGCCGGCTGACTTAGGTAAGATCAGCCGGAAAGAGCTTGAGGAAATCCTGAGTAAAGCACAAACACCCGGCAACCTGGATCACCGGCACAAGACAGCTGACGAGTTCCTGGATTGCCCGAAGTGCCGCTTGTGGGTTGATAAGACAGCGCAGCGATACCAGGTAATAGAAAAGGAACCTCCGCCTCCGGAGCCGGGGGATCAACCAGGTGAGGGGGAAGAAAAACCAGGCGATAAAGAGCCGGAGCCGGCAGCTAAGCCGGTTGTCGGCTCTATTTTTAAGAAAGTGGGGTGAGCATGAGCAACGATAAGGAGAAACCGGGCGAAGATAAGCCTGGGGAAGAAACCCCTGAACCCACTATTGAGGACCTGCTTAAAGATCTGCCGCTGAAAGAGGAACAAAAAGCGCTACTGGCTAAGGTGATCGGCGGCGTAGTAGTCAACCTTAATCAGCTCAACACCAGGTTAGACACCATGGAAAAGCAGCCGGCAGCTGAGAACCCGGACATTTACTCCGGGTTAAACCCCGATCAGAAATACCAGGTAATGATGGCTAGGGCGTCAGCGCCAGCAGCGGCAGCGCAGCAAGGCTTATTACAAGCCCTGCTATCACGATCCAGCGGCGGCGGTGGCGGTGGCGGTGATCTGGCTGCTCTCGCTAAGAGCGCTGAAAGTATCCAGGCGCTTAGAACTATCCTGACCCCGGAAGCCTCACCGATCCAGCAAGCGATGGAAAGGGCGCAGGTATCGCAGATCATATCTCAAACCAGGTTAATGAATAAAGTTGCCGGCAAAGAGACAAGCGACTACCTGGACAAACTTGAGAAAAGCCTTGCCGACCAGGAAGGTGCGGAATGAACCGCAATCCCTTAGTTACCTGGCAGTATGAGCAGATAGAGGCTGAGTGCGCTTTGCTGACAGGACACGCCACCGATCCGGCTTGCC
>JABUBO010000176.1_pt1 | contig 19270 bp, 13 predicted proteins | sample 7240361 | NCBI WGS metagenome assembly JABUBO01 (sample SAMN07256346, study PRJNA390944) | subsurface metagenome | isolation source: Methane hydrate marine sediment | place: Pacific Ocean: Eastern North Pacific, ODP site
AGCCATGCCAGCCTACTTTGCGCAGATACGGCATCTTAAGATAACTCCAGGGCACAACGTGCTCAGCCATATATTCGAGATACGTTTTGGGCCCGAATCGGCCAAACTCTTTGCCGGTCGGGTCGATGATACGAATGTCACCATCATAAAAATTAAGCTCGTTGTTTTTGTTGACCATCCCCATATAATAAGTTTCGTGGTAGAACAAATCCTTGTTTACAACGACATCGACCAGTTGTTTGTTCTTAAGAATAAAATCGTCAACGACCTGGAGGGTGAACTTGCCAAATTCGAGAAGCTCATCTGCCATTTTTGCGATTTTGTCGCGGTTCTCCTGCGATAGGGGCTGGGATACTCCGCCGGGCAGACCAAAAATTGGGTGTGTAGCCTTGCCTCCAATAATTTCCTGAATTTGTGCACTGTATGCTCGATTGACCAGGACCTTTTTGCCTATCTCCGGTCCCACAACGTTGATGACGCCGACGATATTTCTCTCTTCCGGCTTTGCTGCCCAGCCGCATATAAGGTCCGGGCCTACGGCCATCGCATAAATATGGGCGATATGGCTGTGGAGCATATGGGCACAATAACCCAGTTCGCGGAGTTTTTTGGCGACCGGCGTCGGTTCGACGTTGTATGCCATATCCAGGGCTTTTGTTGCTGCTAAATGATGCGGCCAGGGACATACGCCGCAAAGCCGGGTTGTGATTCGTGGTATTTCCTCAATGGGTCTGCCTTTGCAGAATTCCTCGAAGCCCCGCAGTTCTACGACCTGAAAGTAGGTGTCCTCGACTTCGCCCTTGTCATCGAGAAAGACGTTTATCTGTGCGTGTCCTTCCAGCCGAGTGGCCGGGGCTATGCGAATAATTTTTTCCTTTACCTTGTATTTCTCGTCCTCAAGCTTTGGATAGCTCATAACTCGTATCTCATATATTGTATGTCGTATTTCGTTTTATTTTTTATACTTCTTTTACAACTCGCTGCAAGAGGGATTTTGGTAATGTGAAGCGGTAGAATGTTCCAAGCGGGTCGCGCATTTTTGCCATTAGTTTTTCGATTTCTTCTTCGGGTAGTTCCGACTCTGAGCCGCTGACTTTCAGTATGGACGTGAACGCGCTGAGACAACTGGCGCCGTGGTCGAGCACCGCCGCCGTTGGCCCCATACATCCACGGCAGGGCATATTAACAATTATACACTTGGAGTCGCAGCCGGCACGAGTGGCAGGACCGAAGCACATTATACCCTGCTCAAGGAAACACTTTTCGGGGTCCAGCTCTGTATAATCAACACTTTTGATTTCGTCGATAAAGACCTTGTCGGGTTTCTGCCTGGGGCACTCATCGCAGAGAGTCCTTTCGGAAGCTAAGATTATTCCTTTGGGCGGCAGACCGGCTTTGCCCTGAACAAAATCGAGGACAACAGCAAGGAGCTTTACGTTCATTTCTCTTGTGGGCGGGCAAGCACCAATGATGTAATCCACATCAACGACATCATCCAGGGTCTTGACGTACTCAAACAACTCGGGCAGTTCCAGCTCGTGACCTTCAGGGCTTACATAGTGCGTTTGTGGTCGGGTGTGTTCGGGATTGACTGTTGTTGCGGTCTGTTCATAAACGGTATCGAGAATTTTGTTTTTTGTGGTGACATTAGCCAGGCCGGGGATACCTCCGAAGGCGGCACAGGCACCGTAAGCGACCATAATCTTCGATTTTTTGCGCAAGAGTTTGGCTACATACTCATTTTCACTATTGCGGACGGCACCGTGGTATAGACATATAGTGATTTCACCGTCGTCCATTGCTTCGACGTCTTTGTATTTTATATCCGTAGCCAGAGGTGCAAATGTAAGGTCGGCTACTTCGAAAAGCTTTAGAAGCTCGACATCCAAATCAAGTACGGCGATGTCACATCCGGAACAGGTGGCACCCTGGGCTAAGGCGATTTTTATCTTCTCAGACATCTGCGGCCTCCTTCGTTGCACCGATGGTCTGGGTATCTGTAGGGCCGGTTCGGTAAGGACTGGGGCCAAGCTTGGTAATGTGCTCAATAAAGCTGTTCATAGTCGTGGCGAACTTTTCGGCCTCACCTGCGGAAATCCAGGCCAGTTCCAGACGCTGCTCATTTAGCCCAAACTGTTTTAATAGCGAACGCAGCATGGCCATGCGTCTTCTTGTGCGGTAGTTGCCGCCGATATAATGACAGTCGCCCGGGTGACAGCCGGCCACCATCACGCCGTCAGCTCCCAGTCTGAAAGCTTCCATAATCCATGCGGGGTCAACGCGGGCACTGCACATAGTTCGTATAACACGAAAATATGGTTTAATCTGGTATCTGCTTATACCAGCTAAATCGCCTCCGGCGTATGCACACCAGTTACAGCAAAAAACGATAATCTTGGGTTTAAATGTCATTTCACATCTCGTATTTCGTATCACTGTTTCTGCTTTAGTCAACTAATGCAGCTTTAATCATTGCGAGCATTTGTTTGTCTTTGAATCCTTTTTGCTCCATCGCACCGCTCGGACAAGCGGCGACGCATCCACCGCAGCCCTTGCACATCGCCTCGTTGATTTGTACGATTTTCTCTTCATCTTTGCCGCCGGGTCTGTCCACAACCTCCAGTGCGTTGTATTCGCACACCGGCACACAGATTCCGCAGCCGTCACAGAGGTCGTCGTTCACGGCGGCTATCGTCGGCTCGGCCTCGTATTTGTCTTTTGAGATAATGGTACAGGCTTTTGCTGCAGCGGCCTCAGCCTGGGCGATTGTTTCAGCCATAGATTTCGGACTGTGAGCAAGGCCGGCTACGAAGATGCCTTCTGTAGCGAATTCGACAGGCCGCAGCTTTACATGGGCCTCCAACAAAAATCCATCTTCATTCATCGGGACCTTTAGCATTTGAGCAATCGATTCGTTGTTGCTGTCGGGGTCGATTCTGCTGCTCAAGATAAGTAAATCTGGTTCTAATACAAGTTCGCAGTCCAAAAGCGGCTCACGTACTGTTAGCTTCAGTTTGTCCCTGCCTGTTACTTTGGGCTTATTGTCCGCTTCGTATCGTACAAAAATAACGCCTTTGTCGCGGGCGGTCTGGAAATATTGTTCGTTAAAGCCGTAGGTGCGGATGTCACGGTATAAAACGTAGGCTTCGGTTTCCGGGGAAAGCTCTTTAATTTTCAGAGCGTTTTTCACAGCAGCACTACAGCAAAGCCTGCTGCAATACATATGCTCTTCTTCACGAGAGCCGACACACTGAATGAAAACTGCCGTTTTTACTCCCGACAGCGGTTCTTTGTTGGTGGGGGCGAGCAGACCTTCAAGCTCCAGTTGTGTAACAACGCGCTTATTCTGGCCATAGAGATACTCATCAGGTTTGTGTTCATTTCCGCCGGTAGCAACAATAATGGTGCCGTGTTTTATTTTTCTTTCCTTAGAATCGTTTTTCAAAGTGCTTTCGAAATTGCCGATAAATCCTTCTATACTCTCGATCTCAGTACTGGTATAGACAGAGATGTTTTTATGTTTTTGTACGTGCTCTTGAAGGTGCGCCAGATAGGCCCGGACATTCGGCTCGGCAAATGTGGAGCGCAGGTTTCTGAGATTTCCGCCGAGTTGCTTTTGGCGTTCAACCAATGTGACCTCAAATCCCTGGTTGGCTATGCCCAGGGCTGCCGTCATACCCGCTAATCCGCCGCCGATTACAAGGGCCGAAGGAGTAACGTCCAGACTCGCTGCGGCCAAAGGCTCAACCAATGCTACTTTGGCAACCGCCATCCACACGAGGTCCTTGGCTTTTTCGGTGGCTTCTTCGGGCTGATTCATATGAATCCAGGAACACTGGTCTCTGATGTTAGCCATCTCGAACAGGTGAGGATTAAGGCCTGCCTCACGTAAGGTCTGCTGGAAAAGCGGCTCATGTGTGCGCGGCGAACAGGATGCCACCACCACCCGGTTTAGTTTGTGTTCGGCAATCATTTCCCGGATATGGTCCTGGGTGTCTTGAGAGCAAGTATAAAGATTGTCTTCAGCGTAAGCAACATATGGCAGAGACTTGGCGTATTCAACTGTTACCGGCACATCAACAACCGAACCGATATTGATTCCACAGTGACATACGAACACACCTATCCGCGGCTCCTGCTGGCTGATATCCTGCTCCGGCGGAAATTCCTGCTCAACGGTGAGTGTTCCTCTGACGTCGGCCAAAAGTTGTGAGGCTTTGCCGGCTGTGCCGCTGGCCTGGATTACCGTCTCGGGTATGTCTTTCGGACCGGAAGCCGTACCGCCAACAAAGATTCCAGGGCGCGAGGTCTCGAGCGGCCGCAAAGAATTGGTCCAGATAAAGCCGTTGGGCTCAAGGCGGATACCAAGCTGCGAAGCCAGCCTTCTTTGCTTCTCGCCGGGTTCCAGGCCCACCGATAGTACTACCATATCGAATTTTTCTTCAGCCACCTGTCCGGATTCGGGTGCGTATTTGACCGTAAGTTCGCCATTGCCATTTTTCCCGTAAACATCACAGACACGTGCCCGCTTAAAGTTCACGCCGTATTGCGATTTGGCCCTCTCGTAGTATTTATCAAAGTCTTTGCCGAAGGCGCGGAGGTCCATAAAGAAGATAGTAACATCCACATCTTTGAGATGCTCCTTGGCAATGACTGCCTCTTTGATTGCATACATACAGCATACCGACGAGCAGTAGGCATTGCGACAGGATATGTCCCGCGAGCCTATGCACTGAAGAAAGGCGATTCTTTTTGGTTTTGTGCCGTCACTGAGCCTTTGGAGGTGTCCGGCAAAGGGGCCCGAAGCTGAGAGAAGCCGCTCGAACTCAACACTGCTGACCACATCAGGATACCTGCTGTATCCGAAGTCATATTTCAATTCTGCGAGGAATTGCTCAAAGCCGGGGACGACCACGATGGCTCCAACTTCCACATCCTCTTGGTGTGCCTGGTCGTCATTGATAACGGCTTCAGCCTTGCAGATATTGCTGCATCCCTTGCAATCAAGCTTGTTGGTAAGTTTCAGGCAATGTTCAGCGTCTCTCAGATACGTTCGAGGCACGGCCTGAGGATAAGGTATATATATTGCCCGCCGAAACGCCAAACCTTCATCAAACTCATTCGGCAGAACAATCGGACAACAACTGCTGATTTCGATGGCCTCTTCCGGACATTTTTCGACGCACTCCCAGCAGCCTGTGCATTTAGTCAGTTCATAAATCGGCTTCTCGCAGTTGCATTCCTCCGCTTGTTCTTCGCTGCAGGTAACACCGACAAAAGCAATGGATTCGGGGTCCATTAGGTTGTCTTCAATCAACTCTTTTATAGCGCGTATATCGCAGCCGCGGGCCACGACGCCGAATTTTTTGGTGGGTTCGGCCTTGAGTAGATTGCGGACAAGCATAGCCATTGGGTAGCGCATTTCAACAACTACCTCCTCCAGTTCGTCTTTGTCTGTAAAGACGTACGGTCCGACATGTCCCCAGCGGTTTCTTAAGCCAACAACGCCATTATAACCGTTGTCTAACAGCTCCGCCGCTCGGCTGGGTATATGTGTATTGTTTGTATCCATTTTTAGTTTTTCTTAGTTACGTTTACGGCACAGACCTTCAGTACAGGGATTTTGGCCTCTGGGTCAAGAACCGGATTAGTCAACATATTCGCTGCACACTCTGCAAAGTGGAAAGGAATGAAAACCGTTCCTTCAGGTACGCGTTCTGTAACCTTGGCGGCAATCTTAATGTGGCCTCGCCTGGAGCTGACATCTACTTTTTCGTCATTGGCAATTTGCAATCGGCCGGCATCGGCTGGGTTTATCTCCATATAACCGGTCGGCACTTCGTAATTGAGCAAAGCAATCCGCCGGGTCATCGTGCCAGTGTGATAGTGGAACATAGTCCGTCCGGTAGTAAGTATCAGGGGGAACTGCTCATCTGTTTCCTCGGCTGTTGGAATATACTCGATGCTGTGAAAACGGCCAAGTCCACGGGCAAACTTACCCTCATGCAAAAAGGGAGTGCCGGGGCTTTCTGCCGTCGGGCAGGGCCAAGCGAGTGTTTGGCCCTGGTCGAGACGTTGGTAACTGATTCCGCCATAGGACGGGGTTATCTGTGCAATTTCGTTCATAATCGCCTCGGGACTATCGTACTCAAAGCTATTGGCGTTGAGGCGTTGAGCCAGGTCACAGATTATGCGCCAATCCGGCAGCGAGTCGCCTACCGGCTCAATTGCCTTTCGCACTCGCAATATAGTCCGATCCGTATTGGTAAATGTCCCTTCCTTTTCAGCAAAAGAGGCGCCCGGCAGGACCACGTCGGCCAATTGTGCTGTCTCGGTCAGAAAAATATCCTGAACAACCAGCATTTCCAGTTTCTCAAGGGCTCTGCGGACGTGGTTGATGTCCGGGTCAGAGAGCATTGGGTTTTCACCCATTATATAGAGAGCTCGAAGCCGGCCTTGCTCTGCTGCGTTCATCATCTCGACAACGGTCAGGCCGGGATTTATCGGAAGAGCTGTACCCCATGCCTTTTCAAATTTCTTGTGCGCATCGGTGCCTGCTACTTTTTGATAGCCGGAATATACATTGGGAAGGGCGCCCATATCACAGGCTCCCTGTACATTATTCTGGCCGCGGAGGGGATTAACTCCGCTCCTTTCCTTACCGACGTTGCCTGTGAGCATAGCGAGATTGGCGACGGACTTTACATTATCAGTTCCGGTGCTGTGCTGGGTGATACCCATCGCATAAAGAATCATTGCGGAATCGGCCTTAGCGTATGCGCGTGCGGCCTGTGTTAATTGCCCGGCACCAATGCCGGTAATCTGCTCAACTTTTTGGGGTGTGTATTCAGCAACTGTCTTCGCCAGGTATTCGAATCCCTCTGTGCGTTCTTTAATAAATGCTTTATCGTGCAGGTTTTCTTCGATGATGATATTCATAAAGCCGTTGAGCCAGGCCACATCTGTTCCAGGTTTTTGGCGCAGGAAGAAATCAGCCTTATCGGAAAGGGGAGTTTCACGAGGGTCAACCACAATCAATGTAGCACCATGTTCTTTCGCTTCTATTACGCGAGTGCCTATCAGCGGATGCTGTTCGATAGTATTGCTGCCTGTAATCAGTATGCACTCTGCCTGGGCGACTTCGGGAATTGAATTTGTCATTGCCCCGCTGCCGAATGCCGCTACCAGCCCCACTACAGTAGATGCATGGCACAGCCGAGCACAGTGGTCCACATTATTTGTGCCAATCACAGCTCTTGCCAATTTCATCATAAGATAATTTTCTTCATTTGTGCACTTGGCCGAGGAAAGCAGGCCAATGGCATCCGGTCCGGCGTCGGACTTTATACAGGAGATGCCTTTAGCAACAAAATTCAGAGCTTCATCCCATGATGCTTCTTTCAACTGGCCGTTCCTGCGTACTAAAGGTTTGGTGAGACGATGCTCGCTGTCGATAAACTCGTGTGTCTGGCGTCCCTTAATACAAAGTTTGCCTTCGCTAATCCTGTCGGTAAAGCACGGCGCGATATCGACGACCTTGCCGTTGACAACTCCAAGATAGAAGTTACATCCGCATCCACAGAACGGGCAAGTGGTAAGGACAAAGTCGTCGGTCATAGCTCCACCTCCTCTCTCTGCGGCTGGGGGAGAGCAGCAAGAATTTTTTCTTGTTGTTTCTGGGAGGTATGTGGAACGTAAGTAAACAGCTCTTGTGGGTCCTCGTGGCGTATAAGGTCGCACAGAACCCTTAACGGCAGTTTGCTCGGACAGGTCTGCTCACAGAAACCACAATGCGTGCACCGCTGGGCAATGTGATAGGCACGGGCAATATGATACAGCGGCGCCGGCGGCAAATGGCCCGGTGTGGCCCATTCCTCCAGTTTGCACTCAGCATCAACAAATACCGGACATACATCTCGGCAACCATAGCATTTGATGCATTTATTCATTTGATACAACCAGTAATCGTGCCGCTGCTGTTTGCTCATTTGGCGTACCTTCTCCAATTCGACAGCGACGGTTTTCTTTTCAGGCTCAGCGGCTGCGGCACCGGGTTGTGTCTGCTCGGCGTAGATGCTGCTCATAGCGGGCGAATCGGGGTTTTCCTTTTCGCATGCACGCACACAATCACCACACTGGACACATTTGATTTCGTCGATAGTGATGCGTTTGACCCAAAGCTGACCATCGTGCTCAATGAGGTTTTCCGGGTTTGGTACATCTACTTTAGCGCAAAGTCCACAGCCGGTACACTTTTCAGGGTCAATGTAGCGAGGTCTTTTGTTGATTTTGACGGTGAAGTGGCCGGGTCGGCCCTGGACACTTTCGAGGTCAGCGTAAGTTATAAGCTCGATGTTAAGATGCCGGCCGGCTTCGACCAGTTTGGGTGAGAGAATGCAGGTAGAACAATCATTGGTCGGGAAGGTTTTGTCCAGCCTTGCCATGCTTCCACCGATAGCCGGTGAGCTTTCCATGAGGTAAACCTTCTGGCCGGATTCGGCTAAGTCGAGTGCCGCTTGAATACCGGCTATGCCGCCGCCGATAACGAGGACGGCCCCAACTTTATCCGAAGTTCTCGAGCGTTTTTTTGAGCGTTTGAAGTTAGTCTGCTTGTTTTTAATAGGTGCGATCATTTCTCGTGTCCGCCTGTAGTATCAGGCATTGGTAATTTGTTCCACTTTATTTCTTATTTCTGTAAATTTATCCCGGTCAGTTACAAGCAAGTTCACAAGGTCGCGTCTGATTTTTTGTGAGAATTCATCCAGTTGTTCGACTTCCTGCAGCAAATCGGCATCGACATATCCTTCGGTTACCGCCATTTCGCGCAGTGCTCTTGTTATGTTTCTAAACTTGACGTTTTGTGGGCATTTAGCGGTGCAGGAATAGCACTGAACACAGCGCCAGATTACCGGCGAGGAAAGCACTTCCTTTCGCATTCCAAGCAGTACCTGCCGGATAATCTTTCGAGGGTTGAACTCTGGGTCCACAGCCGATACGGGGCAGCCCGCCGTGCATGTGCCGCAGGCGAAACAGAGCTTGATGTTCTCTCCGCCGGGATGGGCGGCTACGTCGTATTTGAACTGAGAATCAAGATTTTTGCTTTCAATCGCTTCCATTTTCAATTTCCAATTTTCGATTTTCGATTTCTAAAATTTTGGCCATTAGTTGCGTAATCCTGCTTTTTGCACAATTTCAGGTACCTTTTGTTCCCATTCGATAGCCATTATGTGGATGCCGGCCACACCTTCAATCTTACGGAGCTGTTGAATCTGCTCGGTTACAATTTCAATCCCCTCGGCTTTTGGGTCGCCAGCCTTGGCCAATCGTTCGATATAATGGTTTGGCACAGTGACACCTGCGACCTGGTCGCGCATATATTTTGCCATTCCCACAGATTTTAGTGGGGTTACGCCGGCTAAGATTTTACACTTTTTGTGCAGACCACGGTCGCAAACCTGCCTCATCCACTCGGCAAAGCGGTCCATATTGTAAATGCACTGGGTTTGTATAAAGTCTGTCCCTGCGTTAATCTTCTTTTCCAGGCGGATGACACGGAACTCAAACGGGTCGGCAAAGGGATTGGCTGCGGCGCCGATGAACATTCGCGGCTCTTTGACCTCAGCTTTTTTTGAATTTTTGATTTCCTCGCCGCTGGCAAAAACCTTTTCATCGCGCATATTTTTGACCATCTGAATCAACTGTATCGAATCAAGGTCAAAAACATGTTTTGCTGTGGGGTGATTGCCAAAACATTGATGGTCGCCGGTCAGGCAGAGGATATTGCGAATGCCCAAAAGATATGCGCCTAAAATATCAGACTGGATAGAAAGGCGGTTCCTGTCCCGACAGGTCATTTGTATGATTGGCTCAAGACCGAGGTCGAGAGCCAGTTTGCCGGTGGCAATGCTTGATACTCGCACGATTGCTGTTTGATTGTCCGTTATATTTACGGCGTCCACCCAGCCGGAGAGTAATTCGGCCTTCTTTTTAATAAGGTCAAAGTCGGCGCTTTTTGGGGGACCAAGCTCGGCGGTTATCGCAAATTCACCAGCCTCCAATAACTTTTCAAGATTGCTGCCAGATTTCATAATTATAGATTTTTATGTTTCAATTGTTAACGAGTATCAGACATCAAGCATATTTTCAATTGCTACAGTTGTGCCACATCTTCTCTTGATAATTTTCTTGGACCGCCGTCGTGCGTTTGGCTGAAGTCCCTTGGCTGAGGATTTTCAGCTAATACATCCAGCTTATCCAACGTTTTGAGCCGGTCGTAAATCAGTTGCCAGCCGCAATCGATATTGTCAGGGTCGACTTCGCATTTACCGTCCACGGAGCCGCCGCAGGGGCCGTTAAGGAGCGACTTCGAACATCTTGTTACAGGGCAAACACCACCGAAGATACCGAGTTTACAGTCACCGCAGGCCAGGCAATTTTCCGACCACTGACCGGCACCGTCATTGGTGCCGCAGAACATCGTATTGAGGGCGGGATAAACCGGCATGTCCCCAAAGACGTTCGCCACCATCTGGACCCCGACTCCGCAGGCCATCGACAGGATTGCGTCGCAGGATGCAGCCTGGTCCTTTATGGCTGCGAAGAATTCCGCGTCGCACTGTCTTTCGATGGTATTTTCTACAACTTCAAAACTATCCGAAAGTCTCAGGATAGAAGCCAGAGTCGTAACCTCTCTTTCGCCGCCTGCCAGGCAGACGGTAACACAGGTACCACAGCCTAAAACGAGAATACGTTTGTGGCCTGCAAGGAAGCCCTTAATCTCTTCAATTGGCTTGCGTTCTGCGACTATCATTATTCAATCTCAATACCGGCAGCTCTTTTGGCCGATTCCACTGTATTGTAAAGCAGCATAGTTATTGTCATTGGGCCTACACCGCCCGGGACGGGAGTGATAAATGAGGCCTTTTCCTTCACCGCCTCGAAATCCACATCGCCAACAAGGCGATAGCCTTTTTTCTTTGTTGCATCCTCAACACGGTTAACGCCAACATCAATTACCGCTACACCTTCTTTTACCATATCCGCAGTGACTGTGTTTGGCCGACCAGCGGCGGCGATGACAATATCCGCCCGTTTTGTATGAGAGGGAAGGTCCTTGGTGCGCGTATGGCAGACGGTTACGGTGGCATTTGCACCGGGCTTTTTCTGGATAAGCATATTCGCCAATGGCTTGCCGACTATGTTACTTCTTCCGACGATTACTACCTCCGCTCCCTCAATGGTGACACCGCTGCGGAGCAATAGCTGAATAATACCGTGCGGCGTGCATGGCCGAAACGCCTTTTCACCTACCACCATTTTGCCCACATTCATCGGATGAAATCCATCGACGTCTTTGGCTGGGTCGATTGCAAGTAGGACCTCAGCCTCATTAAGAGCCTTTGGTAAAGGCAATTGGACCAGGATGCCGTTGATTTTCGAGTCTTTGTTCATTTTCTCAACCAAGGCCATCAATTTTTCCTGTGAGGTGTCGGCAGGCAGGCGGTTGTCATCGGAATAAATCCCTATATTTTCGCAGGCACGCTCTTTAGCGGTAACATAAGACTGTGAGGCGGGGTCTTCACCGACTAAGATGACTCCCAGTCCGGGAACAATTCCCTGCTCTTTTAGTTTGGCCACTTCGTCCTTCAATTCCGCTCGCATGTCGGCGGCCACTTGCTTTCCATCTATAATTTGTGCAGTCATTTGTTTTTACACTCCATTTTCAGACAGATACTCTATAAATTTATGCGGCTCAACTGAGGCTAATTGCCCAAATATTACTTGTTTTTTATCAACTCCTGCTTTTTTTAGTGCATTATTAAGGCGTTCTAATCTTTTAGCGGCCCGAGTTGAGCCGGCCAGGTATTGGCAGCTCTCCAGATGGCAGCCGAGAATCATCACTTTTTGTGCTCCACATTCCAGTGCTCGTAAGACATCTCGCGGGTCAACTTTCCCGGCGCAGGGGACCCGAATCAACTGAGCTTGTTGTCCCCACTGCGAACTAATAGTTGCCGCTGCGGTTGCCGCGGGATAGGCGGAATTCTCGCAGGCAAAAACTGTTATTTGAGGTTTGTCGCCAAGCTCTGCTGCTACTTGCTCATCGGTGTATCGGGGCAATTGGATAGCTCCTGTGGGGCATTCGGCTGCACATATTCCGCAGCGTTGACAGGTTACTGCTGAAACGGAAGCGGCTTTATTATCAATATCGATGCTGATGGCGGCGTGTGGACATATCCGCATACAGGTCAAACACAGAACGCACTTATCACCATCAACCGTAGCCGCATCATCGAGAACTTCTATATGCTTGTTTTTAAGCAGTTCGTGGATTTCGTTCGCTGTTGCTAACCCGTCAGTCTGAGGGTCTCTAAGCTCATCTGTATCCGGCGCCGAACCTACAGCGAAAATGCCTTCACGATTTGTTTTTGTGGGCAAAAGCCAAACGTTGTCCGCCTGTAAGTCGCCGACTGGACCGGGTCGCAGCCCTTCGATGAGGCTCAGAAGCTCGGTTGTGTTTGCTGTGGGGCTGTCGGCCATAACCACAAGGTCAAATTCTTCATCAACTTGGTACCCGATTAGCGGCTCTTCCACACTCACAACTTTTTTAGAGCCTCTATCCGAAATTGTCGGCGGCGATTCGTATTTTACTATTACTACCCCGGCTTCTCTGGCCCGCCGGTACAGGGCTTCCATGCCGGTTGCAGCCACCCGAATATTATGGCAGTATAATTTCACCTCAGCTCCGAAACGTTTTGCCAGCAACTCTGCTGCGGAGAGTACCTGAGCCGATACGCGTTTACCTTGTTCGCCGAGGGTATCCATAACTATAGCAATGCGTTTGGGAATTGCTTCGCCGTTATGGACCAATTCAGCCAGTTCCGACTTTTTCGTGGCCGGGCCTGGGGCCAAAACAATTGCTCCTGCGGAGAGTTTTTGCTCTGTGCCGTTCGAGGTAACCAGTGCGGTGAAATTGCCGAATTCTCCTTCCAGGGATTTCAAGGTTGAGGAGGTTTGGATGCGGATTTGCTTATCATTTTTTACCTGCCGGATAAGCTGGTCCACTTGATTTTGCACAAGTGCCTCGGTCTGGGAACAATCAGAAGCGACGTAGCCGTAAAGTTCCGGCGTTTCTGCCACTGCTGCCCCGAACTTTTCGCTGCATTCGACCAGCGTAACGTGATGTCCGAGTTGCGACAGGGTAGTGGCGGTCTGCATTGCCGCGACAGACCCGCCGATGACCAGGACATTTTGGTTCACGCTGGTCTTCTTTGATTTGACCGCTGAGGCCATCTTCACACGTCGAACAGCAGCGGCCAGAGCTTCTTTTGCTTTATCTGTGGCGGCCTTGGGAGTCTTGGCGACCCAGCTGCAGTGCTCACGAATATTTACAGACCACAAAAGTCCATCATTCAAATTAACACTCTGTATTGCTTCGTGCAGAGTGTTATCGAAAATCTCCCGGTCGCAGGCTCCTATTACCAGGCGTTCTGTCTGTTTTAGGGATTTTATCGTTTTGGTACAATCCTTTTGTTGGCAGAATTTCGAGCAGAGCTTTACTGTTGCTACTTCCGCCAGTCCGCTTAGGTGCTCTGTGAGCTGTTCAAAATCGAGCCGGCTGCGCAACGTCCCGGCGCAGTCGCACAGCACAATCCCCACATCACCGTTAGTTTGTTCAGCCTTCTTAATCACCTATTAAGCCTCACTTATTACTGCGGCGCTGACCGCTTCGGCCTGAGCCATACAGGATTTTATGTCCTTGGGAGACTCACACGCACCCGCTACAAAGATACCTTCCTGCTGCATTTCGGGCAGAGGAGAAGCGTTCTTAAAACCAAAAAATCCCTGCTTATCAAGCGGTACCAGCAGTGTTTCAGCCAGTTTTGTCGTATCGGGCCTCGGCCGAATTCCGACCGCCAAAACCACCAGGTCGAATTCCTGTTCGCAAACCTGAGAGTCCGAACCTTGCGGAAGAGACTGCGGGGCGAACCTCAGAAGCAGTGTATCGTTCGGCCCTTGTTTAATTTCGTACGGCCGAGAGCGAACGAAGGTCATATTATCTTTACACTTGTTATAAAAGTCATCGAACCCTTTTCCGAAGTTTTGAATATCCATATAGAAGACGGTCACTTCTGCATCTTCGCTCAGGTATTTTATCTGTTGTGCCATCCTCAGAGCATACGCACAGCATACAGTTGAGCAATAATCAGTATCCTCCGGACGGCGGTAAACTTCTTCTGTCCTTGAGCCAACGCATTGTATAAATGCAATGCGTTTTGGTGTTTGACCGTCCGAAGGTCGGGTAATTTTGCCTGTGGTGGCGAGCTGCTGTTCAGCTTCAGTACCGGTGATGATGTTTTCCGAGCGGCCATATGCGTATGAAGTGTTCTCTGCTGGGTTGTAAGGTTCGTAGCCTGTTGCTATGACTACGCTGTCAACGTCTATTTTACTCTGGGAGCTTTTATCCTGCATATTAATTGCGTCAAGGGGGCAGGCTTGTTCGCAGACTGAGCATTTTTTACCAAGAGCCAGCCGACACCGTGAATAATCAATGACCGGCACTGCAGGAGACAGAGCCAACTTCGGTGAAACTATACACTCTTCGGGACATGCCGTAACACAGGCCTGGCAACCTGTGCATTTGCTGCGGTCAATAAAACCGGGCTGATGTTTTAATATCGCAGTATATCGAGACCCGTTTGTGCCGGTTTCCAGCTTGCAAAGCTGGGTGAGAGTCTGGATGTGAATATCGGGCGAGGCGGCTACGGTTCTTAAAAGCTCATTCGCCGTGCAGACGTTGCATCGTAGGCAGACGTCCGTGGCTTTACAGCCCATCTCGACGACACGACCGCCTATTGTGTCTTGCATATCAATAAGACGGACCTGCAAGCCTGCCTGGCTGAGGCGCTGCGCTACGGTTGCTCCGGCAATGCCCGCCCCTATAACAAGAACAGTTTTCGTATCTTGCATTCTGTTAATAACCAGTAATTGTTAATAACTTAAAACAGGCCTTGTACTTTTCCTGTTTTGACGTCCACGTCAATACGCCGGAAAGCCGGATTGGAGGCGGTACCGGGCATCAGCTTAATGGCTCCGGCTACGGGCACGATGAAGCCGGCACCTTTGTAAACAAGAACATCGCGGATTGGAAGCTCCCAACCGGTGGGTCTGCCCTTGAGGTTCGGGTCGTGTGACAGACTAAGGTGGGTCTTGACCATACAGGTCCCTAAAGTTTTGCTGTCCGGGTCGGCCTCCATGGTCTTGGCTTTTTCCAGAGCCTCATCAGTATAAGTTACGCCGTTAGCTCCGTAAACTTCCTTGGCGATTAGTTCAATGCGTTTTCTCAGCGGTGTCTCCAGCTCATAAAGGAACTTGAAGTGGTTCGTTTCACCGCAGGCCTCAATCACGGCCTCTGCCAGCTCGATTGCACCATCGCCGCCCTTGAGCCAGTGTTCGGAAACCGCGGCCAAAGCTCCGTTTTGCTCGGCGATTTTGCGGACAAGGGCGATTTCGGCCTTGGTGTCGGTGTAGAAGCTGTTTACACAAACGACAGGACGAACACCGCTTTTCTTGACCGTTTCGATATTAGCGATGAGGTTATCGCAGCCCTTTTCGACCAATTCGAGGTTTTCGGTAGTGTATTCCTCGCTCAAAGGTATGCCGGGCTTTACTGCAGGTCCTCCACCGTGCATCTTCAGGGCACGAACAGTTGCAACAACAACAACGGCGTTGGGTACCAGGCCGGACATCCGACACTTCAAATTCCAGAACTTCTCAAAACCAATGTCGGCCCCGAAGCCGCTCTCGGTTACATGATAGTCACCCAATTTGGTTCCAATCCTATCGGCAATGATAGAGCTTTGGCCGATGGCGATATTAGCAAACGGGCCGGCATGCACAAATACGGGCTGGCCTTCAATGGTCTGGAGTAAATTCGGATTTATCGCATCGGCCATCCAGGCGGTCATAGCACCGTCAACCTCGAGGTCGGCGGTGGTAACTTCGTTACCTTTTTTATCGTAGGCCACGACTATTTTAGCCATACGCTCTCGCAGGTCTTTCAGGTCTTTGGCCACTGCGAGTATTGCCATAATCTCACTTGAGACGGTAATCTGAAAGCCCGAGTCCATCTCGTAGCCGTCCATTTTTCCGCCTCGGCCTATCCTGATGTCACGCAGGGCCTGAGCGCAGAAGTCCATTGCCCATTTCATTTGTACGGTTTCCGGATCGATATCTATTCGTGTTAGTTTGCTTTTTGCCAGGCGGACATCGTCATAGTTGCGTTCGTGCTGCATGCGCGAGGTCAGAGCGACCATAGCGAGATTGTGGGCGTTTGTTATACAGTCAATATCACCTGTAAGGCGGATGGAAAAGGGCGTCAGTGGAATGCACTGTGCCAGACCTCCGCCGGCGGCTGAACCTTTGATATTAAAGGTAGGCCCGCCGCTGGGCTGTCGAATTGCCCCGACAACGCGTTTTTTCAGCTTGCCCAGGCCTTCAATTAGACCGATAGCGGTGGTTGTTTTTCCTTCGCCCAGAGGTGTGGGGGTAATAGCGGTAACATCAATGTACTTTGCTGTGGGAGTGTCCTGGAGGCGGGCAAGGGCTTGTTGATAATCGACTTTGGCCAATTTGCGACCCATTGGAATCAGCTCGCTTTCCTGCAAGCCCATCTCTTCGGCCAGCTGGCTGACAGGTTTCATTTCTTCCTCGGCAGCTTCTGCGATCTGCCAGTCCTTCATTGTTGTTGCGTCAAGCTTCATAGGTCTTTCCTCGTATATCGAATTGATTAAATATTTCGCACGGCGTTTTTACGCTCCTGTTTGTAGAGATGGTGGTATTTGCATAAGTCCCGTATTATCATCCAAAACTATCAGAGCGGGTACAACCGTAGGGCTTTTTTTTTGCACTATTTTGCTATTTGGTTCATTGGTTATCAGAAAAGTGCCTAAAGTGAGCTAAAGTGCCTAAAGTGAGCTAAAGTTATAAAAAACCGATTAGTTGATCCATCTATGGTGGACTTGAGCTTACTAAACTTTAGGCACTTTAGGCACTCCAAACTTTAGCTCACTTATTCTACTCACCACTCACCAGGTTATTGTTTCATGCCTTTGTCAGGTTAATCTTTCTATGTTGAGCTATAGACCTTAAGGAAAGAATCTGAGTATATTTGCTTGTTCATCAGCATTTCAGCGGTGGCTACTATGTTCATCAGGTCCTGGTCGAGGACATCGACGATAGCGGAGTCCAGGCCGCGGGAAATAGCCATAGCAAGGAATACTCGGTTTATCAGGCTTCTTTCAGATGCTCCCTGGGAAAGATTCGACAGGCCTATTGTCATATGCGGGGCCGGGTCTGACAGATATTTTATCTGGTCCATCGCAGATAAGATATTGCCGGGCTGGACCTGGGCGTTCGGTACTTTTACCGGTAGAATGATGGGGTCGATGAACAGCCGCTGGGTGTCAAATCCCTTTTCCATCGCCTTTGATACGATTTCTGCCGCTATGGCTACACGGGTATCGATGTCCTGGGGGACGCCGTTTTTATCCATAGTAAGGGCGATAATGCTTGCTTTCGCGCCTGCCTGGTTGGCCATTTCTATGTATTTGTCGAATATTTCTTCGTCGCTTTTCTTGTTCAATGGTGTTGAGTTCAGCATGACGCCGTTCTCGGCGTTAATGACCTTTAAGCCTGCTGCAATAACAGCCAGTTTCTGGGAATCGAGGCACAAAGGTGTAGAGCAGGTTTCCTGGATGCTTTCGACCAGCCACTGTATAGCACCTTCCTGGTCCGCTGCGGCTGTACCTATGTTTACATCCAGATATGCAGCACCTGCGTCGGTCTGCTTTTTGGCTAATTCCTGAATGACTTTCTTGTCTTTATCTGCGATAGCTTGCTTGACGTCGGTGAACATCCCATTGATTCGTTCTGCAATTAATATCATAGTAAATATCTTCCTTTCCTATTCCATATTAGGCACTTTCTAATTTCCTTCAAGTCCATACCTTATTGATGAAGTTCTTGACGGTAACGACGGCTCTGGGATGTCGCATCCGAATTATATCAACACCGGCCTGGAGCAAGCAAGTGGCGGTGGCCGTTTCCCACATCGGACCCCGGTTGCCGGCTGCGCCCCAGCCCGGTGCGTCTGTGAGCTTGGCCTCTTTGGCCCGCCAGGATTCGTAACCTACGTCACAAATGACCGGCATAGCCATCATTTTGTCGCCGGTTAGGGCGGCGAGGCGCTGACGCTCCTGAATCGAATAGGCATACTCTATTCCATATCCCAATGCTCCGGTGGATTGGAACGTTACTATTCGCTCTAACGGAAAACCCATATCAGAAGCCAAGATATTGACCTGCTTGGCGATGTTGATGTCCAGAGGGGCCTGGGTGATGAGATAATGGCCGTCGGCCAAAGCGATAGCGGTCAGGGATTTGTAATTGTCCTCTGTAGCGGTTCCGATGAGACATTTTTCGCCTTTTGCGGCACCGCTTACCTTGGGCATAACCTGGTTGTCTTTTTCGTCATTTCCACAGCCCCAAAGCACAAGAGGTACACCAACTGCTTTTAACACTTCCTCGGTAACCTTGACGGCGTGAGCGGCATCTTTATCATTCTTGTCGGGGTGAATGCCGTCGAATTTGACACAAATTAAATCTGCCCCGAACTCTTCTACGCACTTTTTGGCCCAGTCGCCGGGGCTGTCGAGCACATCTTTATAAGGTTCGAGCAGGACGTCGGGCCAATCTTCGGGCTTGCTGTCCAGGACGTCCATAGCGATGACCGGTTTTTCACCGGTATCGGCTGCGGAGCCGCCATAGACGACGTTACGTGCTCCACCTATGGTTATCGTTGAAGTTCGAGTGCCGCCGTCGTCTTTGGTCGCCCCAAGTGTAAGGCGGTTTACTGAGCCGGTAAATCTTTCTACAACTTCAGGAACTGGCATTTTAAATCCTCCCAAAACTATAAGGTCATCTAATGCTCTTTATTGATTAAGGCGTTAATCGCGCTGATAAATTCTTCCGCACGAGCCAACTCTTCTTGTATATCTTGTTTTTCAATCTCCACCCAGTCGGCATAATCACTTTCAAGGCGGTTTTCGAACATTCGGGAATAGAATTTACCCATATCCGCAGAAATCAAGCCCGGTTTTACGAAATGCCGATTAAATAACGCAATTACACCGCTATGTTTGCTGCTGGAGAGATTCTGTGTTAGAAGAAGTGCTGTAACTGCGTGGAAACAGGTATAATAAATTCGGTTGGC
>JABUBO010000177.1_pt1 | contig 19236 bp, 27 predicted proteins | sample 7240361 | NCBI WGS metagenome assembly JABUBO01 (sample SAMN07256346, study PRJNA390944) | subsurface metagenome | isolation source: Methane hydrate marine sediment | place: Pacific Ocean: Eastern North Pacific, ODP site
AATAGCAATGATGGTTTTGGGTGTGATGTGTGTTTTATTAACAAGTTTAATATGATTAAATCGGTGTAGGAGAGATTAGGAAGAAGTCTTGGGCAGTTCGGTGAATAAAAATGAAAACCTATTTAGATTGCATCCCGTGCTTCGTGAGGCAGGCTTTGGAAGCGAGCAAGATGGCTACGGGGAACAAAATTAAACAGGAAAAAGCATTAAAGGCGGTTTTATCGGAGCTGGAGAATACTTCATTAAAAAATAAGATACCGCCGCAGATCGCTCGCAAGGTTCATCGCATAGTCCGGGAGGTAACAAAAAACAATGACCCTTACAAGAAAGTGAAAGATAAATACAACAGAAAAGCTCTAAAAATGTATCCAAGTCTTAAACGAAAGGTCGCCAAGTCTAAAGATAGATTGCTGACGGCAACGAGGCTTGCTATAGCTGGAAATATCATCGACTTCGGGCCTGGTTCGAAATTCGATCTCGAGAAAACTATAGAAGATGTTTTAATTCAGGATTTCGCGATAAATCATTTTAACCAGTTTAGAAAAGCGTTGAACAGTTCTAAAAAAATTTTATATCTGGGAGACAATGCAGGTGAAATTGTGTTTGACCGCATTCTCCTAGAAGAATTGAAGGATAAAGAGATCACATTTGTCGTCAAGGGAGGGCCCATCATTAATGATGCAACGGTTGAGGATGCGAGGTTCGTAGGGATAGACAAAATTGCGAAGATTGAAGTGGTTAGCAACGGTGATCCCGACACGGGACCAGCTAGACGGTCGAAGGAATTTATCAACAAACTGCAAGACGCGGATCTCGTGATCAGCAAGGGGCAAGGCAACTACGAGGCCTTAAGTGAAGTGGATGCAGATATCTTCTTCTTACTCAAGGTGAAGTGCCCATTGATTGCTAGGGATATAGGTGCTAAGGTCGGCAATATCATAATAAAATGATGCTTGGCTCACTAGGCGGTCAGGATGTTAGGAGTCAAGGCCGAAGCCATCACCGCGGAAGAAATGGCCAAGGTGGATCGAAAAGCAGCGGAATTCGGGATTCCTAGCATCCTGCTCATGGAAAACGCCGGGGGCGTTGTCGCAAGGATCATAACAGAAAAATTCGGTACCAAATTGAAGGTAGTAGTTTTTGTTGGCACGGGCAACAATGGCGGGGATGGGCTCGTCGCCATCAGACACTTGATGAGTAAAAGGGCCAAAGTAAATGTCTTCTTGATCGGGGATCCGGGGGATATCCGTACTGAAGAAGCGTGCCTGAACTGGAATGTGATACAAAAAATGAGGCAAAATGTCAAGATCCATGTGGTTAAAAGCCTTCCTGACCTCAAGGGGGTAGCGCGCTACCTAAAGCGTGCAGATGTGATTATCGATGCTATGCTCGGAACTGGCCTAAAGGGTCCGCTCAGGGAGCCTTTCGCTTCCGCGGCGCGCTTGGTGAACGTGTCGAAGGTTCCCGTAGTTTCGGTAGACGCGCCCACCGGGTTGGATCCATCGACCGGCGAGGTACACGGGGTCGCGGTCAAGGCAACTTGCACTGTGACTTTTCACAGGATGAAAATGGGATTTCTCAAGGCGAAGGGGTACGTGGGCGAGGTCATAGTGGCCGATATCGGGATCCCGCCGAAAGTCGAGGCTGCAGCCATCGGCAAGCGCCGGCGTTTACGGTGGAGAGTTGGGGAGGCACCGAAAGAAATCCCGAAGTTAGTGAGTGCGTGTCTTCTAGGAGTTAACTGTAGGTACAATGGTCAAAACAACCTTAACGAGAAAGTAATGCAGCTAGCCGCGAAGGAAGTGTTGAGGTCGGAAAAAGAGGTGCTGATTCCGGTCTGTCCAGAGCAGCTTGGCGGGCTCAGAACGCCAAGGGAGCCCATGAGGATAATTGGTGGAGGGGGTTCGGAGGTTTTAGACGGGAAGGCGAGGGTTATAAACAGGAGCAATAAGGACGTGACGGAGAACTTGGTGAGAGGCGCGGAGGAAACTTTGAAGGTCGCGAAGTCGTCAGGCGTGAGGGAAGCTATCCTGAAGGCAAGGAGTCCTTCTTGCGGGTGCGGGAAAATTCATAGTGGAACATCCCCTGACAGGTTGGTCGAAGGGGATGGAGTTACGGCTGCATTGTTAAAGAGGAGCGGTATCCGCGTAATCACGGAGGATGATTTCTAAGAATAGACATGGGGAATAAAATGGCTAAAAATGTTTCTGAAAAAAGTGTGTATAAAATATTAATGCAAGTGATGCATCCTGAGATAAATCACAACTTAGTTGGTTTGGGGATGATCAAAAATGTAATCGTTGGAAATACCAAAGTCGTCCTTGCCCTAAAGCTCCCTTTTATGCATGTCCCTATTAAAGAGGACTTGATACGCAGCATAAAAGAGGCCATAACAAAGCTGAATGTGGACGTGAAGATTGAAATAAAAATAGCAGAAATGGACCAAAAAGAGCGTGCCAGATTCGTGATTATGGCAAGAGAAGCGTGGATTGGAGAATCATGAAATTACCGGCAGGTTGAGCATACACCGCCAGAACCACCGGTTTTGCCACTTAGCATGCGATTTTCTTCGTAAAGTTTTACCCAACACTCTTGGCAGACCATGATCTTGCCAAGCTCTTTATGGGTGGCTGATAGCAGGCTTAGGCCCTCACCATTTTTTTCGCAAAGTTTACATTCTCCCATTTTTTTACCTCTCGAGGAATTGCGTTAAACGAATATTTATATTTTGTGCTTTTGCCCAAAATAGGGAGTCGGAGGCCTTATCTCATCGATCGTTTACTGCCAAGCGTGCCTTGCTTAATATCTTCCACTTATCATGACTTGAATTCTCTGCTCGAGTTCAACAATTTCCACATTGCTGTTCAGAAAGGTAACTTTCTATTGCTCGAGATTTGGAAGGTAATCCAAATTCTAACGATTTATCCCATGATTCCCTTTCCATGGTCATGAACACAACGCGCTCTTTTTGACTCATCTCCGCAAGCTTCGCCTCAACCTCAATGCCTACTCCAGCTTCGTTACAGCCCCCTATGCTATGCACTAGTCGTCCTTTATCGGGACTTCCGTGAAAGGAGCACCAAGGTGAGCGAGATCCTCTTATTCAATCACATCCTTGATCATCCCTAAATCAACTAAGCTATGGGTGATTTCAGGATGCTGATGCTCGGAACACCTCTTTTTTTAATCAGTCATGTCACCTTCAATCGATTATCATTTCGAAATAAAAGGTCTTTACGTCAAGAATTTCTAGAGAAAAATCAAAGTTCAGAGGAAAACTAGATCCAATTATTTATATTAGGATGACCAAAATCATAAACAACATGAAAATTTCAAGCTGGGAAAAAACTCTAGAGGAAGAAAGGGAATTAAAGGATGGATTCTTCAAGGCGCACCCTCAGTCACCGATACCTCCTGAAGAGCGCAAGAAATTCAAAGGACTTGACTATTTCCCCCTTGATCCGGACTATCGGTTTGAGCTTGAACTTCATGAGCATGACGAAAAAAAGTTAGTGAAGATGATTTACACAAAAGGCGAAGAACAGGAATTCCTTCGATGGGGCGAATTCTGGTTCAAGATTGGCGGTAAGGAGTGCAGGCTTCAGGTGTACGGGCGCGATTCCAGAGAAGAGATATTGTTTATTCCATTTAAAGATGCGACTAGCGGCATGGAGACGTACGGGGCGGGGCGGTATCTCGATCTCAGGACCGAGGAAGATTATGTCGGCAATGGGAGATGGATACTCGACTTCAACAAGGCATACACTCCGTGGTGCGCATACAGTGAAGCGTACACCTGTCCTTTTGTACATCCAGAAAACTGGCTCAAAGTGGCGGTGCGTGCTGGTGAGAAGAGTTACCCTCCTAAAAGAGAGTGAAGAGGCAATCAAGCAAGATAAAAATGGTGATAAGGGGTGAAGAAGTGGCAGAACATGAATTAAAAAAAAGAACTCGATAAGGTAATAGATACATCTAAAGTTAAGGTGGAATGGACGCAAGACCCAAAAGGATATTTCACAATAAAACCCCTTTTTCCGCAAAATAGAGTTTTTGTAAGATATTATGATGCTGCTGGCAACCTGAAATACACTTTCACGGGCATAACCACACCTCAACTCGTTCAAGAAATTATCAAAAGAGGATTGATTTCAAGATTAGATCATGCAGCTTACCTCTGGAAGGAAATAGAGAAAGCAATAATCGCATTGAAGAATAACCTTGATTATGCTCAGGACGAAGAGTTGCTAATCAAAAAATGAGGGTAACAAAAGAAGAATATAGGGATTTAATTATTTGTGAAGTAGGGGAAATCTAAGTGTTGTCTGAGAAAGAGATTCTCAAGCTAATTATGCGCTACGCTCCGAAGCAGGGGAGAATCCTTGAGGTAGGATGTAAACATGGCGACATCGCGATAGCACTTGCAAGCGTGGTCATAGGTTATGCAAAAAAGACCTCCGGAAAACCAAAAGGAAAAATACACGAGTTGCATATACTTGACAGAACAAAAAACATTATTTACGGCATAGATAGTTCCAAGCTCGCAATCACAAATGCAAGGAAAAAATCACGTTATTTAAAAAACATTTTCTTCAACGTTATGAGCGCCGAAAAGTTGAACTTCCAGGATGATTTTTTCAAGTTGGTATGCTCTATCCGAACGTTGCATGAAACAGACGCAAAGAAGTCTTTGAAAGAGATGTATCGCGTACTGGCGCCCAATGGTATGCTTGTCATCATAGATTGGACTAAAAAGGCTGCTACTGTCTGGTCAGAAAAATCCTTCGACCCAGACGAACTTGAGCAAATGCTTTTACATGCTGGATTTGTACGTTTCAAAATTCAAATAAAAAATGATTTTTGTGTGTTAATTGCAAAAAATAACATACATCTCGAATTGGGATTCGTTAAACTTTCCAGAGGCTACAAAAGTTATTATCTAACCTCTTACCATTTTTGTGCCACAATTTGGGCAACTCAAGTTGTAACACGGAGATCCTGCTCGATGGAGAACCTTGGCGCCGCAATTGGGGCAGATGCAACTTCCACTGGGTCCCGCTCCCGGGCGTGTCCCATCCATCCTACCTCTGCCGCCTCCACGTCCCAACCCTTTGCCTGTACCTAGTCCCTGACCATAGGGCCCTGTTCCGTCTCCTCTTGGCATGAAAACACCTGACTCAATAAATGACTTTTAAATCATAAGGTTTTTGGTTGGGTGTCACTTACTCGTTTTTCTGCGGGGTTGCTGTCAGCTTAGTTCTATGGGTATTTTTCGCCATCGGGCCCGATAGGTTCTCATCCCACAGCCGATAAATGTAAACAAGGGGGACTCCATTTCATTCGACTTTTCTCAGATTGCTAAGAGTCCAAGAAACTATTTTTAGGTTGAATCCAGCAGTCTTTTTAGCTCTTTATAATTTTCCTTCATCCTTCTTTCGATTGAATTATCGTAAAGCAATGCTGCTGGGTGCCCCAGAGGGATGATCTTTTTACCTTCAACTGAAAACACTTTACCGCATACTTCTGGAAACTCTAGCTTGTCTTCAATTCCAAATTTTTCAAAAATGTATTTGGCAGGAAAATAACCCAAAGTAGATATAACGGTCGGATTTACCAGATCTATCTCTCTATCCAAATACCGGGTGCAGGCTTCGATTTCGTCTGGGTGAGGTCTCCTATTATGCGGAAGCACACATCGAAGGAGATTCGTCATAAATACATCTTCCCTTGCGATGTCCGCTTCTCCGAGCAATTCATCTAGCTTTTTTCCAGAAGGTCCAATGAACATTTTTCCCTTTCTATCTTCGGTATAGCCAGGAGCCTGCGCTATCATCATTAATTTTGAAGAAATGTTACCTTCAGCTGGAAGCGCGTGCGCTCTAGTCTCCCACAACCTACATTTTTTGCAGTTTCTGATCTCCAAGCTCAGTATCTTGAATTCTTTTATTTTTTCGTGCATCCTTTCGCCCAACTCGGTTTATAGGTAAAGGGAAAGCTCGTTAAATTTAACGTTTGTTCCACCCAATTTCAATTACGTGGCTACATGGTTCCCACCACTAAAAAAGTCTGCAAATGGTACGAAGTCTGCCCATTGAAAAAATTTTATGAGCAGGGAAAGTTGGAGAAGGAGTGGATCGAGCGCTACTGCAAAGGGGATTACGAGAGTTGCGTGCGCTACCAGATGGAGGAGAGAGGGGAACCCCACCCCAACAACATGCTGCCAAACGGTGAACTAAGGAAGGACTTGAAGTAGCCTTGCCTTTTGTATCCTTATGTTGACCATACGTGCGCGTGGCAGTGGTTTATGGTGAAAGGGAATCGTAAGGCAATGGTTGTCATAACCCCATCAATAGGCCCTTGCCAAGAGAGTTCCTTTTCAGATTTCGCGAAGTGGTTATCGATGAAATCTAGCCCAAGTGGATTCAGAAACCAGTGGAAATCGTACCAGCTACCTGAGAATTTTCCGTGGGCATCGCATTTTAGGATCGTCACTACCCTTTCCTCAAACTCAACTCTGAAATTATCGGCGGTCACGTTGTATTTCTCATTAAACTTCTCAATTTGGGCGGAGCGGAAACCATCTTGGTTCTCCATGATCCCGGAGAATTGATTTTCATCCCAGAAGAGATTTTCTTGGTAGTGAAGAATTTGCTCCTCTGCAATTATTCCGATGCTTCTACCCACGGCGTTTTCTCCAGGCCAAAACGGAGGGGCTAGCCCACGCCTAGTGGCCCACCAAGCGGAAACACCTGTAACTGTAATACAGACCATTACAACGATAATCACAATTTGTAATTTAGCGAGCGCCTTTTCACCACCGACCTTTTCCTAAACATTACACCTTGCCCTCGAGCCAGCCAATTCTAACATCAGTTTTCTGGTCAAACTTCGGAACATATGGTTTGATATCCAAGAGAGGGGTGCCGTCAAGCATATCAACACCTTTCACCTTGAGGATGTTCCCTTCACGCTTCAACAACTTGACAATCGTGAGTCCTATTGGATTTGGCCTGTTTGGCGATCTCGTGGCGAAGAGCCCCCGGAGGGCATCGTCTAAATAAGGTTTTACAAGAAGTCCGAACGAATCCAAAAAATGTTCCTTTTTCACAGAGCGCTTGACAGACTTATGGAATAAATACAAAATGATGAGGTGGGAGAAACCTTCGATATCCTTCAACCCTTCCTCGTACCCTTTGAAAACCTCGATCTCACCGACTTCCTTTGATCTGTAAGCTTGGTGAGGTGCTTCTCCGTCCTTTTTGTATGGGGTGTGGATTATCCCTATCGGTTTTAATCTCCTCATTCTATCACTAGCCCCGCCCCGCACCTCACGTATTGTTTCGGGAATGCACGCGCCAACTCCCTTTTGTATGATGTACAGTGACAGGGGGAAATCAATTTAACATTTTTTAGAACGTCGAAATCACTAAATCCGTGAAAACCCCCAACGATGCCGTATACTTCGCCAAATTTTGATGCCGCATTTATGATGTTGTGCACTCCAGAATGAGAGCAGCCGGTGATTACAAATATACCTCTCTCGTCAAGACAAATTAACGATTGTTCTTTAATGTACGTGCCCAGCCCACCTGTTGTAAAAACATCCTCGCGTATCTGCATCGGTTCTCGAACCTCGACCAGCTTCGTTTTCGCGGGGATTTGATTTTTCAATGCAGTATAAAACGAGGGCAGGGCATACACAGAAAGATTCTGATTCTTCTCAAGTAAATCCAACAAACCCCCGGTGTGATCCCCATGCCCGTGCGACAATACGACTGCTTTTATGTCCCTTGGATTGATATCTAATTCCTTCATGTTGTGCAGCAAGGCCACACCATCGCCGCCCGTGTCGAATAAAATGTCATCATCGATCAAACTGGAGAAACCCCAACCCGCTTTAAACCCTCTCCTTAGCACTTCGTTGTCATAGACTATTGTTATTTTCATTTTCTCATCGGCTGTGTTTTTTGACTCTTTTCACTACTAAATTCATATCAGTAAAGTTTAAATACAATTATGTGCATATGCTCATAATGGAGATGAAGAAAATGGCTTACGGTCAGGGAGGTTGGAGAAGGAGAAGAAGGAACATGTATTACCTCACCGGTGTGCCGGGATGGATGAGGTTTGGAGATTCACCGGGATGGGTAGGCAGAAGTCCAACAGGATTGTCGCCAACCGCACAATACTTGATGCAGACGGGACAGGTGCCTCAACCTTACCCAGCACAAGTACCAGCACAAATTTCAGTTCCTACTCATGAAAACTGCGCTAATTTCAGGGATGGATTCTGCACATTAAACGGTGCCGCCGTGGATCCTAGCGCCCCCGTGTGTCCAAGCTTCACACCGCAAAGTTCCACTCCAATCCCACAGGCACCGCCAACGCAACCCATGTTCCAAGTACCCGTCGGTTCTCCTCCAGCGCAAATGTCTCAGGTACCCAAAGAACAGGAGATTCAGATGTTAGAGGGTCAATCAAGAATGGTGGAGCAACAACTAGAACAGATCAAGAAAAGGCTTGAAGAACTCAAAAAGGAGGTGAAATGATGCCGTTCGGCTGGGGAAGAGGATTTGGTAGAGGATTCGGATGGGGGGGCAACCCCTACGTCTGCGCACGTTTCCCATGGCTTCCGAGGCGGTGGTGGACCGGAATGTACGGCCCCATGACACCTTTTACGGGAGCACCGGGGATGCCCTACACGCCGTATGGCCAATATGGCACGTACGCAACGTCAGCCCCAACAGCTGCACCATGGACAAATACACCGTACTACGCGCCACCCTACAGCACGTATGCACCACCAACCACAGCAATGCCGAGCATGACCTATCCATCGCCATATGCACCATCACCTTACCCAACAGGCGCGGAGATCCCTCAAATTCCGAAGGAGCAAGAAAGACAAATGCTTGAAGGTCAGGCGACAGCGATCCAGCAGCAATTGGACCAGATCAAGAAGAGGCTTGAAGAGCTCAGCAAAATGTAGGGCTCCAACAGCCTTATCAGCGAGTTCGACAACTGGGGCGAAGAGTACTACAATACGTGTAGCCTCATTAAATCAGATAGACAAATACTTATTGTGCAATCGCCGAAAAGGAATTTTGAATGGGAGTGAAGCAAGTGGAAGGAAGGATGAAAGAAATAAAGGAGCAGGAGAAGCGCATCAAAATACGGATGGCCAAAATCAAGCATAAACTGGTGATACTGAGTGGAAAGGGCGGAGTCGGCAAGAGTACTATCACCGCTAATTTAGCCATCGCATTGGCACGCAAGGGTCACAAGGTGGGTGTTTTAGATATTGACATTCACGGCCCAAGCATCCCCAAAATACTCGGTATAAGGGGGCAGGAGTTGACCGCAGGGCGGCTTGAAGGCGTGGGCATCTTCCCGGCCAAAGGACCGCTCGACATCAAAGTCATCTCTATGGATTTCTTGCTTTCGAGCGATGAAACTCCAGTCATCTGGCGCGGCCCCATGAAGATGGGCGTGATCAGGCAGTTTCTGGCGGACGTAGCATGGGGCAACCTAGATTTTCTGCTTGTAGATGTACCCCCAGGCACTGGCGATGAACCCCTTAGCTTGATGCAGTTGTTGCCCGGCATCGACGGCGTTATTATCGTGACTGCTCCTTCTGAGGTTTCCCAAATCGTCGTCAAGAGGGCCGTCGGATTTACAAGAGAGTTGCACGTGCCTGTGCTAGGTATCATAGAAAACATGAGTGGGTTCGTTTGTCCAAAGTGCGGGGCAGAAGTTGATATTTTTGGAAGCGGGGGAGGTCAAAAAATAGCGGGAGAACTGGGAGTGCAATTCCTCGAAAGGATTCCAATCGATTCAAAGATATGCGAGGATTCAGACAGAGGAGCACCCTTCATCATCGAGCATGCCGAAACTCCAGCAGCCAAGGCCTTCATGCGAGTGGTTGATAAAGTGGAGGGGTATTTAGAACAACGGGGAGTGCGGGCTTGATCGTCGACGAGTTATTGGGTCTGGTCGGGGAGCGGAGAAGCCAGCTAGAAGATCTAACGCTCTCGAGGGTATGCGTGAGCCTCTGCTATACTGCGGTGATGCTCGATAACGGCTACGTTGGGCTCTGCCATACGCCTACTGAGGACATTGCACACACTCATTGGGGCCACAGGCGGGACTTCCACGGCTTCAAGGCCTTGGAAATCACCCGCTTGGCGAATTCGCTTGACATGATTGAGAAGACAGTTGGCATCACGACGTTGAACGCTCTCTCACAGTACCTGATGGACTCCGAGGGTTACGAGCGGCAGTTTGGAATGGATGCCTTTGATGCGATAGATGTGAGGAAGGAAGACAGTGTCGCGGTGGTTGGGTACATAAGGCCCATAGTTGGGAAGCTGAGAGCGAAGGCCCGGGAAGTCCACGTTTTCGAGCGCAACCCCCAGTTGAGGGGGGATGCCCTGCCGGATACTTTTGTCGACTCGATATTGCCGAAAGCGGATGTCGTGGTTATAAGCGGGTCGAGCTTGGTCAACGGAACGCTCGATAGGTTGCTCGAGCTATCCAAAAGAGCTAGATTCGTGGTTTTTGCAGGGCCAACGGCCAGCACTTTGCCAGAGCCTCTTTTCAAGCGGGGTGTAAGCGTCGTGGCGGGTGTTCACGCGAAAGGTCCTAAGGTGGTAGATGCAGTAGCCGAGGCCAAACCATTCGTGGCATTCAAAGAGCTTGTGGAGAAGTATATTTTAAAGAATGAAAACAGCCTGAAGGGGTAAAACTGGATCGGCTTAAACACATCGCTGCGGAGCTCAAAGAGCATGCACCTTTCACCGCCTTTGGGGCGGGCGTGGGGGTAGTCGTGATGGTCGCTGTGTCCCTGGCCGAGCTCGACCCAGATATCTCTCAACACACCTTCCACATCCTGCACCCCGCTCACATGCTACTTAGCGCGACCGTGACCGCCGCGATGTTTAGGCTGCACAGGGGGGGCATCGGGGCCTCGATAGCCGTCGGACTCGTGGGGGCGGCTGGGATATGCGCGATAAGCGACATAGTGTTCCCCTACGTGGGAGGTACGCTACTTGGAGCCACCATGACCTTACACGTATGCATTTTAGAACACCCGTGGCTCGTGATCCTACCTGGGCTCGTCGGCGCGACAATCGGCACTTTGACGGGGCGCTGGACCAAGTGTCCACATGCGGCGCACGTGCTGATAAGCACCTTGGCGTCGCTCTTCTACCTCATGGCATTCGGGGAGCTTGACTGGCTCCCGATGTTCCCGCTCGTGTTCGTGGTGCTGTTCATAGCGGTTTGGGTTCCATGCTGCACTAGTGATATAATCTTTCCCCTCCTGTTCGTGAGGAAAGGGAGACGTTGGAGGTAATCTCGTGGACAAACTAGATGAAATACGCAAGAGGAAGATAAAAGAGCTGGAGCATAAATATTTCGGGAAAAAGGAAGCTATGAACCACCCCATCCAGGTCACGGACAAGACATTCGACCAGGTCATCAAGGCCCACCCTGTAGTCGTGGTGGACTTCTGGGGCCAGTGGTGCCCGCCATGTCACATAATCGCGCCAATTGTCGAGGAGCTTGCAAAGGACTACGCAGGGAAGGTGGTCTTCGGGAAGCTGAACGTCGATGAGAACAAGGCCAACGCGGTGAAATATGGCATAACGGCCATCCCAACTTTGTTATTATTCAAAAATGGCAAGCTGGTCGACCAGGTGCTTGGCGCTGTGTCGAAGCAGCACCTAGAGGAAAAAATTAGAAAAATAATTTAGAGCCTATTCTAACCGAGTTCCTTCATAGCATCCATCGCTACCTTAGTGTAGGCCAGCGCAGGGCCACCACCCATCACCATCGCCACGAAGCAGGTTTCGATTATCTCGTCCTTCGTCGCTCCCGCCTCCATCGCTTTCTTTACATGGGTCGCTATACACCAGTCGCATCCTAGGACGATCCCTGCTTCCAGCGCTATCAGCCGCTTCACCTTGGTGGAGAGGGCTCCCTCTTCAAAGGCGTGCCGCAGAAACACATTGAACTGTCCCCCAACTTTTGGGGATATCTTTCCTAGCTCTTCAGCCGTTTTTGCCAATTCTTTTGCCAGCCTAACAGTTTCTCCTTCTTCCATCTCGATCACCTCCAACTTGAAGTCTATAGACTATTGTTAAATCATCAAATGAGTTCTTATTAACCTTTGAGAGCGACGACAAAAGGAGGAAAAACCATAGTAAATTGTGCGTCGTGTGCGGGAAAAGTGTGCTCGAGAGGGAACCCATGCCCAGTTGGCGAACCTTTGAAAAAATTTGCATTCAGGGAATACCGCAAAGTGGGTAATTTAAAACTCTATCAAAAATCCAGCTCGCTTGAGGTCGAAGGGTACATGAAATACCCCCGGGTGAAAGAACTCATCCGGCTGGCGGAGGAGATGGGCTGGAATAAACTGGGGATAGCCTTTTGCATAGGCCTTTCGGAGGAGGCAAAAAAACTGCAGGAGGTACTGGAGTCGCGCGGGTTTGAAGTTCATTCGGTTGTTTGTAAAGTTGGTGGCGTTGAGAAGGAAAAATTCTCTCTTCCAAAAGGAAAAGATCATGCATGTAATCCAATTCTCCAAGCAATGGTCCTCAACGAGGTTGGCACAGACCTCAATATCATCGTGGGGCTTTGTATTGGGCACGATGTGATATTTCAGGTTTACTCAAAGGCGCCAACCACCACCCTTATCGTCAAAGACCGAGTATTGGCTCACAACCCAGTCGGGGCCCTTTACTCACGTTATCATTTCAAAAAATTGATGGAGCACCCGAAAAAAGAGCGCTGATGGTGAACCCGTGGAAATAGTTTATGGCCCCGTCTCGTCTTGGCGGTTAGGAAGGTCGTTGGGTGTAGATCTGATTTGCCAAGAGAAAGGAAAAGTGTGCTCGTTTGACTGCGTATATTGTTCGCTGGGGAAAACCACGGAGCTGACGGCTAAGCGCAGGGTCTTTGTCCCCACCGAGCTGGTAGCGCGAGAGCTCAAAAAAGTTATGGGAAAAGTCGAGGCAGATGTCGTGACTTTTTCTGGGACGGGCGAGCCGACCCTCGCCCAGAATTTAGGTGAAGCGATAAAAGTTGCGAAAGAGGTTTTGGGCCGCCCTATCGCCGTCTTGACAAATTCCTCTCTGATGACGAGGGAAGACGTGAGGAGGGACCTCGCCCGGGCGGATATCGTCGTCGGGCAGCTGGACGCCCCGAACGAGGATCTCTTCAAGCGGATAAGTCAACCGCATGAGAAAATCGTTTTTAAGGAGGTCATCAAAGGAATGAAAAAATTCCGGGAGGGGTTCAAGGGCAAGTTCGCGTTGGAGGTGATGTTCGTCCCGGAGAACAAAGATTTCTCCAAACAAATTGCAGCGATCGCGAGGACGATCAAGCCGGATGAGGTTCAAATTAATACCCCCCTCAGGCGCAGCCCGGTTAGGCCCTTGACCCCACAGGAGTTGGATGAGGTCAAAAAAGCTTTCGAGGGAATGAACGTCCAGTTGGTTTACGAGGCGAATAAAGCAGAAGTAAAAAAGGTCGTAGGACTAAAAAAATTGAGACAACTTAAACGGCCGAAAGCGCGACCGACCGCTAGACCTTTACCCCTTTAACCACGTACAAGGCCGCCAGATTTTTATCTCGGGTATCGAAGACGTCTTGCCCCCGTATTCCTAGAAAATACTCGCCGGTTGTAGCAAAAAATTTTGAGATGTATCTTTCGATTTCCTTTAGATTTGTGTGCTTTATCCTTCTGAAGTACGAGTCAGCTTTCTGCGCGTGGGCTTTGAAGTACTCCGATTCCGGGTTCAATATCATGGCCACAAATTTGCCCCCGGGCTCCAAAACCCTGACCACCTCATCCACGGCTTTTTTGTAGCTCTCCAAGAACTCCAAAGTCGTCACCGTGAAGACGCCGTCGAAAGACTCCTTAGAGAAGTCGAGATTTTCTGCGTTGCCGAGCACGAATTTTTTATCGCTGCGCTTCCTCGCTTTTTCCAACATCTCGTTCGAGCTGTCGAGGCCAACGATGTTTAGTTTTGCCAGCCTTTCTTCAAAGGAACCAATCCCGCACCCGATGTCGAGGATCTTTTTACGATCTCTTAACTCGTTATACAGGTAATCTGCTTCCCGACCCAAAACTTTCTTGCCGAAATCGCTTTCGTAAAATCTGACAAATTTTTCGACATCACTCATTTTTTCACCTGAGATTTTTCCACACCCGCCCCTTCGTCGCAGTTAATGCAGCCATCCTAGCCGCCTGGGCGTTCGACGGCATCACCACCACGCCCGCGCGCTCCAATTTTTCACGTTGGGCGCCGAGACCCTGGGAATCTTTTGGAGTCCCCACCACCGATGCGACCACGCTGAGGTAACCCCCGCCTCGCTCCGCGGTCTTTTTGGCCTCGGCAATTGCCTCCGCCAGCTCCCCCGCGGGGTCGGGGTGTGCCCCCTGCCCCAGCACCACGTCCAATAAAACTACAGCAGTTTCCCAGTCTCGAGCCTCCTTCAACATCCGCTCGCATCGCGGACCTAGGTCGACCACTGGGTGCCGCCCTCGAGCGAGCTCGGCTGCCCCGAAGTCGGCGCAGGCATGTCCCCTGCTTGAGTGCGGGTCGGGCAGCCGCAGCCGTGGCTTCAGGGGAACGTTCGAGCGCACATCACTGATCAGCCCTTGCATGACCACCATAGCCTCCGCGCAGAGCATCTCTCCCGAATAGAGCCCGCGAATGTACTTCTGCCCGAAGCTGAAGCGCAGGTGCTCCCGCTCCGCAATTTTCCTAACCTCCTCGGGCGAAAGGGTAGAAGTCACCTCGCGGGGTTCACGCTTCTCGACGAGGGCAACCGCGTGGGCTGCCGCATCCTCGAGCGTTTGAGCAGGAACCACGCCCTTCGGGAACTGGGCCCCGCGCCCCACCCCCAGAAAACAGACAACCGCGGGCTTTCCCACGGCTTTGACGGCCTCGAGCATCCGCCGCGCGACGCTGGTAGTGGGGGCCAGAGCAATCACCACGATTACCTTTGTGGACTCATCCTCCCCTAGGAACTTCAGTGCCCCCATCGTCCCCATACCATCGACCCTTTGCGAGAGGTCTCGGGGCCCCACGCCCAAAGCATGGGATACTCCAACCTCATCCACCAGACACGAAACTTCCTGAATCCCCGTCCCGAGGGTGCCGACGATTCCCACGGGACCCCGGCGTACGGCGTTGGCGAACCCGTAGCCCTTGCCCTCGATGATGGCTGTGCCGCACCCCGGGCCCAAGAGCAAAATCTCGCGTTCAGCGGCCGCTTGCTTGAGCTCGATCTCTTCCTCCAGCGAAACACCGCCGCTGAGGAGCACCACGTGCTTGCCAGCCCGCAGCGCCCGCATCGCATCCCGAGCCGCGGGGGGCCCGGACACGGAGATTACAACAAATTCAGCCATCCAATCCCCAGCTGATAAATCAGACTTTAATTCAAATAGACATGTGCTAGGGATGGGAAACTAGGCTTCCCCTTTTCATTTATTAAGAAGGCAAATATCTTAAGCTAAAGCGCAGATATGGGTTGGGACGATCATGCAATCCACAAGTTACAAGCTTGGCAGATTTTTCTTGTGCAGGCTCAAGCACGATTCGAAGCTCACGCGATCGATCGTAAATTTTGCGAGGGAGAAAAGGGTCAAGATGGCGTTCTTCACCGTAGTCGGTGCGGTCAAGCAGGCGCGGCTTGCCTACTACGACCAAGTGGAGCACGAGTATCAAAAAATTAAACTCGATCAGCCCCTAGAGATCGCGAATTGCTTCGGCAACCTCTCGCTCAAGGACGGCAAACCATTTATCCATGTCCATGCCGTGCTGGTCAACAAGGCTGGCAAGACCTACGCGGGGCACATGATTGGGGCGACGGTATTCGCGGCCGAGCTTCACTTTCAAGAGCTGCTGGGCAAAAAACTCGAGCGGGAGTACGATCAAACAACTGGCCTAGCGCTGTGGGAGTTTGGGGGGTTATAAGGTGGACCTGCTGATAAAGAACGCTCGAATCGTCGGGCGAAAGGCTCTGAAGGACATCGGCATCGAGGGTGAACGAATTGTCAAAATTGGAAAAATTCGGGGCCGCGCGCGAAGGGTGATCAATGCAAAGGGAATGCTGACATCTCCGGCTTTCATCGACCCACACATCCATCTCGATAAGTGCATGATAGGCGACGAGGTGCGGCCGAATATCTCGGGCACCTTGCAGGAGGCGATCGAAATCATCTGGGAGCGAAAGCGTCGCTACACCGTGCCCGATATCGTGCGCCGTGCGGGTGAAGTTATTCAAATGGCTGCACTGAACGGCACCACCCGTATGCGAACTCACGTCGATGTCGACACAATCAGTGAGCTCAAGCCCCTCAAGGGCCTGCTCGAAACGCGCAGAAAATTCAAACATCTGATGGATATTCAGATCGTCGCTTTTCCTCAGGAGGGAATCCTACGTGATCCCGGGACCGAGGAGTTGCTCTACAAGGCGATGGAGCTGGGAGCTGACTTGGTTGGCGGGATGCCTCACCACGAGCGCCCGTACTCGAAGGCGAAACCCCACATCGATATTTGCTTTGAGGTGGCGAAGCGGTTCGACGCCGACATCGACATGCACGTGGACGAAACCGACGACCCCCGCTCACGCTCGCTCGAGTACTTGGCGGAAAAAACAGTCGCCGAGGAATACCAAGGTCGAGTCACGGCGGGCCACACCTGCGCGCTCGCGGCCTACCCGGACGACTACGCTCGCAAGGTCATCCGGAAGGTGAAGCAAGCGAACATCAACATGATAACCAACCCAGTCACAAACCTCGTGATCCAGGGTCGCGGGGACAAGCAACCGGTTCGCCGGGGGATAACGCGGGTTAAAGAATTACTGGCGGCGGGAGTTAACGTCACTTTTGGTCAGGACTGCGTGAACGACGCCTTCTACCCGTTCGGCCGCGCGGACATGCTTGAGGTTGCGAACATAACTGCCCACGCTGCGCACCTAAGCACGCTGGATGAGATTAGAACGGTCTTTCGAATGATGACCTACAACGCCGCCCGCACACTGGGGGTACTCCATGATTACGGTGCAGTTGGGAAACGCGCGGACCTCGTGGTGATCGACGCAGTTTCGGTGAAAGATGCGATTCGGATGCAACCAGACCGGCGATGGGTAATCAAGGGTGGCAAGATCATCGCGGAAGGTAGGTCGATTCGGAAGTTGGTTTGACTTCGCGTGGTCACATACACAATGCGTAGTCCCCCTCAAGAAAGTTGATCGTATTGAGATCCTCCATCAACTCATCGGAGGATATGATGCAATGTTTTAAACTCGTACAAAGAAGGCTGATGGTTGGAACATGGCCAAGAAATTTGCTGATCTGCACGTTCATACCCGCGCCTCCGATGGGGGGATGCTTGCGGAGGAGGTCGTCCGGCAAGCGGGAGAAGTCGGGCTCGCCGCGATAGGGATAGCTGACCACGACTCCGTCAACGGCATCGAGGCAGCGTTCGAGGCGGGGAAAAAGTGCGAGGTAGAGGTCATCCCCGGCGTAGAACTCAGCGCATACCTCGATGATTCTGAGTTACACATTTTGGGTTATTTCATCGATTGGCGAGACGAGAGATTTAGGGCAACGCTCCAGAAGTTCATAGAGGTGCGCCTGGACCGAGCCAAGCAGATGGTCGAGAAGCTCCGCGGGCTCGGCTTGGATATATCGTATGAAGACGTGTTGGTCGAGGCTGGCGATGGAGTGGTGGGCCGGCCCCACGTCGCGCGGGCGCTAACCAAGCGGGGTTACGTTGAATCCACCGACCGTGCGTTCGAGCTATACATAGATGCGGGAGGCCCAGCTTACGTGGACAAATATCGTCTATCCTCCGCTGAAGCGATCGAGATGATTCAACGAGTCGGCGGGGTTCCGGTGCTCGCCCACCCGCTCTACGTCTTCCGCGAGGAGATGTTGCCGGAACTCCTAAAGCAGGGACTAGGGGGCATCGAGGTCTACCACACTAAGCACGATATCCTTGCAACACGACGCTTCGAAGACCTAGCGCGCCGGCACAACCTGCTGGTGACGGGCGGCAGTGATAGCCACGGCTTCGATGTGACCATCGGGACGGTTCGAGTGCCTTATGAGCTCGTGGAGAAATTGAAAGCTGAGCGCAAGCTTTATGAGCGCCCACGCTATTTTAGGTGAAGCAACAGCTGTATCGTAACCAAGGGGTTCTAGTTATGATTACCGCAAAAGCTGCAATATTCGACCTCGACTGCACGTTGGTCGACACCCTTAAGCGATTTTATGATGTCTTCAACGAGATGCTCGAGGAGCATGAAAGCCAACCTCTCGCTTGGGATGAGTTCTTCAAAGGCTACGTTGCGGACACGCTTGACGATGTAGTCGCTGTACCCTCGGACGAAGGGCGAGAGCGAAAGCTGCACGAGTTCTGGCTAGAGTTCCTCCGAAGGTACCGAGCGAGCGACCCGGGCGGCAAGCTGATCCCGGGCGTGAGGGAAGTTTTCCAAAAGCTCCACGACGCAGGTGTCCCCATCGCGGTCATCACGAGCTGCATCGCCCCAGCAGCCAAGGTAAGAGAGGAGCTGGCGAGTTTCGGGCTCGATAAATTTGTGAGCGCGATCGCCACCGGGGACGACGCCATTAGAGACCTGAACGAAGGGCACCACTTCTCCAAGGTCGAGATCCTCAAGCTAGCGGCCGAGAGGCTGGGGGTCGACCCCCGGGAGTGCGTGACGGTGGGGGACTACTGGAATGATGTAACGGGTGGAAAGGCTTTGGGCGCGAAGACGGTAGCAGTGCTGTCGGGCCTGATGCGACGGGAGCTCCTAGAGAAGTTTGAGCCTGACGCGATCGTCGAGAGCGTTCGCGACCTGCCGAAAGTCGTAAAGTTTGAAAGTCAGAGTTAGCTTCTGGTGAAGGACGTGGTCCGAATCGACAGCACCAGCTTCGGAAGCATAACCGTAGATGGCAAACGCTACCCTCAAGATGTTTGGATCTTCACCGATGGCTCAATCAAGCGACGCGACCAGAACCACGAGTTCACACTGGATGAGCTCGACCTCCTATCCGAGGGAAAGCCTGAAGTCGTGGTGGTTGGCACGGGACAATCGGACTGCGTTCGAATAGACGAGGACGCTGCGAGGGAAGCTAGCAAGCGAGGAATAAAAATGATCAGCGATGCCACTCCTAACGCTCTCAAGCGATACAACGAGGCGGCAAACGCAGGGCGCAGG